>Ga0129314_1001729_pt1 | contig 14043 bp, 21 predicted proteins | sample O1111metagenome_FD_94431 | JGI IMG/M metagenome (GOLD analysis project Ga0129314, IMG submission 94431) | Orangutan individual fecal microbial communities from fecal samples from Wisconsin, USA - O1111 metagenome | ecosystem: Host-associated > Mammals > Digestive system > Large intestine > Fecal...
CAAGCAGTGGTTTATAACATTGTGGGACAATCCTTCTTTAGCAATACAGCAGTTTGTTGATGGTATAAAAGACAAATTTTCTGATGCATTCTCTTGGGTACAGGAAAAATGGCAGGCCATCAGTGATTTTATATCTAAGCCAATCTTCGGCAAGGTCAATATAACTGCACAAGGAAGTAGTGGTAGTGACGTAGCGCACAACGCTTCCGGTGGCATCTATGGCAAGGGCGCCTTCTTGACAACCTTTGCTGAGGACAGTGGCGAGTCCGCTATTCCGCATACTCCTAATGCGCGTAACATCGGCCTTCTGGCAGAAACAAACCGTATCATGGGCAATCCGCTGGGCGGCGGTGCCAATATTACTGCTACGTTCGCACCAAACATTACAATTCAAGGCGGTGGCGATGAAGGTAAAATCCGTGAAGTACTGGAACAGGAGATGGCAAAGTTTAAGAAGATGCTGCAGGACTTGCAGAACCAGCAGAGGAGGGTAAGCTATGCGTAAGACTTATACAACCACCCAGGGCGACATGTGGGACTTGATTGCCAAGCGCTTGTATAATGACGAAGCATCACTAAACGTCCTGTTGGAAGCAAATCAGCAATACGCTGACATTGTTGTTTTCCCGGCAGGGATTGTGTTAGAGGTGCCGGAGTATACTGCACCGGTAACATCAATGCTGCCACCATGGAGGCGTTAAAATGTTTAAGATGAATGCAAGGCGCTGCTTGGTAATCATTAAATATAATGACAAGGATATCAGCACGGACCTGCAGCAATATCTGAAGAATGTAAGCTACACTGATAACATGTCCGGCGAGGCAGATGATCTGCAGCTTACGCTGGAGGATAAAGCTGGTTTGTGGCAATCATCCTGGATTCCGGAAAAGGGCGCGACGCTGGATGTTAGCGTAAAGCTGATTAACTGGCAGAGCATCGGTGAACAGGTTGTACGTTTTGGCTTATTCGAAATTGATGAAATCACCAGCAGCGGAATGCCTAGCGAAGTGCAAATCAAGGCAGTGAGCGTGCCGGATAACAACAATCTTCGTGGCGCAGAGCGTACACGCAGCTGGGAGAAGGCCGAGCTGAAACGTATTGCTAATGATATTGCGACGGAGGCTGGCTTGACGCTGTATTACGATGTTAAAGATTATAATCCGGTTATAGATAGGGCAGAGCAGACGGAACAGTCTGACCTGTCCTTTTTATATAAGCTGTGTGCTGACCATGGCCTGGCTCTCAAAATCTGCGATAAGCAAGTTGTTATTTTTGACGAAGCAGATTATGAAGCGGCTGAGGCTGTGGCGCTGGTGCCGAAGCCCAAAGGCAGTTATTCTGCCAACAGCCTAAAGGTGCTAGATATGCTGAAAAGCTACAGCCTGCGCAGTAAAGTGCGCGATGTTTATAAGTCTTGCCACGTTAAGTACCAGGACAGTAGCACTAAACAAAAAATTGAGGCGACATTTGCTGCTCCTGATAAAAAGATAGGCAAAACGCTGGAAGTCAATGAGCAGGTCGCCAGTATTGCAGATGCAGAGCATCTTGCAAAAAAGAAGCTAAGGGAAAAGAACAGCGATGAGGTTACCGGAAGCTTCAGCTTGTTAGGTAATCCGGAACTGGCGGCTGCTGTGAATATCCAGCTTAGCGGTTTTGGTGCTTTCGATGGCAAGTATATTATTACTAAGGCACAGCATGATATTAGCAGTAGCTACACAACGAGTATTGATGTGAGGAGATGTTTAGATGGATATTAACCAGATAAAAAACTTGATTCGCATTGGTACAGTATCGGCGGTCAATGGCGCATCATGCAGCGCACGCGTAGCGTTTGAGGATAAGGACAATATGGTGAGCGCTGAACTGCCAATCATCACTATTGGCAGCCGGCAGACGAAAGCTTATTGGCTGCCTGAGGTCGGAACCCAGGTGCTGTGTATCTTCCAACCGAATGCAAGTGGCAGTGGCATTAGCAAAGGCTTTGTTATAGGAGCTTTTTATAGCACGCAGGATGCGCCGGTGGAAAGTGATGCTAGCGTGCGCAGCATTACATTTGCCGACGGTAGCTTTATCAGGTATCAAAACGGAAACATCGAGATTAATGCAAAGGGAAATGTAATTATTAAAGGTGCTAACATTTTGCTGAACTGAAGGAGGTGATTAACATGCCAAAAGCAACACGCTTAGGCGACAATGACACTGGCCACGATGCCTGCGCACCTACAGCGCTTGTTACAGCAAGCACTGATGTTATCATTAATGGCAAAGGTGCTGGTCGCGTTGGCGACAGCTACGCTCCGCATGGGTGCGTAGCGCATCCGACGCATAGCGGAGTAATATCCAGCGGGAGCGCCAGTGTTTATATCAATGGCAAGGCTGCTGGCAGAATAGGGGACAGCATAAGCTGTGGTGGGAGTGTGGCGGCGGGGAGCAGCAATGTAATGATTGGAGGTTGATATTATGCTTGTAGGTTTCATGGCTGATATACCATTTATAGTATCCAGCCGCTTTATCCGTACATTCGATGATTATGGGCGTGGTAGCGCAGGGCGCTGGGCGCAGCATGATATTATTGGCGATAAGCCGGTGCTTGAGTTTATCGGTCCGGATGTAGAGAAGATTAGCTTTTCTATGCAGCTGCGTGCTGATCAGGGCATAAACCCGTCTAAGGAGCTTGAAAAACTGCGAAAGCTTCGTGATACAGGCCAATATTTTCCCTTGGTTATCGGTGGTAAGTTGATTACGGATAACATGTGGGTTATCGAAAGCTTGGATGAAAGCGTTTCCTTCTGGGGCAAGTATGGCAGCATTATGAGTGCTAAAGTAAGCGTAACGCTGAAAGAATACGCAGGAGGGATGAAAGTATTATGATTTATGATGTTTTAGCTCAGCCAATGCAAGGTATTGATTTTGCACCAGCATCAGAAGTTGCGGAAATCCTGCAAAATCTGCGTACAATCATTACCACTACACAATATTCTGTGCCGCTTGACCGTGATTTTGGCATTGATGCTGAGATGCTCGACCTGCCGCTCAACGTAGCGCAGGCAAAGCTGCAGTCTGAGATGATTACGGCCATCAAAAAATATGAGCCGCGTGTAGAGATAACATCAATCAGTTTTACCGGCACGGATGATGGCGTGCTGGTCCCGAAAGTGCAGGTGAGGATAAAAGATGACAACGAGTAAATTAGATAACCTGGCAGATATCGTGTTTGTCGATGCTGATGCCGATGAGGTTGAAAGCTATGTAATCGGCAGATACGAGGGCATCACCGGCAAGACGTTAGCTAAAGGCGACCCGGTAAGGCTGTTTCTGCTGACGATAGCGGCGCTCATCGTGCTGCTGCTCAATAAAATCAATGAGACCGGCAAGCAGAACTTGCTCAGATACGCTACCGGTGACAATCTGGACCATCTGGGAGCGCTGGTAGGCGTTGAGCGCATCCCGGCAAAAGCTGCCGTGACTACCATGCGTATTAAGCTGTCCGCCAAGCTGCAGACGGCAACAATCATCCCTGCAGGTACACGTTTTACGGCAGGCGATAATGTGTTTTTTGCATTAGATGCCCCATTGGTAATCGATGCGAGCACAACCAGTGCTGACGGAAGCGCCACCTGCCTGACAAAAGGCGAGCTGGGTAACGGCTATGTGGCTGGCCAGCTCAAGACGCTGGTCGACCCGGTGCCTTATGTGGATAGCGTGGCAAACATAACTACTTCCGAGGGCGGCGCTGAGGTACAGTCTGACGACAGCTATCGTGAGGATATCCGCCTTGCGCCGGAAAACTTTAGCACGGCCGGCCCCGAGGGCGCTTATATCTACCATGCCAAGAGGGCATCAACAAAAATTGCTGACGTTACGGTATGGTCGCCGGAAGCGGGCAAGGTAGAGGTAAGGCCGCTGCTGGCTGGCGGCGAGCTGCCCGGCGATGAGATGCTGCAGCAGGTCAAGACAACGCTTGATGATAAAAAGGTAAGGCCGCTGACTGATAATATCAGCGTACTGGCTCCGGAACAGGTAACCTATAACCTCAGCCTGACATATTACATCGCCAGCGATAACAAGGCACAAGCGACAGCCATCCAAAATGCTGTCAATGCGGCCGTTGACGATTACGTCCTGTGGCAAAAGTCAAAGCTGGGACGCGATATCAATCCGTCTGAGCTTATCGTGAGAGTGATGGCCGCAGGCGCAAAACGTGTTGCCGTGACGGCTCCGGTGTTTACTGTGACAACTGATACACAGGTGGCTGTATGCGGCACAAAGACAGTGACGCTGGGAGGGATAGAGGATGCTTGAGCTTAAGGACAATGCCCTGCAGCGCATCCTGCCAAGCTCCATCAGCGGCGATGCAACGGTAAAGAATATCGTGCAGGCCATCTCCGGCAGGCTGGCGCAGCTGGGTGAGCAGGCTGAGCTTGTCTTAATCCTGCCACGTCTCAAAAAGCTGCCGGAAGAAATCGTCGACGAACTGGCGTGGCAATATCACGTCGATTTTTATGACGTTTCGGCCGACATCGCGAAGAAGCGGGAGCTTGTACGCAAAGCCATTGCCCGCCACCGTTATAAAGGCACTCCCGCAGCGGTCGAAGAAGTCTGCTCCGCAGCCTTTGATACCGCCGAGGTGCTGGAATGGTATGAATATGGCGGCAAGCCGTATCATTTCGAAGTGCGCATGGTGCAGGAATCTATCCCGGATGAAGCGGTTATGGCTGAGATGGTCAAAGCTATCAACAGCGCCAAGAATATCCGGAGCTGGCTGGACAGCATGACTTTTTATTATCGCCCGGAAGGCAAAATTTATACGGCTGGCGTGCTCTGCCAGCATAAAAAGTTATTTTTCAGGATATGAGGGAGGTGAGCGGATATGTTGTGCATAGAATATGACGGACCGCACAAAAACAGAATAACGCTGACACGCGGCGACAGCGCCACGCTGAAGCTCAAGCTGTACGATGCTCAGAACAAGCCTGTATTGCTGACTGAGGCTGACAGGGCTGTGCTGACGGTCAAAAAGGATATCGACAGCCCGGCTGCTGTGCTGCAGCTGGAGGCAAAGGAAAAACAGTTTGATTTTGCTCCGGCCGATACAGCTGACCTTGCCTGCGGCCAATACTATTACGATGTGCAGGTAACCTTATCTGACAAGGACGTGTATACGGTAATCCCGCCCTCCGATTTTATCCTGGCTAAAGGGGTGACCTGATATGCGCGACGGCGAATTAAAAGGCCTGATTGTCCATAAAGCCGGCCTTTTCGGGCGCCTTGAAAAAACGAAGGATATCCGCGGCTATATAGGCTGCGGGATAAAAAAGGTCAGTGATTACGTGCCGGAGGAAGAATACCACGGCACTTATGAGGCTGTATCAAAGGCTTTTGAGGACAGCTATCTGGAAACAAAAAACAAACGCCTCAGAGATAATATACACGTCAAGGAAATCCCCTACTATGAGACAAGCAATTTGTCCGACGGGGTGACGGTATATATCGGAAGCGAAATCGAATTTGAATAAACGGAGGTACGCTAATGTCAAATTGGGGTAAACCGGTATTGACCAAGCAGGGCCTTAAGCTGCAGGCCAAGGTTGATGCCGGCAGTCGTATGCAGCTTACACAATGCAAGATTGGCAGCGGTACGCTCAGCAGCGGGCAGAACCTTGAGGACCTTACAGCGCTAATTGCGCCTGTACAGACGCTGCCTATTGCAAGTATCAGTTACTCGGAAAACAACAGCGCCTGCGTGATTGCAGCCGTGACAGATAACAGCAATGTACCCAGCGGCTATTATCTGCGTGAGTTTGGCGTATATGCGCGCGATCCGGATGACGGCGAGATACTGTACGCGGTAGCGCAGGACTCAAACCCGGATTACATCCCGCCAAAGGGCACATCTGCAGTAATCAGTCAGGAAATAGGCGTGGCGTTATCGTTTAGCAATGCTGCCAACGTTACTGCGTACGTTAACACATCGGCTATTGCAACAATAACCTACGTCAATAGCTATGTAGCATCTGCCGTGGCGGACCTTAAAGATATGACCGGTGCATCCCCTGCGCAGGGCGGCGTCCATGGTCTTGTCCCGGCACCGGGCCGCGGCGTTACGAAAAACCGCTTTTTACAGGCCGACGGAACGTGGGCCTTTGTCAACGAGATGACCGGCGCTTCGGCCGGGGCTGCAGGTGCAAGCGGTCTTGTCCCGGCTCCTGCTGCAGGCAACAGCACGCGTTATTTGCGCAGTGATGGTAGCTGGGCGGCTATCGTGGCGATGTCCGGTGCATCGGCTACCGTTAATGGCGCCTCTGGCCTTGTGCCTGCACCTGTTGCCGGAAGCAGCATCAGATATCTGTGCGCTGACGGCACATGGAAAGAAGTCGACCTTGACAGCGCAAAAACCAAACTGGTTGTATATTCCTGAGGTGTATTATGCAGTACAAAATTTATATTAATGGCGATGCTTACAGACCTGTAAAAACAGATGTGGCATACAGACCGCTGATTTACAGAGCTGTTAGCATTGTCCTGACTGTAAAAATGCCTGATGGTTCAATGCTGGAAAATAAACAGGTAGAAATCAACGGCGATAGCCATATGACAAATGCCAACGGACAAATTACGTTGACGGATGATATGGGGATTAGCGCAACGTACAGAGTAAAGTACAGTGACATTTATTACACTGATGTAGATGTCACATATACTAAAGATGCTACGTATGATGTCAAATTAGAACAGCATGTGGCGGCTGGCAGTGTAAGCGTTGGTGTATGGAATTACTATAGCAGTAATTTCGGGAAACAATCTTATACGCTTACAATTCCTGCAGTTGTAAAAATCATCAAGATAACAGGTACAGGCTTTGATGGTTGGAGTGATGAAGCAACAAACTCTGCGTATGTAGGTACAAGTGGTAAAACAGAGGGTGCTGGTAATACTGTAATCCAATATGGCAATGGCAGTTTCACTAAATACGTTGGTGTGACTGCTGGCAAGAGCTATACACTGTATGGCAGATGGATAAAAGATGCAGTTATAGCATGGTCTGATGAAATCAACACCCATAAAGCAGATGTGACGATTTAGGAGGGTATGTATGGCAAAAATAGCTCATGTCATGTATGGCAGAGTAAGGGCAGTATATGACACAGATATGACGTTTGAGGAATGGAGATTAGCTCATTCTCCTGCAATGATGTTTGTCGATGTGACCGACACAGGCGCAAAAGTAGGCGATGACGTTGACCTTAACGATGATGGCAGCTATACAATCGTTCCGCAGGAAGAGTGGTATAGAATTGCCGAAAAACGGCTCAACAATCAAAACACTTTCGCTGAGGAAAAAGAAATCAAACTGAATGAGCTTAACAATCTTGTGGCAAACACACTGCTGGATGCGTTTATGTACAGGGTAACAGTAGGGCAGAGAACATTTCTTGCAATGGAAAAACAGGCTCTTGCGTATATCAACGATAACAAAAAGGGCAGACTGTTACAGGAACTTGCAAAGGCTGAATGTGTTGATGTACAGACTATGGCTGAGCGTATCATGGAACGTCATAACAAGATTGCTGATACAAACGATAGACTGATAGGCTATTATGAAAAATGGCTTGACGTTATCAACAAAGCAAAGACTATCGATGAATTGAAGTGTATTGAATTCAGTGAGGTTGAGCAATGAATTACGATGAAGTGTTTCACAAAATAATCTTAAAACCGCCAAAAGACAAGGATAATCAGAAATATCTTGTCACACAGACGTTGGTGCATCACTCTACGTATCAGGGATATAACAGACTGACAGACCCATTGAATATTGGGGGCAAGATGATTTCCCTTGTACCGGACAAAAAGATGGTGACATTAGAAGATGCTATCGAAGATGCGACCGACAATGTTGTAAAGAACATCAACGGCAGGGACGTATATCTGCTGTTGAGTGGCGGTATTGACAGCACGCTTGTGTTCTATGCGCTGGTTAAAAGAGGCATTCCGCTAACAGTAGTAAGTGACCAATGCGCAGTCATGGAGTATATGCGACTGTATAAGCAGATATTGCATAATGAATTCAAGGATGTAAATTTTTATCCATCGCTGAAGAATTCTTTTGCAGAGCTTGCAAAAGATAAGAATATTTTGCTTGTGACAGGTGAGATTGGCGACCAGACTATGGGAACAATGGTGAACATGGAGCTTACGTACAAAGAACGTAACACAACTATGGCTGATGCAGTGAAGACTGACCTGTTGCATAAGATTTGCGTAGGTGAGTTTAAAGGCAACTTCACACAGGCTTGCATAGCAACGTATGGCGATGTTATTACATGGCTGGAGAAAACGCCTGAGAATTGCACAGTAGCTGAGTTCCTGTGGGCAGTCAACTTCATCTACAAATATCTGCTTGTCATCTACAGACTGTATATGTGTGGTATGGTGCAGTATGGAGAGAGTAAGAACGTAGTGCATTTCTTTGATACTGAGATGTTCCAGCAATATGCTATGTCCCATTATGAAGAAAACTGCGCTTATGTAGAAGATTATGAGTACAAGCAGGCTTTTAAAGATTGGATTTATACTCAGAACGGCGACGAAGAATTTCGCAAATATAAGCTGAAAGTGCCGTCATTGCGTCTGAGTAACTATTGGAGAGAGAGGGTGCGATTAGATGTGTGATTTTCTGTTATGGAAAAACGCCAAAAGCATATTCTATATGGCATCCATAGCTGCCACGTGGATATGGACTCCTGCTATATTCGTCAGCAGTGAGAAAGCATATTACAGTGGCTTAGGTGGATTCCTGCTGTTCCTTATCCCTAACATCCTTACGCTTATGCTGTTTGCATATTTTGCATCGGTGGTAAGACAAAAGACTGATGGATTTACTCTTACAGATGCCATTAATGGTGCAGGAAAAGGGCAACAGAGGTTACACCTTGCAGTATCATGTACTATACTGATTTGCTCTACGTGCGTCCAACTTATGGGACTGCATACGCTGTTTGTGGCGTGGGGTGATATACCGAAATGGCTGTCAGCACTCACTGTGTCAATTATGGCGTTGGCTATGGTGTGGCGTGACGGCTTAAAGGGCAGTATACTAGCAGACTATAACAAGTATTTTCTCATGCTTTTCGGTGGGTTGGTACTGCTTATAGCAGTGTTGGCTGACGGCGGTTCTATTAACCTTACCGGAAGAAAACCTGTTCCGTTTATGGAGCTGTTGGGTGCGTTTGGTATACCTACTATTATTGGTTTATTGTCTGCACCTTACGTTGACCAGACTTTTTGGCAAAGAGTTTTCAGTATAGACAAGAATAAAATAAAATCGACTTTTATCGGTAGTGCGTTGATGTTCGGCATCATCCCTGCCGTTTTTGGTTTAATTGGTTTTTGTAGTGTTGGTGGTACAGAATGGACGATTGCGACGGCTTTTCAGTCATTTCCGTTGAAAGTCATTCTTGCTATATGCGTATTATGTGCCCTGATTTCGACACTTGACAGTAATCTATGCGCCTTGTCATCTATTGTTTGTGCTGATATGAAACAGTCAATCAGCATTGGCAGATTATCTATGATAGCATTGCTTGTTGTATCATCTGCCGTAATGATAATGACAAACCTGGGCATTACAGATATGTTCTTGATTTATGGCACTATACGTACTTGTGTGGCACTACCGACAATACTAATTATTTTAAACAGATATAATCCGCAACGATTACTGTACTCAACCATAGTATCAGTTACAGTTGCGCCATTGGGATTTATTGTAAGCGGCGGCAATTGGATATTTACAGTGCTTGCATTGATTATCCCAGTTTTTGGTTATGACAGGAGGTAAAAAATGGCTCAGACAACAACAAATCTCGGCAAGATACACGTCTTTCCCTCAGAAACACTATACAATCAATTTAAAGACATCATCGCTGATAACGATTTAGCGTTATTAAAAGATGATGGGGCGTACATCGTCGCTGCCCTGCTGGAGCAGAACGGCTATGTAAAATTTAGTAATGGCCTAATTCTGCAGTGGGGATTTGGCATAGGACAAGCATCTGCACAAACTTATTCTTATCCTATCGCTTTTTCTACCAAAGTTTATGCGCACGTGTGTGGCGGTGAGATAACAAGCGAGTTTTGGGGCACTCCTGCAATGGTTGCTAGCATAACGCTTACAACATTTGCTATTGGCGCTTACGGCTTGAAAAATGGCAAAATACATTGGATAGCGTTAGGTTATTAGCAGTGGGGAGTTGTCTTTATAAATCTAGATTCGGAAAAAGATATTTCCTTTAATATTTCTTTTTCGTCTATCTGTTACTGTGGTTTTTCTACTAATTCCCACCAATTACATTTGAGTAGCGATGCGGGAACGTCGTTTTATAAAATCACTAAATCAACTGCTAAAATTTCGCATACCTCAAACATAGCTGGAAATGTTTTTTGGTTGGCAATCGGAAAATAGCAGTGGGGAATGGATATATCACAAAACTATAATGAACACACCCGACGCGATTATACATTTCCGTTGGCTTTCAACAAGGTTTTTATAGCTGCTGGACTAGGTTTTTCAAATAAGATAGATGGTGGCGCATTTCAAGGATGTGGAGTCTACTCGTGGACAAATACAACTGTAACCATAACAGGAGCCGACAACGGTAGCTGCTATGCTATGTGGATTGCTATTGGCCAAGCCTAGCAGTGGGGAAATGCAGGTAACAGCGGCGGCTCTGTTGACGTAACTTTTCCTATCAGCTTTACCAAAACTGTTTACCAAATCCAACTGACCTACAACAGTAGCAGCTATGAGAATCCCACATATGCGATAAAAGACACTAAGTCTTTTAGTTATTGGTGTAAATACGGTGGCGATAAATTGTGGCTTGCGGTTGGTATGTAGCAGTGGGGATTAAGCGATAACATACAACGACAAACAATAACATTTCCCATTAGCTTCCCTAAAATTTGTTACCATATCACTTGGACGGCTACAAGCTCAGCAGGCAATCCGTACAAAACAAGCGGCTATGTGAATTCTGTTACTAATATTTCTTTTTTGGCAAGAGCCGATGATGTTGCGTGCCGAAAATATTGGTTTGCGGTTGGCGTATGAGCAGTGGGGAACTTGGAAGGTTGGTGATTCTGCATGGCATCCGTTCCCAATTAGCTTTAGCAAAGCATGTTATCAAATTGTATGCGCCATCAATATAAACGATAGCAGTAACATGAGTAAAAACCGTGTTTTTGTATCTTCCTATGACAACAATGGCTTTAACATTGCCGCATATGGACAAGGTATACGAATGATTGCAATAGGTGTTTAACCTTTGCCGATAACTATATACATTACTTTGTCAGTAGCATCTCTGCTGGCGTAATAATCACAAGTTAAACTAGATTGAGTTAAGTTATAAACATGGCAACCAAATTCACCGTGATGGTCGCCGCTTTTATCAACATCGTATGCGCTGATAGCTACAGCATATGGAACTTGAAATTTAATTGGGAATATAATTGTTTTATTCCATGAAGTTGTATATGTATCGTTTTCAATAATTCCCCACTGCAAATCGAAAACCGCCCTAACTAAGGGCGTAGAAAGGAAAAAAATATGAATAACGAACGTATAAATCAATATATCATCCTGCCAGAAAACGGCAACAGAAAAGACACTAAACTTGCCGTCGAGTACAGCGAAGAACAAATCGCTGATTACCTTAAACAAGGTTACGTCATCGTCAATCAGGCTGATTTCAACAAGCTGATTGGCAACTGCGATGACGAGTATCTTATCGCTGATGACGGCTCAGTATACCAAAAACCTGCACTTACCGATGCAGAGCTGCTGGCGGATGCTAAACCTGCCAAAATCGCAGAGCTTAAGGCAAAACGTGACAGCAAGGAAGTTGAGCCTATTGAGTATGGTGGCAACCTGTATGATTACGATGACAAGGCGCGTGAGCGTATCAACGTTGCCATAATCGCATTAGACGTGCAGACCGCTCAGACAAAGGCTGTTGCCAGCATCGACTGGACTACGGCAGACAATGCTGATATTAGCGTAACGGCTGACGATTTACGTATGGTTATTGCATCTGTCGCACAGCGCTCAAACGCCCTACACGTGGCATATAGAGCCGCTAAGGACAAGGTGGAGGCTGCGACAACTGTTGCTGAGGTTGAGGCGATTACTCTCAACCTCTAAAATCGCTCAAACCCTTGCTGTGACAGCGTTTACGGCAAATTAGGGCAATGCTGGTCAACGTGTAACACGTTAGCAACATCAAGCCCTCGATGCAGCAAGGCTTAACAGCGCCAGCGCCTACCGGATAAGCAACACGTTAGCAACACAGCCTATATCATATCAATAGCCTTTTTAAGCTCGTGCAGCGATTTGTGCGTATACACGCCTTTTGTCACGCCCTGGCTGGCGTGGCCTAAGATACGCTTGACGGCCGTCTCGTTAGCTCCGGCATTGTCGAGCATCGTGGCACAGGTATGGCGGCACTCATGCGGCGTATGGTGACAATTAGTCGTGTCCATAACTTTGTCAAACAGCCGCCTGTAGGTGTGGTAGGAGAGCTGGCCAGCCTTGTCATCAGCTATGAGCGTACGGCCGTCCTGCTGCATCCACAGCTTAAAATAGGGCAGCGCCTTGCGGCTTATCGGTACAGCCCTGTTGCGGCCTGCCTCAGTCTTGCTGTCACGGACGATAAAGTAACGCTGCTTGAGCTTAACGTCACTTTTCTGGATAGCCAGAAATTCGCCCGGCCGCACGCCGCTGTAACACATCATCACAACACACATCGCCCAGCGCGCCAATGTATCATCACTGTTAGCCAGCTTTTTAACACGATTGAGCTGGCGGGTAATAAACGGCTTTTTAGGATACCGGACCACCTTTTTGTCTATGTCGATGTAGCAGGTTATATCGGCTGCCGCCGGTATGATCTTGTACTTTACCGCATACTCATACATGAGATGCATAAGCTGGCGGCATTTCTTCTGGCTGGCATAGCCGATATTGCGACGGCTCATGCCGCGGATTACGCCCTGCAGGTCCGCTATATCTAATGTAGCAAACGGACGTCCGTGCAGCTCATGGCAATGCTTGTAGGCTGCCTTGTAGTTGTTGGCCGTTGATTTTGCTATCTTAGGGTAGCGCTCAGCAGCCATCAGCCGATATACATCAGCAAAGGTTATCTTAGATGGTGCAAAAAGTGACGGATTTTTGTTGTAGTCGACCAAAAACGCCAAAGCGTCCTCATACGTTGCGTACTGGCCGATTATCTTCTGGCGGCCGTCGATGTATTTTCTGACGATGTAGGGGCGGCGTCTGTTGCCGCTGTAGCAGGCTATTGAGCCAAATCCATTAGGTAATTTCATTTTTATCATCTCCTATACAATTAAGTATAGGACGGAAAGAGAGGTAATTTTTATGGCAGACAAAAATATTTCTAAGGTCGTTTATGGCGGCAAAACATTGATTGACCTGACGGCCGATACCGTCACTGCTGACAAGCTGCTGAGCACATATACGGCCCACGACAAGTCCGGCGCGCCCATCACCGGTACCTGTACATTTGATGCCGATACCAGCGATGCTACCGCAGCCGTAGCCGAGATTCTGGCCGGCAAGACAGCATACGTCAACGGCAACAAGCTGACCGGCACCATGAAAAACAACGGCGCCGTTACCGGAACCATCAGCAAAAAGGCTGAGGCCTACAGCATCCCTATCGGTTATCACGATGGAAGCGGCAAGGTGAGCATCTCCAGCACCGAGCAGGCCAAGATTATTGCTACTAACATCCGTGCCGGTGTATCTATCTTGGGCGTTACCGGTACAATGAGCGGTACTGAGGGCGCTAAGGCTCAGGCCAAGACTGCTACGCCGTCTACTACGCAGCAGACCATCTTGCCGGACAGCGCCGGCGGCTACAATTACCTTACACAGGTAACCGTAGAGCCGATACCGTACACCGAGTCTGACAATGCTGCCGGAGGCACAACCGTAACCATAGCTTAAAGGAGGCCTGTAA
>Ga0129314_1001732_pt1 | contig 14015 bp, 13 predicted proteins | sample O1111metagenome_FD_94431 | JGI IMG/M metagenome (GOLD analysis project Ga0129314, IMG submission 94431) | Orangutan individual fecal microbial communities from fecal samples from Wisconsin, USA - O1111 metagenome | ecosystem: Host-associated > Mammals > Digestive system > Large intestine > Fecal...
CTGTGTGGCTGTCGGAGCCGAGGCCTATGCCGACCGCGTTTTTGCGCTGACCCCCTCCGCCTCCTCGACCACCGTCATCGAGGGCAAGGATAACATGTTCCAGATGTGCTTCACCGATCCCAACCAGGGCATCGCTTCCGCACAGTATATCGCGGAGCAGAAGCTCGGCACCAAAATCGCTGTTATCTACAACAACGCGGACGCCTACTCCACCGGCATCTATGAGAAGTTTGCCAGCGAGGCTGCCAACCAGGGCCTTGAAATCGTCAGCACCACCACCTTCACCGATGATACCGCCACCGACTTCTCGGTTCAGATCACCGATGCAAAGAACGCGGGAGCCGACCTTCTCTTCCTGCCGATCTACTACACCCCCGCTTCGCTGATCCTCACCCAGGCCAAGGGCATGGACTATTCCCCCAAGGTCTTCGGCGTTGACGGCATGGACGGCATCCTCACCCTCGAGAACTTTGACACCGCTCTGGCCGAGGGCGTCATGCTGCTGACCCCCTTCGCGGCGGATGCTTCCGACGACCGTACTGCCGCTTTCACCAAGAAGTACAACGAACAGTTCGGCGAGACCCCCAACCAGTTCGCCGCGGACGCTTACGACTGCATCTATGCCATTTATGAAGCCTGCCAAAAGGCCGGCATCACCGCGGACATGCCTGCTGCCGATGTCTGCGAAAAGATGATCGCCACCTTCACCGCCGGCGACTTCTCCTTCGACGGGCTGACCGGCGAGGGCATGACCTGGGCCGCGACCGGCGAAGTTTCCAAGGCCCCGAAGGGCATGGTGATCCAGAACGGCGCCTACGTCGGCATGTAACAGATTTCGCTTTGGGCCGCCGCGGTCGTTACGGCGGCCCTATCCCCTTTTGTGACCATCCTGAAACTATGAGGCGATCCGCGGGCCTGCCCGCCGGGTGCCGGAAATGAGGTGTGTGCTCGTGGCCTTCCTTTCCTATCTGGCCAACGGAATCAGTCTGGGAAGCGTCTACGCAATCATCGCACTTGGCTATACCATGGTCTACGGAATCGCCAAGATGCTTAATTTCGCCCATGGGGATGTCATCATGGTGGGAGCCTACATCGCCTTCTGTGCGACCTCTTATCTGGGGCTTCCCTCCATTGTGGCAATTCTGCTTGCGATGGCCGTCTGTACCATCCTGGGCATTACGATCGAGGGGCTCGCCTACAAGCCGCTGCGGGCCGCTCCTTCACTGGCTGTCCTGATCACCGCCATCGGGGTCAGCTATTTCCTCCAGAATGCGGCCCTGCTGATCTGGGGCTCCGCCCCCAAGAGCTTTCCGAGCCTGGTGGGGATTCCTCCGCTGAAGCTCTTTGAAGGCCAGCTCATCATCACGGGGGAAGCAATCGTCACCGTCATCGCCTGTATCGTCATCATGATCGGCCTGACCCTCTTTACCGGCAAAACCCGGATGGGAAAAGCCATGCGGGCGGTCAGCGAGGACAAGGGCGCCGCCCAGCTGATGGGGATCAACGTCAACCACACCATCTCGGTCACCTTTGCCATCGGTTCGGCGCTGGCAGCGATCGCCGGTGTGCTGCTTTGCTCGGCTTATCCCGTCCTTCTCCCCACCACCGGATCGATGCCCGGCATCAAGGCCTTTACCGCCGCCGTGTTCGGCGGAATCGGTTCGATTCCCGGCGCGATGGTGGGCGGAATCCTGCTTGGGATCATCGAGATCTTCGGCAAGGCGTACATCTCCACCCAGCTTGCCGACGCCATTGTTTTTTCGGTGCTGATCATCGTCCTGCTGGTCAAGCCCACCGGCCTGCTCGGCAAGGCAATCAATGAGAAAGTGTAGGTGAACGAAGAAATGTCAGGAAAACTCAGCAGAGCTTCGCTCAACGGCTTTCTCAACTATGGTCTGGTCGCTGCGGCCTTTCTGATCGTTCAGGCCATGCGCGCGGGCGGCCATGTGTCCAACTCGCTTAATGGGCAGCTTGTCCCGATCTGCGCCTATATCTGTATGGCCGTTTCGCTCAACCTCACCGTCGGCGTGCTCGGCGAGCTTTCGCTCGGCCACGCGGGCTTCATGGGGGTCGGCGCCTTTTCGGGCGTTGTCGCGGCGGTCAGCCTGACCAACGTGGTTCCCTCCGCGGGGCTGCGCCTTCTGGCGGCTATTCTGGTCGGCGGCATTCTGGCGGGAATCGCCGGTTTTCTGGTCGGCGTTCCGGTTCTGCGCCTGCGCGGAGACTATCTGGCTATCGTCACCCTTGCGTTCGGTGAAATTATCAAAAATATCGTCAACTGCCTCTATGTGGGGGTTGACTCAAGCGGCCTGCACATCGGCATGACCAACTCCAATGCGCTCGGACTGGCCGAGGGCGGAAAGGTCATCATGAACGGGCCGATGGGCGCAACCGGCGTCCCGAAGCTCTCGACCTTTTTCGCCGGGTTCCTGCTGGTGCTCTTCACCCTCGCCGTGGTGCAGAACCTTGTGCAGAGCCGCGCCGGCCGGGCGATCATGGCAATCCGTGACAACCGCATTGCGGCCGAATCGGTCGGCATCAGCATTACCCGCTACAAGCTCACCGCTTTCATCACCTCGGCAATCCTTGCCGGGATGGCCGGCGCCCTCTTCGCAATGAACTACTCAACGGTCGTGGCCAAGAAGTTTGACTTCAATACCTCGATTCTTGTGCTGGTCTTTGTCGTGCTCGGCGGCATGGGAAATATCCGCGGTTCCATCATCGCCGCGACGGTGCTTACCATTCTTCCCGAGCTGCTGCGCGCCTTCTCCGATTACCGGATGCTGGTCTATGCCATCGTTCTGATTCTCGTCATGCTGACCACTAACAATCCGCAGTTCAGAGGCCTTGTGGCGCGCCTGCTTCCGCATCGGCGTGAAGGAGATTCCGACGGATCGGGAAAGGAGGTCGGAAGCCATGAGTAAGATGGTGCCGCTGCCAACCAACAGCATCATTCCCGAACGCGATCTCGACAAGATCCCCGTGCTGGAGACCCGTCATCTCGGCATTGACTTCGGCGGCCTGACCGCTGTTGACGAATTCAATCTCACCATCGGCCGCACCGAAATTGCCGGCCTGATCGGTCCGAACGGCGCGGGCAAGACCACCGTTTTCAATCTGCTCACCAAGGTCTATCAGCCGACGCGGGGCACCATCCTGCTCGACGGCAAGGAAACCTCCGGAATGAGCACGGTGCAGGTCAATCAGGCGGGCATCGCGCGCACCTTTCAGAACATCCGGCTCTTCTCCTCCCTGACCGTTGAGGAAAACGTTAAAATCGGCCTGCACAATCAGGTGAAATACCGTACAGTGAGCGGACTTCTCCGCCTGCCTTCCTACTGGAATCAGGAAAAAATCGCCCACGAACGGGCGCTTGAGCTTCTCTCAATCTTTAATATGGAGGATCTGGCGGGGCATCGTGCGGGCAGCCTCCCGTACGGTGCGCAGCGCCGCCTTGAAATTGTGCGGGCGCTGGCCACCAATCCTTCCCTGCTGCTGCTCGACGAGCCCGCCGCGGGAATGAACCCCTCTGAAACGGCCGAGCTGATGGAAAATATCACGAAGATCCGCGACACCTTCCAGATCGCCATCATGCTCATTGAACATGATATGAACCTCGTCATGGGAATCTGCGAGGGCATCTGTGTGCTGAACTACGGCCGGATCATCGCCAAGGGAACCGCCGATGAGATTAAGCGCAATCCGGTGGTCATCGAGGCCTATTTGGGCAAGAAAAAGGAGGGGTGAGCGGATGCTGCAGGTCAACGACATCAATGTCTATTACGGCGCGATTCACGCGATTAAGGGAGTTTCCTTTGAGGTTCATCAGGGAGAAATCGTCACCCTGATCGGTGCGAACGGCGCGGGCAAGAGCACCATCCTCCAAACCGTTTCGGGGCTGCTGCGCAGCCGCACCGGGTCGGTCACCTTTCTGGGGGAAAACATCGGCGGCGTCCCGGCCCACAAGCTGGTGCAGCGCGGCCTTGCCCATGTGCCGGAGGGCCGGCGGATCTTCCTGCAGATGACCGTCGAGGAAAATCTTGAGATGGGGGCTTTCACACAGTCCCCCGCCGGAGTCCCGGCCGATCTCGCCCACGTTTTCGAGCTGTTCCCCCGCCTTCAGGAACGGCGCCGCCAGGTGGCGGGAACCCTCTCCGGCGGTGAGCAGCAGATGCTTGCCATGGGACGGGCACTCATGAGCCACCCCAAGCTTCTGATGCTGGACGAGCCTTCGATGGGTCTGGCCCCGATTCTGGTTGAACAGATTTTCGAAATTATCCGGGCGCTGCACAAAGCCGGGACAACCATCCTACTGGTCGAGCAGAACGCTCAGATGGCCCTTTCGGTGGCCGACCGCGCCTACGTGCTTGAAACGGGCCGAATTGCCCTTTCCGGCACCGGAAAAGAGCTTGCCGAAAGCGATGCAATCCGCAAGGCATATCTCGGCGGCTGAATGCTGTCACGCCGTCCTGTCCACATACGGGCAGGACGGCTTTTTGTCGGGAAACGCCACCGGATGCGCCGGAAGCTTCAAGAAGCTTTCATTTGACCGGAAAATATCCGGGCGGCGCGGCGGGAAACTGCCAAATCCGCAGCGGTGAAAGGTCTTACAGAAAGGCGGGACACTCCGCAGTCATTTCAATGGCAGCAGGGCGTGATGAAAATGCTCCGCCAACCTATCGGCCCGACAGGTAACAAGTCCAAGGGGGCCCGTGTGGAGCGGTCGGCCGCAAGTGATTATCTCTGCAGCCACAAACGGGCGGCGGAGCATTACCGATCTCTGGTGGTATCCGTGTAGCCGAAGCGGGCGGCGGAGCATTGCCGATCTCTGGTGGTATCCGTGCAGCCATCAAGCGGCGGGGCACAGCCGGGACAGCGGTGCTCCGCCTAATTTATGAGGATGTCTGACGGGGTATCCCCATGCCGGGCACCCGCCCTTTTCGGAAATGTTCACAAATTTTGAAAAAAATTCTCTTGTTTTCGTCCCGCGATGCGTGTATCATACAAAGGATACAAAATGGGAAGGTGCGATTTTCCTTTGAACTTCACAAAAAAATTCGGACAGCTGCGGCTGTCCGTCAGGATTTTGCTTCTTATCCTCATTCTTCTGATCGGATTATCGGCAGTCTGCCTCGCTTATCTGAACGCCAAGCTGAACCGAATCGGTTTTGCCGATAATTCCACGACCGATACCGACTTTGGAACCGGAGTCTCCACCCTGGAGGAACTCAACGTCCTGCTGCTGGGCACCGATGAGCGCAGCGAAGGCGGAGGGCTGGGAGATTTTGATTCCTCCCTGCAGGACTATTCCCGCGCGGATGCCTGTATGCTGCTGCATCTTGACTTTACCGAGCACAGAGCCCAGCTTGTCAGCCTGGAACGCTCGATCGGCGTGCCGGTTGAGGGCGCGCCGGGAGGCGAGGACTGGCTGACCCACGCCTTTGCCTACGGCGGGGCGGAGGCAATGCTGCGGGCGGTCAGCGATCTGCTTGACGTGGAAGTAAAGCGGTATGTGCGGGTAAATGTCGGTTCGGCAGCCGAGCTGATCGATGCAATCGGCGGAGTTGACATCGAACTTACCGAGATCGAGGCATCGGCTCTCAACGGCGAAATCCGCAGCAATGCGACGACCCGCAGCCGGGTTACCCCGGGACTTAACCACCTCGACGGTTTCGATGCCATCGCCTACGCCCGGCAGCGTTTTATCGACAGCGATTTTGAACGGGTGCAGCGCCAGCGAAACGTCCTTCAGGCAGCCATCGACCAAACGAAGTCCCTCCATCTTGGACAGCTTGACGACCTGCTTGACACCGCTCTGCCGCTGGTGCAGACCAACTTCACCCGCAACGAAGCGATGGCGCTGCTCTACCGTGCCCCCGGCTTTCTGGGAGTACGGCTCGGGCAGATGACCATGCCGATCGAGGGGATGTACGGGGTCAAGCCGACCGATGACGGGCGCACCATGCTGATGCCCGATCCCGAAGAAGCCCACCGAATTCTCATCGAATTTTTTGCCGGGGACTTTGATCCCGAGACCTATACGGCGTCGGACGAAGTACAGAGCCGGGTCTGGCAAAACCAGAAGCAGGCTTACTACGAATGGTCTCTGGCCCACCCCCAGATCATTGATAGCGGAGAAACGCCCGTTGTGGATGAAGAAGAGACAAGCGAGGAAGAATCTGAGGAAGAAGCAAACCAGCGGGAACTTGAGCGCCGCGCCAACGCAAACAGCGATTAAGTCAAATTGACCGGTTAAGGCATGGTCTGCATCAGCCCCAGAAGAGCAGCTTACCAGCCTGCCTTTCAAGAAGCTCTGAATGTTTTCCATACACTTCTGCGGGCGGCCTACGGGCCGCCCGTTTCCTTATGTTTTCCTCTCTCCGTCGCCTGTCCGGCACTCAGCGTGCCCGAGCAGAGGACGGCACCGCCCGGGGGAGAGGCTCTGTGAATCGGATAAACAGCTGTGCCTCCCACCAAACGGGGGAGGCACAGCTGTTTCTGACCGCAAAAAAATTTCGGCAGGCCGCCGCTTCAAACAGCGCGCCTTGTTCACCGAACCGGCAGGGCGAAAAGCCCATGCTCGCTGCAAAGGGCATAAATCGTTCCCTTGCCGCACCGCTTGAACCGGGCCTGCGCCTCCTGCTCGGGATAGAGCTTGGTAAGCAGCAGACGATCTGCCGTTGCCAGTGCCAAAGCCGTAATATAATGCTGCTTGGTCATCGGATGGCGGACAGTGACAAACCATTCGTCCTCCACCATTTCCGCCGAAATCAGATGCTCCTCCCGCGGCGTGGCGGGCATCACCCGCTCCAAGCGGCGGCCGCAGCAGGAAATCTCCGCTCCGCCGGTTGCCGTGATCAAATTTCCACAGCCCGCACAGCGGTAAAATTCAACCTTCTTCATGTTTCCTCTCACCTTCTCATTGCTTGGAAGCTCACCGGAGAGGATATCCCCGATATTCACCCCAAAAATCCGAGAGAGGTCGGGCAGCAGCGAAAGATCGGGGCAGCCCATGCCGCATTCCCATTTGGAAACCGCTTTGTCGCTCACCCCCAACAGCGAAGCAACCGCCCGCTGGGTCATCCCCTTTTCCCGGCGCAGCGACGCCAGCAGCGCGCCGATTCTGATACAGTCCATCCGTTCCGGCCTCCTTCATTGATTCAGTATAGCGGGAAAGTCCGGTACGGTCAATCCACGTTCCGTAGAGACCCGCTTCAGTCCTCATCCCCTTCCGGAAGCACAAAGCGGCTGCGCGCCGTTACCTTCTGCTCATAGCAGGCAAATGCATCGTCAATCCGTTCCTGCGGCAGGCGGGGCGTAATCAGGCTGACCAGGGGAACCACCGCCAGAGAACCGACGATTGCGATGGCACCGGCCATTGTGGGCGCGGTAAATGGGAAAAAGAAATTGATGCCGGTCACCCCGATTCCCCAAAGGAAGCTTGCCCAAACCGAAAGGGTGGTAGTACGCTTCCAGTAAAGGCCATAGATAAACGGCCCGAGGAAGGAGCCCGCCAGCGCCCCCCACGAAAGACTCATCAGGGTGGTGATCAGGCTGTTGGGGGAGAGGGCAATGATGACCGAGAGGGCGACAAAAGCGGCGCAGAGTACCTTGATAATCCTCACCTGCCGGCCGGTGGTGAACACCTGCGGAAACAGAGGCCGCAGCACATCGAGGGTGACGGTGGAGCTCGAGGTGATCACCAGGGAGGAAAGGGTCGACATACTGGCGGAAAGCACCAGAATCAGCACCACCCCGATCAGCAGATCGGACAGGCTGTGTGCAAGCATGGTGGGGACGATATCGTCGAATACGACCTTTCCGCCCTCGGCAGGGGTGTAGTACAGACGCCCAAAGGCCCCCATGAAGTAGGACCCGCCGGCGATGATCAGGGCAAAAATGGTGGAGATGACGGTTCCGGTATGAATCGATCGCTCGTCCCGGATGGTGTAGAATTTGTGGATCATCTGCGGAAGGCCCCAGGTTCCCAGGCTGGTGAGCAGAACCACACCGAGCAGGCCGACCGGATCAGGCCCAAAGAAGGAAACGAGCGCGCCGTCGAGGTTGGGAGCCAGCGGAGATTCGATCTGCGAAAGCTGTTCCAGCGATGCGAGAAAACCGCCCTTTCCGTTCAGGATGCTGACCACTACCATTCCGATGCCTGCAATCATAATGATTCCCTGCACCAGATCATTGAGCGCGGCGGCCATGTATCCGCCGACCACCACATAAACTGCGGTCAGCACCGCGATTCCGATAACGCACCAGACGAAGGAAATGCCGAAAGCCATTGAAAACAGGCCCGAGAGTCCCTTGTAGACCGATGCGGAATAAGGAACCAGAAAGACAAAAATAATGACCGCCGCCACCTCCTTGAGGGCCGGACAGCAGAAACGCTTGGCGAAGAAATCCGGCATCGTCGCCGATTCAAAATATTTGGTCATCACACGGGTGCGCCGTCCGAGAACCAGCCAGGCCATCAGACTCCCGATAAAAGCGTTGCCGATGCCGATCCACGCGGCGGAAACGCCGAAATTCCAGCCAAACTGGCCGGAGTAGCCGATAAAGACAACCGACGAAAAATAGGAGGTGCCGTAAGCGAAGGCGGTAACCCAAGGGCCCACGCTGCGTCCGCCCAGCACAAAATTACCCACATTGTAAGTATGACGCCGGCAGTAAATGCCGATTCCCACAGTGACTGCAAAAAAAATCGCCATCATCAGAAGCTTTTGAAACATCGGTTCATTCTCCTCACATGATTTTATTAGAAATACGCGGCGGGAGCCTCTCTCTTCGGCCTCGGATCACTCCTTTTCGGGGACAAAAAAACGTCCCCTGATTTTTCATCAGAGGACGGAAAAATCCGTGTTACCACCTCAGTTTGCTGCCGCCTCACAACGGTAGCCTCATCGGGTACGGCTCGGAAAATATTTCCGCGCGATACCTCTGCACGATAACGGGTGCACCCGTCACAGCCTACTCGGTTTCCGCCTTTCGGTGCGCTGCTCGCGGAATGTATTCGAACCGCCTGCCCCCCGCTGCCTTACACCAACCGGCAGCTCTCTGCGAAGGAACGGGCGGCCTACTTCTTCCCGGTCATTGCATTTAGGATTATGTGATGTATTTTATCGCTTTTAATCGATAAAGTCAAGCTTTTTTTGTTGTGCAATATGATATATTTTCAGCTCTCGTTTTTATCTTTCTTCCATATTGATTGGAATGACGGACAGTTATAATCCTATTTTTCATCTTTTTTCCTTGCCATTCCGCGCTTGGAGACCTGTACAGTTTTTTTCCGAATGAAGGGAAGAATCCCGTTTCTTTTATCCATTGACAGTAACCTTCACAAATTATTATAATAAATATACTGCGTTTTTACTATGTACTGTGCGATTTCACTATGAGAAAGCCCCGATAAGCGCACAAATCATGAAAAGGGGACCTGTTTATGGAATTGAAGAACCTCCGCGAACAGATTGACCAGATTGACCACGAAATCATCATCCGTATTTTGCAGCGCCGGGAGCTGATCCGGCAGGTCGCGGAATACAAAACCGAGCACCATCTCCCCGTTTTTGCCCCCGACCGGGAACAGCAGGTGCTCAGCAAGGTTGGCGAACAGGTTGGACATGATAATATCAACCCCGGCCTGAAGCTGGTTTATGGCATTCTGATGGATCTCAATAAGCTCTATGAATATCAGATTCAACCCAAAGAGTTTGAAATTCCTACCGCTTTGGGCGGCGCTTCGGTTCGGGCCATCCTTTCGGATCATCCCGGAGCTTTGACCCGTTACCTTTCCCCGCTCGCCGCCGCGGATATCTCCATTACCGGGATTCATTCTCAGGCGATGCCGGGCGGAAAAATGGCCGTCGATATCGAAATGGTCGGCAAAATTCAGGACCCCGGTTTTATCGCGGCGCTCTCGGTCCTTTCGGATACCGCGGAACAGTTCACGCTGCTGTAAATTTCATCCACCCCGGGCGGTGCCGAATGGCACCGTCTTTTTTGTATGCCGAAAACCGCAGGAAATCGAAATTTCCTGCGGTACGACTTAAAAATTGCAAACAATCTTATGGGAGCAGCCCTTTTCTGCGCCCCTTATTTGCAGCAGTCTACCTGCCGCAGTGACAGTCATGTCCGCCTTTGCAGCCGGAGCAGCCCGCGCACTGCCCCTTTTTGGCCTGCCGGTACAAATAGCGAACCGCAAAAAAGATACAGGCCGCGAGAATTGCGCCAACAATCAAGTTTCCCATTTTGATTCCTCCTGATCAAAGAAAGATGAGATGGTCAAGCCTTGACCTCAGCGGTTTCCACCGCGCTCATCCGAATGATATCCTCGCCCTGATAGCCCCTGCGGAAGAGCAGATAAAAAATTCCGGCCAAAAGAACCGCGGCGACGGCCGTCCCCGGTCCAAAGGAGGCCTCCCCGGTGATCAGTCCGCCGAGTTGGAACACAATCATCGAGGTTACATAGGCGAAGAGGCACATATATCCGATTGCACCCATCGTCCACCTGGCATTGTTCATCTCCCGCCTGATCGCGCCCATCGCGGCAAAGCAGGGGGCACAGAGCAGGTTGAACACCATAAAGCTGTAAGCCGACATCACACCGAAATCCGCGCCGATCGCCACCCAGATATCATGGCTGTCCTCGAGAAGATCCGCCCCACCGGCATACTGGTAAAGGACGCCGAAGGTGTTGACAACCTCCTCCTTGGCGATCAATCCGGTGATGGTGGCGACGGCAGCCTTCCATGCCATGTCGCCGACCCAGCCCAGAGGAGCGAAAATCCAGGCGATTCCATTGCCGATCACCGCCAGCAGCGAATCGTTGTTGTCCTCCACCGCCTGAAACACTCCCTCTACCACGCCATAGCCCTGCAGGAACCAAAGAATGATCGAGCTGAGCAGAATGATCGTTCCGGCGCGCTTGATGAAGGACCAGCCGCGTTCCCAGGTGGCGCGCAGGACATTGCCCGGAGACGGCGCATGATAGGCGGGCAGCTCCATGACGAAGGGCGCGGGCTCCCCGGCAAAAACTCTGAACTTTTTGAGCATGACGCCGGAAATAATGACCGCGGCAATCCCGATAAAGAAGGCCGAGGTGGCCACCCATGGAGAATTTCCGAAAACAGCTCCGGCAAAAAGTCCAATAATCGGCATTTTTGCGCCGCAGGGGATGAATCCGGTGGTCATAATGGTAATCTTGCGGTCGCGGTCCTGTTCAATCGTCCGCGAGGCCATAATTCCCGGCACGCCGCAGCCGGTGGCAACCAGCATCGGGATAAAGCTCTTGCCCGAGAGTCCGAATTTGCGGAAAATCCGGTCCATGATGAAGGCTACCCGGGCCATGTAGCCCACATCCTCCAGAATGGCCAGCAGCAGGAAAAGCACCAGCATTTGCGGCACAAAGCCAAGCACCGCGCCCACACCGGCCACAATGCCGTCCTGAATCAAGCCGTAGAGCCACCCGCTGACCCCCAGCGTGCCGAGAAAAGCATCGACCGCTCCGGGGACCATCTCCCCGAAGAGGACATCGTTGGCCCAGTCGGTTCCCATCGTCCCGATCGAGAAGGAATATCCTCCCATTGCAATCCCGTAGATCGCGAACATCACCACGGCAAAGATGGGCAGAGCCAAAATCCGATTGGTCACAATCCGGTCGATCTTATCCGAGGAAGTCATTCCGGTGCGGTTCTTGTGAACACAATTCCTGACAACCCTGGCAACGTACTGATACCGCTCATTGGTAATGATGCTCTCACTGTCGTCGTCCATCGCCTTCTCACAGGCGGCAATGGCTTCCTCTATCTTCCCGGCAGTTTCCGCGGACAGCTTGAGCTGATCGAGCACGCGGCCGTCCCGTTCAAAGAGCTTGACTGCGTACCAGCGCGCCTTCTCCGCGGGAACCAGCTCTACCGTCAGGTTTTGAATTCGCTCCAGCGCCTCCTCCACCATGGGAGCAAAGGTGTGCTTCGGCAGGGTCCGCCTCCCCTCCTGTGCAATCTGAACCGCGCGGTCCGCCGCCTGCTTCGAGCCCTCGCCCTTGACCGCGGATGTTTCCACCACCTCGCAGCCCAGAGCCGCCGCGAGCTTTTGGGTGTCGATCCGGTCGCCGTTTTTTCTCACGACATCCATCATATTCAGGGCGATGACCACCGGAATCCCCATTTCAGTGAGCTGAGTGGTCAAATAAAGATTTCGCTCAATATTCGATCCGTCCACCAGATTCATGATGACGCTCGGATGCTCGTTCATGATGTAATCCCGGGTGACAACCTCTTCCAGCGTGTAGGGAGACAGGCTGTAGATTCCAGGGAGATCGGTTACCACCACATCCTTGTGGCCGCGCAGTTTTCCTTCCTTTTTTTCAACCGTCACTCCCGGCCAGTTTCCAACATACTGGTTGGCGCCGGTCAAATCGTTGAACATCGTCGTCTTGCCGCAGTTCGGATTTCCTGCGAGCGCAAGCTTGATTGCCATGCTGTTACCTCCTCTGCGGGATTTCCCGCTGACACAACGGTCTTTGAAGTTTCTCGTTGTTAGCAAAAGCTAACTGATGTCGCAAAGAAAAGCCGCGCGCCGCGCGGCGGACTTCCTATTCCACAACAATGTTTTCCGCGTCGCCTTTACGCAGCGAAAGCTCGTAGCCGCGCACCGTGATCTCCACGGGATCGCCCAGCGGCGCCACCTTGCGGACATAGATCGGGGTTCCCTTGGTGATCCCCATATCCATAATGCGGCGCTTCAAGGCCCCTTCCCCTCCGAGCTTCGTCACGGTGACCGTCTCGCCGCACCGGGTATTCCTCAGCGTTTTCATGATATTCCTCCCTGCACCATAATCTTACCTGCCATGCCTTTGCTCAGCGCAACCCGCGTGTCCTTCACATTCACAATCAGGCTGCCGCCCATCTCAGAAACGATGACAATGCTGCTTCCTTCCACAAATCCCAGACTGGCGAGGAACCGCTTCGTTTCATCCCTTCCGCGAATCTCTTTCACAACGGTTTCTTTCCCCGTTTGAGCCATCGCCAACGGCATAATAAACACCATCCCCCTTGTGTTAGCGGGCGCTGTCCCGCAATTTTTAACAGTTAGCTATAACTAACTATTTCTGTTTTACAGTTTACCACCGCTAACTGTATTTGTCAATCCCTTTGTCAAAACATTTCTCTATTTAAAGGGTCGAAAAAAACGCTCAAGCACTCAAGGAAGGCATTTGTGATTCCCTTCCGTTTGTTTTGATTGCGGTAATTTATTTGATAAAACAAACGTAAAAGCCATTATGCCCGCTTCCAACCCTCAAAATTTTCTTATTGACATTTGAGTTAGCTTATGCTAACGTTTAAATGCTCAATCTGGAATCATTCTTTTGAAAACTCTGCATATGGGACATCCATATGCCTTTTTGTTTTTCGCCGGAACGAAGTAATACGCGCACTCCGGCGGGACCAACAGGAGGGGATCGTTTGCTGTCCGGTTCTTCCATTCGGTATTTGCTGGCAATTTATCAGTTAAGCGACGGCGGAGCCGCCGTACGCTCGGTGGATCTTGCAAATCTTTTGGGTATTACGCGCGCCAGCGTCGTCAAGAGTCTGAAAAAGCTTACAGATGAAGGGCTGGTCTGCAAAAAGCACTACGGCAGTATCCGCCTGACCGCATCGGGTATTCAGGAAGCCAGTCGGATTTTTACAGAATACACGCTGCTCTCCGGTTATTTTACCCTTTGTCTGGGCCTTTCGCAGGAGCAGTCCCGCCGGGACGCACTTGCTGTGGTCTGTGCCGTTTCAAAAGAGGGACGTGAAGCAATGATCCAAAGCTCGCTGCGGATGGCCGCGGCTTCCTGTGGCTGTAAGCTTCCCGAACCGCCCCAATAGCCCGGTTGGAACAAATTCTCATATTGGCCCATACAGCGTTTCCTCCTTTGATTCGCCTGCGGAGGGATGTTTTTTCTGTTAACCCATCGCTCGGGGCGAAGGAGTAAGCATCAAATCTGTAAGTGGATTGAAAGC
>Ga0129314_1001736_pt1 | contig 13984 bp, 10 predicted proteins | sample O1111metagenome_FD_94431 | JGI IMG/M metagenome (GOLD analysis project Ga0129314, IMG submission 94431) | Orangutan individual fecal microbial communities from fecal samples from Wisconsin, USA - O1111 metagenome | ecosystem: Host-associated > Mammals > Digestive system > Large intestine > Fecal...
AATGCGTAGATAGAGTCAAGTCTGCTGGACACAGCATAGTCTAAAAAGCACCAAATATCAAGGATTTCCGAGGACGGAAAGCCAAACGCTCCACACGATTTCGAATCCGGACCCTTCAGCCACTTGGGTACATCTCCAAGCGATCCTATTTGCCCCCTCGCAGGCGGTCAAGTCCAAACCCCAAGGGAACTGCGTTAGCTATTATGACATATTTTCACAGCTATTGCAAGAGAAATACTTGCACGGCGAAGGAACACAGCATAGAATGAGCATATCTTACCCGTGCGGATGAAGAAGGAGGAAGTGCTATGGCTCTGCGGGTCTATATTCTTGGCGACGCCGCAACCTACCAAAACTATGCGCTGGCAGTGGAACGTGCCGGAGGGGTCCCCTGCTTCGGGAGCCAGCCGGCGGGCTGCGACTGTTTGCTGCTGCCCGGTGGCGGGGACATGGAATCCTGGCGTTACGGCCAGAAAAACACAGCCTGCCGGGATCTGGAGCCGGAACGGGACGCGCTGGAACTGGATCTGCTGGCGGATTTTACGGCCCTTGGCAAGCCGGTCCTGGGTATATGCCGGGGAATGCAGACCATCAATGTATTTTTCGGCGGCGATCTGGCGCAGGACTGGCCAGGACACAGCGCCATAGAAGGCGTTGACCGGCTCCACAGCGTCCAAAATGCACCGTCCTTTCTGCGGGAGCTATACGGAGAGCGCTGTATGGTCAACAGTTGCCACCACCAGATCATTGGCCGCCTGGGAACCGGTTTGGAGGTTTTGCAACGGGCGGAGGACGGCGTAGTAGAGGCCTTCCGACACAAAACCTTGCCGGTTTGGGGGATCCAATGGCACCCGGAACGGCTGACAGCGGACTGCCAAACGGGCACGGTGGACGGACTGGCGGTATACCGGGCGTTTCTATCTCAGGCAGCCTTGTAAGAGCTCTGCCTGTTAACCGCAAGCCGTATCCGGATCGGACAGGAACTGTGCACCACGATCCACCAATACGCGGAAAATCCGGTCGCAAAGATTTTCTGTAAAGGGTAAGATGAAGGGTAAACACCATTTCAGCGCAGCAAAAAATCCCTCAAAGCCTTGCGGCTCTAAGGGATTTGTTTGGTGGACGATACAGGACTCGAACCTGTGACCCCCTGCACGTCAACCGACATTTGAAACTTTTTATAATATTTTTCGTTCGTTTATGGTCATTTCCGTTCCGTTTCATTTGATTTCCAGCACCTTTTAAGTCCACCGTTTCCACATATTCCACGCAGGTCTGTGGCTGTTTGTGTGGTCATTCATCTCTACATCCTAATAAAAAGCAGTAATAGTTAAGTCACACCGTCACAAACCGCTATTTAGGACTGTGTGGCTTATCCAGCATAGTCAACCAAATGGCGACACTCTCCACTAACGGGCCAAGATAACACAAGCCAAGCAAAAAGTAAAGAAGAATCGCAAGGCATTTCTTAACTTTCTTTTAAATTCTCTTATGTTGTCCAAGAAACGCAAGAATCTCTCTTGCGTTTCTAAACGAACTTTAGTTTGTGTCGCTTCTCCAGATTTCACCGCTTGCGTATTTTACTTTTGTGAATTCCACATTTTGATACGCTGTTATCAAAGAGAAGTGGGCTCAATATCTGATTAGAGACATAGCACAACACTTTATATGTCATCCAAAAATTTCAAGCCTCTATTCCGACCCGAGTGCTGCCATCGGCATCATTCCGGATACTTTTGCAGCCGGGTACATTTCAAAGGCGATCCCAAGAACTACGGAAAACAAAAACGCTCCAACCATGAGTGGTGTAAGATACTTCGCCGGTGCAGGTGATTATTGAGTGTACTTACGCTTTTTCTATTATTCAGGATACATTAACAAGTTCTATTACAAACGAGAGACTTGCACGAACCGGATGCTATAATCTATCCAGCAGGTACGAGTCTCTGCACTATACGATTGAACTGCCGTATAGGGAGCCCTTCGTACAGCGGTGTGAGAGGACGGGGCTAACCGCCCTTATCTCGATTAGGAAGCCCTTTCGGGTTCCTATCCGCAATGTTAGGCACTATTTTGCAACGTGCCCTTTTGGGAATATTGCAAAGTTGCGAGATTATACAGGCAGAGAATTAGCGCACCATTTTTCCAGCGCAGAAGCCGCCGTCAATGGGCAGATTCACACCAGTAATAAAGGCAGATTCATCCTCAAAGAAGAAGCACACACCATGTGCAATTTCCTCCGGCATACCAAATCTGCCGATAGGCATGTTATTACTATATGACTTATACTCCTCTGCATGCGTATATTTGATGGACTGAACCAACTCCGTTTCAATGGCACCAGGAGAAATACTGTTCACAGTGATGCCGTCCCTGACCACGTCAAAGCATGCATTTTTTGTTACACCAACAACGCCTGCCTTGGATGCTGCCAAAACAGCCATGCCGGGAGCGCCAATATTTGCTGCACCGGAAGCAATATTGACGATGCGACCGAAGCTATGCTCCCGCATAATCTTGATTTCTTCAATCATGCAGTAAATCAGGCCCTTCAAATTGATATCGATCATCATATCAATCTGATCGTCTGTGGTATCGTCAATTTGGGTGGAGGGAATCCCCGTACCGGCAACATTGCCTGCAAAGTCAAGCTTTCCGTATCTTTCTCGAATATACCCGAAAACATCAATCACATTTTGATGCTTTGTAATATCGCAGTTCTTATATTCAGCCTCGCCGCCCAGTTCTTTGCATTTGTTGATAACTTCCTGAGCCTTGGCATCATCTCTGCCGACAAAAATGACCCGTGCGCCACGCTTGACCAATTCATATACGGTAGCCTTACCGAGGCCGCTGGTTCCGCCAGAAATAAATGCAACCTTACCTTCAAACTGTTTGTTCATCTGATTTACCTCGATCCATTTAATTTGTATAGTATTCGAATTTGCAATCTTTTCTCATGAAAATCTGGTGAAACAAAATGCTTTTATATGTTATTTGCTTTCAGTTCCTCGCCGACATTCCAATTCTTTCACAATTTCCGCATGCTTTTTGCTGTCCATATCATAAAAAATCAGAAAGTTTAATGCAACAAGGAGAAGCAAGACTGCAGGGATGAAAGAAATACCCATATTCAGCGCATTGAGTACACTGGCATTCTGAGCCTGATTAGCTACATAGCCCAGGGAATCCAGCCAAACCAGCAACACAGCAGGACCTACGGCACCGCCAGCCTTCAGCATCATAGAGATAAAGGCGGAAAGAAACCCATCCACACGGATACCGTACTTATACTCGGCATAGTCAGCGTTATCGCCGTCACAGCCATACCGCAGGCCAAATGCCGCAGTACCAAGTGCTGTGGAAACAGCGTAGAAGACCCAGAACAGGACACCTTTTGCAGAAAGCCAGAACATAGGGATGGAGAGAATACCGGAGAGGCCAAATGCGGTACCCACAGCTCTGCCCTTATGCTGAATGACTTTGTACAGCCAAGGGCCGAGTAGTCCAGAACCAGCAATGCCGGTAAACAAGCCGATGATGCCGGTTATGGAATACAGGTTAAAATCACCTTCATAATAGGTGAAGTAGTAAGCCATAATTGTGTATCGGCCGTAGGTATAAAAACCGGCTACAAACTGACCGAACATACACCCCAGTGCATATTTATTCCCCAACAAGCACTTCATCTGAAGTCCTAGAGAAATTTTGCTTTTCTTTTCCATTTGCTGAGGTGGCGGTTGCACGCGTTCCTTGGACTTGACCGCACTCCAGAGGATAAACGGAAGACTGATCACAACACTGCATACCGCAGCTCCAAAATAACCCTGAGCGGTATTGCTGGTCCGGTTTGTACCAGATAACAGAAGAATTAGCGTTGCAGCAATCAGGTTGGTAAAGTTTGAACCTAGGCTAGAACACACCATTCGGGTATTTGACAGTTTAACGCGCCCTTCGTCATTTGATGTAATAACGCCACCAAGGGCATTAAAAGGCATAGCATAGCAGGTAGCTGCTACAGTGACCACAATGTAAACGATCCACATCCAGGCAATTTTAACACCCATAGACCAGGTCGGCTGCACGGCAAACATCAGTGCAATCATAAGACACATGACTGTTCCGCCAACGGCAACCCATGGTCTATAACGTCCGTATTTCGACTTAGTACGATCTGCAATGGAACCAATGATTGGATCATTAATTGCATCAAAAATGCGCACCACCAACAGCAATGCCGAAACAGACGCAGCTGGAACACCGACATAATCGGTAAAAAAGATGGTCATGAACGAGCTGACCCACATATAAGCGGAAGCATATCCAAAATCTGCAACACCATAACTGATCCGTTCACCAAGAGACGGCATTACATTGGAGGATTCATAAGTGTGTTCTTGCTGTTTGTTTTCCATACACTCCACCCTGATTAAAAAATGTTTCTAAGAAAAGAGCTTCCAGTGTTCTGCTTTTATTGTGCTTTTACCTGTCAGCATTCATTTTATAATGCGTAGATTTCATGAAGAACTTTCTGCAAAACATCCATCTTCGGCGGACAGGGATTATAAGCCAGGTTTTTGTCAGCTTTCAGGTTTTCGATGATTTCATCAACGTAGGACTCTTCTGCACCTAATTCCTTGATGTTCTTCATGCCGCACAGTTTGCGCAGATCGTCGTAAGCCTTCACGACCTGAACGGCAACTTCATCATAGGAAAGGCCATCCTGCTGGATGCCAAGACACTCTGCGTTCAGCCGGATCCATTCGGGATTCTCAGTAACATTGTAGTGTACGAAAGCAGTCATGCCAATGCTGCATCCAGCGCCATGAGGGGTATGGAACGTGTTGGAAATCTGGTTAGCGATTGGGTGGCCAAACGAGATCATGCGCAGGCAAAGTGCGAAACCACCCATCGTTGCCGCATAGGACATCCACTTACGGGCTTCCTTATTGGAGCCGTCCTGATAGGCAATTGGCAACCATTTGAATATGGTGCGGATGACCTCCATACAAACAAGGTCTGCAAAAGGATTCGGTATACTGGTACAGTTGCACAGCACCTCTGAAGCGTGGCACAGTGCATCAATACCGGTGTTGGCCGTAACGACGGGGGGTAGCTTATAAGTCAACACAGGGTCGACGATCGCACAGGTAACAGGCGTATTGGCAACACCGCCTTTTTTCCCGTCTTCTGTTGCACAGGTCAGGTAGGGCGTCAACTCAGCTCCGGTACCGGCAGTGGACGGAAGTGCAATGAGCGGACGAAATACAGTGTTTCCAATGCATGGATTATTCTGATAATCCCGCGTCTTACCGCCGTTCGCCAAGAGTTTTCCCACCATTTTGCCGGTGTCCATGGTGCTGCCCCCGCCGATGGCGACGATTGCATCAACAGACTTGTCCTTTGCGAAATCATAAGCCCGGTCAGACTTCTGGGCGGTGGGTTCACCTTCCTCAACCTGATAACAAACTACTTTGATATTAGCGTCATTGATAACTTTTTCGATCTCTCTTTGATAGCCAAACTGATCCATGGCCATATCGTAGAGAAGCAGCGCGGTGGTGGCTCCGTAGCTTTTCAACTTTTCCCCAACTGTCAAGCGAGAGTCTTCTCCAAATGTAATTCCACAGTTCACATTTAAATTCCAAATACTCATATTCAATTCTCCTTTAATACAAATATTGTTTCGTTCAGCTGAGGATTGGGGAATACGACACAAAGGCCCTGCACATATGAAACAGAGCCTTTGTGCCTGCGTGGCATACCGTGCCATCAAACAGATGGGAACCAAGTATACACTTGTCTCTCAACCGGGATGATATGCCACCAGCTTAAGTGTCTTTAATCAGTTTTCCTCATTCTTGACCAGGAACTGAGAAATGACCAGCACGATGATCGCAGCGACCATGGCAATCACAAAGGCAACCTTCAAGCCATCCACAATACCCTTGGCAGCAATCACCATGGAGTAAACTGCAGAGCCGATGGAGGAACCCAGTGCCATGGTTACTTGGATCATCGCATTGCCATAAGTGCGCTTGTCCGCTGCAAGCTGGATCTGCGGCGCAGTGGTCATCGTACAAACATGGGCGCTCTGGTAGAACCCGGCGATAATCATCAGCGCATAGATCACCATCAGGTCGGTACTGGGACTGAGGATGAAGATGAATGCGGCATGAACCACAACGCGAAGAATCATGCCAATTGTCAGAACACCCCTTGCACTGCCCTTATTGGCAATCATTCTGGAGTAAATGGGCCCCATGAACAGGCCGGGAATAGAGAGCAGTGTAGTGGTCAGGCCGGACTGCGTAGCGGAACCATTCAGCACATAAAGGATGTAAGAAGGAATAAAGAAGAAAATGGCAATCAGAGAGAAATTCATCAAGAAACTATTGATCGTCAGAATCAGGGTATTCCGATCCTTCAACACCGGCACAGGGATGATGCAATTGTTACCCTTCTTACGAATGGTGAGAATCAGCCCAACCAGACCAACCAGGCTTACAACCAAAAGGATATTGCTGGTGGTGCTGCCAAAGGGAATCAGAGAGGAGCCCAGTGCCAGGAAGAGGCTGATCGCACCCAGGAAAACGCTCAGAGAAATCGTACCGCTAAGATCAAAGGAACCCGTTTCAACAGCCAATTCCGCAGCATCTTCCTTGGTGACCTTCACGCCGGCCATGCCGAGCAATGCGCTGACCAGAGCAATGATCCAGATGATATGGCAAACAATTCTCCAACCCAGCATATCAATCATAACACCGGAAACAATAGGGCCGATCAAAGTGCCCAGGCTGTTCATGGTAACGACAAAGCCCAGATACTTTGCTGCAGTCTTTTGGTCATAAATATCTCGGATGATAGAATAGCCAATGACATAGAGACCGGAAGAAAACATACCGTGCAGAATGCCAGCTGCCACAATAATTGCCATATGCGTCGCAATTGCACGAAGGAAGATGCAAACCGCACCGGCTAAAGCAGACCAAATAAACAGGCTTCTCTTGCGAGAAGGATCCTTTGCGCCCAAATAGGCAAACATAGGCATCAGGACAGCCGCAGACACGGATGAAAAGGATTTTGCCAAAGCATAGTATTCGGTGCCACCGATCTCTGCGGCTGCCAGCGCCAGAATCACAGAGTCAGTACCGGACTGGAGCACAGAAGCAAACAGCATTACGAAGACAGCAATCAGGGTCAGGCGCTTCTTATTAGCGGGGGCTCTTTCAAAACAAGTCATACACGAATCTCCTTTATTTATGAACGTGAATTCTCTTTGGTTCATTTACTTTTCCCAGCAGGCACTCTCCATAGTAGAGTGCCTGCTGGTTGCTTGAAACTTGCAAGAATCACTTCATATAATCGGGAATCTCAAGACCACGCTGTTTCATGTACTTGGGATACAGCTCTTCATCCACCCACTTGCGGATCTTGGGGGCGTTTTCGAAGAGTTCCTCTGCTGCAGAACGAGAGCAATTCAGGAAGCCGAAGCTGCCATCGTAGAGGACGACCTTATCGGAGCCGGCAATCTCTGCTGCCTTCTTGATTGCATCAGGCAAGGTGTCTTCCAGCATGGTATACTTCCAGTTTTCGATACCTCTGTTGTTGGGGTCCTCAATCCACATGTCCAGCTGATCCTTGCCCACAAAAATGGTAGGAAGGGTCATCGGCCAGGTAACATTGATACCAACCCAGGTCTGGTTATACACAATGGCCTTCAAGCCTTCATTGGTGGGCAGCGCTCTGAGATCCAGCGCGCTGAATCGCTTATCAATATCGTAGTGGTCCTGCCAGCCAGCAGTATTGACACCGGCGATGATACCGGCAGCAGCGGTATAGTAGGGCCACCGGGAGCCGTCGCAAACAATGGAGTAATCCTTGAGGGAGATCAGCAGCTGATGCATGTAAGGATACCATTTCAGATTTTCGATCATCATGCGGTCATCGATGGCATACAGGTTATTATCTGCATCAATGCCGGAAACACCAGCGGGCGTTGTCCGCAAAATAGTGCCAAACACCCACTTGCTCTGAACGTAGTCAGAGTCATAGATCGCGGTGGGGACAATATTGGAAATAGGACCATGGCCGATAGCGGTACCGAAAGCATGATGATACAAGTTGCGGGTCTCAAAGCGGGCCATATCCATGGTAAATGCCTTGAATACGCGGCGGTAATACATACTGCAGTAGACCTCGCGGGGGTCGTCGTAGGCCGCAAAAATCATCTTGTCGGCATCGTAGCACTTCTCCAGGCCGTAAACCGTACCAACTCTGGTCTTGATGGGGACTGCCTTGTCATATGCAGCTACATACTCGACGTTGCCCTCAAATTCCTCCATCAGATTGTAGTATTCGACAACTTCTTTGCCTTCCATGGGGGTGCGGTACATCACGCATCTGAGGCGAACATTGTAGTTGCCGGTCCGCTCTTCCACGACCTTCTTGATGGTTTTCAGCATCTGGATATAGGGTCTGCCGCCAAAGATGTAGAAACCGTGCTCGCAGCCAATCAGGTTGACGGTGTCATCATGATGGATTTTGGACATGTCGACATTTTCAAGAGCCTTACGGGTAGCCAGTTCAACCAGTTTGGGATCGCTGTCATCACCTTCGTAAATGGCCTCAGGCATGTTGGGAAATAAGTCGCGCACATTGACAGAGACCATGCCCGGCAGTTCATATCCACGCATAGCAGGGGTATTGCCATACACGGAAGGCATACACTTGGGCGTTACTCTGGCAGGGTACATTTTTGCATTAGCCATTTTTCTTCTCGCTCCTTTCCTTTACCACTTTTCTGTAGGCATCTGCAGCCGCATTAAACACTTCGTCGCTGTACAGAGTGGTCTGCATTTCTCTCATTTTGAAGATCGGGTCAAAGTCCAGTGCTTCATCGGAGAAGTCCCACAGAGTCTGGGTGATAGGATGGTAGTTATCATCTTCGCGGGATTCCAGAGGACGTCCGCATGCCTCAAAAAGTCGGCTGATCTGGCCAACGCAATACATCGTGCAACCAGCTCTGGTACCGCTCTTGAGTGTCAGATCTGTCATGTCTCGTGCGCCATCCAGAATAGCGTTGACGATTTCCTCCGTGTTGGTAGGGCCGCACTTGCAGATGATCTGCATGGGCAGCAAGTGTGCCTTTCGGCAGATAGCGAGAATTTCTTCAGCACGCTCCATGGTATCAGGCAGAGGATACTGCAACGTTCTGCCCTCAGGCAGAGGCTCCATGGTAATGGCCCCCTGATCGCAATACTCCCAGCACATACCGCAGTCATAGCAGATGCTTTCGTCTACGGTTGCCTTACCCACGCAGCGGTAGCAGCGCTGGCTCTCTGTCTTGACCTGCTCCTCAGTAAGGCCCAAAGCGACCTCTTTGTTATTCTTAATGCGCTCTTCCCGGGGCAGATTGTGCATTCTGCTGACCAGCGCATTGCTCCAGCCAAATTCCTCTCTGGGAGGCAGTTCGATCTCCGCACCCTGATTGATGCCGGTGGGAGCCTTAAGATAGTTATTGATGTTAATTGCAGCCTGCTTACCGTCTGCAATGGCTTCAATAGCAGTGGCGGAACCACGGCTCACATCACCGCCGGCAAATACGCCGGGCAGGGTGGTCATGCGCTCCTCATCCAGAACCAGCTTGCCAAACTCTGTGAGCTCAACTTCGTCCTTATCGATGAAGGGGAAATCGGCGTACTGACTGACTGCCATGATAACAGTGTCTGCTTCCAGTTCAAATTCGGATCCCTCGATTGCGTGGGTGCTGAGGCGGCCGCGCTCGTCGGGCTCACCGATCTTCATACGGGAACACTTGATCTTTTCGACCTTGCCGTCGCCAACGATTTCGACAGGAGACACCAGCGTCTGCAGCTGAACGCCTTCTTCCAAAGCTTCAATGACCTCGCGCCGCTCTGCGGGCATATCACCCTCACGGCGTCTGTAAACAATGGTCACATTTTCGGCGCCCATACGAACAGCAGTGCGGGAAACATCGATTGCGGTGTTGCCGCCGCCAACGACCACCACGTTCTTTCCGATTTTGGGGGCATTCCCGTGGCTGATCTCTTTCAGGAAGTCCAGACCGTGATAAACACCAGCCTTATCCTCGCCGATGACACCTGCGGTTTTGCAGAACTGGGTGCCGGTAGCAATGTAGACAGCGTCATAATCACGGGTCAGATCCTCAAACTTGACATCCTCGCCAACCTTCGTGTTCAGATGAATCTTCACACCGGCCTCTTCAATGGCCTTGATATCTCGAGCCAGAACTTCCTTGGGCAGGCGATATTCCGGAATACCGAACAGCAGCACGCCGCCGGCAGTGCTCTCAGACTCAAACACATCAACCTCATAGCCGGTAAGTGCCAGATAATAACCGCAGGTCAGTCCGCTGGGACCGGCACCGATGATAGCGACACGCTTGCCGTTCTTGGGCCATACAGGCTCCTTTACAAACTTGCCGTCATATGCTTTATCCGCAACGAAGCGCTTCACATCGCGGATCGCCACCGAATCATCGTAACCGCCGCGGTTACAGGCGGACTCGCAAGGATGCGTGCAGACTCTGCCGCAAACAGAAGGGAAAGGATTGTCTCTGCGGATGAGACGATATGCACCTTCGTAGTCACCCTTTCCCGCAAGGGCTACGTAGCCAGGAACATTGATGCCAGCAGGGCAGGTGTTTTGGCAGGGGGCAACATACTTACAGTCACCCGCAGGTTTTACCTTGATGGCACCTGTGGGACAACGCCGCTCGCATCGTTTACAGCCGACACACTTGGACTTGTCCACTTTTGCTACTCTGTAGATATGGGTCAATTTAATTCCTCCTCCTTTTTCCTTTGGAACATTTGCAATACAATATCAATTACGCATTATGATGATAATGACCATCATCACGACCATGACCATGACCATGGCCATACCCACCATCACACCGCTCCGGCGGACATCGCCGCCCTGCTGGATGCCCTGGATGCCCCGGCGGAGGTAAAGGATGCCGCCAAGTCCATCTATGCCCGCATTGCGGACGCCGAGGCCAAGGCCCACGGGATGCCGGTGGAGAAGATCCACTTCCATGAGGTGGGCGCTCTGGACGCGGTGGCGGACGTCACCGGCGCCTGCCTGGCGGTCCATATGCTGCGCCCCGACCACATCACGGCATCCCCCGTCCATCTGGGCAGCGGCCAAGTCCGCTGCGCCCACGGCATCGTTCCGGTGCCCGCTCCCGCCACCGCCCACCTGCTGGAGGGCGTCCTCTGCTACACCGGGGACATCCGGGGAGAGCTGTGTACCCCCACCGGCGCCGCCCTGCTGACCCACTTTGCTGAGAGCTTCGGCCCCATGCCTGTCATGTCTCTGGAGAAGACCGGCTACGGCGTGGGCAAAAAGGAATTCCCCGCCGCCAACTGTGTCCGGGCCTTTTGGGGTGAAAGCGGCGCCCCCCAGCAGGCGGAGATCGTGGAGCTGTGCTGCCATATCGACGACATGACGGCGGAGGCCCTGGCCTTTGCCGGAGAGCAACTGCTGGCCCAGGGCGCTCTGGACATCTCCTGCGCGCCCCTGACCATGAAAAAGGGTCGGGCCGGCGTCAGCTTCACCGTGCTCTGCAAGCCCAGGGACGAAGGGCGCATCGCCCACGCCATCCTGCGGGAGACCACCACCAACGGCGTCCGCACCCGCCGTTGCGGAAAGTACATTCTGACGCCCTCTGTCAAAACCGTGGAGACCGCCTACGGCCCCATCCGCGTCAAGTGCGCCGACGGCGAGGGCATCCACCGGAAAAAGCCGGAATACGAGGATGTGGCCTCTGCCGCCAGAACTGCCGGGCTGCCCTTCCAGAAGGTCTGGGAGGACGTGCTGTCCGCCATCCGCGGGGAGGTATCGCAGAATGGATAAGGCTATGTGGGAAAAGGCGGTGGCATTCCATGGCCATGAATGTCCTGGTCTGGCTTTGGGCGTCCGCCTGTGCGAGTTTGTACGGCTACGTCTGGGCCGGACGTCCGCCCACGATGAGGAGTTGGTCTGCATCGCTGAGACTGACGCCTGCCCCGGCGATGCAATTCAGGCTCTGCTGGGCTGTACTCTGGGCAAGGGGAATTTTATCTACCACTGCACTGGAAAAACCGCCTATACCTTCTTTGACCGTGCCACTGGTGAAGGTTTCCGGGTAATTGCCAAGCGGAATCAGACACCCCTTAGCCGTGAGGAACGTAAGCAGCAGATTTATACTGCACCATTAGAAGAGCTATTCAGCGTGACTGTGCCCAAAGAGCCTCTGCCTGAAAAAGCCCGCATCTTCACCACACTCACTTGTGCCTGCTGTGGTGAGGGCGTAGCAGAGCACATGGCCCGTCTGCAGGACGGCAAGGTGGTCTGCCTGCACTGTTTCCATCCCTACGACCGATAAAGGAGAATCACTTTTATGAAAAAAATAGTTTCCGCCCTATTATTCTGCGCCCTGCTGCTGTCTCTGGCCGCCTGCAGCCAAAAATCCCCCACCGCCCAAGAAACCGAGCCAGAGTCTTCTGCTGCCCGCACTGTCACTGACAGTTTCGGCCGTGAGGTTACCATTCCCGCTGAAGTTAAAGCAATCGTGTGCACCGGCTCCGGTGCCCTGCGTATGGTGACCTATCTGCAATGCACTGACCGGCTGGTGGGCGTAGAAGACTGTGACAAGGAATATGCGGATTCCACCCTCCGGGATTATGCCTACGTTTATCACGATACCTTTGACGCCTTGCCCTCCATCGGCAAGGGCGGCGGCACCGCCAACACCGCCTACGTGGAGGAGTTGATCCGCCTGCAGCCGGACGTCATTCTGTCCGGCTATACCCAGGAGGCGCTGGAAGATCTGGCGCAGTCCACCGGGATTCCCTGCGTGTCCATCCGGGCCAAGAGCATCAACTTCATCGACGACAGCTTTTACACCGCCATGCGGGTGGCCGCCGAGGTGCTGGGGGTTCAGGAGCGGTGCGAGGAAGTCCTGCAGTACATCGACGGCTGCAAGGCTGACCTGGACGCCCGGACGGCGGACATCCCTGACGAAGGCAAGCCTGCCGTTTACGCCGGCGCCGTGACCTTCTCCGGCGCTCACGGCTTTACCGGGACTTACTCCAACTTCGGCCCCCTTATGGCCATCCACGCTAACAACGTGGCGGACGAGATGGGCGAGACCGGCTACTTTGACGCTGACCCGGAGCAGGTGGTGGCTTGGGACCCGGAGCTGATTTTCCTGGACCCCGGCAACATGAGCCTTGTTCGGGACGAATACCAGACCAATCCCGGCTTCTTTGACTCCCTGACTGCGGTCCGGGAGGGCAACCTTTACGCCTGCGTCTCCTTCAACAACTATTCCACCAACGTGGGTTACGCCCTGGCTGACGCCTACTATGCCGGCAGCGTCATCTATCCTGAGCGCTTTGATGACGTGAATATTGCCGAAAAGGCCGACGATATCCTGGAATTCCTGCTGGGACGCCGCTATTACAACGACATGAAGGCCAACGGCCTCACCTTTGGAGTGATTGAACTTGGATCTGCACAGTGAACAGCTTCATACGGCGACACCTGACAGCTACCGCCTGTTTCTCCGGCGGAAGCGGCTTGTGACCCTTGTTCTGCTGGCGGCGGTATTGGCGGCAGCCCTGCTGTCCCTGACCACAGGCTCCGCCGGGCTTTCCCTTGCGGAGCTGGCGGACACTCTGGCAGGCGGCGGCACAGCCCAGAGCCGAGCCATCGTATTCCACGTCCGTCTGCCTCGCATCACTGTGGCTATCGTGGTGGGCGCCGCCCTAGCGTTGTCCGGTTGCGTGATGCAGAACGTTCTTCGCAATCCACTGGCCGCTGCTTCCACGCTGGGCGTATCCCAGGGCGCCGCCTTCGGCGCGGCCCTCGCCATCATCACCCTGGATGCCGGCGCCCAAAATGCCGCCAACGCGGGTACTGCCGTCACCATCAGCTCCCCCGGCACCGTGAC
>Ga0129314_1001740_pt1 | contig 13940 bp, 14 predicted proteins | sample O1111metagenome_FD_94431 | JGI IMG/M metagenome (GOLD analysis project Ga0129314, IMG submission 94431) | Orangutan individual fecal microbial communities from fecal samples from Wisconsin, USA - O1111 metagenome | ecosystem: Host-associated > Mammals > Digestive system > Large intestine > Fecal...
CTAACGTGCGGCAGGAACTGGCACACGTCTACGGGTTTGGAGTAAGTTGATGCGGTATTCTGTTATTATTCCTGTTTATAATGCCGAAGGGACACTGCGGCGCTGCCTGGATAGCCTTGTAAGGCAGCAGTTTTCGGATTATGAGCTGCTGATCATCAATGATGGCTCCACCGATGGCAGCGATGCTATCTGTCGTGAGTACGCAAATACATATTCTTGTGTTCGGTATTTTGCAAAAGAAAATGGCGGCGTGTCTTCGGCGCGAAACCTGGGGCTTGAGCAGGCGGAGGGTGAATATATCCTGTTTGTGGACAGCGATGATTATGTGTCGCAAGATTACTTTGCACTGATTTCTCACACGCTGGAAAGTAATGCGGTAGACCTATTGATGTTTGGATACCGCAACTTCGGCGGCGTATCCACAGAATGGGATACTGGCGAATTTTATGAAGATGCAGAGACTGGCATTGCAAAACAGATTTCTTCTGTCATGCAGCAGTATCTCTTCAGCTCACTTTTGAGTAAGGGGTTCAAAAGACAAATCATTGAGCAGCACAATATTCGTTTTGCAAACGATTTGGCAATTGGAGAAGATCAGACGTTTATTTTTACCTTTGCCATGCATATTCGCTCGATCGGCTCCATAGGAAACCATCTATACAACGTGGATGTCAGCGACGGGAACTCCCTATCCCGCAAAGCCCGCCCATATCTGACGCAGCAGTTGATGGAAGTCAACCGCCGGATGTATGCGGCCTATCGTATTAAGGAGTATTCTCCAGAAGCAGCACGATATTACGAGGTGGCGTTGTCCTGGATGACTTATCGCAGTGCCTATTCTTGCTGCAAGGAACTTCTGAAGTTTGATTTTTCCGTAAAGCAGCGGCGGCAGGAAATCCGGAAGATCTGCAAGCTGTACCGTGCTGAGCGCGTAAGACCTATTGGCTGGAAATGCCGTATCATTGCCCTGCCGGTGCAACTGGGATGGAGCTGGGCAATAGACCGACTGATATGTAATAAAGCAAAATGAGAGAAATTCGCTATGGAAAAAATCAAAGTGCTTCTGGTTGCTGCGTCGCTTCGCATTGGCGGAGCGGAAAAGGTTGCGGCGGATATCGGGCTTCGCGCTGACCCACAAAAGCACATTGTTCATTATGTCGTGTTCGGTGATGAGATCGGCGCGTATGAGCCGGAGTTGGAAGCATGCGGTTGCAAAATATTCCACCTGCCTCCGCCGTCCGATAGCTACCGTGCTTACCTGAGCGGCTTGAAGAGGTTGATCCGCACATATCACTATGATGTGATCCACGCTCACACCATGTTCAATATCGGCTGGGCCATGCTTGCCGGAAAACTGTATGGTGTGCCTGTGCGCGTTTCTCATGCACATTCAGCATTGGAAGAACACCGGAGCTTGAAAGTACGCCTGTACGAATCGGCTATGCGGTTTCTAATCCTTACCTGTGCTACCGATTACATTGCTTGCGGTGTGAAAGCTGGACAGCGGTTATACGGCAGGAAAGCATTTGAGAAAAAAGGAACCCTGATCCTGAACGGAATTGATACGCAAGGTTTTGCGTTCGATGAACAGCGGCGCAATGCGTTCCGAAAAGAGCTTGGCCTGGATAACAAGTTCATCATTGGTCATGCCGGACATCTTGCCGCGGTCAAAAATCAGTCGTTCCTGCTGAGCTTAATGCCGGAAATTCTGAAAAGGCAGCCGCAGGCATATCTCCTGCTGCTGGGCGAAGGTGAGAATCGCCCTATGCTGGAACAGAAAATCCACGAACTACACTTGGAAGATTATGTCCGCATGACAGGAAATGTTCGCAATGTGCCGGATTACCTGAACACGATGGACGTTTTCGCATTCCCGTCGCTTTATGAGGGTATGCCGCTGTCCATCATTGAGGTGCAGTCCAACGGACTGCCTTGTGTGATATCCGACCAGGTGCCGAAGGATGTATTCCTGACAGACCTGCTCCGACCGCTGCCTCTGAACGATCGATCGGCGTGGGTGGACACAATCTGTGGTGCGAAACGAGAAGCGCCCGAGAAATATGCCGCACAAATGCGGCAGTCCGGATTTGATACAGACGCAGCAATGCAAAAAATTTATGCGATCTATGAGAAAGGGCGGCAATGTGATTAACATTCTTTTCTTCATCGAATCTCTCTCTGGTGGCGGGGCAGAAAAGGTTCTGCGCAATCTGGTAAATGCGATGGATCAGACGAAGTTCTGCATCACTGTACAGACGTTGTATCCGGAGGATGCAGAAAAATATCTCGCACCGGGGATTGGTTACAAGCATTGCTATCCAGCGAAGAATCGCATCAACGAGCTTCGGATGCGTGCCGAAGCGGCGGCCAGGCTGACCTATCCGCTGCACATCAAGGGTAATTACGATATCGAGGTCGCCTATCTTGAGTGCGGTTCTACTAAAATCATGGCGAGCTCTACCAACGCAAAGGCGCTGAAGCTTGCGTGGGTACATTCAGATCTGCAGAACTGGGCAAATCCGGATGATTTTGCAGTAACGACAAAAAAGTATTACGCCCACTATGATCTTGCTGTATGTGTTTCTGAAAATGTCCGAAAAAGCTTTGAAAAGCTATATGGCGATACGGTTCCAGCAGTCACGGTGTACAACACGATAGATGACAGCGAGATACTGAAAAAGTCTGCTGAGGTACTGCCGCCGGATGTATCCAAAAGGAAGTTGACCATTGCAACCGTAGGCAGATTGTCTGCGCCGAAACATTTTATCCGTGCGCTGACTGCGCACAAGCGCATGCTGGAGGATGGCCTTGACCATGACCTGTGGATCATCGGCGAGGGCGAGGAACGTTCTCTACTGGAAGCGTATATTCATAAGAACCATTTGGAAGCGTCGGCAAAACTACTGGGTTTCCGAGAGAATCCGTATAACCTGATGCATGCAGCCGACCTGCTGGTATGCTCGTCTATATTTGAGGGCTTCAGCACCTTCGTCACGGAAGGTTTGAGCTTGGGAAAACCCATCGTCACCACTGACGTTTCTGGCATGCAGGAACTGCTGGATGACAGCGAATATGGACTTATCACTGCAAATGATGATGAAGCATTCTATGCGGGCGTCAAGCGGATGCTTACCGAGCCGGGACTGCTGAAGCACTACGCAGAGCAGGCTAAGATTCGCGGCAGAGACTTCAAGCGTGGGAAACTGGCAAAGGCTACGGAAGCGTTTTTTGAGAGAGAACTACACAAGAAACGAGGAAAGTAAATGGGCGTAAGGGTCTATTACTATATAGTCGCGGCGGTGCTTGGCTTTGCTGTCTTGCTCCCGCAGCACGGCAGACAAAAGAAAATATATATTGCGCTCATGGCTATCCTGCACACTTTTGTCTGCGGCTGGAGATATATGTACTTGACTGGCGATCTCTTGAAATATTCCGGACAGTACACACGAATATATCCTGTTAACGGGTGGTTCAGTGAGCAGGTGTTTGATGGGGGACGAAACTTTGGCTTTGCATGGCTGTCAAAACTGCTATCCCTGATTTCAAATGGCAACTTCCAGATACTATTAATCGTGATTGCGGTCATCACAGAGATTGCTGTTGCGGTTATTATCTATCGCTACTCCCCGGCACCTTGGTTAAGCTATCTGCTATGGGATTGTTTCGGCTTTTACATCTTTGGTTTCAGCGCAATTAAGCAGGCATTAGCTATGGGCTTGTTGATGTTTGCGTTTACCGGCATCATGGAGGAACGCCCGAGAAGATTTTTCCTTTGGACAGTGCTGGCAGGGTGTATTCATACGCCTGCATTCGTTTTCTTGCCAGCTTACTGGTTCGCTAAAAGCAAGTTAAGCATACACAAACTGCTGATCTATATTGCAAGCACCGGACTTATTTTCTTGTTCCGCACACAAATCGTTACTTTTGTCAGCGAATTTTATTATGAAGAAGCCTCATACATGGTGAATGACCGACTTGGCGGCCGATTTATGATGATTGTTGCTCTCCTGATTGCAGGAGTTGCGCTTCGGGGCTTTTCAGGTAAGAACTTCTCAAAGATGTTCAACCTAATGGTCATTGCCGCAATATTGCAGATGTTCTCAGGATTCGACAATGTGTTCACACGCCTGACAGACTACTATTTTCAGTTCCTGATTCTTTACTTGCCTATGATGCTTTATCCAGAACACGATGAAAGACTGAATAACGGCTATCAAATCCGGCACTTAGCATTGTCGCATCAACAGCGTATTGCAGCAATATTCTGCGTAGTTCTGCTTGCCGGACTGTACTACTATACGACAAACTTGAATATCACAATTACCAATGCGATTGACGACTACCTGAACTATCGTTTCAGTTGGGAGGTGCCAGTGAAATGATGTTCAGTGTTGTTATTCCCTGCTATAACTGCGCGAAAACGCTGGAGGCCACAGTGAACAGTGTTCGAGCCTGCGGCCTGACGGACTACGAAATTCTGCTCATTGATGATGGCTCTTCGGACGGCACAGCAAAACTGTGCGATACGCTGTGTGTCCGATATCCGGAACTTCGGTGTGTCCATCAGGAAAATGCAGGCGTTTCCGCCGCACGCAATCGTGGCATCGACGAAGTGCAGGGAGAGTATCTCTGGTTTGTGGATGCGGATGATACAGTGGATGCCGGAGCACTGTCTCGTGCGGCGGATACGATTGCCCGGCAGCAACCGGATATGCTGCTATTTGGTATGAGCTTTGACTATTACCATCATGGTAAATTGTACCGAAGGGACGAGCTGATTCCACCTTGTGCAGGTAGCCTGTCATTGGAACAGTTAAAGGAGAGCTTTCAGGAGTTTTATGATTGTAACGCGTTGACGCCCGTCTGGAATAAATTCTATCGACGAAAACTCCTGTTGAATTCCGGCGTGCGCTTCCACGAAGATATGATTCTGATGGAGGACTTTCTGTTTGTGCTGGAACTGCTGCCGTATTGCAAGAACATTTACTCTTTGCCGGAGGCAATTTACCGCTACCGTCAGGCAGAGGATGAAAAGGGTGCGTATAAGCGTTTGCAGAGAATTCCTGATTTGGCTGGGTATATGCAGCCGTTCGAAGTCGGTTTGGACACACTCGGCCTTTCTGTGCAGGAAGCCGAGAACCTTTACGAAATGCTACTGCGGCAAAAACTCTATTATGCGCCGCTACGTCAAATCCGCAGTATTCTAGCAGAGCAAAAGCAAAGTAAATACGCCTCTTTAGAGATGGGAGGCCCGTTGGAAATCTATCTTCGTAATCGAAAAACGCAACTGCGGCATAGAATTGCCGTCGCTGTCAAAAGTAACTGTCTGTATCAAAAAAAACATAAGGCGAGGACAGTGCGATGACCAAACGCCTGATATATATTGACACCACCCGTGCGATTTTGATCATGTTGGTGGTGATTGGGCATGTTTTGAACTATGCAAATCCGCAGTACAATATCATCCCGTACACCCTGGCACAGGAATTTATAAACGCCTTTCATATGCCCGCGTTTTTCCTGCTGTCCGGACTGCTGACCGACGGCGAAAAGTGGCGCAGCCGCCCTGTGGCGCGTATTTTGTCCATAAGGCAAAAACACTTCTGATACCGTATCTGTTTTTTGAATGCCTTGCTATCCTCTACAAGCATTTCGTACTGCATTCTGTCTCTTTTGCAGAGGGGCTCCGGCTGGTGCTGACCATGCGCTGCAATGTCGGCGCAGACTGGTTTTTACCGACAATGTTTCTGGCGTGTGCGCTGTATTATCTGTACATCCGCTTCCCGCGCAGGATCGTGTGGGGCGTGGGTGGTGCGGCTCTTCTGCTGGGGCTTCGGTTCTTAATGTCTGCAGGGGCGGGATATTGGCAAGTACTATTATTCCGTGGCGTTTTGGGCTTTGTGTTCATGCTGGCCGGAAATCTGCTGAAAAAGCCGCTGACGGAATTTAAATGGTGGAAAATCGTCACCGCTTTCCTGATAACGGTGGTCACATCGGCGATTTACCTGAAATTCTCACTGAGAAATAGCTTTTACGATGCTGTTTTGCGTACGCCGGTGCTGTATCTTATCAGCGGCGTGTGCGTACTGTATTTTGTGATGGGCTTTGCCCAGTTGATCCCCTGGAAATGGCCAACAAAGATTGGTGAAAACGCGCTGACCATCATGGGAACGCACCAGCTCGTGCTGTATACCGTTCCGGGAAACAGCAGCCCGCTTTGGGTGCTCGGCGTGACCTGCCTGATCGCCGCCGTAGAAGCGGTTCTGATTCTCGCCGTGAACCGCTTTTGCCCGGTGCTGGTTGGGAAAAGATTTCTTAAGGAGACGTAACATGGACATCGACTTCGTCGTCCTGTGGGTGGATGGGAGTGACCCCGTCTGGCAGGCGGAAAAATCAAAATATCAGGGTCAAACGCTGGATGACAGCAACACGCCGAACCGCTTCAGGGACTGGGGGCTGATGCCTTATTGGTTCCGTGCGGTGGAGAAGTTCACCCCGTGGGTGCGGAAAATCTATTTCGTCACCTGCGGGCATGTCCCGGCGTTTCTCAATCTGGCGCATCCGAAGCTGCACCATGTAAAGCACGCGGATTTTCTCCCGCCGGAGGTACTGCCAACCTTTAGCTCTCATGCCATTGAGATGAACCTGCACCGCATCCCGGGGCTGTCGGAGCATTTTGTTTACTTCAACGACGATATGTTTTTGATTCGTCCGGTTCCGGAGACTGCGTTTTTCCGAGATGGCCTGCCTTGCACCTATGGCGGGGAATATCCCATTGAGTTGACGGGAGAGATCGGCATCTGGCAGCACGCGGCGGTGAATGATCTCGGTGTGATCAACGCGCACTTCAACAAGCGCACGCAGGTAAAGAAATACGGCGGCAAATATGCCAACCGCGCCTATCGCTGGCAGGACAACCTCCGCACCAGGGCGGTGGAAAAACTGTTTCCCAACTATTTCACTGGTTTTAAAAATCTGCACGCCCCGGCGGCATACACAAAGAGCACATTTGCCGCCGTTTGGACCGCAGAACCGGAGCTGCTGGCGCGGACGACTGCGCATCGTTTTCGCAGTGCGGAGGACGTGAATCAGTGGGCGTGTCTGTGGTGGCAGATAGCCAGCGGACAGTTTGTGCCATTCAACACGGATAACGTTGTATCCTGTGCCGATGAGGACACTGTGGACGAGCTGTGCCGTATTATCGGGCGGCAGAGCCACGACATGCTCTGCATCAACGATCCAGAAAAGCCAGTGAATTTTGAGACGCTGTCGTCGCAGTTGCGCGGCGCATTCGAGACGATTCTGCCGAAGAAAAGCGGGTTTGAGATATGAAAAAGAAGCTCATTTTTATCACAGAGGCGCTGTGGATTGGCGGAATAGAGACAGCATTGGTGAATCTTCTGAACCGGCTGGACTATGACCGGTACGATGTGACCTGCCTAATTTTGCGGGATTGTCAAGAAATGGCGTACCGCATTACATCGCAATGCCGCCTGATCGTCTCCGACCGGCAGCATACGGTGACATTTCGGGAAGGCTACCGTTATAAACGGATGTACAATCTCATGGAGGAGCCACAGCATGCTTCAAAGCTTCGTCGCCTAATCTGGCGCATCCTGCGCTTTCTCCTGCGCGCACCGGAAGCAAGACGGTATGCTACCTATATAAAGAAGCAACTGGGCGGCGAACATTTTGACACAGCGGTGATTTACAGCGACCGTGCTGCCGAAACGGCTGTCCGCGCAGTCTCCGCTGACCGCATCCTGATGTTTTACCATCACGGCGCGATGCGGCGGGAATATCATGACGAGCTGGGGTACCACCGGGCGGAAAAGGTTATTGCTGTCTCGGAAGCGCTGGCGGAGAAGCTGAAGGCATATCGTCCGCGGTACGCCGGAAAGATCATTTCGGTCAACAATCTGATCGACGTGGCGGGCGTGCGGGAAAAGAGCCTGAAAATGCCGGAGACGGTTTTTCCAAAGGACTGCTTTAATATCGTTTCCTGTGGGCGACTCGCGCCCGCCAAGGGCATGGATCTTGCCATTGCTGCCTGTGCAAAGCTGGTACAGGACGGCCTGACCGATATCCACTGGTGGATTGTTGGAGGTGGACCAGAGGAGGCTTCCTTGCGGGCGCAGCTCCGTGCGCTTGGAATGGAACACTATGTGACGCTGTTGGGAATGCAGGACAATCCCTATCCCTATATCCGACAAGCAGATTTGTATGTGCAGCCCAGCCGGTTTGAAGGCCATTGCGTCACGGTGTTAGAAGCGCGGCTGCTGGCTGTGCCCATTCTGGCAACACGAAATGCTGCCGAAGAACAACTCGAAGATGGGAAATCCGGCCAGCTTTGCAAGCCCGATGCGGCGTCGATTGCCGACGCGGTAGCCGAGCTCTATCGTATGCCCGAGTTGCGGCAGGCCTTCCGTGATGCGCTGCGTCGCCATGATTTTGAGCATGACAACACAGCTATTCTGCAAAAACTGTATACTCTGCTGTAGCAGAAGGAGACTCTATGGAAAAGCAAACATTCACCACAGTCATCAAGCCGAAAAGCGGCTGGTTTGACCTGCACTTAAAAGAGGTGTTCGCTTACCGCGACTTGATCTTCCTCTTTGTTAAGCGCAACTTTGTATCTAAATATAAGCAGACCATCCTCGGCCCGGCGTGGGCGATCATCCAGCCGCTGCTGACGACGGTGGTGTTTACGCTGGTATTTGGCAACATCGCGGGGCTGTCGCCGGATGGTGTGCCTCCGTTCATTTTCTATCTTTCCGGCACTGTGCTGTGGACCTATTTTTCCGGTTGCCTGACGCAGACGGCGAACACATTTGTTGCCAACAGCGCAACTATGGGAAAAGTCTATTTTCCGCGCCTTGTCATGCCAATCTCCACGGTGTTCTCGGAGCTTATCAGCTTTGCCATTCAGTATGCCTTCCTGCTGATCTTCCTGATCTATTACACCGTTACAAAGCAGGGCGTGCACCCGAATCTCTGGATGCTTATGACACCGCTCATCATCCTGCAGTTGGCGATGCTGAGCCTAGGCTGCGGTATCATCATTTCCGCGCTGACCACAAAATACCGCGACCTTGCCATGCTGGTCGGCTTTGGTGTACAGCTATGGATGTACGGTTCGCCAATTGCCTATGATATGTTCCGATTTGGCGCCTTTGCGCCCGGCGGAAGCTGGCATGCACTTTATATGTGCAATCCGATTTCTCCCATTGCCAACCTGTTCCGCTACGCCTATCTGGGCACGGGCGCGATGGAATGGAACTATTATCTCATCGGCTGGGGTACTACCCTGGTATTCCTGTTTCTTGGTATAGTGCTGTTCAGCCGCGTGGAAAAAACGTTTATGGATACAGTCTGAGGAAGTAAAATGGACGGAATTGCAATCAAAATCGAACATGTATCCAAGGAATATCGCCTTGGTGCAATCGGCGGCGGTACGCTGCGCGGCGATCTTCAAAGCTGGATGGCCCGCCTGAAGGGCAAAGAAGACCCAAACAGCAAGATCAGTTCCGATGCAGCAACGCACATGGGTGAGAAATTTCTTGCACTGGACGATGTATCCTTCGAGGTAAAGAAGGGCGAAGCGCTTGGCATCATCGGCCATAACGGTGCCGGTAAGTCTACGCTTCTGAAGCTTCTCTCCCGCGTTACTGCGCCGACCAAGGGGACAATCAGCTATAACGGCCGCATTGCCTCCATGCTGGAAGTCGGTACGGGCTTTCATCCGGAGCTGACCGGCCGAGAGAACGTCTATATGAACGGTGCGATCCTTGGCATGACGAAAGCGGAGATTAACCGCAAGTTCGACCAGATTGTGGAGTTTGCAGAGATGGAAAAGTTCATCGACACACCGGTGAAGCGCTATTCCAGTGGCATGTATGTCAAGCTGGCCTTCGCCGTTGCCGCGCATCTCGACAGCGAGATCATGGTCATGGACGAGGTTCTGGCCGTGGGCGACATGAAGTTCCAGCAGAAGTGCCTCGGCAAAATGGGCGATGCCGCCAATTCCGAAGGCCGCACGGTCCTCTATGTCAGCCACAATATGAACACCATCCGCCAGCTCTGCACGAGGTGCATCGTACTGGATCATGGGAAGCTGATTTTCGACGGGGACGTGGAAAAGGCGATTGAAATATATGAGGATGTCAAATCTGATAATCTTCCATATATTGATTATTCCGCCTATGAGCGTCCACATTGGCTTGTGACCGATAGCATTCGCCTACAGATAGCAGAATACTGCAATTACCAAGGCAACCGTTGCATGGACTGCAATTTCAAAAACAATTATTTAATTATCAAGATAGTTACAAAGCGTAAAAAATGGCTGAGCAATGTCGGGTTTAGAATGGAGATCAAAACAATAGCAGGAACGATTGTGGGCACAACAATACTTAAAGAGTTGCCCATTGACAATAATTTGGAGTTGCAAAGCTTCGTTCTCAAATTAGATATTAGCAATTTGCTACCAGGAGACTATTCTTCAAATTTTGTGCTTTTTTCAAGAAATGAATTTGGTACATGTCAAAACATGGATTGGGTGACGGGCCTTGGATTTAAAAAAATAGCTTCCGAAAAGCCTGATATTGATTGGGATTATGCACACTGGGGGAGCGTTCAGTTGAACAGTCCTGAAATATTACAGATATAGGGTAGGTAGCAATTATGACCCAAGGTTTTATCACCATCGCTACGGGCGATGTGCAATATTACAAAATGGCGGTGAATCTGCTGCACTCGTACCGCTGGTTTTCCGGGGCGCCGATTCCGTTTGCTATTCTGGCGGATCAGGAAAACGAATATACGGCGGAGTTTGACGATGTGCGGCTCTTTCCGCAGGCGCACCGCAATTATCTGGACAAGCTGGAGATGTTTGCACTGCTGCCTTATGACGTAAACATTTTTATCGATGCGGACTGTCTGGCTTACGGCGACCTGAACCGGCTGTTCGAACTGTTTCAGAATGCGGACGACTTTTCCTGCTTTGGCCGTGTCCTTCCGCTGGATGATACGACCGGCTGGTTTGAATATAAGAATCTGGGCGAGCTGCGGGAAAAAGTCTCATATGTGGTGGGGCTCCACGGCGGCATCTATTACATGCGGAAAACAAGTCAGTGCAGGGATGTGCTGGAAACGGCGCAGGAATTGGTTCCGCACTACGCGGAGTATCGATTCAAAGGAAAATTTGCAACGCCGGGAGATGAACCGCTGGTTGCCCTTAGTATGGCTTTGAACGGATGCAGGCCGATTTCTCATGATTTGCGGGGAATCCTTTGCTATTGGGAGCATCTTGGCAAAATGCAACTGGATTTGCCCAAGGGTATTGCGCTGGCAAGGGATATTGGACTGAAAACCGATCTTCTGCACTGGGGAACGCGGTATACGAGAACGCCCCTCTACCGTAAACAGGTGAATGACCTGCATACGTTGGAGCGGGGTGGCTCCAGAATGGTGCTTTTCCTGCACACGGTGCAGTATGGCAAGGCCGAGGCGCGTGACCGCGCAGTGCGCTTTGCCCAACGCGGCTGGAATAAGCTTGGTCGCATGCTTCATATCAAATGAAACGAAAAAAACACTTAGTAAAGATCACTGCCGCTACGGTAATCTGCCTCACCGCTTTTCTTGCGGTTCTTTTCGGCAACGCCCATATCAGCGCTGAATCCTATTCCGTTGTCTTGCAAAATCTCAGCGGTCCCGTCCGCATTGTTCTCCTATCTGACCTGCATGGGAAGTCCTTTGGGTGGGACAACTCGCGGCTGATCGCGAAGATTGGGGAGCAAGCCCCGGACGTGATTTTCCTTGACGGCGACATGATCGACCGCAGTGCGGATTCGGCAGATGTACAGGAGCTGCTGCGGCTGATAGAGAGACTTCATGAAATCGCACCGGTGTATTTTGCCCCCGGCAACCATGAACTGGAATATATGCAAACCGACGCCTCACTCCTCACGCAGGTAGCGGAAGCCGGTGCCGTAGTCGTCAATGACAGCTATGTGGACGTGACAATAGCCGGTCAACCGCTGCGCATTGGCGGTACCATGGGACATGCCTTTTATTTCGGCCGCAGCGAGGAGGAGTTTTCTTCCTCGCCGGAGTATCGATTCCTCAAGGAGTTCGAGGACACCGATGTGCCGAAGATATGTCTTGCCCACATGCCGGACACGTTTATTTTCAACGGCGCATACAACTTGTGGAATGTCGATCTCGTTCTCAGCGGGCATACCCACGGAGGGCTGATCCGGCTGCCCTTCATCGGCGGCCTGTATGCGCCCATGCAGGGCTGGTTTCCGGAATACGACCGAGGATATTTCTGCCTTGGCGAACATATGCAAATGGTTATTTCCGCTGGCTTATCGGGCCACGGCGTGATTCCGCGTATCAATAACCCACCGGAGGTCGTCGTGATCGACCTTGTGTCGGGAACCACCCAAGAAAGGTAACATTTATGTCAGATACACAGTTCCCACTTCTTCTCCGCAGCTTTGTACAGGATACTCCACCGGAGCCGGATGGACTTTGGAATATCCCGCATCTGTGGCGGACGGCGGCAGAGCAGAATCTCCTGCCGGTTCTGGCGTATGAAAACAAGCGCTGGAAGCTCTTTGACGACCCGAATGTCTGCCGCCAGCTCGATGGGCTGCTGTACGGCACGGTTGCCGCGAATCTCAACCGCTGCGTGGACTTCGAGACCTTGTCGGCAAGCTTTACGGAACATGGCATCGCCCATATGCCGGTGAAGGGCTATTATCTCCGCAAGTTGTATCCTACGCCGGAGCTGCGCACCTTTGGCGATATCGATCTGCTCATTCATCCGGAGGATCGACAGAAGGTGCATGACCTGATGCTGTCGTTGGGCTATACCGTGAAGCAGGACTGGGAGCCGACGTATTCCTACATAAAAGATGCGGAATATTACGAAATCCACACCAACCTCATGGACGGCAATCTGGACGGCAGGAGCGATTTACAGGCATATTTTGATGCCGCGTGGGCACATGCCGTGTCGGACGACGGGCTTCGGTTCCGTCCGGAGGATGATTTTCACTTTATCTACACGGTCTGCCACCTGGCCAAGCACCTGTACGGCGGTGGTGCGGGACTGCGGATGTATCTGGATGTTGCGCTGTATATAAAGCACAAGGACGACAGTCTGCATTGGCAAGCCATCGTGGGCGAGTTCACCGCACTGCATCTGGAGGGTTTCTTCCACACTGTAATGAACGCCTGCCGCGTGTGGTTCGGGACGGAAACGATTTGTCCCTTGCCGGAGCCGGACACGGAAACACTGGACAGACTGCTGTCTTACACACTGGATTCCGATCTGTTCGGGCATTCCCGCGACCATGCCGTCATCGAACTGCGCAACGAAAAGGACGAAGCTCCGTCGCGGAGCAGTGTTCTGCGGAAGATGCTGTTCCCTCCGGCGACGGAGATCGAATCGCGCTATACCTTTCTGCAAAACCGCCATTGGCTTCTGCCGCTGGCGTGGCTCGTGCGGCTGTTTGCCAATCTGCACCTGATTCCAAGCCGGATTCGCCAGATGAAGCAGGTCACGAAAACGGATAAAGTCAGTGTAGAAACCTATGACGGATTTATGCGCCGGATCGGACTGTGAACATATAAACGAGTGATAGTAAAAAGGAGTATAAATATTTTGTTATTTCATCATAACATGATGAAAGTGCTGCATGGCTATTCGTTCGAGTGTGGCATCTAATCTGTGTACCTGAAAAATAAATATTGCTATAACATCCGTTCAGCTTGCCTGTACGGTTTATGTTTAGAAGCTGTCCGATCGATATTGATCTGAACCCAAAAAGTTAGACACGAAATCGATATCAAGCGGCATCAAGGGCTTGCTTTCTGTGAACAGCAGGAGGTAAGCCCTTAAGCTTTGCCTTGATTCTACAGTTGTTGTAGTA
>Ga0129314_1001745_pt1 | contig 13916 bp, 16 predicted proteins | sample O1111metagenome_FD_94431 | JGI IMG/M metagenome (GOLD analysis project Ga0129314, IMG submission 94431) | Orangutan individual fecal microbial communities from fecal samples from Wisconsin, USA - O1111 metagenome | ecosystem: Host-associated > Mammals > Digestive system > Large intestine > Fecal...
AGCCATTCGTGATCATCTCCTTTGCTTTTTCTTCCTCGTCGGCATCGAAGGAGTAGGGCGCTCCCAGTTCTCCGGCGATGCCGGCTGCCAGCTTGAAGCCTGCCGTGAAGCTCATCAGCTTGGCTTCGACCAGCAATGCGTTCTGCGCGTCCAGCAGCCGAAGCAGTTTCCTGCGGCTTTCGGCATCTATGCCATCGCGCAGGCCCTCACGGGCGGCTTGGACGGCGTAGACGAGCTGCTCCGGCTGCTTTTCATCGAATCGTTCCTGCAAGGCTTTCATGTAGTCGTACATGGTGACCCCTCCTTTGGTAGCCAACATACATACCACAATTCTGGCAGGAAAGCTATTACTTTTTCGAGAATCATCTTTATTTACAGCGGAGCGTTTTTGAAAAGGTTTTATTGATTTCAGCAGCGCAAAATATGCGCGCTTTGTGCCTTAGTGAATCAACGGAACTGCATCGAATACCCCTGTTGCTGTTCCAACTCATGATCGTCCGGCTTGTGACCGAGGGCGATGCGCTTTTGCCGCAGCTGCGCCAGCCGCTTGCGGTCGATTTGGACACCGTCGGCAGCGGGAGCCGGGGCGTTGTCCCGGAAGATATTGCCCATGTGGTAGAGCAGCCGGGTGGCGGACAGCAGGACGGAGGGTGGCTCCTGTTCGCCGCACTCCATGCGTTTCATGAAAAATTCCGCGTAGGCGTGGCCGTTATCCCGTGCCGCCGCGAACCATTCGTAGGCGGCGTCCATGTCTTTAGGAACGCCCTCGCCCATGAGGGTCAGCTTTCCCAAGAGGTACTGTGCGTAGGCGTTTCCATTGTTCGCGGCCTGCCGCAGGTATTCCGCCGCAGTCGAAGTGTCTTTTGACACATTTTTGCCGCTGAGATATTCCTTGCCCAGTCGGTAGGCGGCGTAATCGTTCCCATTGTCAGCAGAGCGTTTCAGCCAATAGATTCCCTTGGCAGGATCGTAGATGTCAGCATCATCGGAGAGATACAGCTTGCCCAATGCGTACTGTGCCGCGTCCAAGTCCTGCTCGGCTGCGCGTTCCAACAGCTTTTGTGCTTTGACCATGTCGGGTATCAACAGGCCACCGTCACGGTACGCCGTGCCGATGATGTGCTGTGCGTGGGCATCGCCTGAACCCGCTAACTGCTCCAGCTGCTCCGCCGCCTCGTCACGCTCCGCCAGAGGGTAACCCTCATCATTTGCCACGCTTTGCAGATCCTGACCCTCGTAGCTCATGGCGTAGGTGCTGATCTGCTCGCCGTCATCCTGCATTTCCGCGTCCTCGAAGGAGATCTTGTTCATGCGGATATGCTCCGCCTCACGGATGACGGCGTTCTTGATCTGTCGGAACTCTTTTTGCTGCGACAGCGGCGGACGGATTCTCTTTTTATCTTCGGAGTAGTAATCCTCCACCTGACATTGCAGCTCCCACCACGTTTGGTAGCACGCATCTACGGTGGGCAGCCGCGCCATCTGGTCGACGATCTCATCCACCAGCTTCTTCATTGGTTCCGGCAGATAGCCGTAGGTTTTCTTGCCGCCGATCTGACCGAGCTGCCGCGACAGATCCCAGATCATCTGCTCCGCTTCCGGGTGGATGCAGGGCATTTCCCGCATGGCCTTCGCCAATTCCAGCATGGCTTTCCGTGCCTCTGTCACCAACTCGTCGCGGGATTTGCTTTTCTGTTCGTAGACGTGGAGCAGTTCCTGACGGAAGATCTGATTGGTGAGCGTGGACTTGATCTGCTGGATACCGTCTTTGGACAGGTACGTCTGATTCGACTTTGCCGACCACGCCATCATGTGGACGTGGGGATGGTTGCCCTCGTCATGGAATGCAGCGTACCAGTGGAAATCCTCCGGCGGTATTTTCATCGCCGCGGCGATATCATTGCGGTGGGTACGCAGTAATGTGCGCCATGACTCCGCATGGTTATACCCCAACCGCTCCGCGTCCTCCCGGTGGAGGGAGATGATGTGCGTCCACACATTGCCGGTGTAGCGATCCAGCTCGTCCGTGACGGCGGCGAGGTCAACGGCGTCATCGTCACCGAAGAGACCGTGCTCCCCCAGCCGCTCCGCTCTCGGTCGCAGGGCGATGTACTTGGCGTAGCCATCCATCGAGGAGAGCTTGTCCCAATTCGATTCCAACGCCAGCGTGATGAGCGCGGACGCGGTTGCTTTGGTTGGGTGCGCCGCGTAGTCCTCGTTCTCCATCAGCTCTTTTGCGTCAGGAAAATCCTTCACCAGCTTTGCGATGAGTTGCTCCTGCTTGTTGGTGGGCGGACGGTCATCCGGGATGATCTCCACCCGCTCCCGCGTGGCGATGTACTTGAGGTACCCGCCAGCGCTTTGCCCACCGCTGCACTTGATGTACGGACTTTTGACGATCAGCCTTGCCATGCTTCACTCTCCAGCTCACGGAGCTTCTGCTCCAGCCGAAGCTGACCGTTGGTGCGCTTGACGGCGGCGATGCTCTTGGCCCGCTCCTGCCGAAGCACTTCCTCGCTCACGTTGAGGCTTTGCAGGAGGATGGACATTGCCATGTCCATTTCCACCGCCTGCTTGTAGAGCAGCGACGCGATGCGGTCCTCGAAGAGTTTCAGCCGCCCGTCGATGGCAGACTGCACCGCACGGGGCAGCGTGGTGCTTTCGCCTGCGGCGAGCATATCCGCGTAGCAGTTCACCGCCTTTTCGATGAACTCGTTTTTGCTGCGGCAGTTATCTTCCTGATACCACCGCTCTATTTTGGCAGCTGTTTCATCCGTCATACGGAAGTTCAGCCTGTTTTCATTTTTGCTCATCATTCCCTCCAATCTGCCGTAAGGCACGCTCATTTTCGTTGAAACACCTGCGCTTGCGGGAACTAAGACGCCAGCCGCTCCAAAAGTTCTCTCAAAAGGCGCCACAATCGCCTGCGTTGAAACCCCCGTCAACTGCCCGCACTGCGGGCAGAAGTGATTGGGCAGAGCGTCGGTTAAGACGCCAGCCCTTTATCCTGCTATAAATAAAACCCCCTGATAACCGCTCAACCTGCCTGAGATACGCTGAAGGTGCGTCCCATATGGCGAGGGAAAGCCCTCTCCAGAGCGGTTTCAAATCACACTCGCACAAACGCCGCAACGTTCGTTTCAACAGGCTTCGGCGGGTACACACGCCACCCCGGCCCTTAACCGCGCACACAGCGGCTTACACGGCGAAACACGGGGCGTTTTGGATGGGGGCGCTGTCACTACCCTCGGACTGTTTTGCGCGGTTCGGAAACCCTGCGCGGCCGGGTGTCAGAACGGCATACTTTGCCGCTTTTTGGCCTTGGTCGGATGTACTCCCAAAGAACGCAGAAAGCCTGCGGAACAGCGATGCGCTCATGCGCGTCGCTGTTTCGAGGCGTCGCGGCCCCGCAGGGTCGCGCTGCTCCACTGCTGTTTCTTGCGCTGCACCAGTAAGCTTCGCGGTTCGTTATCACTGCGACGAAGGGCAGAGAGGAAAATTTGTTAACGTGACTGTTGTGATTTTGTTTGTGGTGCGAGTTGTGGCTGCGGTGTAAGGGATTCTTCTTTGGTTACAGCGGTGCGTTTTTGGAACCGCTGTTTGCGTCGATCCATGCGAGGAACTTGTCCTTCGGAACAACGATCCGGCTGCCAATTTTGAGTGCGGGGAAGCTGTTGCTTCGTGCCAGCTCATAAGCACCGGCACGAGAGATGCCGAGCACAGCAGCAACTTCTGCGACGGAGAGAGCATCAGCGGCAGCTCGTCATAGCTTGTGTAGGTGGAGTGTTTCATTGCGTTCGTCCTTTCCTCATGCTCCGGGCAGCAGATCTATTGCGGACAGCTTGCGCTGGATCTGCTGTCGTTCTGCTGCACGTTCGACCGCGGATAGCTGGCGCGCGTGAAAGATTTCTATGGCTTCACGGATCGGCCGGATGGTGTAGCGCAGGTTGCCGTTCTTCTTGATGCCGGAACGCATCAGGACAGAGGTTGGCTCTGTGGAGACGAGACCTTTCTCTGCGAGCGCATCAACGTATCGCATGACCGTGTTCTTTGCGCGGCCAACTGCGTTGTCGATCGTAGTGTAGCTCGGCCAGCACTGATAGGTGCGTCGGTTTTCAAGACAGCGAAGATAGGCATACACTGCGATCTCGCTTGCGTCCAGTCCGAGCGAAAAGATTTCGTTCGGAATGGTGAAATAGTTTTTGTTACTGAATTGATTCACGGGGTGTCCTCCTGTTCGTTGGGGTGAAAGAGTTGGATGAACTCTTTTGCGGAATGGACGATGCCCAATTCCTTGAGCTGCTGGTAGCGGATCAGGTCGCAGAGGGTACGCAGACTGATCTCTGCATACTCCAACAGCTTATCGGTCGCCAGCATCTGTTGGCAGGTGTCCAGTCCAGTCGGCTCGTCCGGCGATTGGAAGAAGGTGAGCAGTTCATCTTCGGTTGGAATGCTGTCCGATGCGCTGTGCTGCATCTCCCGGCGGATGTAGTCGATGACCTCCTGTTCAGCGTTGGAGGTCAGGAAGCGCAGAAGCTGCTGTGTGCTTTGTTCAAATGGATTCATAGTTATACACGCTCCTTTGTGTTCGGGTGAGGCGGTAAGGCTGCGGCCAACTCAGCCACGCTCCGATGGAGGAGCGGATTTGCCTCTCACCTATAAGGACACTCAGCGTGCATTTGTAAACCGGAAAACAAGAAACTTTTCAAAAAAGCTGGGAAGCTCTGTCATGAGACAGAGCTTCCCAGCTTTTCGTGCAGCTTTTTCAGTCGCTTTGATACTGCCATTCTGGAGATGCCGTAGATCTAACCGATCTCCTCCATCGTCAGCGCATCGCTGTATCGGAGGGAGAGCAGGTTTTGACCTTGCACATCCAGTTCCGCAATGGCCTTCCGCAGATTTTCAAGCTGGAGGTTCCTGAGCGCCGCATCCTCCACGGGTCGTCTGACGCAATCCGAACCGGACGGCACCGTTTCAAACTCACTTTTACTCAGGTGCCTTGCGTCCTGCTTCTCCTGCGCCTGTTCCCGTTTCCGATCCTGCTCAAGGAAGTCTGCGACCTCCTTTGGCACCGATACTTGCTCTCCATTGTAGACGATAACGACATTGTCGTTCATTTTGTGTCCTTTCCGCTTTCAACGGAAAGGTACACACCCGCGCTGCCGGTACAGCGCCAAAAACCGTCGACCTTCATGGAGCACATCCTGCGTACAGGGGTGGTCATAATGCCCTACGGGGTCCATGAATGTCTGAGGCCACACTGTGGTGTGGACCTCACCGAAAAGCTGCGAGATTTGGCTTTCGCCTGTTACCAATATAAAGTGAACGCGGGAGATTGTCAAGGTAAGGCAACTATACTTTTTAGAACTTATACACTTGCTCCAGTGCTGCAAGCTTGAGGCAGCAGCAGAACACTGCCATCGCCTGCTCAAGCTCTTCAACCGGGGGCAGCGACGGAGCGACGCGGATGTTGCTGTCGAGGGGGTCGTGTCCGTACGGATAGGTCGCGCCCGCGCTCGTCATCACGACGCCTGCATCCTTGGCGAGCGCCAGCGTACGCTTGGCAAGGCCGGGGGCCGTGTTTACGGAGACGAAATAGCCGCCCTTGGGCGTGTGCCAGCTCGCAATGCCGAGCGGCTTGATCTCGCGCTCGAGCGTGTTGATGACCATGTCGAACTTCGGTTTCAGAATCTTGGCGTGCTCCTTCATCAGCGCGAGCGTGTGCTCCTTGCTTTGCAGATACTTGACGTGGCGCAGCTGGTTCATCTTGTCGAAGCTGATGGCCTGCACGCCGATGAGCTTGCACATGTACTCCATGTTGGCCTCGCTGCACGCAAAGCACGCGATGCCCGCACCGGGGAGCGTGATCTTGCTCGTGGAGGCGAATTCGAAGACCATGTCGGCGTTGCCGTACTTCTCGCACTCGCTCAGAATATCCTTGAACGGGACGAACTCGCCGTCAAACTCGTGGATGCAGTAGGCGTTGTCCCACATGAGCAGGAAGTCGGGAGCCGCGGGCTTCATCTTCGCAATGCGCTCGATGGTCTCGTCGGAGTAGATGATGCCGTCGGGGTTCGAGTACTTCGGCACGTTCCACATGCCCTTGACGCTCGGGTCCTTGATGAGGTTTTCGACAATGTCCATGTCGGGGCCGTTTTCGGTCATCGGGATGGTGATGAGCTCAAAGCCGAAGCTCTCGGTCACCTTGAAGTGGCGGTCATAGCCCGGCGCGGGGCAGAGCCATTTGACGCTCTCTTCCTTGCACCACGGCTTTTCGCTGTGCAGCAGGCCGTGGGTGTAGGCCTTGGAGACCGTGTCGTACATGAGCTGGAGGCTCGAATTGCCGCCGGCGAAGACCTGAGAGGTCTTGCAGCCGAGGATATCGGCGAACAGCTTACGCGCGCTCTCAAGACCCTTGAGCTCGCCGTAGTTGCGGGCGTCCACGCCGCTGTCCACGCACTCCTCGGCGCTGGTCAGCGCGGTCAGGATGCCGCTGACAAGGTCGAGCTGCTGCTTGCTCGGCTTGCCGCGCGCCATATTGAGCTTGAGCCCCTTGGCCTTCCAGCTCTCATATTCGGCGGACACCTTGTCGTATTCGCTCTTGCGATGGTTGGTCGCTATCTCCATGCATTGCATTGTAGTCCTCCTCCTTGCTGGCTTTATTGCACTTATAGGACACAAGAGATTTCCGCCTACTGATAGGATCGGCCTGCTCATAGCCAAATGCAACCGCAATTACTGGCTGAAAGTTATCCGGCAGGGCAAAACGGTCAAGAAGAGCTTCCTCTTTGCGCAGGGCGCGAACAGGCATAGCAAGAAGCACACTTCCAAGTCCCAATGCTGTGGCAGCCAAAGTGACATTCTCTGCGGCACATCCCGCATTCAAATATGGATTTTCGGGAGGATCAGAAGCATCTGGTCTCACAGAAATCAGCAAAACGGCCGGTGCATGATACAAGGGGTGCGACTTGATTGCTCCTACATAACACGCCGCAGCGTGATCCCATGCCTCGAGAAGTTCAAGATCGGAAATAAGTGAAATGTGGATGTGATCCCGCTTGTTGCAAGCAACCGGCGCTACTTGCGCAGAATGCAATAAGATTTCAATTTTTGCAGCTTCGGGTAGCTTCGATCTGTCGTACCTTCGGCAGGAGTAACGCTGATTGATTGCTTCCAGTGTTTCCATAGCCACCGTCCTTATCTGGTATATTCCTGCTTGATAAAAGCATATAGCTCGTCCATGTATTGAGAGAGACTGCTGATTTTAACATATTCGCATTCTGTGTGGAAGGCGACTCCATGCGGACCAAATAGCACAGTTGGGATACGCAACTCGTTGTAGAGAATGTTACCGTCGCTTACGCTCTGATTGATTCGAAGCTCCGGCACGTGCCCAAATTGCTTTCGAAGCAGTGATGTCAGACGCTGCACATCTGACTGCTCAGGCGAAAGTTGATAAGCAGGATAGCTGGGGATCTCGCGACAGATCGTCAAGTTTCCGACGCAAACTTTTTCTGCGTAGATACGCTGGAGATCGTCAATAAAACTGTCGATGCTTTCCGTTGGAAACAACTGTTTATTCATCAGGGCACTGCATTTAGATGGAATGGTCAGGCTATAGCCCGCATAGTCGCTTTCAATTTCCAGACAGCAGTAGGAAGCACACACACCATTGGCATATAATGGCATATATTTTTCTTGAACCGCTGTAAGAAAGCGAGCCATGCAGTCGATCGCATTGATACCTTTTTCCGGCGTGGACGCATGGCCATCTTTTCCTTGAATGTGCAGGGAAAGAAGGGCCTTTCCGGTTGCACCGATTACAATGTTGTCGAAATGCGGCTCACCCATGAGGAAGAAATTCTTATTTCTCAGAGCGTTCTGTTGCTGCATTAGTTTCACATAAGCATGTGCTCCAATGGAGTGACGCTCTTCGTCGGAAAGGCCGACAAATTCGATGTCGGCATCAAATGAGGCGTTTTCTTCTTTGAAACGCCTGAGCACGGTGAGCTGCGCGGCAAGACCGCCTTTCATATCAGCCGCACCAAGCCCGTGAAGCTCATCTCCGCGTGTGCAGAGTTGATAAGGATTGGTCTCCCAACGGGGGGTGGGCGGCACCGTGTCGATGTGTCCGCCGAGAATCAGCTTTTTTCCGTGCGTACTACTATTCCAACGGCCGATGACATTGTAGCTTTTTCCATCTACATGCTGAAGCTGCGTTTCCATCGACAGCTCTTCGCGCAGATAATTTGCAAGAAACTCCGCAAAAGCTTGTTCATTCTGCGATTCGCTGGGGATTGCAACCATCTGCTGTAAAAGGGCAATGCAGTTATCTGCTTTCATTTTTGATTTCTCCTGTATGCGGCAACTGAGCGACGGCTCGGCTTCAAGGTGAGTCGAGCTGCGAGTTCCGCGCACCCCAATGCGACAAAAGCCGGGTCAATAACCTTAACGCCGCACGCCTTTTCCACTTCTTCTCCATACTGTGCAAGCCCCAGACAACCCAACACCACTGTGTCTATTCCGTCCTCAGCAACTGCTTCTGCACAGACCTTTTTCAAATAGACACAAGTCGCATCCGGATCGTCCCGTAGTTCTGCGACCGGTATATTCAGTGCCCGGACAGAACTCAGTTTTTTTTGTGTGATCGGGTTTTGCATTAATCTTCGGTATGTCCTCGAAACATTACCCTCCACGGTCGTGATAACGCAGAACTTATTTGATAATATGTCTGCCGCGGCGAGCGCACACTCTCCGGGACCAATCACAGGAATATCAACATTCTCGCGAAGCGCTGTTATGGCAAGGTCACTAAAGCAGTAAACGACAAAAGCGTCATAACCTTCTCTTTCCGCGCGGATGGCCTCCTGCAGGAGCAGCGGACCGGCGAAGACCTCATCGGTTACAGACTCGATGGACACTGGACCGCTTTGGATACAATCGACCGAGATCTCCGTTTCGGTCGAGACAGCCCGGGAGAGCATTGTCTCCCGGGCATTAAGCGTTTTTCGATCCATTCCGCTGTTTGGGATCAAAACCTTAATTCTCATCTGTCTTTTACTGACCTTTCTTGCTGATGTCCCTATAAACCGTCAAGGACTGGCAGTGAGGATCTCCTTCGAGAATGTTCTTAACAGGACAGAATTTTACGTTGGAGCTATATCCTTCTCGGATGGCAATGTCGATCAGGCAATAAATATGTCCGACTTCAGCCCAGTTTTTTTCAAGCCAGACGGTTGCAAATGTACAACTGTCCGTTACATTCATTTTCATATCATTCTCATAGCTGCGATGCAGATCCCAACCTTCCGCGATGGGGATATCGTAAAACTTGTCCAGATTTTCTAACGTCAGCGGCAACCCAGCGTCCAAAACATTTTTTGCAATGTTCCTGCCGCGTTCATGACCGAACTCAATGATCGCTCGCTTGAAAGATTCTTTAGCCTCGTCACCAAAGTCTTCGATAACTGCTTTGGTCAGATGATAATACATGTTCGCCATAAGAACGGACATATTACGAACTGCCTCACCGATCGTTTTTACCTGTGCCATAGTGGATCCTCCTTATAATCAAAATAGTATAAAGGTATTGGTAAGTGCTGCCATCAGACGATGTGGAGAAGCTTGCAGAGATTATATACCGTCACAGCCAGAAGACCTGCACAGCAAAGGCTGAGGAGTATATTGTTGATCTTGCTGGACTTGAATTCACCCATTTCCTTGCGATTAACGATCATAATAATCAGAATTGCCAGAAGAGGGGCGTTAATGACGGCGCAGATGTTTGCAATCAGCAGAACCTGTGTGGGGGAGCTAGAGCCAAAGATGAAGGCGGTCAGAGCTCCGAGAGCAAGAATGATAACGGAAAGCCACTGAACATCCTTATCCTCCATTTTTGCTTCACGTCCAAATCCCGCAAGAAGCAGCGTCGCACCCATCTGTGCACTGACAAGCAGAGAAGATGCGGATGCCGCCAACAGACAGATGCCCAGTAGATACGGGGCAGCAGCACCGACAATGGTCTTGAAGAGCATTGTCAGGTCGTTGACTTCAGAAACAGTGATCCCCTGCGGATAGAGAATCTTGGCTGAGGTCAGCAAGACAAGAAGAACGATTAGGGCAATGGAACCGGCACCGAGGATAACATCCCACATCAGAGTGCCGTTCTTAATATCTTCAGTATCCCATTTTTTCTCCTTGCTTAGATGTGTACCATAGACAACGCCGGAGATTGCTGCGCAGGAGCCGATGAATGCAAGGGTGGTGAACAGCGCGTTTTTGTCAGGCAGACTGGGAACCAAACCCTTGGCAACTCCACTCAGAGACGGACCACCGGCAGCAATCAAAGCAATCAGAAAACCAGCAACCATCAGAAAAACACATATTTTCATGCCCTTTTCCACGCGGTTGTAAATGCTCCTTCCGAAGATGAACAAAAGACAAACAAGCGACATAATGACACCGCCAATCTTCCAGTCAAGCCCAAAGAGCAGATTGATAGAAATTCCGCTGCCGGAGAAGTTGCCAACCTCGTACGCAACGCAGCCAAACGCACAAACGAAACCCGCGATAGCGCACAACGCCTTGCCATAAAATTTGTTGATGCAGTCGAGAATCGGCATTCCCAGAACAACTTGGGCAGTATATGCCGAACGCATGTAAATACCGCGCATGAATAGTGCCAGAATGACCATCCAGATCATACCGTATTCATAGCGCGCACCGAGGATTGCCGAGGTGGTTACCGTACCGGTACCAACAGCAGCTGCTGCCATGATAATGCCGGGGCCTGTTTTCGCCAGAATGTCTTTTGCTGTCAACTTGCTTTTCTTGGTCTCGTTTTCCATGGTATCTCCTCCTAAAAATATTTTATCTCTTGGATGTCTTCATGTAAAGTGTTGCAAACTGGCTGATGATATACAATGCGTCATTGATGCGGTTCTTGTTTTTTACAAGCTGTGTCTTGATAAGCCCATACTCCAGAGAAGCGGGATCCAACTTGACCAAGCGCTCAAAGTCCGCAAACAGCGGGATGGGATAAGAGAGACTTGTATAACCATAGCTGTCCTGCGAATACTTGTCTGCGCATGTCATGGTTACATTGGTAATCTGGCGGGCAACCATCTTGACGAACTCGTTATAAAGCTTGGCCTGCTCGTTCGAGAGTCCTTCTTTCATTGCCTGAATCTCATTTACTTGATGTTCAACGGTTTTCAGGTTATCCTGCAGATCGGTGAAATCCATGTGATCGCCAAATTTATCGGCAACCTTTTGGACATTTGCGCGGAAGACGGAGATCTTGTCACTAAAATCATATGGCAGAAGCTTTGCTGTCGCCAGATTATAAAGGACCTTGAGCGTTGCTCTGGTATCCTCCTCCAACGCCACTGGGTCGCATTTGTCTTCCCCATCCTCGATGGTATGATTCCACCAACCAAGTGTTGCACCATGTGCGTGCTCCATATATTCTTTTGTGAAGGATTTTCTCTGTGTAATAGAGGAAACGCCGATGCCCATAAAACTCTGATCGCCGATTTTCTTGAGTGCCATGGCGCGCAGCTCCAGCTCGGGAAGAACGTCGTTGATGTTCTTCTTGGCAAAGCCCAGCAATTCTTCCGATGCCTTGATCTCGTAAAGCTCTGTTTCCTTTACACCGGTGGAGTCAATGTGCATGTAGCAGACACAATGCTTGTTGAGGTTATCCCAATTGTTGTCAACAAACCATGTGGAGCCGGCAGCTTCTGCAACCTCGTGGCCGTCCCAGAAAACAAAATACACATCGCGGTCGAGTTCCTGACGGTGTTTGCTGAGGATTCGACAAATCTCCAACGTGGTCGCATTACCGGTCGCATTGCAGGTCACGCCGGGTTTCCAGGCGTCCAAGTGGGAGCAGACCAGCAGAAATTCATCACTGCTGCCATTGCCGTGCAGAATTGCTGTGGGTTGGTGGACGATGCTCCAGGTGCGATCGGCGATGGCAGTAACCTTTACCTCAACTTTTCGCCCCTCCAGGCAGAGCTGCTTGAGTTTAAGACCAGCACCTCTCGTTACACCAACACCAACAATTTCGGGAATGCAATGAAAATTTGCCTCGGTCGGATTTCCCCACACACCTTTAAGCCCGCGGCGGCAAATAACCTCTTCATCATTGCCCCAGTTCATGCACATGATACCGGCAGCACCCATTTCATAGGCGATACGGGCCTTTTCCGGTACAGGAGGTGCGTAGGATACCTCAACAAGCACCATCTTACCCGTTACATCGATATCCTTGTAGGCGGCATAGTCGCCGTTGCCAACATAGATCAGTTCGAAAATTTCACCCTCCGGTTTGGTTGCACGAATATGGGCGCAGGGCAGACTGTCAATTTCCATTTCCGGTTCTAAAACGGTGACCTTGGAATACATGGGATCGCTGTTATAGGTGTAAAATTCTTTGTTTTCAACCTCCAGACCGTACTGCTTTAACCGTTCCGTTACGTATCGGGACGCCGCTGCTTCGCATGGACTGCCTGCGAGCCGGTACGGGAAATGCTCTGTCATGTAATGGATAGTTGACAGCATTTCATTTCTGCTTACCTCTTCAATCACGGGAATCACTCCTTAACATGAAATTTCTTGGTCTCTTGCTCACTTGGTCACCCAATATAAGATAAGTATAAACAAAAAACGGCAAAAGTCAAGAGAAACTTTTGTCGTTTTTGCCTGTGGCCTTATTGAAGGATGTCAAGTGTATGTTGAATGTGGTCGTACATCGCTTGCTGAGCAGCGCTGCTGTCCCGCTTGTGCAGTGCATCAATGATCCGCCGGTGATCGGCTTTTTCCTCTTCGACCTGATGCATATCCATTACATTATGAGAAGTTGTGTGCATCATTTCGAGAATTGTTGACAATACGATGTTCAGCGTCTGTTCCATAAAAACGCTGCCGGTTTTTTTGGCATAGAGCTGGTGCAGTTCGAATTCGCCTGTGGTTGTGTTTGTTTCGGCAAAACGGAGAAGCATCGTCTGATACGCTGTTTCGATCTCATCAAGATCTGAATCTGTTGCGTTGCGAACAATCAAATCCATCGCTTTTGTTTCAAGCACCTGACGAACCTCGTAGGCTTCATAGAGAGAGTAGCGTTCTAAGTTTTTGGACATTTCATCCTGCTTATCTTCTCCCAATTGGCTGATTGGAATCTCTCGCAGAAAACGACCTTTTCCCTGTTGGGAGGTAATGATTCCCCGCTGTTCCAAGATATGAAAGGCCTCTCGCAGCACATTGCGGCTTACCCCAAGCTGCTCCATTAATTCGCGCTCTGCAGGCATTTGATCCCCTGGCTTAAGATTACTTGTATCTATGATCTGATATAAAGCGTTTACAACTTCCTGGTATAGCAATGGCCGCTTTGCTCGAAGGTCTGCTCTCATGGTTGACGTTTCCTCTCAATATTACTGATATGATTGGTATCCTCTGGTATTTTACACTCTGTTTTAAATAAACACAATGCCAATTTTATAAGAGCAGCATGAAATGTTGGGTAATTACAGAGTTCGCATTTACACTGTATGTTGACACAGCTGACTTTGGCTTGATTGGTCCACTGCTGAACGGAGGACTATCTGAAATCATCGGCATAGTGGTCTTTATTATGACGGTGATTTCACAGCTTTTTTCAAAAAGTTAGGCGAGAGGATGTTCTTTGATTACAGCGGTGCGTTTTTGGAATGAAAAATATGACTGCGGCAGCTTCAATTTGCCGCTTTAATTTCTGCAAAGGCCGTGGTATGCTGATGATGAGATGAGGACTGGCAGTTTCGACCGTTTGTTTATGATGCCACCTATCAGCAGGTGCCTGTGACGATTGAACCGATGACACCGCAGGATGCCGCGACAACGACAACGACAACAACAACGGATCCGAGGTGGTAGAC
>Ga0129314_1001747_pt1 | contig 13892 bp, 10 predicted proteins | sample O1111metagenome_FD_94431 | JGI IMG/M metagenome (GOLD analysis project Ga0129314, IMG submission 94431) | Orangutan individual fecal microbial communities from fecal samples from Wisconsin, USA - O1111 metagenome | ecosystem: Host-associated > Mammals > Digestive system > Large intestine > Fecal...
CCGGACGGAATGAAGGCGGACGGAACACAGACCACATTGATTCAGATGACACTGAAGAATGCCATGGCAGGGAGGACCCTTCGGGAGGGAGAAAGCCTGCAGGCCTTTTACGATACCGGCTGCGGCGTCTATTATAAGGTTCCAACGGCGGTGGGAGCGGACGCGGTATCTGTTGTGCTTCCGGTTCTCACAGTGTCAGATCATCAGTATCTGATTCTGGTCATTACGAGTGGTTACTGGAGACCGGGAAGCGGTTATGATTATCTGGCAATCGGCAACAGCATCACCATGCATCCGAGGCAGAGCTACTGGCCGGATGCGATGGGGATGGGGGCAACGCTGCCGCAAAATGATTATTACCATCTGGTATCGGCTTCTCTGGCGGCAGCCTGTGCCGCACAGGGCAGAGCATACAACAGCGCTGCGTTCAACTACGCGATCTGGGAGATCAATTACGGAAAGAGAGCAGAGGTTCTGTATCTGCTGGATCCTTACCTTTCGGCAGAGCTGGAGCTCGTCACCATTCAGCTCGGGGAGAATTCCATTCCGGATCCAAACGGATTTGCCGCGGATTTCCCGGCTCTGATACAATATATTCGTACGAAGGCTCCAAACGCGAAGATTGTTCTGATCGGGAATTTCTGGAATAATGCGGTGGAGGAAACGGTAAAAAGGCAGTGTGCACAGGCTTATGGCCTTTCCTATGTTGACCTGTCTGCTGTCTCTGTAGATCCTTATATCACAACGGTCAGTTCGCCATATACGTTCGGCAATGAGCTAGCCTATGATGCGAACGGAGTCGGACATCATTGCAGCAAGGATGCAGTTGCACAGCATCCGAATAACAAAGGAATGCAGTACATCGCACAGTGCGTCCTTCAGGTGATCGGCCGGTAGCTGGCCCAGGTAACGGTTGGCCTGACAAAAGGCTGGCCTGACAAAACGGTTGACCTGACAACGATCGGATTATTTTCACAGCTGCAGCACAGAGAGGGATAGACCTGAACAGAGGAGAACGATTATGGATTTTCGCTCACTGAAATATTTCACGGTGGTAGCACAGGAACTGAATTTCACGAGAGCTGCAGAGAAGCTGAATATGAGTCAGCCTCCTTTGTCCAATCAGATCAAGTCGCTGGAGGACGATCTTGGCGTGCAGCTGTTTGTACGCGGAAAGCGCCATCTTCAGCTGACGGAAGCGGGAAGTCTTCTCCTTCACCGGACCAACCAGATGCTGTCGCTGGCAGACAAAACGAGAGCGGACCTTGCACATATGGAGAACGGACTTTCCGGAACCATTTCTCTTGGTATGGTGGAAGGCCGCGCACCTTATATTGCAGCACGTTTTATCGCGGGATTCCGCGAGGAATACCCAATGGTGAAGTATCAGATGTGGAACGGAAGCTCGGATGATGTTCTGGAGCATCTGGCACGAGGACTGTCGGATCTTGCGGTCATCGCCTATCCGTTTGACAATGAGCATCTGGGAAGCATTGTCATCGGCAAAGAGCCGTGGATTGCCATCATTCCCAAGGAGCATCCGCTGGCCCTGCAGGAAGGAAACAGCGTGACGCTGGAGCAGCTTGCGGATTATCCGCTGATTGTTCCGCGCAGAACCTCACGTGTGGAAGCCATTATGAAGTGGTTTGAAGGCATCGGAAAGGAACCTGACATTATCTGCGAGATGTCGAATTACATCGATGCGGTTGCACTGACTGAGCAGAATGTGGGCATCAGTATTTTCCCGCAGACGACGTATACGCCGAATGTGCATGTGGTCTCCAAGGTGATCACGGATCCTGCCAAATACGTGGAATACGTTCTGGTATGGCCGAAGGAGCAGCGGCTGAGCACACTGGTGCAGGAATTCCTGAACTATGTTTCGGATTTCATGGAGGAGGACCGCATTCATACGAAACGCTTCCAGGTAAAGGAGCATGAATTCCAGATTCCGGAAGGGGCGGAGATTCTGTAAACCAAGGTTTCATGCTGCGGGATTCTTTTACGCGGTCAGCGGTTTCTTCCCAGCTTCCTTTTCACATGGCGAATGGCCCGTCTGCAGAATCTTCCGACCTTCAGATCAAAGCGGTGAGTGAAGCGCATCCAGGCTGTGATGGGCGGAAGAATCAGGTACTCATACTCTGCGCGGTGCTCGAGAAGATAAGCCGGGTAGGAGCTGTCCAGCTCCACGCGTTCGAAGTGGGCGTTCCGGCCGAAGATATCCTGCCCGAGGATCAGCTTGTCCATGGTTTCTGCGATGATCTCAGAATCGTTGTATTCCTGGTGCGCAGCGGCACGGATTTTGGTTCCGATCCGGTTCAGCACATTGGTTTCGTGATGACCGCCCATGTATCCGAAATGCCAGCCGCCGTCGACCACGCGGACGGAGCGGGGATCGGTGACGGGAACGAGATCACGAAGGCGGACGATGCCCTCCTTCGGAATGCTGCAAAGGCTGCAGATCTTGGTTCCGAGCCATTTGCGCTGATCCTCCGGAATATCGGGGAATTCTCCGGTGATGGAGTGGAGCCGGACCGGCTTTTCCTCCATATTCAGAAAGACATAGAAATTGCGCTGTGCAAGGTGATAGACCTTCGAAGGATCGTAGGAGGCTATCACCTTTTTCAGTGTGTCCGGATTCGGAATTTCGTCCAGATCTCCGAACAGAATGATGTCATCCTCCTTCAGGTTCTTCAGATGATCCATCAGGTGATTCTTCTGAAAATAATCGCGCCGGTGCGTAAGAGGCTGGTCAGGGATCTCCGGCGCATACTTCTCTGCGGCGGGATTGACATGAAGCCCGTCCTCACACAGCACATCGTCGGATACAACGACATAGTCGATCCGCGAGAGAAACGGCGCAAACATCTCCTTGTTCTTCTCAAAGCACAGCTCCTTCGGCTCGCCGGAGAAGGTCCTTGTAGATTCCTCAATGATGAAGCGGTCCACACAGTCGGAAAGGACGTGGAGCCGCAGATTCAGAATATCCAGTTCGTTAAAAAAGGGGATGCAGTCATAAACCATGCTTATTCCTCCAGGCGCGGCTCTTTCTCCAGAAAAGGAGCGGCCGCAGAGCATTCCGAAGTCTTGTTTTCGGGGCGATGAACCGAGGGTAGCTCTCATTTTCACCGCGCCACTTATGAAACAGGAACGGCTCAACGCCTTTGTTCTCCGGAAGTGGGTGTTCTCTTCCGAAACGCACCGCCACATCGAGCGGTGCAAAAACAAGTCCGTCGGCCTCCATCTGATTCTTCGAGTGGCAGCAGAGGAAAATATCCTCATTGTAAAAGCCGTCATCCACGGGCACCCAGGCAAGCTCATGCTCCGAAGGATAGGAGAGGAGTCTCCTGGAACGAAGGGAGACGCTGTTGCCTACCCGGCAGATGTTTCCCATGGAGTCCCGGTAGGCATAATCATTGGTGGGAAGCGGCCAGGGAGAGCCGATGTAATCGTACCTGAGAAAATCGTCGGACCACTTTTCCGGGTGGATTACAAAGCCGTCGTAGTGAACCAGAAGGATGAAATCGGTCCGGATGTAAGGCGCAAGCTCATAGACCATGAAGTGATTGAACTTGTCGATGCCGTCAATCTTCTCACAGTGCCGGTAATGAATCCCAGACGGAAGACCAAAAGGCTTCCGGTCGGTGATGAAGATGGCATCGCCAAAGTCAATTCCCCGCATGGAGTATTTCATGGCCTTGATGGTTTCATAGATTTTCACGCTGCTCACGGCAACCAGCGTGACATTCGGAAGCTGAAGCTTCCCGTTGCGGTATTCCATGGTTATAACCTTCCCTGACGCTTGTTTCTTGTGAAGACCCTTATTCAGCTGCCTTCCACGTATGAATGATCCCTGCGCGGCGAAGAGCGGAGCGCTCCATCTTGCGAAGGAAGAAAAGACCGTACAGGCCCTTGCGCCGAAGCACCTGCCCGGCGTGCCGGAGCTTTCCGGGGCGGACATTCCGGCGGGCATAGAGGCGGGAGGTCTTCTTATACTCTTCCAGCTCTCTGCGGCACTCGTCCGGCTCCCAGATCCTGCCCCTGCGGTCCTGATAGTGAAGGAAGCTGTAAATGTTCTGCTCGGAGGACCAGAAGCCGTCGCTGATGTTGTGCCGGGCCCAGTATTTGGGAGCAATGACATATTTCAGCTCCGTGCTGGTGATCACCGGCATCAGCGAGAACGAAGAATTGGAAAGGATCAGGTATCGCGCGTTTTTCACGGTGACGTAGTCCTTTCCGACATCGAAGTGGTGGCACTCATATTCCGGAAGGACCTTGCGCGCAGCCTCCTCGTCCTCCGTGACAATCATAAAGCGCATGTCGGGATTGATCTTTTTCATGTTTGCAATGGCGTGAAGCCAATAACGCCGGTCAAGGTAGAGCTCCGGGTGCCCGGTATATTCTCCGCCCCGCATGTTGATGATGCAGAGGTCATCCGCCGTATATTCGCTGGATTCGTATTCGGGCTTCACCTTCAGCCATTCCCGGATTTCCTCAATATGTCCGCCAAAATAACGCTCGTCCTGAAGATTTCCGTACAGAAGCGTCTGATCGCTGATTCCGTATACACGTTCATCTGCGCCGCTGATGTAGCAGCCGTTCGTCATGTCATGGTGGGAATTGCCCATGAAGAGGCGGTCATCCTGCTCGTCAAAACGGGTATAGTTTTTCATTTCGGATCTTGGAATCTCCGTCCCGAGATCGAGATCCATAAAATACATGCCCTTGTTGGACTGGGCAACGTTGCCGACCTGCTGCGGATTGACGGTTCCGAAATCATAGCCGAGGTCCTCCGCGATGCAGCGTGCGGAGATGAAAAAGAAAAGCTGATTCCCGAGTCCGAACCCGGGGATGAATTCTACGCCGATCATGCGTGACGTTCTCCTTCCAGTGTGGTGAGCGTAATCGTTTCGTCCGCTACCTTGTAAATCCGGTCGCACTTCTCAATGGTGTTGAGACGGTGCGCGATGATGATCATGGTTTTCTTTCCATGGAACGAGTTGATGGCTTCCATCAGGGCAGCTTCCGTGTCGTTGTCCAGTGCGGAGGTTGCCTCGTCGAAGACGAGAATCTCCGGGTTATGATACAGAGCTCTGGCGATTCCGATGCGCTGGCGCTGACCGCCGGAGAGACGCACGCCCCGGTCGCCGATCCTGGTATCAAGTCCTTCCGGAAGACTGCGGATGAACTCGTCGAGCTGTGCCTCCTTCAGGATTTCCCAGATGCGCTCCTCACTGACCTTGTCGGCATCGATGCCGAAGGCGATGTTCTCACGGATGGATTCGTCAATCAGGTAGATGCTCTGCGGAATATAGCCGATCTGAGCAAGCCAGGAATCATAGTTGGAGAAAATATCAGCGCCGTCGCACAGAATCTGTCCGGACTCTGCATGGAGAAGTCCGAGGAGAATGTCGACGATGGTCGACTTGCCGGCACCGGAGGGTCCCATGATGCCGACAGACTGGCCCTTTTGAATTTCCATATTGGCGTGACGGAAGATATAGGTGTCACTGTCCGGATAGTGGAAGGAAATGTCCTTCAGCTCAATCCGGTCGGAAAGATGCAGGGCAGGACCGGCAATTTCGGAGGCGCGGGCGCGCATCTCGCCCTCGGTTTTATTGGATTCGGTCAGGTTGTCGTACAGATAATTCAGGCTGGGCTCCTCATAGGCAGCCTGGGCCATATAGGTGTTGATGCGGTTGGCACTGGGAAGGATCCGGACGGCAGCGACCGCAAAAGCCATCAGCTGCGTAATCAGAGCCGTGACATCTCCTCCGCCGAGCATGTAGAGGGTGATAAAGCCCATGACGCTGACCATGAAGACGGTCTCGATCATGAGGCGGGGAAGGTTATTGAAGACCGCATAATCCGTGGCGACATCGGCACCGATTTTGCCGCTTTCATAATAGTTGCGGATGAAGAAATCCTGACGGTTCAGAACCTTGACATCCTTCAGACCGTAGATTGCCTGCAGTCTCCATTTGGCAATGCGGGATTGAATGTGCTGGTTTCTTGCGCCGATGCTGTTTAGCTTCGGCTTGATGAATTTCGTGCTGATGAGCGTCATGCACAGAAGAATCAGAACAATGAACAGCGTCATCTGCCAGTTCACAACCAGAAGAAAAATCCCGAGGAACATGGAGACGACGATTTCGGTCGACATCTGCAGAAGGCAGAGAATCAGCGAGAAGGTCTGGGGAATGTCGCTGTCGGTAATCCGGAAGACGGTGGGAATGTCCGCACCCAGATAGTCTTCGTAGGGACGATTCAGGAAATCACGCAGGACGCGGCTGATCATGTCGTTGCGCGCATTGGTGATAAAGCGGTTCTGATGGTAGGTTACAAAAAGAAGGAAGGCATTCTTGATGATGTAGATGGCCATCAGAGCAACCAGCATGGCAATGGTCAGACGGAACGTGGTGGTCAGGCCAAGAGAGTCTGTAAAGTTCCGGAGAAACGGGTACTTGTCCAGATATTCGGTGATGGTGTCAGGTGCGGTGATGGCAGATACAATGGGAACGATCATGGATACACCGACCGTTTCCAGTACGCCGCTGATGAGAATCAGAACAAAGATGCCGAGGCACTGGCGCTTCTGACGGGCATCCAGTACATAGGAGAGCTTTTTCAGAATGGAGAGCTTCTCAGTTTCGGCTTTGGCAGTCTGCTGGTTGAATGAACTCATGTGATCTTTTACCTTCTTCAAATATAAGCTTGATACAGAATAGTTGACATAGATACTTTATTATAACATAGGGGGAGTGTTCACGTACCGTTCACATTTTGCAGATCAGAGAGTGGTAAAATATTTGCATATTGTCTGTTAAGACAAATAATATCGGAAAGCAGGATGGGGAATGACCGAGTACAATTCAGACTGGAACGAGTATCCTTCCGGGGGAAGGCGGAGTCCGGAGGATGACAGTGAGGCAAGAAGGAAGCAGGAGCAGGAGCGGCGAAGAAGAAGGAACATCCGGAGGAAGAAAAGGGAACGGGAGCTTCGAAGGAAGAAGAAAATGGCGGCTGCAGCAATCGGAATCGGTGCAGCGGGGGTTGTGGCTCTGGTGCTTCTTCTGACAGGGCGAACAAAAGGAGCGGAGGGCGCTTTGGGTTCGTCGCAGGCAATCGTTCAGGAGGAGACTGCGGAAGCCGCGGAGGCAGAGACTGCGGACAGCACCGAGATGGATGCAGCAGGTGAAACGGAGAGTGGAAACGAGGGAACCGCTCCCTATGTGTTCCATGAAACGGAGAATACCGTGCAGCTCGGAAAGAGCCTTACGGACATCTCCATCTATGATGCGCAGCGGCATATCGAGAGTACGGCTTCGTCCTCCGGTACGTCGCAGGATACGGCATCTTCGGAGACGGATTCTTCGACGGAGAATTCGGAGACCGCCGGAACAAGCAGTATGACGGACACCGAGAAGGAGGAGGCGGCAAAGGCTCCGGACTATGTGGACAGTCAGTACGCCATCCTTGTGAATACAGACACCGGAGAGATTCTTGCGGAGCGGAACGCATTTGACCGCATTGTGCCGGCGTCGATGACGAAGGTGATGACGCTTCTTGTTGCGGTGGAGCAGATGCAGAATCCGGAGGAGAATCTGAAGGATAAGGTGACGATCACGCAGGAAATCTGCGATGAGTCTTACCGCTCCGGCTCGAGCTTTGTAGGGTACGGAGTAGATGATGAAGCAACTGTGGAGGATCTTCTCTACGGCGCCATCCTTCCCTCCGGAGCGGATGCGGCGATGGCGCTTGCGGAATACACCTCCGGCTCACAGGAGGCCTTTGCGGAGCTGATGAATCAGAAGGCGAAGGAGCTTGGCATTTCGGACACCACGCATTTTACCAACTGCGTAGGCTTGTACGATGAGGATCATTACAGCACGGTTTATGACATGAGTGTGATCATGCGGGCCGCGATTGACAATGAGCTGTGCAGGAAGGTTTTGTCCCAGCATACCTGGACAACGCAGGCAACGAAGGCGAATCCGGACGGAATTCAGATTTCCAACTGGTTCCTGCGGCGAATAGAAGATCATGATACGAACGGGACGGTTGTGTGCGGCAAAACCGGCTTTGTGAATGAATCCGGAAACTGCGCGGTAAGCTACCAGGAAGGAAACAGCGGAACCGGGTACATTGCCTGCACAGCGCTGACCTATAATCAGTGGCGCAGCATCTACGATCATATCGCATTGTACAAGACCTACACGAAATAAACGGACAGCCGGGGAGAACAGGCAGAGAACTGCCTGAGGACAAGAGACGTTATGGAAGAAAAATCGGAAAGAAGAGCCGGGAAGAAAACGGAAAAGAAGCCGGAACGGGAGCACGAAGGGGCAATGCGGAGGCGGATCCCGGTGGGGAAGCTGGCACCTGCACTGACAGCGGCGGTGATTCTGATCATTTTTGCCGCAAAGACTGCTTATCTGCTGCATCAGTATCCGCAGGTGGAGGTCCCGCTTGCCACCTTGTACGGAGCGGAGGATGCAAATCTCCGGAATCTGTCGCGCGATGGAACCAGACTTCGGGCAGAAGCGGCGGACCCAAGAATTCATTTTGACTTTGATGATACGGTTCCAATCCGTTGCATCGGCTTTGAAGCGGACAACTGCAGCAGAAGCGGGTGCCGGACCTGGATTTATCTGGATGATTGCTGGCAGCAGGGTTCGGTCCGTCTGCAGGACGGGAACAATTACGTCGGCTTTGAGGATGCCGGCCCCTGGGATATGACGTCCTCCATTACCGTGACGCCGACCTCCATCCGGGGAGTTTCGTTCGATCTTCTGTCATTTACCGTGAATCCCTGGGAGCACATCGCGGCCGAAGAGCTTCAGAATGCGGCACTGCTTCTGATGGTCTGCCTTCTTACAGAGGGCGTTGCCCTTTCGTTTCTGAAGAAGCATTCGATGTCGAGGCAGCTGGCGCTGCAGAATGCAGCATCGAAGGAGCTGACCCGGAAGACGGTAGCTGCCGTCAGCCTTCTGCAGGCTTTTGCAGGAATTGTATTTCTCTGGCAGTATGCATCCGCGGAATGGACGGGGGTGCAGACTCTGTATCACACGGCACTTCTGGCAGCGGAAGGACTTTTCCTTCTGCTTCTGTATGCGCCACAGAACAAACCTCAGAAGGATGCGCCGGGTTATTCGGACAATGATTCGGGAAAAAGAAAAGTCTGTGAGCTTCCGGGACTCCGGATTCTGCTCCTTTCCGTGTACTGCTTCGGCATGACGGAGCTGCTGTACGGAGATATGTTTCTCATGGACAATCTGTGGTCGGCGCTTCTGAATCTCCTTGTGTACGCGGTTCCTTATGCGATCCTGTACGGGTGCTTTGGAAGAAGGAGAGAGCATTTCGCGTATCTCATCGGTACGATCTGGTGGGGCTTCTTTGCGATGGTCAACCACTACTACTTCGAATACCGCGCGCAGGCCTTTGAATTGTCGGATCTTACCATGGTTGGTACGGCGAAGAATGTCATGCTGCAGTACCGGCTGGACATTACGCCGGATGTTCTTCTTGTTTATGTGACAGCAGCTCTTCTGATTCTTGCCCTTGTGAAGGAGGACAAAGGCGCGCTTCCGGAGAAGAATCGGAAGAAGCGCGTTGTCGGTTTTGCCGTGGGAGCAGCGCTGACTGCGGTCGTTCTTTCCAACCTTCCGGCTGTCAATCTCTGGAACACGAACATCGGAACGAAGCATCACGGCTATGTTCTCAGCTATCTGTCCTTTGCAAAGAGACACCTGGAGAAGCCGGTTCCTGCCGGGTATTCTGCGGAAAAGGCAGAGCGTATTCTGGAGGAGTATGAGGAGACGGATGCTGGAGACACAGGGACGGAGAATTCGAAGACGGACAAGAAAGAGGCGGACAAGGATGAACCGGTGGACATTATTGTTGTCATGAACGAAGCCTTTGCAGATCTGCCTTCCGTCTATGGCTTTGAAACCAATCAGGACGGACTTCCGTATATTCATTCTCTGGAGGGACCGAACGTCAAGAAGGGCTGGATGCTGTCTTCTGTCTACGGAGGAACTACGGCAGACACCGAGTATGAGTTCCTGACAGGAAATTCGGTTTCGTTTCTGAACGCGGACGCTGTTCCCTACACGCAGTACATCAACAGCACGCAGCAGTCTCTTGCCCGGCTCCTGAAGAATCGGGGATATTCCGCAACTGCCTTTCATCCGTATCTGGAATCCGGATATAAGAGATATAAGGTGTATCCGCTTCTTGGCTTCGATGATTTTATTTCGTCGGAGGACAATCTGACCTATACGGAACGGATCCGGACGTATATCAGTGATTCCTCGGATTTCAGGAACCTTGAGGAAATCTACGAGAAGCAGAAGGAGAAGGGGCCTGTTTTTCTTTTTAACGTCACGATGCAGAATCACGGCAGCTACGACACGGATGTGCCGGCAGTGGATGTGACGGTGGGGCCGAAGAAGGCAGAGCTTCATTATGCGCAGCTCGAGGAATATCTCTCCTTGGCGTACCAGACGGATCGGGCGTTTGAGGAGCTGACGGAATATTTTGCAAAATCGGACCGGAGGACGATCATTCTGATGTTCGGAGATCATCAGCCCGGCCTGAACGAGGAGGTGCTGAAGGCCATGGCACCCGGCATGTACGAGGAGGGCGCATCCCTCGGGGAAAGGGAGAAGAAATATACGGTCCCTTATATTATGTGGGCGAACTTCGAGCTTCCTGAAACGCCGGAAGCTCCGGAGTATATCTCGCCAAACTTCCTTCGCAGCTTTCTTCTGGAAAATGCAGGAGTTTCCGGGAGCGCCTACGACCGTTTTGTCCGGAAGGTGCGGGAGTCTTACCCTGCCATCAATATTCTCGGGTATCTGGATGCGGAAGGAGACCTGCATGACCTGCAGGAAGCGTCGCAGGAGGAGCTTTTGAATGACTATCGGAAGCTCGCCTATTATAATCTGTTTGATCACGGAAAAGTGAAAATGAAACTGTTCACCGGTTCTGCGGGAAAATAAGCGCAGAAGAAAGCAAATTACGAGGTATTTATCATGGAGAAAATTGCAAGCTTTACCGTCAATCACCTGAAGCTGGAGCCGGGGATTTATGTCTCCCGGAAGGATCATTTCGGAGATGTGACGATCACAACCTTTGACCTTCGGATGACAGCGCCGAACCGCGAGCCTGTGATGAATACAGCAGAGCTTCATACGATTGAGCATCTTGGGGCAACCTTTCTTCGGAATGATCCGGAGTGGAAGGACCGCGTGATTTATTTCGGACCGATGGGATGCCGCACGGGCTGCTATGTTCTGTTTGAGGGTGATCTGACGTCGGAGGACGTGGCACCTCTGATCACAAGAATGTTTGAATTCATCCGTGACTTTGAGGGGGACATCCCGGGAGCTGCGGCAAGAGACTGCGGAAACTATCTGGATCAGAACCTTGGGATGGCCAGATGGCTTGCGGCCCGCTATCTGAACAATACCCTGTATGACATTACGAAAGAGCACATGACCTATCCGGAGTGACCTGATGGAAGTATGCATTGATCACATCGCAGAATTGTATCTGTTTGAATACTATGAGAATCCAAAGGAGTATTCCCTTGCTCCGATGGATCGGCTTCTTGAACGAAAGAAAAAGGCCGAAGAGGAAATGAAGCGGGGCGGCTATGTCGCTGCCCTGCAGAATTATGAAAAGGCACTGGAGCTGAATCCTGCGGACACGGAGATCCGGCTTGCCATGCTTCGCTGCTGCTATCATCTGGGCCGCATGGAAGAGCTGCATGAAAAGACATTACAGCTCTATCCTTATGTCTGTACGAGACAGGAACTTGCGGCCTATTACAGGTGGCTTGGCTGCTGGTATCTGGAGTCCTATCAGCCGGAGCTCTCCGCCTGTGTCAATCGCTACAGTCTGCTGTTTGCGCCGTCGGAGCAGGCGGAGCATGACATCCGCTATCTGGAAACGGCACTGAAAAAAAAGCTTGCGGAGGATTCGGTGGCGGAGCTTCAGAAAAAGCTTCGGGAAGCGGACATTCCGCTGCATGCAAGCGATGTGACGATGGCACTTCTTGTCAAGGCAGGCGAGGAGGCGGAAGGCCGGAGCCTTTGGCAGCAGGCACTCGACTGCTACCGGATGGTCTATGATCTGACGCAGGATGAGGAGATTGCGCAGAGAATCCGCAGATTGTCCTGAACAGGAATCATACCTGAGATATCCGCGATCTATTCCTTCGGGGAATGGGTCGCGGATTTTTTTGCTTGAGACAAGGGCCGCCGCAAGCTTCTTCCGAATCCCCGGATATCTTATAATGGACAGAAACAGGCAAAACGGCCTTCAGGCCTGTGCCGGATAGTATGAGGAGGAAAAGATATGGCATGTTTTCTGGTACCTACAGGTGAGACTGTAGTGGTAAAGGCTGTCGAAAAGGCAGTGGAGAAGAGGGAGCAGAACGCAGATAATATGAAGTGACCTCACATTTGTAGCATCGTGGATTCGCCATTATACTATGTTTGTCCCAATCACAGTAAGATGGTTTACCACATACAAAAGGAGGTCACCAATGAATAGAATAATCAAAATCGGAATGGATGTCCATAGTACAAACTACACCTTATGCGCAATGGAGCCGGTACTCGACGGAGAAGACAGAATCTTTACAAACATTCAGGTAACTCCTGATTATGAAAACGTGATTCAGTTTATTGACAACCTGAAGAAAAAGCTTGGATCTTCCGATTCCTATTCCATTGAATGCGGCTACGAGGCCGGCTGCCTCGGCTACTCCCTTTATCACCATCTGACCAAAGCCGGTGTCAAATGCACGATTCTGGCACCGACAACGATGATGACTCAGCAGGGGAAAAGGGTCAAAACCGACAAACGTGATGCGGTGATGATCGCACAGTGCCTTTCCTATGGTGGCTACCACGCAGTTCATGTTCCCACAGATAAGGATGCCTCTGTTAAGGAATACCTCCGGATGCGGGATGATCACAAACTGGCGCTGAAAAAGATCAAGCAGCAGATCAACGCCTTCTGTCTCCGTCATGGATATATCTATGACGGTCATAAATGGAGCATCAGACACTTGGACTGGCTGAAAAAGCTTGATCTTTCTGAGCTGTACCGCGAAACCTTGAACGAGTACATGACATCCTATGAGGAACAGACAGCAAAGATTGAGCGGTTCGATAAACGGATTGAAGAACTTGCCGCTGATTCTGATTACCATGAGAATGTCAGAAAGCTCAGCTGCCTTCTTGGGATTCAAACCTATACCGCTCTGTCTCTGATTGTTGAGACCGGCGATTTCAAACGCTTCCGGAAGGGCAACACTTATGCCGCATTTCTCGGACTTGCTCCGGGAGAATCTTCAAGTGGCGAAAAAATAAGCCGGACCGGAATCACAAAAGCCGGAAACAGTCGTCTGCGCACACTTCTCATTGAGGCAGCAACAGGGATCTGCAAAGGGCAAGTCGGGCATAAGTCAAAAGCACTTTGTGCCCGACAGGCAGGAAATCCAGCAGAGGTCATCACCTACGCGGATCGAGGAAATATAAGAATGAGAAGCAAGTATAAACGGATGATTCGACATGAAAAAAAGAGGAACGTGGCAGTGGCCGCTATAGCAAGAGAGCTTGCCTGCTACGTCTGGGGGATTATGACGAATCACATCGAACCAAGAGAAGAAGGGAAGAAAGCTGCATAAATCACATCCTGCCCATCTGTCTGTCAAGGATGCTTCGCACCGCTTACGCGGCAAGTCCTGTGACAGCCATCTGTTCATGATGTACAGGAACAGATAGGCGGGAATCGCAAAAGATCTGCGATCCCGCAGAAACAACGAAAGTACATATCTGACAGCATCTGGAAGGAGCTGTGATCACTGTAAGGTTCGA
>Ga0129314_1001749_pt1 | contig 13886 bp, 9 predicted proteins | sample O1111metagenome_FD_94431 | JGI IMG/M metagenome (GOLD analysis project Ga0129314, IMG submission 94431) | Orangutan individual fecal microbial communities from fecal samples from Wisconsin, USA - O1111 metagenome | ecosystem: Host-associated > Mammals > Digestive system > Large intestine > Fecal...
GACTGTTTTTGCTGCTGCTGGTCCTCTTTGCCGGAAGCACCGGCGTCCGGGCGATCCTGTCCTTCGTGGACACCATCCTGCTGATGTGGAAGGTACTGGTGCCCTGTCTGCTGCGGGGGTGGAACCCGGTGTGGGTGGCCCTGGCCTTGGTGCTGGTGCTCACCGCCATGATCCTCAGCCTGATCTACGGATTCGACCGCCGCATGCTGGCGGCCACTGCGGGCGCGGCATTGGGCATCGCCGTCACGGCGGTGCTGGGCGTGGTGTTCACGAACCTGTTCCGCATCCACGGCGCCGTCATGGAGTCCAGCGAGAGCCTGCTGTACGCCGGATATCAGAATCTGGACCTGACGCAGATCTTCATGGCCTCCATCTTTCTCGGCTCCTCCGGCGCGGTGATGGACCTGTCGGTGGACATCTGCTCCGCCGTGTACGAGGTGGTGCAGAAGCGGCCGGACATCGGCGCCCGAGAGGCCATCTCCTCGGGCTTCGCCGTGGGCCGGGCCGCCTGCGGTTCCACGACCACCACGCTGCTGCTGGCCTATTCCGGCAGCTACATCGCCCTGCTGATGGTGTTCATGGCCCAGGGCACGCCGGTGGAGTTCATCCTGAACTACAAGTATGTGGCGGCGGAGATCGTCCACACCATCGTGGGCTCCTTCGGCCTGGTGACGGTGGCGCCCCTGACGGCCATCACCAGCGGTCTTCTGCTGACTCGCCGGGCGGCGTGACGGTCCGGAAGGGGAGACGTTTCTATAAAAATGCCGGGATGCAGTCAACGCTGCATCCCGGCACGGTTATTTTCTCATGAGCCGCTGGGAAACACCCCGGACCGTCACAGAATGTCGATGTGTTCGCCGTTGAGGGCCTTGTTCATGCTCCGCACCGCGCAGAACTTGCCGCACATGGAGCAGGTGTCGTCGTGCTCCGGGGAGCGGTCATCCCGGATGGCTTTGGCCGTCTCCGGGTCCAGGGCGCACTTCCACTGGGCATCCCAGTCCAGGGCGCGGCGGGCGTCGCCCATTTTGTCGTCGATTTCACGGGCACCCCGGACGCCCTTGGCGATGTCGGCGGCGTGGGCGGCGATCTTGCTGGCGATGATGCCCTGCTTCACGTCGTCCAGATTGGGGAGGGCCAGATGCTCCGCCGGCGTCACATAGCAGAGGAAGGCGGCACCGTTCATGGCGGCCATGGCGCCGCCGATGGCGGCGGTGATGTGGTCGTAGCCGGGGGCGATGTCCGTCACCAGGGGGCCCAGCACGTAGAAGGGCGCGCCCATGCAGATAGTCTGCTGCACCTTCATGTTGGCGGCGATCTGGTCCATGGGCACATGGCCGGGACCCTCCACCATCACCTGGACGTCCTTCTCCCAGGCCCGCTTGGTCAGCTCACCCAGACGCACCAGCTCCTCGATCTGGCACACGTCGGTGGCGTCGGCCAGACAGCCGGGACGGCAGGCGTCGCCCAGGGAGATGGTCACGTCGTACTCCCGGCAGATGTCCAGGATCTCGTCGTAATACTCGTAGAAGGGATTTTCCTCGCCGGTCATGCACATCCAGGCGAACACCAGGGAGCCGCCCCGGGAGACGATGTTCATCTTCCGCTTGTGCTTGCGGATCTGGTCAATGGTCTTGCGGGTAATGCCGCAGTGGAGCGTGACGAAGTCCACGCCCTCCTGGGCGTGCAGGCGGACCACGTCGATGAAGTCTTTGGCGGTCAGAGTGTCCAGATCCCGCTGATAGTGGATGACGCTGTCATAGACCGGCACAGTGCCGATCATCACCGGGCACTCCGCGGTGAGTTTCCGGCGGAAAGGACCGGTGTCCCCGTGGCTGGACAGATCCATGATGGCCTCCGCCCCCATGTTCACGGCGGAGAGGACCTTCTGCATCTCCACGTTGTAGTCCTTGCAGTCCCGGGAGACGCCCAGGTTGACATTGATCTTGGTGCGGAGCATGGAGCCGATGCCCTCGGGGTCCAGGCAGGTATGCAGGCGGTTGGCGGGAATGACCACCTTGCCCGACGCCACCAGGGGCAGCAGCTCCTGGGCGGTCATCCGTTCCTTTTTGGCCACGGTCTCCAGTTCCGGCGTGACGATGCCCCTGCGGGCGGCGTCCATCTGTGTGGTGTAAGTACGATCCATTTCAAATTCCTCCCAAAGTTTTCTGATTCGCTGTTGTCGTGTCCCGCGGCTCCCACAGGAGCCTGGACGCAGCGCCGGGAGGTGCCTGGGCAGCGGCCATTCTGTGGGGCCTTCTGCTGTCCGTCAGATTCCCGGCGCCTGCACCGGATATCCCGGCGCTGTTCCATGCTGTTCTCATAGAGTTCTCCTTTTCTGCACAGAATGGAATTTTCTTGCGCGGCGGAAGGTGGTGCCCCCGATCCGCCGCGGCCGGAGAAGAAACGCAGGACCTCCGCGGGCCGCATGATAGAAAAATGCCGTGGGCGTCTTTCGCAGGGTGAGGAAAGACATTCCCACGGCATTTGATACCGGTGCTTTATCTCCCTACGTTGGCATTACCCAAATCAGGTCACAGGTCGAAGCGCACAGCTTCCTCTCAGCCCGTTTGCGAGCTCCCTTTTTCTGCATTTTATTCTCCTTGGCAAAGTGATTATACGCCATTCTCTGGAAAAACACAAGTGCTTTTTCGAGGAAGGGCCATTCCGCAGAGCGGCGAGTCTGAAGAAAAGCCCTCACCCTTGATGCGTCCAGAATGGCCTTGTCCTCATCATCACTGAGACTGTTATAGAAGGTTCTGTTCAGTGCCACAAAGCTGGCCATCTGCGCATGGTTGGATATGGTAATGTAATGACTCGTACCTATATCTGTGCTAGTCTATGAGGAGACGCATTGCAATTACAGGTAAGCAATCAGGCTGCTGCACGCAGACCGAAAGAAAATCTATCTGGAAACAGAATGCTCCCTCATATGAATCTGTACCTTTTATTGAGGAAAATTTTGTGATAAACTGTCCCCAGAGAGCGACTGGGCATTTGAATTTTGTGCGGCCAGTCCGGACGGTGTGTATTTCCTGTGTGGGAGGGATGGCTATGAGGTTTTTGCACATATCAGATATCCATTATAATCCGGAAGGGGACGGGCGTTCCGCACGGAACCTCCGGAACTATCTGCCGGAGTTTATCCGGAAAAACAAACTGGAGGCGGACGAGCTGTTCGTCACCGGAGATTACCGCCATGCCTTCTTTCAAAAGGATGCGCCCGAGGAGGAGACGGCCGCAAATGCGGTGGAGTACATTTGGAAGATCGCGGAAGCCGCCGGGATCACAGAGGCGGATCATATCCATCTGGCGCCGGGGAACCATGACCGCAGGCGCAGCGAAGGAGCTGCGGCGGAACGGTATGAGAAGATCCAAAAAGCGTATGACTATGCGAAAGGCACCTTTTCCACTGAGGATCTGAAGTTCCTGAAATCAGAGTTCTCATTCTTTTACACGGTCTGCGGCAGGCTGTATGGAGCGAAGGATCCGTGGAAGGACCAGCCGCTCCACCAGTACGAAGTGGTTGGGAATATGATCCTGCTGACCTTGAACACTGCCGTCATGCACGTCAGTGATAGCAGCCGGGGAAAGCTGATTATCGGCAACAACGAATTGGCCTGCTTGCTGGAGGAGATCAAAGCGCAACATCCCCAATGTCCCATCATCGTACTGGCCCACCACGCCCTGGAGTATCTGTCGCCGGAGGAACGGCAGGCAGTAGAGAGCATCTTCCAAGACTATCCTGTGCGCCTGTATCTTTGCGGAGACGCCCACAACGTCTGGTGGCGTTCCGTCGGCAATCACCTGGAGATCACCATGGGGTGCCTGAAGCAGGAAACCGGCGCCCAGGCGGCGTTCCTCTATGGCGACACCCGGACACAGACATATACCGCATACCAGTGGGACGGCAAGTTCGGCGCCAAAACAGGCTGGAGCGAGTATGGACAGTTTAACGACAGCATCCGCGAAAAAACCGCTCTGCCCACCCGTGTCCGCCTGACCGGAAAAATGGTCACGGAAAACCAGGAACTGCTGAAAAACGATCTCCTCCTTCCGTGGATGAAGCAGAGCGCGTCCTTCCGGGGACTGTTTCCCAAACTGTTCATCACGCCCAACCTGAGAGGTCAAAAGGTCAAAAGGAGCATCCCTTACCGCAGCCTTCGGGAGCAGTATCGGAACAAGCACATCGTGATCTCCGGCGACGCCGGCTTCGGAAAGACGACTCTTTTGAAATACCTGTATCTCTTTGAGAACCAGTCTCGGGAATTTTTGTACCTCCACGCCTCCGCCCTGCAAAGGGAAGAGATGACCCCCTACGAGCGGTGCGTCGCCGGCTATCTGCGGGGAGAGGCCAGGCCCTCACAGCATCGGATCATCCTGCTGGACGGCATGGATGAGGTGAGCGATACCAGGTTCTTTGACGGCCTGCCGAAGCTGCTCTCCAGACTGTCGGAACCGGGCTCCAACACGACAGTTTGGTTCGGCTGGCGGACGGAGCACTATTACCACCAGGAATCCCCGGACCTGAGCCGCTATATTGAAAATGTCATAACCTTGCAAAAGTGGGATTTCCGTATGGCGGAGCGATATGCCAGGAACTATGCCAAGCAGACCCGGAATGAAAAGCTTTTGGAGGATTTCAACAAGGCAATGGACGTAAACCCGGCGATGACCGGCTTTACGGAGACGCCGTTCCAGTTGACGCTGCTGATCTATCTTCTGGAAAATGACGGACTGACCGGCGGCGTTGTCCAGAGCCTGGTCACGGCGGATCAGCCGCTCTATCTGTTGTACCACGCGTTCTTCCGCTGCTGGCTGAAAAAGGAGCGGGCCCGGAAGACAAGCTGTATGACGGACGATAAGATCATGGATGCGTTGCAGGAAATTGCGCAGGAGCTCTACTATGGGCTGTGCTGCAGCGTCCGATATCAGGATACCGCTATTACAGGCTTGCTGACATTCTCCGGATTTTCTGAAGACGGAGCGAAGACGGCTACCGGGTTTTATCACCGCAGCCTCTGTGCCTATTTCTACGCCGAGAGCGTCTTCACCGCATTCCAGCAAGGCGGCGCGGCGGTGGTCAGGGTATTGCGGCAGACGCTGCGAAATGATATCACCGACTATGTGCGGGGAGCCATCAGTACCATCCGGGACGAGGAGAAGCTGCGCAGGCTCCAAAAGAACCTGATGGACATCTATCTGTACACGGTCCGGCCGGACGAGTCGAGACTGGACGCCGAGACGCGGAGTCTTCTGGATAACTTGTCCGGAGAGGGGCTGTTCTCCCTGAAAAACGAGCTGCTCTATTTTGTGACCAGGCTTCCCATGCTGTCAAAGGACATTCCAGAGTTTGTGGAGAAGGCTTACGAATGTGAGCGGGACCCTTATCTGAAGCTGGATCTGGCGTATGGCGCGGTTCTGACAGGCCCCTCCAGGATCGCACTGGAATACGCAAAGACGCTGATACCCGGCTCCGAGGCGGATCTGGTGCACCGCTCATGGACGATCGCCTATTTTGGGGATGTGCAAGGGAAACCGCATCAATACAAGGACGTGGAGAACGCACCGTGGCCGAAAGCGCGGAAAGCCCGCCTTGACCGCTTCCAGTCCAAAAAGAAGAAAGCCATCCGCTTCCGGATTCTGGACTTTCCGATCCTGTACTGCTTTTATGAGAGCCGGGGATGGTGCGACCTGAATCGGGAAGATCTGAAGATCATTCAGGCGGCGGCGATCGACTGCAAAGAGTACAGCGAGGAGGAGAAGGCGTATCTGAAAGAGCAGAAGGAAAAGCTGGTCTCGAAATATGAAGAGCAGCTGAAGCGGCAGGCTGCGGCAGGCAGGCGCAGTCTCTCCGGAAAGTAAATGCGGACAGGAACGATAACCTGCACTGAATGTAAGCGACTAATCGCCCATCAAGGATTCATTGACGGACTCGATGTTTCAATAATAAAAATAAAATCCTGTTAATTTGAATTTCTATACTTTTATCGTCTGTGCTAAAAAATATCCGTTGCAGTTGGAGTATCAAAACGATATCCTGATTGCAAACAAACCTGTGCGCTTAATCTTTTTCAACAGGAAGGAGTCGTTATGAAAGTCAGTTTCTATAACCGCGCTGCTCTGGAACAGAGACTCCGGCTGCCGGAGGTGATCGAAGCCGTGGAGGACGTTTATCGTTCCAAGGCACGGGGGGAGACCGTTGTCTGGCCCACTGTGACCCACCACTTTGAGGATCGCGGCGGCGTCATGGATATCCGCTCCGGCTATGACCGCGGAAGTGAGGTATACGGCCTGAAGGCACTGGCAACATTCCCACAGAATGAACAGCTGGGGCTGCCTCCGTTCAGCGGCATCCTTGTGGCCATGGACGGGAAAACAGGGCTGCCGCTGGGGATCATGGACGCCTCGTATATCACCTCCATGCGTACCGGCTCCGCCGCAGCGGTGGCCGCCCGTGCTCTGGCGCGCCGGGACAGTGAGACGCTACTGGTCCTGGGGACCGGACGTCAGTCCATATTTATGATCGCCGCGGCCCTGACCGCTCTGCCGCAGATCAAAAAAGTGTACTGTGCCGAGCCCATCTATCCGTCTGCCGCGGCAGGCTACGCGGAGAAAGCTCCCGGCCGTCTGAGGGACGGCTTCGGCATTGACGCCTCCGGCGTGGAGTTTCTCCCTGTGGAAGACCTGGCCGCAGCCGTCGGCAGCAGCGACATCATCATCACCATCACCCGGGCCACCGCCCCTGTCATCAAACGGGAATGGGTCAGACCCGGCACCCATTTCTCCTGCATTGGCGCAGATATGCCCGGCAAGGAGGAGATCGACCCCGCCATTCTGCGGGATGCTGCGATCTATGTGGATGATGTGGACCAGTGCGTCAACGCCGGTGAGTGCGAGCTTGCCGTGAAAGGCGGCTTCATCACCCGGGAGAGCATCATCGGTCAGATCGGTGAGGTGCTGCTGGGAACGAAGCCCGGCCGCAGGAGTGACCGGGAGATTACGGTATTTGACGCCACGGGTCTGGCGCTGCTGGATCTGGCGGTGGCGAAGATGGTCGTTGAAGGGGCAGGGGACGATCCGGCCCACGCCATTGACCTATAACAACGGCCCAGGCTGAGGTGCGGAAAGGAGCGTAATATGAAGATTGATGATTTCACCCTGGAAAACTGGCTGAATCCGGCGTGCGACAGTGAGAAGAACAAAATCTATCTGGGCGGCAGTTGCGTGCTGCCTATGACAGTGGAGGAACTATTCCAGCTCACTGGCGAGAGCATGGAGGACTTCTTCCGGGAACTGCGGCATATGGATCTGGGCTACGGCCGGTTCGATGGGACACCGCGGACCAAACGGGCCATCGCGGAAAAGCTATACCGGAAGGTAGAGCCGGAGGAAGTGATCCTCTGCCACGGCGGCACGGGAGCCAACAGTACTGTGTGCTATGCCCTGATCGAGTCCCGGGACAATGTGATCTCCATCATGCCCAACTACCAGCAGTTCTTCTCCATTCCCAAGTCCATCGGCGCTGAGGTGCGGAAGATTGACCTGAAGCCCGAAGCCGGATACCGTCTGGATATCGAAGAGGTCCGGCGGGCGGTGGATCAGAATACGAAAGCCATCCTGTTCACCAACCCCAACAACCCCACCGGCTCTCTCCTCACGCTGGAGGAAATGCAGGAGATCGTGGAGATTGCCCGCTCCGTGGACGCATGGGTCATCTGTGACGAGATGTACCGGGGTCTGAAGGAAGAGTACATGCCCTCCTTCGCCGACCTCTACGAAAAGGCCATCGTTACGGCCAGTTCTTCCAAGATATACTCCATGGCAGGTACACGGGTGGGCTGGATCATTTGCCACGATCCGGATATCCGGTTCAAACTGTTCAACTGGCGTTCCTATGATTCCATCTGCGGGGGTGTGTTTGACGAGTGGATCTTTGCCATCGCCCTGGAGCATGTGGACAAGATCTTTCAGCGATCCCGCCGGATCGTCAGCGCCAATAAAGCGGTCATCGACAAATGGATCGCGGATAATCCATATCTGCACCAATATGCCGATTCGTATGCAACCACCTGCCTGGTGCATTACGACCTGGAGGTTCCGGCGGAGGAGTTCTGCGACGGTCTGCTGGATCAGAAGGGCGTGCTGGTCTGCCACGGTGACTGCTTCAATATCCCGCATTCGTTCCGGATCACGCTCTCCCATGCCCATGATTTGGAGAAGGGACTCCGGCTTATTGACGAGTACATCGAAGAACTGGTGTCTCAGGGAAAAGCGATGAAAAACTGACCGGCGGTTCCGGAAACGCACTGGCAGAAGTATTTCTGTTCCGTATCCTTCGGGCCTTTTCAGATGCCCGACCTGTTGCAAATCAGGAGCCTGTCTGCTATGATGGCTCCACAGCAGAAAACGCCGGGCCAAGCCCTTCTGGGAAGGTGTAACGACTGGACACGGAGCATCCCACGCGGATGAAGGCACAGTCTGAACTTGCGGGCGACCGCAAGAGTCACACAGAAATGATGTGACCGCCGTATTCCACGGCGCAACAACTTGAACAGATCATATGAAAAATATGGTAAGAGTTGCCTCAGTGCTTCAATACTGGGGCAGGTAGCTTCTCAATTGGCTGCTGGGAAAAACAATTGAGACTCTGCTGGATCGCATGTTCCGGCAGGCCGAAGCAATCAAAAACATGCCGCGTCAAAAGAGTTCAACCGGGAAGCGCGTAAAACGATTCCTGGCTCTGCTGCTAATCCCCCTGCTGATCCTGGGCCTGTGTGCATCGGGGAGTGCCGCCGCAGGTAGTACCGTCGGTCAGGCCGCATCACCCGCCGGAGAAATACAGATCTGCGGCAAACCGTAGGAGGTATTCAGTTGCCTCCCTGCACAGCGATGTGCGGTGAAAAACTCCGTAAATTCGGCGAAAGTCTGCTGAACGCGTCTGCCGTCTCCGGCAGACGCGTTTCATATCTAGGCAAACATCAGGCACATATAAACGCCTTCTCAAGAACCCGAGGGCCGCGCATCAGAGCAGATCCGTATATTTTGATGGTGCATATTCCGCATATCCACGACGCCGGAAGCGGCCCGGAGATGGCCGCCATGGCTGCTGGGGTAAGTTTTTCCTGACCGTCCCAATAAATTTATTGACACACGGGAGAATTGATTGTATAATTCTGTCGAATTAAAGAATTAAATAAAGATTCAGCAATAGAGGCGCGGATCGTATCAGTACCTGTCCGGAGGCAATGGGGCCGGAGATGGACGGGGAAAGGACGCTTCGCCGAAACTGGTGGCATCCCATGTGTCACCGCAGTTGGGGTACAGTCGAACAGGCTGTGCACTCTCACCGCATGGTGGAGGAGCTATTGTTTCATTTGTTTATTGGAGCAGTGGTCTTTTCGCGGAAACCACCGCTCTGTTTTTTGTGCGAAATTCCTCTTTGACGAAAGGAAGCCGGCCCTTTCGCTGAACGGATCCGTGCAAAGGAAAGGGAAAACTCAAAACAAGTGTGAAAAGAGGAGAAAATTGTGATTGATTTTTTAAATTGGCTTGACGGTATTCTCTGGGGATTACCGCTCATTGTACTCATGATCGTGACCGGACTGTACTTTACGGTCCGTTCCGGCTTCTTTCAGTTCCGCTATTTCGGCTGGATCATGAAGCGTACCTTCGGAAAGATCTTCCAGAAGGATACGGAAAATGAGAACGAAAAGGGTATGCTGAGCGCCTTCGAGGCCATCTCCACCGCCATCGGCGGCACGGTGGGCTTCGGCAATATCGCCGGCGTCGCCACCGCGGTGGCCGCAGGCGGCCCGGGCGCTGTCCTGTGGATGTGGCTCACCGCGTGCCTCGGCATGATCCTGAAGCAGGTGGAGGTCACCCTGGGCTGCTACTACCGCCGGACAAATGAGAAGGGCGACTACTACGGCGGCCCCACTTACTACATGGAGCGCGGCCTCGGCGAGGAGCACCACTGGGGCAAGCTGTGGCTGATCCCGGCTGTCATCTTCGGTATCGGCATCTTCTCCACCTTCTTCGTGACTTCCTCCACGCTGACCGCCTCTCAGGTGGTGGCCGGTGCCTTCCACTTTGACGGCATCACCATCGGCGGCATGAAGATTGAGGGCGTCATCATCGTGGGCATCCTGGTCTGCGCACTGACCTTCGTCATCACCGGCGGCGGCACGAAGCGGATCGCCAACATCTTCAGCAAGCTGGTCCCCTTCATGAGCGCCCTGTACATCCTGATGGGCATTGCCATGATCCTGGCCAACATCACCTCTGTTCCCGCCGCTGTGGCTTCCATCTTCACCAATGCCTTCACCGGCACCGCGGCCGTCGGCGGCTTCGCCGGCTGCGCCGTCAGCCAGATGGTCCGCGTCGGTATGGCCCGGTCCGTGTACTCCAACGAGGCCGGCTGGGGCACTTCTCCCATGATCCACGCCTCCGCCAAGACCCGGCATCCGGTGGAGCAGGGCCTGTGGGGCTCCTTCGAGGTCTTCTTCGATACCTTCGTCGTCTGCAGTATCACCGCTCTGTCCGTGATCCTCAGCGGCATGTGGACCGACGGCACCAACGGCGGCACTCTGGCGCTGAGCGCCTTCTCCAGCAGCTTCGGGACCGTGGGAAGCCTGCTGCTGGCAGTCATCATGGTGATCTTCACCGTCACCACCTCCGGCGGCTGGTTCACCTACTATCTGGCCATCCTGGAGCACCTCTATAAGAAGGAGGGCCTGCTGAAGACCATCATCATGAAGATCTTCTACGCCATCCGCGTTCTGCCCGGCCTGCTGTGGACCATCTATCTGGTGAAGACCGACAACCAGGGCTTCATCTGGACGCTGGTGGACATCACCTCCGCCATCCCCACCTTCGTCAACGTGGCCGTGATCCTGATCCTGTCCAATCAGTACTTCAACCTGCTGAAGGACTACAAGGCGCGCTACTTGGGCATCGGCAAGGTGGACGAGAACATGCGGCTGTTCTATGAGGACGCTGCGGAAGCCGGAAAGACAAGCAAATAATAACGCCAGCAAGCCAGCTTTTCGTGAAGGATCGAGCGACTTTACGAAAAGCTGGCCTTGGCATTGGGAAAACTGGAAAAGGGGTATCAGAAAAAATGAGGACCATTTATCACAATGGCGTGGTTTACACGGGGGAGCTTCCCCTTGCGGAGGCCTTCGTCGTGGAGGGCGATGAATTTCTGTTCGCGGGCAGCAGCCGGGAGGCACTGTCCTATGCGGAGGGAGATTCGGAGATTGTGGATCTGGAGGGCAGATTCGTGTGCAGCGCCTTCAACGACAGCCACATGCACCTGCTGAACTTCGGCAACGCGCTGCACACCGCCCAGCTGGCCGCCCACACCGCCAGTCTGGAGGACCTTCTGCGGTGCCTGCGGGAGTTTGAAGCCGCCCATCCCCACACCGGCTCCGCATGGCTGCTGGGCCGCGGCTGGAACCAGGACTACTTCACCGATGTCCACCGGATGCCCAACCGCTACGACTTGGACAAGGTGTCCACCGAGGTGCCCATCTGCGCGGTGAGGGCCTGCGGCCACTGTCTGGTGGTCAACAGCAGGGCACTGGAGCTGCTGGGCGTGACGGCGGATACGTCCCAGCCGGACGGCGGCCGGATCGGCCTGGAGAACGGCGAGCCGGACGGCCGGTTCTTCGACAACGCCATGGACCGGGTCTACGACGCCATCCCGGAGCCCAGCAGGGAGGAGCTGAAGGACATGATCCGCTCCGCCTGCAAGGCGCTGAACGCCTACGGCGTCACCAGCAGCCAGACCGACGACTACTGCGTCTACCGCAAGATCCCCTGGCAGGAGGTCAACGCCGCCTATCAGGAGCTGGAGGCATCCGGCGAGCTGACAGTGCGGGTGTATGAGCAGAGCAACTTCACGGACCTGCCGAGCCTGAAGGAATTCGTGGAATCCGGCTGCAACACCGGCGTGGGCACGGAGCTGTTCAAGATCGGCCCTCTGAAGATGCTGGGCGACGGCGCTCTGGGTCCCCGCACCGCCTATCTCAGCCGTCCCTACGCGGACGATCCGTCCACCTGCGGTATCCCGGTATTTACCCAGGAGACCATGGACGAGATGATCGACTACGCCAACGCCCACGGAATGCAGGTGGCGGTCCACACCATCGGCGACGCCTGCCTGGACCGTGTGCTGTTCGCCTATGAAAAGGCGCTGGCCGCCCATCCCAGAAAGGACCATCGTCACGGTATCGTCCACTGCCAGATCACCCGCCCGGACCAGCTGAAGAAGATCGAGGACATGCAGCTGCATATCTATGCCCAGAGCATCTTTCTGGACTACGACATCCACATCGTGGAGGAGCGCGTGGGCAAAGAGCTGGCCTCCACCAGCTACAGCTGGAAGACCCTGATGAAGAACGGCATCTCCGTCAGCAACGGCACCGACTGCCCGGTGGAGCTGCCGGACGCCATGGCATGCATGCAGTGCGCCGTAACCAGAAGCACCCTGCGGGACCACAAGGGCCCCTATCTGCCGGAGGAGGCTTTCACCGTTCAGGAGGCCCTGGACAGCTACACCATCCGCGGTGCCGAGGGCAGCTTTGAGGAGGACCGGAAGGGCAGGATCCGCAAGGGCATGCTGGCGGACTTCGTGGTGCTGGACCAGAACCCCTTCGCGGTGGATGTGGAGGAGATCAAGGACATTCCCGTCCACGCCACCTATCTGGGCGGAAAGAAAGTGTTTGGCTGAATCTCAGAATGACCCGATAGCAGCGGTCCCGGTTCAGAGGAACCGGGACCGCTTCCGTTTGCCGCGGATCCTGGCAGCAGAAAAGCTCCGGAGAAGCGGCGTTTAAGAAGCGGCAGTTCAATCATGTTGCCGCGCTGCGGCGGATCGGTTACACTGAAGCAGAAGAATCAGAGAAAGAGACCGATACCGATTATATATAAAAGAATGGAGGCAATCAGCATGTGCGGACGGTTTGATTTTTCCGTGTCAGCCTCTGAGGAACTGCGGCAGATCCTGGCCAGCGTCCAAAGAAGCTGCGGCCCGTCCGGCCGGGAGCTGAAATTCCCCTGCGGCGAGGTGCTGCCCGGCGACCATGCGGCTGTGATGATCGCAGACGGGGGCCGTATCGTGGGAGATTGGCAGAAGTGGGGAATGCCAGGCCGGGACGGAAAGCTGGTCATCAATGCCAGGGCGGAGACCGCCCCCGAGCGGCCCATGTTCCAGCGGGGCTTTGCGGAATGCCGCTGCGTCATCCCGACGACCGGCTTTTATGAATACGACAGCAGCCGCAGGAAATATTTCTTTGGCAGTCCTGGAAAGCCGCTGTATCTGGCAGGACTCTCTGATGAGATGGACGGCGTGAACCGTTTTGTTATGCTGACAACAGCGCCAAATCGATCCATGGCAGATATCCATGACCGGATGCCGCTGGTTTTGCAGAGGGAGCAGATACGGCCGTGGCTCACACAGCCGGAGGCAGCGGCGAAGCTCCTGAAAATGGCTCCGCCGCTATTGGATCGAAAATGCCTGGAAGCTCAGATGACTCTGGAAGGATTCTGATCCTTCCAGGGTCATCTTTTTCCATCCTGCCACGGAGAAATGGATGAATTGTGATAAAACCAGAAATTTGCGGTAATAATAGAGGATGGAATTGGTTGATAAACCAAAACAAAAAAAATTTCGGATTTTACTTGACTTTTTGCTTGAAGGAGTGTATAGTTACAAACTGTTCCGCAACGGAACATGTACCTTGTAAATTAAACAACGAGATCACAAGAAAGCACCAGACGGAAACAAGCCTTAGTGCTTGTAACCAAAGTTGTGGGCGAGTAGCGGGTAGTCAATTCTCGTGAAAGCAGCAACTATAAAAGAGAACCAGAAGCTATGACAAATA
>Ga0129314_1001751_pt1 | contig 13872 bp, 12 predicted proteins | sample O1111metagenome_FD_94431 | JGI IMG/M metagenome (GOLD analysis project Ga0129314, IMG submission 94431) | Orangutan individual fecal microbial communities from fecal samples from Wisconsin, USA - O1111 metagenome | ecosystem: Host-associated > Mammals > Digestive system > Large intestine > Fecal...
GAGGTCAACTCCAGAAAGGCGCTGAATGAACTGTTCGCAGCATTCCAGAACTGATTATTTTTGGTCCAACATACATGCGGCAAACATTGCCGTAATACAGGAGGATATTATGAAAAAGACGATGGCAATTGTGATGGCCGTCATGCTGGCCAGTCTGCTGTTCGTTTTCGTCCAGGCACTGCGCATCCATGTGGCATTCAATCTGCCTGAACGCATCCTGCAGATGCTTCCCTACCTGCTGACGCTGGCCGTGCTCATCGGCTTCGGCCGCCGTGTCCAGGGACCCCAGGCTGCGGGCGATATCAAGGACTGACGGAGGTAACTATGAGTACTACACTGAATAAAATGTCTGTTACCCTGGGCCAGAAGCAGTATCACATTGCCCTTACGCCCGAGGATATCGGCGAATATGTGCTTCTGCCCGGGGACCCCGCCAGAAGTGATATTGCCGCCAAGTATTTGGACAATGCCGAGCTAAAGGCCAATAACCGGGAGCACCGGACTTTCACCGGCCATTACAAGGGCGTCAGGGTCAGCGTCACCTCCACCGGCATGGGTTGCCCCTCCGCCACCATCGCCGCTGAGGAGTTGATAAATATTGGCGCCAAGACCCTGATCCGCATCGGCAGCAGCGCCGCCCTGGACCCCAGAGTCCAGATCGGCGACCTAATGATCTCCATTGGCGCCATGAAAAATGAAGGCACCTCCCGGTTCTATGTCCCCCAAGGTTTTCCCGCTGTGCCCGACCTGGAACTGACCAGCGAACTGATCTACACCGCCCGGGAAATGACCCGAGGCACGGATTTCTCTGTTTACACCGGCATCACCTCCTCTGACGATGCCTTCTATGGTGAGACACCGGAGTTCCTGGACAAGCTGCGCTCCTACAAAGTAATGAATCTGGATATGGAGTCCTCCGCCCTGTACACCGTGGCCCACCTGCGGGGTGTCAGGGCTGCCACCATCAACGGCACCTCCGGCAACCTGACCAACGCAGAGGTCATCTATACCAAAAAGAATGAGCGGCTCCACGATGCGTGGGAAAAGGAGATCCAGATCGTCCTGGAGACCATCTACCGCATGGAGCAGCGGAAAGCCGCAGAAAGCCGGAGGGGAAGGAGATGAGCAAGGATTTACTGGTTAAGAATATCCGCTGGCTGGTAACCTGCAACGACGCGGGCGAGGTACTGGAGCATGCGTCTATGCTGGTGCGCAACGGCGTGATTGTCTCCATCGACCCACCGGGTGATGTAAAGGCTGACGAGGTCATCGACGCCTCTGGTATGATCCTCTACCCTGGCATGATCAATGCCCACCACCACCTGTATCAGATTTTCAGCAGAAATCTGCCTCAGGTCCAGCGGATGGAGTTGTTCCCCTGGCTAAAGACTCTATACGGTATCTGGAAGAATCTCGAAGAGGAAAGTATCTACTATAGCTCTATGTCCGGAATGGGTGAGCTGCTGAAAACCGGCTGCACCACCATCCTGGACCACCATTATGTCTTCCCTCAGGGTAAGAGTGACCGGTTCCTGAATGTGCAGTTTGCCGCGGCTGATGAACTGGGTGTCCGCTTCCACGCCACCCGCGGCAGCATGGACTTGGGCGTCAAGGACGGAGGTCTTCCCCCTGACAGCGTAGTCCAAACCATTGACAAGATCATGTACGATTCTGAGGCTGCAGTCAAGCAATTCCACGACCCCAGCCGCTATTCCATGCACCAGGTGGCTCTGGCCCCTTGCTCTCCCTTCAGTGTCAGCGAAGAACTGCTGCGCCAGACCGCCATTTTGGCCCGTCAGTTGGGCGTGCGGATTCACACCCACCTGGCTGAGACAAAGGACGAGGAAGCCTATCTGTTGGAGCGGCTGGGTATGCGGCCCCTGGAATACATGGAAAGCCTCGGCTGGATTGGGTCTGATGTGTGGTACGCCCACGGCATCCACTTCACTGACGAGGAGCTGCAGCGCATGGCCAAGACCAAGACCGGCGTGGCCCACTGCCCCATCAGCAACATGAAGCTCTCCTCGGGCATTGCGCAGCTCCCCAGAATGCTGGAGCTTGGCGTTCCCGTTGGGTTGGCTGTGGATGGCTCTGCCAGCAACGATGGCTCCAACCTGCTGGAGGAGTTGCGGGTAGGCTATCTGCTGCACCGGCTTAATAACTCCGCCACTGCCCCCACCGGTTTCGACATGCTGCGCATCGCCACCCGCGGCAGCGCCAGCCTCCTTGGCCGCGATGATCTTGGTTATATTGCCCCTGGCATGGCGGCCGACTTCTTCCTGATCGACAGCAACCGTCTGGAACTAACCGGAACTCTGCAAGATGTTGCCGCAATTCCCGCTACCGTCGGATTCAAAGGCAGTGTAGATTACACTGTAGTCAATGGCCGGATCGTTGTCAAGGAAGGCCATCTGGTCAACGTGGACGAGGACAAGCTCGTCGAACAGGCCAACCTTTCCGTTGCTCGGTATCTGAATCAAAACTGACTCTCCTTCTCGAGGGCGTCGGCCGGTTTTATCCGGTCGGCGCTCTTAGCGGAGTGGGCGCAGGATTGGTAACGAAAGCCGTATATCTCCCCTTTCCTTTTCAGCAATATGGTTCCTCCTATAGGCTGTGTCCTGATGATGGACATTGGCCTCATCTGAAAGAAAGAGCACATATTGTTCTGTGCGCTTTCGCCCACGTGATATCCAGTGGCATTGCAGGCATCGTGCGAATCCCGGTATTCATTTGTATTTGTAAAGTATATCTGTCTCTACCGACCCTGTTCCATAGTTAAATCGTTATTTAATTTTCTTCCACTGGTCGCCTTCGCAGCGGCAGAGGCGCTTTACTGGTTCCGCTCTACGGCAGGTCAGCCGAATCATTTCTGCCTTGCATTTACGATTAAATATACCAATTGCTCGTCCGTCATGCTCTGGTAGGATTTGCTGCCCGTCAGCTCCGTGACCAAGGTGTGAGAGAGCTGCCCCTTCTTCGTGGCGTAGGTCATGTATTCCTCCGCCGTCAGGTCCTTGCGCTCCCCGTTCACGGTGAAATACTTCCCGGCGCGAGCAGGGAACACATTCTTTTCCCCTGTGGCGTCATAAAGCCGTGTCAGCTCGTCCTCCATATGCCTGGGCGCCATTCTCGCCAAATGCGCTCGTCAGGTCCGCGTCTTGGATGGCGGAAGGCGCGTGAAAGCCGCTCTCCCCCGCCTCGTCCCCGGTAAACCCAGCCTGCGCAGCCCCCACGGATGATTCCGGGCCGGCCTGGGCAGACTGGGTATTGCCACCGGCGGAGGAATCTGCTATAATGGGGGCAGAAGATGGTGCAACATCCGTGCTATGAACGCTGGTCGCGTGACGTCCAGCCGTGGATGTTGTGCCATCGTTCTTTTTCGTGACTTCGATAGCTTCGGGTGTGAAGTGGTACAGTCGATTTCCGCCTCCCGCCCTTTCGTCCTCCACGCGGACACGCATATCAACCAGATACGGGGCTCCGTCAATATACACCGTGGTCATGAGATGGTCATATCCGGCAATCTGCACCCGCCCACGCCGGTCGCCTTCATTGCTGAAATACACGCCATTTTGGGCAATGCGTTCCAGTTGCCCCAAAACAGCGATACTCTCCAGCGGGACCACGCGGTCCGAGTAGCTGCTGGCGGCGAAGGTGGATTCCATCTACATCTTCTCAGAGGACAACGGGAAAATGCACTTGACCGAGATGCAATACCAGAGGCTATGGAATGAATACGCGGAGCAAACTGGAATATCTACGACCGCGCACGAGCTCCGGCACAGCTCTGCAACCATGCTCTTTGAATGCGACGTGGATGTAAATAAAGGACGCGCAGGACTTTTTAGGCCATTCTACGGCGGCGATGACCCAGGATATTTACACTCATGTTCGAGATACGCATCGCAAAAAAACGGCGCAGCTCATCAATGAAAAGCTGCGCCAAAACTAACCGAAATTCTGTGTAGATTCTGTGTCGTAAGCGCTGTGAAAGAAGCGCGTTACCTCTTAAATCATCTTAAGCAAAAGACAAAAGGAAACCCTTGCAACCACTGAGTTTTTCAGTAATTGCAAGGGTCTTACCTTATGGCGGAGAAGGAGGGATTTGAACCCTCGCTGCGGTTTCCCACACTACTCCCTTAGCAGGGGAGCCCCTTCGGCCACTTGGGTACTTCTCCAAGCCAATCGACACATATCAATATGGAAAATAAATGGCGGAGAGAGTGGGATTCGAACCCACGGCTCTTTCGAGTCACCGGTTTTCAAGACCGGCTCCTTAAACCACTCGGACATCTCTCCACAGACCGAGTACCGCCCGCGCGCCAAACGCGAGATTTACTATACCATAATTGCCACGGTTTGTCAATCATTCTGGAGAAAAAACCGGAGCCGAAATGGCTCCGGTTTTCTTTCAGGCATAGAAACTGTGGTGGCCGATGGTGGTGACATAAGGCCGGTTCCGGGCCGCCCAACTGTTGGGCGCACGGGTCGGATTCACAAAATAAAGGCTCTCGCCTCCCACCCGGACTCCCTCCAGGCAGAGCTTCGCGGCCAGGACGCTTTCCGCGTTCGGCTCCCGGTAGATAGCCCCGGTACTGGCCGGCGTAAACTGGTTCGGAGCAAACACCACGCCATAGATGGTATTCTGGAATCTGGGACTGGACACCCGATTCAGGATCACCGTCCCCACGGCCAGCTTCCCCTCCAGAGGCTCCCCGCCGCTTTCGGCGTTGATGATGTGAGACAGCCAGTAGAGGTCGTCGCTGTCGTAATAGCTTTCGGCCGGCGTGATCGCGCCCGTGCCGCTGTGGACCGAGATCATGCTGTTCTCCTGGTCCCAGTCCACCGAGGCCCCCATGGCCTGCGCCGCCGTCCGAATCGGCACCAGCGTACTGCTGTTCAAGGAAAGTACGCCGTCAGGTACATGCAGTGCGCGGCCATTGGCCTCAATATAGCAGTTGCCCGGCTTGGCCGTCATGGTCAGGCCGCTGGCCTGGACTACCACCTGGCTGCCGTCCCAGCACACCGAGGCGTCCGGCTGCAGAGCCAGAACGAACTCTGGAAGAGAGACATAGGTGGTCTCATGATAGACGGTCAGGTTCTCGTCGCCTACCAGCTCGCCGTCCACCAAATACAGGGGGCCGCTGGGCAGAGAAGCTGCGTGTTCCCTGCCGATTTCCGCCGCCTGGGCGTCATCCAAGACAACCTGTGTGGAGAGATTCGTCACTTTTTCGTCGGTAGCGGCCTCCGCCGCCAGCGCCTTGCTTCCCAGGGGGAGCACCACCATCAGGCAAAGCATGAGACATCCTGTGCGCCACTTCATGTCACGTGCTTCCTCCTTCTGTTTGTTTTTGTTCTTCATTTTTTGTAACCAGATTGTAACCCATTTTTCAGAAAATTGCAACCCCTATTTTTTCCGATCTTCTGTCGAATGCCCCGACCTGCTGCGCCGCAACGCTTTCCCTCGTTTGCCTTCTCCCCTGTCCGACTGCTTTTTCGCTTGTTTGCACGTTAAAATCCTTCGGTCCCGAAATGACAAAAAGCAAGCCGCCGCGTACGGTGGCTTGCTTTTTGTCCGTATCAAGGGGCTACCGCCCGGAAGCTGCGGCCCGTGCGTCCTCCTCCTGCACCTGCCGGTCCAGCTTTCGCATTTCCGGGAGGATAAAGAGGGCTACGATCACGCCGGAGGAAAGATCCGCAATGGGACCTGCATAGAGGATGCCGTCCAGTCCCCAGAAAAGGGGCAGGATCAGCAGCAGCGGAATCAGCAGAAGAAGCTGCCGCAGCATGGACAGCAACGACGCCTTCAGGGGCTGGCCGGTAGCCTGAAAATAGTTGGTGGACACCACCTGAAATCCCGCGCAGAAGATGCCGAACAGATAAATGCGCATGCTGCGGACGGCAAAGTCCGTAAAAGCCGGGCTGGCCGACCCAAAGAGGCTCAGAATCACATGGGGGATGGTCTGGCACAGCAGCCAACCCAGCGTTACTGCCACCGTGGCCGCCGCAACGGCCCGGAGGTAAGCGCCTTTGACCCGATGAAACTTTCGTGCGCCGCGGTTGAATCCCAGAATGGGCTGCGCCCCCACGCCGATGCCGATGCAGAAGGCCAGCAGGATCATAGCTACCTTCATCACGATCCCCATGGCCGCCTGCGCCGTCACCGCGCCTGCCTCACTGCGGCTGCCGTAATACAGCAGGGAGTTGTTCATCACAATCTGCATGATCACAGAGACCGCCTGGGTAATGCCCGCGGAGATCCCCAAGGACACCACCCGGCCCCAGATGCTCCCTTCCGGGCGCATGGCGGACAGGCGGAAGCGCATGTGCCGGCTGCGGGTGGCAAAGTAGGCCAGCAGGATCACCGCAGAGATGATCTGGGAGGTGATGGTAGCGATGGCGGCGCCCTTGACCCCCCAGTGAAACACAAAAATGTAGATGGGATCCAGCACCGTGTTCAAGATGGCGCCGATCAGTATGCCGTACATGGACAATCTGGGACTACCGTCGGTCCGCGCCATGTTGGACAGGGCGATGCCCATCATATTGAAGGGGGCTCCCAGCAAAAGGATGGAGGCGTAGTCCTTGGCGTAGGGCATCACGGCCTCTCCCGCGCCGAACACCCGGAGCATCGGCTCCAAAAAGAGCAGCCCCGACGCCAGCAGGAGCACTCCGGCCCCCAGCGCCATGACAAAGACGTTGTTAAGCGTGCGGTCGGCCTCTTCGTTCTTCCCCTCCCCCAGCTTAAGGGCGGCGTAGGCGCTGCCGCCGGAGCCAATGAGGGTGGCAAAGGCCAGCATGATCGTCACCATGGGAAAGGACACCGTGGTAGCGGCGTTGCCCAGCTCCCCGACTCCCTGGCCGATGAAAATCTGATCCACGATGTTGTAGATGGAGTTGACCAGCATGGAAATGACCGACGGAATGGAGAAGTTGAGCAGCAGCCGTCCAATGGGCTGGTAGCCCAGCGGATTGCCCGCCGCCCGCTCCTCCGCGCTGACAGAACGCTCAGGGCTCACGGTCCAATCCCTCCTGTCGGATGTAGTTCAGAGCATTTTCCGCCATGTGGGCGAGCAGCTTGTCCGCCTGCTCGATCTCCTCCTGGCACATGCCCCGGGTTAGGATCCCATTCCACCGCTCCCGGGCGGCAAACACTTTCTGCACGATGGGTTCCGCCGTCGGCGTAGTGTAGAGCCGCCGCATCCTCCGGTCCTGCGGGTCCGGCTCGGAGCGGATATACCCCTCCTCCTCCAGCTTCTGCACCGCCCGGGTGGCCGTTCCCTTGTCAAACTGTCCCAGACGCGCCAAGTCCAGTACGTTGATTCCCTGGTGCTCAAAAATACGCAAAAGGAAAAACTGCTGCCCACAGCCAATGCAGTACGGGGCCAGCTCCCGGTCATAAAATCGGTTGGCCTGCCGGTAAAGGATTGAGGCGTGCCGGCCCAGATAATAGGTCTTTTTCATACTGCCCCTCTTTCATTTTTCTATCATCGTTGCATATTCAACAAAAGATAGTATATCGCCCCGTTCTTGCCCCGTCAACCGTCAATACGCCGGATGGAGGCCCCGTTTCCCATCTTGCTCCGGCAGTTCCCCCGTTTTCTCCAGAGGATTCGCCCCTTTTATCACCCAATTCCCTTTTCCGCATAGAGTGAGGTAGACCCATTGAAAGGAGCGCACGTTCATTATGGATGAATCTTTCACGCCGGGCAATCGCTCTGCCGGGCGCAATCCGCCGGACGTCCTACCAGAGATGGCGCTGCCCGCAGCCCCCCTGCCCCCTCTGGTCCCCGAAGAACCGCCGCAGGGCCCCGGGCCGGAACCGTCCACCGCTTTCCCCTTCTTCCCCGAAGAGAGCCAGCTTGAGCCTCCGGACACGGAGAGGGAGCCGTTCTCCGTGGCCCCGCTTCCCCCCGTTACCGGCCGAACGGAATTGCCCGGGTGCCCGGCCGGCGCCCCCTCCATCCCGCCGTCCCCCCACTACTGCACGGTGCGCTTTTTCCATGCGGCGGCGGGTTTGGAGCCGGTCCGCATCACGGTAGGCCCCCTGTTGATGACCAGCGGCCTGGCTTACGGCGGCAGGACCGGCTACACACGGATCTCCGACGGCTTCCGCCTGGTCACCGTGACCAGCGCCTACACCCCTCGCACCATCCTGTTTCAGCAGACGCTGCCCTTCCGTGCCGGGGAACTCATCACCATAGCCGTGGTACATACCTCCTCTGGCCTCGACCTGCTGCGCATCTCCGACCTGCCCTGCGACAACCGCCCTGCTGGACGCGCCTGCATCCGGGCCGTCAATCTGTGTTATGGCAGCCCCGCCCTGGACATCTTTCTGGATGACGGCCGTCTGGTCTTTTCCGATGTAGGCTATAAAGAAGTCACCGCCTTCCGCCAGGCCCGTCCTCAGGAGTACGGCTTTTCCATCCTGCAGGCCGCCTGGCTGCCCACACCCTACCCCACGGATATCGAGACGGTGGGCAATCTGCCCGCCGTAGCCTCGTATGACGATTCATCCGACTACGGCGGCGTGCGTCCGCTGGCCTCCTTCTATCTAGAGGCCAAGGCCAACAGCATCTACTCTCTCTATCTGCTGGGCCGCTGGGACGGCGCCCCGCCCTTGCAGGTCCAGGTCGTGGAGAGCCTCTGATTCCACGCGCAAAAACGCGGACGGCTCTGCCGTCCGCGTTTTTCAGTCCGCAAAGGCCCCCTCAGACCTCCGCCTGGGGCTCCGCCAGCGCCAGCCCCGCGATTTCATCTACAGGCAGGGAAAACAGGATGCCCCGCGCCTGCGTGTTGATTCCTGCGGTCTTGCTCACCCGCTCCATCACCATCTGCCGGATGGAACGCGGTACCAAGATGGTTACAATTTCCTTCTCCGGGCGGACCGCCCCCTCTCCGGACCGCTCCCCCTCCTCATAGCCCAGCCTGCGGGCGTGCAGGACGGTACCGCCTCTGGCTCCCGCCGCCTGGGCGGCCTCCATCACCAGGTCGGTGCAGCCGTGGTTCACCACCACCACCACCAGGTCATTTTTCCCCTTTTCTGCCATAGACGTTCCCTCCTGTTCCCTGCCCCAGTCCTCCCGGGCCGCCGAGCGATTGAGAATTTTAGACACCACGCCACTAACGCTGGACAGCGGCATAGTAAAGATGATCCCCTTTCCAGGGCTTGACAACTGGAGCTTTTCCGCCGCCCGGACCAGCAGGCCGTGGGCCGCAGGCTCTGGGACGGCGGTGAGGAGCACGTCCTTCTGCGTTTCTCCCAGGCCCAGATAGTCCAGAATGTCGGAATTGGCTGTGCCGTGGCCCAGACAGGCATAGTGAAAGGGCAGGCCGGCGGCTTTAAACAGGTCCACGGCCTTGGAACTCCGTCCCCGGTCTACAATGGTCACCATCAGCTTGATCACAGCGTCACCCATCGGCCTCGTCCTCCTCTGTATAGCTTATGATCTCGTCCGCGCCCTCCGCCAGGGCCAGCTCCAGCTCCTCGGGGCCGTGGGCGATCCGCCACTGGTAGACCAGGCCCAGGACCTGAATGGCGATGAGCGGCGTCATGGCCACCATAGCCACCACGCCGAAGGCGTCGGTGAGCACGTTGCCTCCCAACGCCTCACAGGCTCCCATGGTAAAGGGCAGCAGGAAGGTGGCCGTCATAGGCCCGGAAGCCACGCCGCCGGAGTCGAAGGCGATGGCGGTGAACACCTTGGGCACCTGGAAGCTGAGGCCCAAAGCGATGGCGTAGCCCGGCACCAGCAGCCACAGAATGGAGATGCCGGTCAGCACCCGCGTCAGGGCCAGGCCCAGGGCCACAGCCACACCCAGGGAGAGCGCCAGCCCCATGGCCTTCTGCGGGATGGCGCCGCCCGTCAGATCCTCCACCTGCTGGTTGAGGACATGGACGGCGGGCTCGGCCGCCACGATGAAATAGCCCACCACCATGCCGATGGGGATCAGCACCCAGCGGTAGGGCAGGCCGGCGATCTGAGCCCCCAGGTAATGTCCGGCGGGCATGAAGCCCACATTCACGCCGGTGAGGAACAGCACCAGCCCCACATATGTATAGAGCATACCCACCACGATCTTGATGACCGTCTTGCGCTTGAGCCGGAGGGAGACGACCTGGAACAGGGTGAAAAAGGCCACAATGGGCAGCAGGCCCAGCGCCACCTCCTGCATGTAGGCGGGCAGGCCGGCGGCAAAATACTGCCCCACATCGGCGGTGGTCTCCAGGTCCGGGATGGAGAACGGGGTATAGCTGAGCTCTGAGGTGCGGTAGCACAGCCCCAGCACCATGACGGCCAGGATGGGGCCAATGCTGCACAGGGCCACCACGCCGAAGCTGTCCTCCTCGGAGCGGCGGCCGGCATGCAGCGCGGTCAGACCGGCGCCCAATGCCATGATGAACGGCACCGTAATGGGCCCTGTAGTGACGCCGCCGGAATCGAAGGCCACCGCCAGGAACTCCTTGGGCACCAGAAAGGCCATCACAAAGACCACTCCGTACAGGCCGATGAGCAGCTTATTGAGGGGCCAGCCGAACTTGGCCCGCAGCGCGGCTACCGCCAGGAACCCCCCCACTCCCACCGCCACGGTGAGGATGATGACCAGATCCGGAACAGCGGGAACCTGGCGGGCCAGCACCGTCAGGTCCGGCTCGGCAATGGTGACAAACACGCCGATGACAAAGCACAGTGGAATGATCCTCCAGAGCCGTTTCCCCTTGGAGATCTGGCTGCCGATCCCATCCCCGATGGGCATCATGGCCAGATCCACGCCCAACGAGAAGAGCCCCACGCCTACAATGAGTAGCAGGGCTCCAACCAGAAAGAGCATCAGGGAGGATACCGGCATGGGCGCCATCGTGAAGCTCAGCAGCAGCACGATGGCGGTGATCGGTACGACCGAGGACAGGGCCTCCTCTATCTTTTCCTTGAGTCTCTTATTCATTGACGCCTCCTTTACCAGAAAATATTTTGTGTTCGATCTATTTTACCATAACGGGGCTTTTTCTGTAAATCTTTACCGTGTAAATTTTGTGTAAAGAACACAGGGCCGGCTTAACCGGCCCTGTGTTTCCCTAAAAATGTTTTGTTTTCCGCCCTATTCGGTCCTTTCCCGGTCCTCTTGGATCAGCAGCTTCAGCGCACCGATGCCCACCTCAATGGCGGCGGACAGATCGTGGCTCTCGGTCTGTTCCAGACCGGCGGCCTCCCGCTCCTGGTTCCAGATCACATGGAAGCAGGAGCCGCAGCGCACGCCCAGGGCGGCGGCGCAGCAGAACAGGGCGGCGGACTCCATCTCAGAAGCCAGGACCCCAAGGCGCTTCCACGCCTCCCACTTGGCCAGCAGTTCATAGCCGACCGGCATCCGCGTCGGGTCGTGCTGGCCATAAAAGGAGTCCTTGCACTGCACCACCCCGGCGTGCCAAGGCTTGCCCAGCGCCTTGGCCGAAGCCACCAGGGCCTCCTGGACGTGGTAGTCGGACACGGCTGGGAATTCGATGGGGGCGTATTCCCGGCTGGCGCCCTCATGGCGCACGGCACCGGTGGCGATAACCACGTCGTCGCTCTTGACCGGCAGGGCGATGCCGCCGCAGGTACCCACTCGGATAAAGGTATCTGCCCCGATGGCGGCAAGCTCCTCCATGGCGATGACGGCAGAGGGGCCGCCGATACCGGTGGAGCACACCGAAACCTTTTCTCCCAGCAGCTTGCCGGTATAGGTGGTATATTCCCGGTTGGACTGTACCTTCACCGGGTCGTCAAAATAGGCCGCGATTTTTTCGCAGCGGCCCGGGTCGCCGGGCAGGATGCAGTACCGGCCCACGTCCCCCGGGGCGCATTTGATATGAAACTGCTGCTCATGCTGGTGCATGGACTCACCTCCAAAATATGCGGCCATGCCGCTGTGCGGTTGATTCTGTACGTCTCATTATAGCGTTTTTTCCTGCGCTTTGCAAGATTCCCACCGTTTCAAACAGGCGCCCCCGGCCGGCAGGGGCCGGCCGGGGGCAGATCGGATGCATTGGATCAGGCGGCAGGGACATACGGCTCACTGTCGTCCGGCCCCTCTGGCAGCACCGGCGCCTCGGTGGGGAGCTCTGTGGGCGGCACAGTCTCGCCGCTTCCCCCGCCGGAGCCCGCCTCCGTCCAGCCCGCGGGCCAGGTGGCGGGGTCATACGGGTCGAACTTCTCCCATTCCTCCACCGTGGGGTAATCCTCCGGGCCCGGCCAGGTAGCGGGATCTCTCGGGTCCACCACCTTGGGCGTCTCGGGCGCCACGGGCTGCGTGGTGTGCAGATCGCAGTAGGCCGCCTGGCCCAGATTGTCCAGATACTCCTTCAAGAAGATGTTGTCCGACACGCTGACCGCGCCGATCCCGGCCGCATTCAGGTTTTCCCGCCGCGGGAAGTCCACCACCGACACCTCCATCTGGCTCTCCTCCGGGCAATAAGGGCCTGCCAGATGGAACACGCCGGTGGAATTGCCCTCCGCGTCCTTAATGGGGGAGTTGGAGCAGATGGTGATGGGGACGTGGTAGGTGCAGAACTCGGTCGGCGCGTCTCCGGCGGCCAGGGTCACGCTGACCACCCGTTCCCCCTGTCCGGTGACGGTGCGGATATCCTTGTTGCAGTACTCGGTAGCCTTCATACCGCTGTCCTTGCAGACCTGTACCGTCACGGTCTGCACGCTCTCCGGCTTGGCAAAGCTCCTATTCTCCAAGCCCTCGTGGAGCTGGCTCATCACCTTGCGCCACAGGCCGATGGAGGGGTTGTTCAGGGAAGAGCCCAGCCGCTCCTGCTGGTCGTAGCCCGTCCACACCACGGCGGTGTAGTAGGGCGTGTAACCCGCGAACCACAGGTCCTTCCGGCTGGAGGTGGTGCCCGTCTTGCCCGCCATGGACATGCCGTCAAACCGACCGCTGGAGCCAGTGCCGCCGGAGGTCATGACGCTCTGGAGCATGGTGTTCATATACCACGCGGTGGACTCCTTAAGCACCGTATGGGTCTCCGGCTGGTTGTCCAGCAGGACCTCGCCGTTGGAATCCAGCACCTTGGTGTAGGTGCGGGACTCAATATACATGCCGTTCCGGGGAAAGGCGGAGTAGGCGGCCGCCATCTCCCGGACCGTCACACCGTTGGTCAGACCGCCCAGGGCCAGGGGGGCGATGTCGATGTCGGAGTAGGTTTGGCCGTTGATCTCCTTGGACTCCACCAGGGTAGTGATGCCGAAGCCGTTCTCGCCGGTCAGGTACTGATAGGCCAGCTCCGGGGAGCTGTAGTTGGCCATGATCTTGACCGCCACGGTATTGACCGAGCGCTTGAGGGCGTCGGACACCATAGTCAGGCCCCGGTAGCCGGCAGGCGTGTTGATGGGCCAGCCGCCCGCCCGGCTGTTGTTGTACGGCGAGTCGTCAATGACAGTGGCGGGGGTGATGAGTCCCATGTCGATGGCCGGTCCGTAGACCGACAGGGGCTTGATGGAGGAGCCGGAGGGCCGGACCGCCTGGGTTGCCCGATTGAAAATCAGGCTGCTCTCCTTCTCCCCCATGCCGCCGGAGAGGGCGGCCACATTGCCGGTGGCGTTGTCGATCACCACGATGGCGGACTGGAGCTGCTGCCCGTCGTTGGAGATGTAGGGCAGGTTGTCCAGGTTTTCATACACGCTGTCCACCGCGGCCTGGGCTTTGGGGTCAAAGGTGGTATACACCGACAGGCCGCCGCTGTAGAACATCTGCTTGACGTACTCCTCCGACCAGCCGTTGCCGCTGTCCACCAGATCCTGAATCACATCCCGAATCACCTGGTCCTGGAACCAGGTATACACCACCTTGGGCTTGCTGGTGTCCTCGCCCCGGACAAAGACCAGCTCC
>Ga0129314_1001752_pt1 | contig 13866 bp, 13 predicted proteins | sample O1111metagenome_FD_94431 | JGI IMG/M metagenome (GOLD analysis project Ga0129314, IMG submission 94431) | Orangutan individual fecal microbial communities from fecal samples from Wisconsin, USA - O1111 metagenome | ecosystem: Host-associated > Mammals > Digestive system > Large intestine > Fecal...
AAAAAGCAGACCCATTTCTGAATCTGCTTTATGCGGAAAACGGGACTTGAACCCGTATGGTGTGTACCACACGCCCCTCAAACGTGCGCGTCTGCCAGTTCCGCCACTTCCGCATTCGTCTCGCAGGAGCATTACCTCTCGCTGACGGATGATATTATACCACAGAGCGGCGGCTTTGTCAAGGGGAAATTTCAAATTTTTATGAAATTACAGTACGTGACCGTAGCGCCATACGTTGCCCTTTGCTATGATGCAGATTATGTCGATTATCCATGTGAACGGGATGAACATAAGCACAACGGCAACGACAAGCGCGATAACATCCTTTTCGTCAAGCGCGCATACGATACGGTAAATGCCCCAGATTATGTCAAGAGCGGGAATCGCTAAAAGCACCTTTACGAGCAGGGGAAGCGAATCAACTGAATCAATGAATGTTCTCATTTTATGTCTCCTTGGTTGTTTTCTTTTTCTGATAATATTATATCACCCCGCGGAGGCGAAAACAAGAACTATTTCATTTTCTAACCATATTCTAATTCGCTTTAATTTAGCCGAGGTTTTCGGGCTGTATTGCTTCCGCCAGCTTGCCGAGAAGTTTGTTTACGATTTTTTCCTGAACCTTCATGGAAGACATATACTTGTCCTGCTTTTCAAGAACGGTGTTGAACGGGAGATCCGCTACGAACGAGAGATTGGAGCCGTAGATGAAGAACGTGTCGATGTAGCAGGTGTCAAGCACAAGGTCGAACATCTCACGTGTTTCCTCGTCGCGTGATACTTTGCCCTTGAGGATGGTGTCGTAATATGTAGGACGAACGTCGCGGTAGCTGTAGAAGTTTTGCGCTTCAAGGACTGTTGCTGACATATCGGCGTTGTTTGCGGTTATCGGGATAGCGAAGTAGGATGAACCGAAGTTGCGGCTGCGGTAGCTTTCGTCGGCGGCGTCATACTTGGGGTAGGGAATTGCTCCGAAATCGCTTTCCATATCGCGAAGCTGAACCGCGCCGTCAATGCTCGACATGAGGAACAAAGCCTGATCCGCCATGAACATTCTTCCGTTGTCGCCGCCGTATGAGTTCGCGTTGTCCTCGTAGAATGCAAGCACGGACTTGAATATGTCGTAGTTCTTCTCGGTAGTCAGAGTGGGAACGAGATTGCCGTTTTCGTCGTGCGTGCAAAGCTCCATACCCGAGCTCCACAGAAGCGCGCGTCCGGACTGGAGGTCTGAGAGTGAGCCGAATCTGTCGCCTGCCGAGAGTTTTCCGTCACCGTCGAGATCCTGAGCCGCCGCACTGCACATCTGTGTGAACAGGTCGTAAGTCCACTTGCCGTCGCGAACCGTGTTGTACATTCCGTCAAGGGAGTAAACCGAGTCGAACGTCAGCGCGTCGTAGAGATTCTTGTTGAAGAATATCAGGTTCATGTTTTGTATCATGTCGAGGGTGTAGTATCCGACCGCTCCGGGAAGCACACCGTTTATTTCAGCCGCGTCGTTCCAGCCTGCGCACCACCATGGCATATCGAGCTGCAGCTTGTCCACTTCCTTGAGGTTCATGAACCAGCCGTTCACCTCGGTTTTCCACCAGTAGTCGGGCGCAACTATGTCGTAAGCTCCGTCGCGTGCCATGATGCTCTGACCGATGGTGTTGTTGAACATTCCGCTGTCGTCGGCAAGGTCAACAAACGCGAGGTTCACGCCGAATTCGGAGGATACCTTGTTGTTTCTCTCGTAAACCGCGTCGTTCAGAGCTTCTCCCGTAATCTCGTCGGCTGTGAAGTGCGGTATTTTGCAGGTTCTGATTAGCGTGGTGCAGGTCGCGTCTCCGAAATCAGCCTCGGGAAGATTTAATGTCAGCTCCGTTTCTGTCTCGGTTTCGACTTCCGTTTCGGTGCCTTCCGATTCCGCGGAGGTGTTTTCGCCTGATTTTGTTTCCGTGTCCGCTGTGTTGTCCGAGCAGGAAGAAAGTGCCGCGGATAACAGGCATACAAGCACGAGAATGAGTGATAGAGTTCTTTTCATTTTACTTTCCTTTGTTGTTTTTTATAAAATCAAAAATATTATATCATAAATTTGACGGAAATCGCACATGAATTTGAATGTAAGAACGGAAAAAGTCAAACGAGGCAAAAATACAACAAACCGCTCGTCCGGCAAAACACACAAAATACCGCTTGACAATTTCGTCGGCGCATGGTATAATAAACGCAAACATCTAAAATTCAAAAAATCAATCAGGAGGATCATGCTAATCATGGACAGCGGAGACTGTACAGACGGGAAACGACGAGGCTTCACAATATCAAAGCATCGGAAGCCCTGCGGCGCAGAGAACGATAAGTGCGCTTTTTTCCGTTCGGTCATTTATCGCGGTCATGAGGCAGGCGATCACTGTTTTAAGAAGGCATTGCTGCGCTCATTTGTGGGTTACAGGTATGCCTTTTTGCATTTTCGCAGGCTTCTGACCTGATATTTTCCTGCGGACGTCATTTTTATCGGAGGTGAAACGTTTAATTCTGTCACCTCAAATCACTTACATATTTCGGAGGAAAATACTTAATTATGAAATCTGTTTGGGGACAGCTTCTTCTCCAACTTGTACTGATATTCTTAAACGCGATCTTCGCCTGTGCCGAGATAGCGGTTCTGTCGGTAAATGAAGCAAAGATAACTAAACTCGAAGAAGGCGGCAACAAAAAAGCAAGAAAGCTCCATAAGCTCATTGAGCAGCCTTCAAAATTCCTTTCAACTATTCAGATAGCCATTACACTCTCGGGATTTCTCGGAAGTGCGTTCGCGGCTGATAACTTTGCCTCCCGCCTTGTAAACTGGCTTGTTTCACTCGGCGTGAAGATCAATCCGAACACTCTCCAGAGCATCTCCGTCATTATAATCACGCTCATTCTCTCGTATGTTACGCTTATCCTCGGCGAGCTTGTACCGAAGCGTATCGCCATGAAGAAAAGCGAACAGATGGCGCTCGGTATGGCTCCCATGCTCTACGGAGTAGCTAAGATATTCACACCCATCGTATGGCTTCTGTCCGTGTCCACAAACGGCGTGCTGAGACTTATCGGAATCGACCCGAACGAAGAGGACGAGGAAGTCGGCGAGGAAGAAATACGCCTTATGGTTGACGAAAGCGGTCAGAAGGGTGTCATTGACGAGCAGGAACAAAAAATGATACAGAATGTGTTCGAGTTCGACGACCTTACCGTCAGCGAATTCGCTACACACAGAACGGATATATCCATTCTTTGGGCGGATGAGGACGACGCGACATGGGAAAACACCATTCACGAAACGCGCCACTCCATTTATCCCGTCTGCGGAGACACGATTGACGATGTTGTAGGCGTTCTCTCCGTGAAGGATTATTTCAGACTCCGCGGCGCCGACCGTGCTGCTATAATGAAGGAGGCAGTAAAGCCCGCTTACTTTGTTCCCGAGGGAATTCATGCGGATGTGCTGTTCCGTCAGATGCAGACTACACGAAATCACTTTGCGGTTGTGCTTGACGAATACGGCGGAATGATGGGTATCGTCACGATGAACGACCTTCTTGAGCTTATCGTAGGCGACCTCAACGACAGCGACGACACGGAAGAGGAAGAGCCCGAGATAAAGAAGATATCAGACGACACATGGGAGATACACGGCGTGGCTTCTCTCGGCGATGTGGCGAAGGAGCTTGACATGGAGCTTCCCGAGGACAAATACGACACGATGGGCGGATACGTATTCGCAAGCTACGGCGTTGTTCCCGAGGACGGCAGTGAATTTGAAGTGGAGCTTCCCGGACTTAACGTTCGCGTGACCGAGATAAAGGATCACAGAATCTCGAAAATGACCGTAACAAAACTCGCTCCTCCCGTTTCGGAAGAAGAAGAGGAAGAAAACGAGCACGAAATGAAGTTCCCGTGGGATTCCAAGGATAAAGACAAGGACTCCGACGAGGATTCAAAGGACGCGAAGGATTCAAAGGAAGCAAAGATCAAAGACGCGAAAGAAACAAAGACTTCCAAGGAATCAAAGGAAACCTCAAAGAAATAACATCGCAGATATAACAAAAAAGGCTGAAACGGAATTTTTTCTCCGAATCAGCCTTTTCTTTATTCAGTTTAGTTCAGCTTGATAATCTGGCTCCAGCCGATTTCTCCGCGGGTGTTTCTCACTTCAACACGGATGAAAGTCTCATGTCCTCTCAGCCTGTGCTCGATGTGAGTGAGGTTTTCGCCTACAACGGAGCGCTCGTCCTCCCATACGGTGTCGGTGAAGAATGTGGCTATCTCAATGCCGTCTTCTTTGGGGCAGTCGACAACTATTCTGTCGTCCGCACGGAACACACTCAGTCTCGGGCCTTGTGAGGCGTAGAAGTTTCCTCTGAACAGAGCGTCCTTTACAGCCTCGGGCGAGCATTCTTCCGCAAAGAGGTAGATGAAGCTGCGCGCGAACTCCGTTTTGTACCAGTGAGAGTCGTCAACGCCTGCCATCGGGAATATAAGTCCCCTTGCCGCGCATTTGTCTATGACATCTCCCGAATACGGTCTGCAATTTGCGGGAAAATCGGACACGGAGTTGAATATTTCGGTGTAGTCCGCTTCCTTTGCGTTCATGAGTTGATCCACGGTGTTCATCGACCATGCCGGATGCGCAATGTCAGCGACACCGCCTGCCTTATGTATCTTTTCGATAGCGGTTTTAACTCCGTCGCCGCGTGTGATTCCGGGGTCGGACTCAAAGCCTATGCCGACAACATGGTACACACCCTCGACTGTATTGCGTCCGAAGTCGTATTCACAGCCGGAGAGCATTGTAACTCCGCTCATGTAGCCGTTTTCGGACTGTACCCAGTGGTCGGTCAGCGCGAGAAAATCATATCCCGCCTTTTTGTATTTCAGCACAGCCTCTTCGGGGGTGAGAGCGCCGTCCGAGAGGGCAGTGTGCATATGAAGGTTGCCTTTGTAGCAGTTCAGCATCGGTTTTACCTCAGTCTGCAAGGCTTCCCATCGGGTCCCAAGGCTCAAGCTCGGTCATTTCTCCGTCAAGAAGAGCCGCCTTTTCGCCGAGATACTTTTTGTTGATAACTGCCTGGAATACGAACTCGTCAAACCACTTGTCGGACGCGATGTGATATCCCTGGTTAGCTCCGTTTGCGCCCCAGCTGTTTTCTATCTTCCATCTTGTGGGCTTTCCTGTGTCGGGGTCAAGGTTTACGCCGGTGATTACCATAGCGTGGTTCATCTGGCTTACGTGGTAGTTCAGCATGTCTTCCTTTGTGATAGCGGAGTCAAGACCTGTGAGGGCAGCGTCGTCATACTGCTCGGGGTCCCATGCAGCCTTTGCACCGTCGCCGTACTTGCCGCAGTCGCTTCCGAACCAGACAAGCTCGCCGTCCTTCAGCTGCTTTACGACAAGCTCCTTCATTTCCTCGATAGTGAGGTTGAGGTAGCAGACCTTCTTGCCGCCGACGATGTTGCCGAGGAATTTTACGGTGTATGTCTTGTCAAAAGGCTTATCCTCCGTGGGAGCGTTGATTACGGAAACATAGTCGTCGAGGAATGTGCCGATGTATTTTTCTGTGAATGTCTTCGGTGTGAGACCTCTTTCAACGAATACCTTGCCGTCCTTGTCCTTGTATTCAAAGTCGAATTCCGTCGGGGGAACGTCGTAGCAGGCGCAGAGGAAGGAGTATGTCTTCTCGAGCATTTCTTCTCTGAGCGCGGTGAGCTTTTCTTCTTCTCCGGCAGCGGCAAGACGTCTCAGCTCGGGAGTTTTAGCTCTCAGATAGTTGTTGATGTGACGGTTTACGTTGCCGGTGTTGGAGGACTGGAAGGTTTCGGGATAAGCTACCTTAGGTACAACGCCGTACTTTGTTACGAGGTTTACGAACATATCCCACTGACCGCCGTCATGCACGCCTGTAGCAACGATGTAGTCTACTACGCGGGAGCTTGCGGCTTCGTTTGCGGTTGCGATTACGGAGTCGATGTAGTAGTTGATTCTCTCAAACTTATCCCAAAATGCGAGGTATGACTGAGAAAGCTCGAAGGACTCAAGATTCAGCTTCTTTGCTACGATTTCGCGGAGTACGTTTGTCGCTGCGAAGAGCCAGCATCTTCCGCTTGCGTTCTGGCTTGTCGCGCCCATGGTTTTGTTGTCGATGGAGAAAATGAACTGGTTAGCCTTAGCCTTGGAGGTGCTAAACGCCATGTCGTTCATGTTGGTCTTTGAGAAAACCGAGGTGAGCGCTCTGCGGACAACGTCCTTTTCACAGTACGCGTCGAGCTTTTTCATGGTTTCGCATGAGATTTTGTTATTCATTGTGTGTCTCCTTTATGTTAAGTAAATTTTTTGACTTAGTCGTTTGATTTAGTCAGCGTTTTGCCTGTTTTTGCGCAGTCTCAGATAGTCTTCAAGTATGAGCCTTGCGGAGAGGGCGTCTACGGTTGCCTTGCGTTTTTTGCCCCTGACGTTGTTGTCGTTCAGTATCTTGTGCGCGGAGACTGTGGTGAGCCTCTCGTCGTACATCTCGGTGGGAATTCCGGTAAGCTCCGACAGCTCCCTTGCGAACGCCTTGCACTTCTCGCTTCTCGAGCCTTGCGAGCCGTCCATGTTTATGGGATTTCCTACGACTATTAGCTCGGCTTTAAGCTCGGCGACCTTTTCTCCGACAGCCGCGAGAGCCTTCTTGTATGAATCCGCGTGAACGCATCCGGCTTCCGTCGCCATCATCTCGTATTTGTCGCAGACTGAAATTCCCGTGCGCGCGTCTCCGAAGTCTATTCCGACTATTATCATTTATTTCTCCTCTGCTTCGTCTTTTACTACGGCGTCCGCGTTGTCGGCAGTTCCGTTTTCAGCCGCTACCTTGTTCTTCGCGTAGGCTATGACCTCTGCTCTTGTCGGGATGGAAGAGGACGCTCCCGCCTTTGTCACGGAAAGAGCCGCCGCGCAGGTTGCGTACTTTACCGCGGAGATAATGTTCTTGTTGCTGAGGTAAACATATGTCATGACTGCGGTGAATACGTCTCCTGCGGCAGTGGTGTCTACAACGTCAACCTTTTCCGACGGGATTACGTAGTATTCTTTCTTGTCGTAGATGAACGAGCCGCGGTCGCCGAGCTTTATTACAATATACTTCGCGTCAACCATGGACGAGAGCTTTATTGCGGCTCTGAGCGCGTTTTCCTCCGATGTGGGAGCTATGCCGGTGAATACCCTTGTTTCGCTCTCGTTGGGGGAGAAAATCTCAATCTTGCCGAGTCGTGAGAGCGGGAAATCAAGCCTTGCCGGACCTGCGTCGATGAATACGGGAATGCCCTCTTCGTTTGCGCGGCGTGTGGCTTCAATGGCGGCTTCATCCGGAATCTCGAACTGGAGATAAACCGCGTCGGGGTAGCAGGTGAATCCATCCTCGATGTCGTCAGCTGTCATTGTCATGTTCGCGCCGGGATAAACTATGATTCTGTTCTTGCCGTTGTCCTCGACGAGGATGGAAGCAAGACCAGTGGCGGAGTTTTCGTCTTCCTTTATATATCTTGTGTCAATTCCTTCACGCTGATAGAAGGAGATAAGTCTTTTTGCGTTGGAGTCGCGTCCGAGCTTGCATTGGAAAACACAGTCCGCACCCATTCTCGCGAAGGCAACGGCACTGTTTGCACCCTTTCCCCCGGGAACGTAAGAATATCCAAGCTCCGGTTCGCATACGGTCTCACCCGAATACGGCATCCGGCGCATTCTTTGAACAAAGTCGATGTTTGCGCTTGACACTACAAGTATTCTCTGTTTTTTCATAAAAAACCTCTTAAAACCATATTTTATAACTATACTTTCTTTCATTCTACATTATATCACGATATCAGAGCAATTGCAAACGGTATTTTCACAAATTTTCGGATGACACTTCTCAAAGTAAATGCAGCAGCAGTATTTGCGGCTATATTAAGTCTGAGAAGTTTCACTATTTTTTCGGAAGAAGAAAATCCTCTTGACACACGCGGACTGAAAAAGGTATAATATACACAGAACATGAAAAAATAACCGAAAATATACCGAAAGGCTCAATGATGTACTACCAAAAGGATATAGAATGCGCCTCACCCGAGCAGATACGCGCGTGGCAGGACGAAAGACTTGTCAAAACCGTAAAAAGGGTGTGGGACAACTGCGAATACTACAGAAATAAAATGAAAGACAAGGGCGTTGAGTATGGGGATATAAAATCCGCAGACGACCTTTGGAAGCTCCCGTTTGTGACAAAGGACGACCTCCGCGAGGCTTATCCGTACGGACTTATGTCTGCTCCCCTGTCCGACTGCATAAGAATCCACTCGACCTCCGGCACAACGGGAAAGAGAGTTATCGCGTTTTATACCCGGAACGATATCGACCTCTGGGAAGACTGCTGTGCGAGAGCTATTGTAGCGGCAGGCGGAACCCGAGAGGATATTGTGCAGATATGCTACGGCTACGGCTTGTTCACGGGCGGATTCGGTCTCAACGGCGGTTCACAGAAGCTCGGCAGTCTCACTCTCCCCATGTCCTCGGGCAACACGGAAAGACAGCTCCAGTTCATGACCGACCTCGGCTCGACCATACTCTGCTGTACCCCCTCATATGCCGCGTATCTTGCGGAATCCATCGAAGAAAACGGACTCCGCGATAAGATTAAGCTCAAAGCCGGCATTTTCGGAGCGGAAGCGTGGACGGAAGAAATGCGCCGCGATATCGAGAATAAGCTCGGAATCAAAGCATACGATATATACGGACTGACGGAGCTTTCCGGTCCCGGCGTTGCATACGAGTGCGAGGAACAGACGGGAATGCACATAAACGAGGACCACTTCATCGTCGAAACGATTGATCCTGCTACCGGAAAGGTTCTTCCCGACGGAGAAAAGGGCGAGATAGTGTTCACTTCGGTAACAAAAGAGGCTTTCCCGCTCCTGAGATACCGCACAAAGGATATAGCGGTGCTTCACCGTGAGAAATGCCCATGCGGACGCACGTTTGTAAAGATGTCAAAGCCCATGGGACGAAGCGACGATATGCTCATTATAAAGGGCGTCAACGTGTTCCCGTCGCAGATAGAAGGAGTTTTAATACGTCTCGGACTTACGTCAAATTACCAGATAATCGTAGACCGTCTCGGAACTACCGACTCGATAGAGGTGCTTGTCGAGATGACGCCGGAATTATTCGGAGACACCGTAACTCACATAAGCCGCATCGAGGAAGAGGTAACAAACGCACTCAAGTCCGTGCTCGGCATATTCGCAAAGGTTTCCATTGTCGAGCCGAAATCCATCACACGCAGCGAAGGCAAGGCAGTCAGAGTAATAGACAGACGTAAGCTGTACAATTAAGTTAAATTATTATAAAAAATACATCGGAGGAAGCAAACAATGTCAGTAAAACAGTTATCAGTATTTGCGGAAAACAAAAACGGTTCTCTTTTTGCGATAACGGAGATACTCGCGAAGAACAACATCGACATTCGCGCGTTCAGTATCGCGGACACACAGTCCTACGGCATACTCCGTCTGATAGTGAGCGATCCGAGGGCGGCGGCTCTTGCACTTTCGCAGGAAGGCAAAATCGTCAACGTAACGGATGTTGTAGGCGCACAGATTCCCGACTGCAAGGGCGGACTTTCTCAGCTTCTCGGAGTAATAAACAAGGCTGACGTGGCTGTCGAATACCTTTACGCGTTCACATCCACCGAAGAGGGCAAGGCGTTTGTTGTGTTCAGAGTGGAGAACAACGAAGAGGTTGAAAAGCTGCTCCGCGACAACGGAATAAACGTGCTGTAATAATCCGCATCAAAAAATGGAGATAAAACAATTCACAAAAGAGCTTATACCTGACGTTCTGCAATTCGAGCGAGACTTGCGTGCGGAGGAGGACTTTTGGGGATGGGAGATTGACGAAAAATACATTTCCGACGTGACGGCAAGCTTTGAGAATAAGGCTTTCGATAATTCGCTGTCACTGCTCGCATATGTGGACGGAAAAGTTGCAGGCAGAATAGACTCCACCCTCATTTGCAGTCACTTCGACGGCTCGGCAACAAAGGCTTACCTTGACTGGATATGCGTTATAAAAAGCTACAGACATAAGGGCGTTGCTCAGGCACTCATGCAGGCTTTGCGCGAGAGACTGAAAGAGATGGGAGCTGATACTTTGATAGGTTTGATAGCTTCCAACGATGAGGCACAGCGTTTCTATCGCAGTCTTTCCGGAGCGGAGATAAAGGACGAAGGCATCTGGATTAACTTATAACGTAAAGACAGGCGGCGCAGGTCTTCAGATTTGATGCGGTCTGTCTTTTCTATAGGAGCAAAAATGATAAAAATAATCAAAACATACGACGAATGCCGTGATTTTGTCTCGGATTTTCTGCGGGAAGAACCTGTGCAGGACGACATCACAGAACGGCTGATAAGACATATTGAGAATCCCGACAAAAACCGCGTCATCGGAGTATATGCCGAAGGGTGCATGACGGGTTTGTTTTCTTTCCTTGTTCTGCCTGACGAGAAGTACATAGAAATGCTTGAATGTCTCTCCCGCGAAAAGGGAAGCTATGCCGAAGTATTCCGATATCTTGCGGACAGTTTCCCCGGATATGACGCGGACTTTGTGTTTGACCCGCAAAATTCCGTCTTAAAAGAGCTGCTTGAAGAACACGGCGCGGAGTTTGACACGGAACAGCAGAAAATGGTGCTTGAAACCGTTGTCTCCGGCATAGACACAACAGGTATTGAGCCGCTTTCCGAAAAATACGCGGAGGAATACTGTGCGATTCACACAAAGGACGTGTACTGGACGGGCGAGAGGGTGCTTGAAGCGCAGGATCGTTTCCGCACATTTCTCGCGGTGCATGAGGGCAGGGTCGTCGGGTACATTGACGTGACCTATACCTATGACGAAAACGAGCCGTTTGACTTGCTTGTGCTTGAAGAATACCGCAGAATGGGATACGGAAGAAAGCTGCTTGCGAAGGCGGTAGAGGAAAACAAGCCGTGCGGAATGGTGCTTCATGTGGACGTGGACAACACTCCCGCAATACGCCTGTACGAGTCGATGGGATTTAAAAAAGTGAACGGCGGGAACACACTGACCTCACACCTGACGCTGCCCGAGAAAAATTAATATATAGCTCTCCACACAATTTCTATTGACAAAGAGCGATGTATATTGTACAATGATTACGTTTATAAATCTAAAATAGCTGTGTAAAGCTGAAAGGCAAAGACGTGGACATTTTATACAAAAACCTGCTTGACATGGATTTCCGCTACATTATCATGTGGATAATCGGCGGAGTGCTCATCTACCTCGCGATAAAGAAGGACATGGAGCCTACGCTTCTTCTTCCGATAGGCTTCGGTACAATTCTCGTAAACCTCCCGAACTCCGGCGCGATAACTCAGATGCTCTCAAACGGATCCGTAGAGGAAGGCGCACTTTCGACACTGTTCGACATGGGCATAGCAAACGAGCTGTTCCCGCTGATATTGTTTATCGGTATCGGCGCTATGATAGACTTCGGACCTCTGCTCTCAAACCCAAAGCTTATGATATTCGGCGCGGCGGCTCAGTTCGGTATCTTCTTCACGCTGTGCCTTGCTTCAATCTTCTTTGACCAGAACGACGCGGCGTCCATTGCGATAATCGGTGCGGCTGACGGTCCTACTGCTATTGTCGTTGCGAACAAGCTGAATTCACAGTTCCTTGCTCCCATTATGGTGGCGGCTTACTCGTACATGGCTCTCGTTCCGATAATCCAGCCCCCGGTAATCCGTCTCCTTACCACAAAGGAAGAACGCAAGATCCGCATGGAATACAGCGGTAAAGAGGTTTCAAAGCTCACAAAGATACTCTTCCCGATAATCATCACCGTTGTAGCCGGACTTATCGCTCCCGCCTCGGTTTCCCTTATCGGATTTCTCATGTTCGGCAACCTCATTCGCGAGTGCGGCGTGCTGAATTCTCTCTCCGAGACGGCTCAGAAGGTGCTCGCAAACCTCATCACCATCTTCCTCGGAATTACAATCGCCTCCCAGATGAACGCCGAGAAGTTCCTTACATTTAATACAATACTCATACTCCTGCTCGGTCTTGTCGCGTTCATTTTCGATACGGCAGGCGGCGTGCTTTTCGCGAAATTCTTAAACCTCTTCCTCAAAAAGAAGATCAACCCCATGATAGGCGCGGCGGGAATTTCCGCTTTCCCCATGTCAGGACGAATCGTTCACAAGATGGGACTGAAAGAAGACCCGCAGAACTTCCTTCTTATGCAGTCGATCGGCGTAAACGTATCCGGTCAGATAGCGTCTGTCATAGCCGGCGGACTGATTTTGAATTTCTTTATGTAACTTTTGTAATGGGGTAACAGCATGGGAACATTTTTTGAAAACTTTTCATTCCATCCCGAGATGTTTATATCAAATCTCAAATACATGGGACTCGGAATGCTCTGCATACTCATAGTAATGGGAATAATAATTCTTCTGACGATGCTTCTCGAAAAGGCGTCGGTGAAGAAAAAGGATAAGGAAGAGTAATTTTTCCGACAAAACAAAATGGATAACGTTCGTAAAAAGAATTTGCTTTCTCCCGCGAAAGTGATAGCGGTAGGATTTCTCGCCGTTATTGCCGCAGGAACGATTCTTCTCTCGCTTCCCGTCTCTCACAGCGGAAAATGCGAGGTCGGTTTTCTTGACGCGCTCTTTTCTGCGGTGTCTGCCGTCTGCGTGACCGGGCTTATCACCGTCGATACCGGAGCGGCGTACTCGATGTTCGGGCAGGCCGTAATCGCTCTGCTTCTCCAGATAGGCGGGCTTGGCATAACGTCTCTCGGCGCGGGTTTTGTCGCTCTGCTCGGGGGAAAGCTGTCGACAAGAGGAAACTCCATCGTTCGTGAAGCGCTGAACTATCCTACATACAGCGGCATCAGACAGATGATTCGTTCCGTCATGGTGCTTGACTTTTCAATCGAAGCGATAGGAGCATTCCTGTCGTTTTTCGTGTTTGTAAAGGATTATCCCGTGAAAACGGCGGTGTGGTACTCGGTGTTCCACTCGATAGCGGCATTCAACAACGGCGGCTTTGACGTTCTCGGACGCGGAGACTCTGTCGGAATGTACACCCATAACGTATGGTTCAATATTGTGACGTGCGTGCTCATTGTGCTCGGCGGGCTTGGGTTCCTTGTAATGCGCGAGCTTCTCGGAATGCTGTCGGCAAAGCTGCACGGCAGGGAAGTGGGAAAGCTCTCGCTGCACGCAAAGGTAGTGCTCATGATGACCGGAATACTTGTCTTCGGCGGCGCGCTGCTCATTAAGCTCACGGAGGGCAGTAAAATCAGCGTAATGGGTGCATTTTTCGCAAGCATCACGGCAAGAACGGCGGGCTTCGCAACATATCCCCTCGGAGGATTTTCCAATGCCGGCATACTTGTGATGTGCGTGCTCATGGTAATCGGCGCGTCTCCCGGCTCGACCGGCGGCGGTATCAAGACCACAACGGCATTCGTGTTCGTGAAGCGGCTTGTGTCGGTCATAACGGGACGTGAAGCTCGCGTGTTCCGGCGTAAGATAAAGGACGAGGCAATGTCTCAGGCGTTCATTATAGTCTCTCTTGCCGTAATGTGGATACTTCTCCAGACCGCGGTGATGTCGGCGTTCGACCCGGGCATTGCGCTCAGAGACATACTGTTCGAGCAGGCGTCGGCATTCAGCACAACGGGACTGTCAACGGGTATCACAAGCTCGCTCTCCGTTCCGTCAAAGCTGATACTTATCGTGACAATGTACGTCGGCAGACTCGGTCCGCTCACCATAGCCACACTGTGGAGC
>Ga0129314_1001754_pt1 | contig 13859 bp, 13 predicted proteins | sample O1111metagenome_FD_94431 | JGI IMG/M metagenome (GOLD analysis project Ga0129314, IMG submission 94431) | Orangutan individual fecal microbial communities from fecal samples from Wisconsin, USA - O1111 metagenome | ecosystem: Host-associated > Mammals > Digestive system > Large intestine > Fecal...
ACTTGACACACTCGTAAAGTCCGGCGTATCCGAGGGAAATTGTGGAATATCCGCCGTACAGCAGCTTATCTATGGGTTCGCCTTTTTTCAGTCTCGCGCAAGCTCCGTACTGCCAGAGGATGGGCGCGGCGTCGGACAGAGTTCCCTTAAGTCTGTTGTGGCGGCACATGAGCGCACGGTGGCAAAGCTCCAGTCTTTCGTCGAATATCTGCCAGAACTTTTCAACGTTTCCGCCGGAAGACAGCGCGATATCGGGAAGGTTCAGCGTAACGACGCCCTGATTGAATCTGCCGTAATACTTCGGCTTGTTGGTTTCGGGATCAACATACGGTGTGAGGAAGGAGCGGCATCCCATGCAGGTGTAGCAGTGACCCTCGCCGTTTTTGTCGATTTTTAACTCGAGCATCTTCTTCTCGGAGATGTAGTCGGGAACCATGCGTTTTGCCGTACACTTTGCCGCGAGCTTAGTGAGGTAGTAATACTTCGAGTCGTCGTGAATATTGTCCTCTTCAAGCACGTAAATGAGCTTCGGGAACGCGGGAGTTACCCATACGCCCTTCTCGTTCTTTACGCCCTGATATCTCTGGATAAGCACCTCTTCGATGATTATGGCGAGGTCTTTTTTCTCCTGCTCGTTCTTCGCTTCTCCGAGGTACATGAATACGGTAACGAACGGAGCCTGACCGTTGGTGGTAAGGAGCGTGACTACCTGATACTGTATGGTCTGCACGCCTTTTCTTACCTCGTCGCGAAGTCTTCTCTCGACAAGGGTGTTCAGCTCGTCGTCCGTCAGCTTTCTGTCGATTAGGCGGTTTTCTTCGAGCACATCGTTGCGTATCTTCTTACGTGAAACATCGACAAACGGTGCGAGATGCGTGAGTGAGATGGACTGTCCGCCGTACTGGTTTGACGCGACCTGAGCTATAATCTGCGTTGCAATGTTGCAGGCTGTGGAGAAGCTGTGCGGACGCTCTATCATAGTTCCGGTGATTACGGTGCCGTTCTGGAGCATATCCTCAAGGTTGACGAGGTCGCAGTTATGCATATGCTGTGCGTAGTAGTCCGTATCGTGGAAGTGGATTATTCCCTCATTGTGGGCTTCTACGATATCCTTCGGCAGGAGCAGACGGTTTGTAATATCTCTGGAAACCTCACCCGCCATATAATCTCGCTGAGTTGAGTTTATTACGGGGTTTTTATTTGAGTTTTCCTGCTTTGCTTCCTCGTTGTTGCATTCGATAAGCGAGAGTATCTTGTCGTCCGTGGTATTGGACTGGCGCACAAGGTTTCTCGTGTATCTATATGTTATGTAAGCCTTAGCAACCTCAAACGCGCCGTGAGCCATGATCTGGTGCTCTACCATATCCTGTACTTCCTCAACGGACGGACTTCTCCCGAGCTGTTCGCACGAGAGAACGACACTCTCCGCGATGCGCTTTATCTGAACTGCGGTCATACGGCAGCTTTCGTCCACGTTTAAGTTAGCCTTGCTAATTGCTGAGATGATTTTTGTTATATCAAACTCAGCTTCCGATCCATTTCTTTTTATTATTTTCATCTCGGCTGTTGTACCTTTCTCCCGCTTTTTTCAGCAGGTGATTTTATTATTGTAAAAATTGTCCGCTCATAACAATACAATATATTGCGGTGACGTTTTTAATTTGTCACACAATATATTGTATATCAGCGGATTGTATTATAGCACATATAGTGCGCTTTGTCAATGACAAAAATGTATTTTCAGACGTACAAATTTTCGCTTAAAATCACAGCAAATTTCGTCATAGGAATTTACCCGAAAAATCTTGACACGGCTTCGTCGGCAATATCCGAGGTGTTTCTGACTTCTCCGTCCTTATCCGGCACAAGTCTGTGGGAAACTTTATCCTTTCTGAACCAGATAAGCTGTCGTTTGGCGTAGTGGCGGGTCGCAAGTTTTATCTCTTCCCTGACCTCGTCAATAGTCTTTTCTCCCGCAAAATACAGCAAAAACTCCTTATATCCGATAGCCTGCGCGGCGGTTCTGCTGATTTTTCTGCCGGAGATGAGTATTTCATGCGCTTCTCTCTCCAGTCCTTCGTCAAACATAATGTCGACGCGGCGGTTTATTCTGTCGTAAAGGAGCTCACGGCTTGCAAAATCTATGATGAACGCGCAATCGTCGTATCTGCTCTCACCGGATATCTGCTCGCGGTCGGTCTCGGTTTTGGTTTTTCCCGTGGTTTCGTACACTTCGATGGCACGCACCACTCTTTTTACGTTGTTCGGATGTATTGCGTTGGCGCTCTCGGGGTCAATCTTCCGCAGTCTGTCGTGAAGCGCTTCGTTTCCGTGAGTTTTTGCGTATTCGTACAGTTCCTCGCGGAGTTTTTCATCCTGTTCACCCTCGGAAAACGATGTTATCTTCATCACCGAGTCGTGGTACATTCCCGTTCCTCCGCAGAAAATCGGTATTTTTCCGCGCGAAACTATATCTTCCACCGCATCGGAGGCAAGTGAAGCGTAATCAGCCGCGGAAAACTCATTCTCCGGCTCGATTATGTCAAGGAGGTGGTGCGGTATTCCCTCCCGTTCTGCTGTCGTGGGAGTAGCTGTGCCTATGTCCATCCCGCGGTAAAGCTGCATGGAGTCGCACGATATTATCTCTCCCCCGAGCCTTTTCGCAAGCTCTATCGCGAGAGATGTTTTTCCCGACGCCGTAGGTCCGAGCACCGATATTGTTTTAATTTTCTCTGCCATGGCTTAGTGAATGAACATCGCGTCGCCGAAGCTGAAGAAGCGGTACTTTTCTTCTACTGCGGTTTTGTACGCGTTCATGATTATCTCTCGGCTCGACAGTGCGGACACAAGCATAAGAAGCGTACTCTCGGGCAGGTGGAAGTTTGTGATAAGCGCGTCTACTGCCTTGAACTTATATCCGGGGTAAATGAATATGCCTGTGTCGGTGTCAACGGGATGAATTACTCCGTTTTCGTCGGCGGCGGATTCAAGCACACGGCAGGAGGTTGTTCCCACAGAGATTATTCTTCCTCCGTTTGCGCGGCGGCGGTTTATCTCGTTTGCGGCGTCCTCCGTCACTCTGATGTATTCGGAATGCATCTCGTGGTCGGCAATTTTGTCCTCTTTCACAGGTCTGAACGTGCCGAGCCCCACATGAAGAAGCACGGGAACTACAGCACAGCCTTTTGCTCTGATTTTATCAAGAAGCTCCGGCGTGAAATGCAGTCCGGCAGTAGGAGCGGCGGCTGATCCCGGAGTTTTCGAGTAAACGGTCTGGTATCTTTCCGCGTCCTCGAGCTTTTCGGTGATATACGGCGGAAGAGGCATTGTTCCAAGCAAATCAAGCGCGGCGAAAACATTGTCTGCGTCCTTTTTTACATTGAACTTTACAACGCGGCATCCGCCCTCGATAACGTCAAGTATCTCCGCTTCCATAACGCCGTCGCCGAAGTCTATTATGTCTCCCGGCTTCGCTCTTTTGCCGGGCCCCGCGAGAGTTTCCCATATGTCGTTTTCTCTTTGCTTTAGAAGCAGAAGCTCTACGGGTCCCGTGGAATCGGTTTCGACAGCGCGTCCGAGGTCTTTGTCAAAGCGGTACTTTCTGTGTCCGATGATTCTCGCCGGAATAACTCGCGTATCGTTTATGACAAGCACGTCCTCCGGATTTATATAGTCGGCGATATCACGGAATATTTTGTGTTCGATTTCACCCGTGTGCTTGTCCAGCAGCATAAGTCTTGACGAGTCGCGCGGTTCAACCGGGGTCTGAGCTATCATTTCCTTGGGAAGGTCATAATAAAAGTCGGAGAGCCTGAGTTCGGTCTTCGGCAGTTCGTTTTTTATCATATCATATCACCGTCTTTTCTCTTTGCGTAGCATATGCTCAAAAACAGCATACGGTAATATTATATTACATCCGCGAAGAAATTTCAACCCGTTTTAAGCCGCGGCTGCAATTTTAACAATTTTTCTATTATGCATAACATTAAAGGGAGGCATTGACAATGGGCAGCTTGTATGATATCATAACTGTACAGAGGTAACGGCATAGTAAAGTTGTGCATAAACTGCTCCCGAAAGACAAAACAAAGGAGTAGTTTATGAAGAAGAAAATCATATTCAAAGGAGCCGCGACCGCTCTTGTCACACCGTTTGACGCACTCGGAGAAATTGACTTTACCGCTTTTGGTGAGCTTATCGAGAGACAGATATCCCGGAGCATTGACGCACTTGTGGTATGCGGAACGACGGGAGAGAGTGCGACGCTTACGGACACTGAAAGACGGCGGTGCATTTCGTTCGCTGTGGAAAAGGCGGGCGGCAGAGTTCCGATTATCGCGGGAACAGGCTCGAACAATGCCGAATACGCGAAAGAGCTGTCGTGCTTTGCTTCATCCGAGGGAGTGGACGGAATTCTCGTGGTGACTCCGTATTACAACAAGGCGACGGAGAAAGGCATGGAGAAATACTACCTTAGCATTGCGGAGTCAGCCACCTCGCCGATTATTATATACAATGTACCCTCTCGAACGGGATGTAAAGTGACTATGCCGGTGTACAGAAAGCTCGCGGAGCATGAGAACATTGCCGCGGTAAAGGAAGCCTCGGGGGATGTTTCACTCTCTGCCTCCATACTCGCGGAGCTGTCGGACTCGCTCTCGGTTTACTCGGGAAACGACGATTTGACGCTTCCTATACTCTCTCTCGGAGGAGCGGGTGTGATATCGGTGCTCTCAAACATTATGCCGCGGGAGATGCATGAGCTGTGCGCTGCCTTCTTCGACGGAAACCTTTCTGCCGCGAGAGATATTCAGCTCGGCCTTTACGACATAATGCGGGCGATGTTTTACGAGGTGAATCCCATCCCGATAAAAACCGCCTGCGGTGAGATGGGACTATGCTCCCATTCCATGCGGCTTCCCATGTGCGAAATGAATGAAAAAAACAAAGCCGTTCTTTTGACAGTTTTAAAAAAGCACGGACTGATAAAATAATGAAATACGAGGACGAAAAAATGCTTATACCCGGTCTTGTTTCGGTAACTTTCCGCTCACTCAGTCAAAACGAGATAGCAAACCTTATGTGCCGCTCCGAGCTTAAAGCCATAGAATGGGGCGGAGACGTACATATTCCTGTGAAGGATGATCCAACCGAAGAGGATATGGAAAAGCTCGATGAAGCGCTGAGCAACGCGTCATATCTCTCGGAGTCGGGCAAATTTTATATCGCGTCGTTCGGCTCATACTACAGGTGCGAGGGATATGTTACTCTTCATGCCGCGGCTGCTGTGTCTATCGGTGCGCCGAACATAAGAGTATGGGCTGGAAAACGCTCTTCTGCCGATGCTGACGAAAGCTATCGTGCTCTTGTGGTAAGGAACATACAAAATCTCTGCGACGAGATGAAAGAGCACGGAATCACAGTTTCAACCGAATTCCACGGCGGGACACTCACGGATAACGTTGACAGTGCGCTCAGGCTGATAAACGACGTCGAGAGAGAAAACTTCATGACGTACTGGCAGCCGAATCAGTTCCGCGACGAGGAATACAACCTCACGGCTCTGAAAAAGGTTCTGCCGTATGTCTCAAATGTTCACGTTTTTACATGGGACGCGAAGAACCGTTATCCGCTTGAATACGGCGAGAGAATCTGGCGTAAGTACATTGACATTATAAAAGGCTCGGGCAGAAACCATCATCTTCTGCTTGAATTTGTGAAAGACGACTCGGTGGAGCAGTTCTACCGTGACGCTGAAGTTTTAAAGAGCTGGGTTGAATAACGAAAAAACGCACTCGTAAGGCAAAGTTCCGTATTGAGTGCGTTTTCTTTTTATACGAACGTTATGGTCTGCTTCTCCGCGTCAACCTCCGCCGTCACTCCGAAAGGTATTATGCACCTCGGGAGCGCGTGTCCTATGTTTATGTTGCACAGCACGGGCAGCTCATATTCCGCAGTCTTTTCGGCAAGCAGGCGTTTGTATTCATCGTGGTATTTCCCGTTCATCGGCTTTCCCGCGATTATTCCGCTTATCACGCCGAACATTCCAGTGCTTTTCAGATAATCGAGCGCTTTTGCGTATTTTTCCGGCGGCATCAGCTCTTCACTTGATTCAAGGAGCAGTATCTTATCTTTCCAGTCGTCAAGTGACGGGAACAAGCCGTATTTTTCGCACACCGCGGGCATGTCTTCATATCTCTCGCTGTCAAACATATCGTAAATCGAGTCAATGCATCCGCCGAGTATTTTTCCTGAGAATTGCGCCTTGCCGGAGATAAGCTCGAATCCGCTGTTTTTGTGCTCTTTCAGTGGAACGCCGACCTGACTTTCGTCAAATTTTTCTCGGCTCTCGTACCACGTCCCGCTCGGTGTTATCTGCTTTATCGTTTCCGTATTTATTAACTCCCTAAAAAATTTCTGCGTGTACGGAAGCATATCACATGAGAGCTCGCAGATATCGGGGAGAAAAGCCTGTCCGTAGAAAGTGTTCATTCCGACTTTATGCAGCATGAAATGGTTGAGCGTGGTATCGGAAAAGCCGAGGAAAATTTTATCGCTAACGGCATTTTTCAGCGCGTCGTTTTCAAAAAGGTACGGTGCGAGCCTGTATGTGTCGTCCCCGCCTATCGCACAGAGTATCATGTCGGTATCACTGTCGCCGAGCGCTTCAAGCAAATCCTCCGCACGCTTTTCGGGATGTTCTTTAAGGTATTCCACACCTCTAAGAGAGTTCGGCATGAATTTTACTCTTACTCCCATGTCCCCCAGTCTTTTCAGTCCGATATCACGCTCGAACTTAACAAAATCTTCGCCGAGTATTCCGCTTGAGAGGCTGACTATACTTATGTTTTTTATCATTTTTATATTTCCTAACCTAAATCGATAGAGAAAAAAGCCCACCGCGTATATAGATAACGATGGACTTTTGCAAAAATGGAGACGAGGGGAATCGAACCCCTGTCCGAAAACCTATCCGCACAACTTTCTCCGGGTGCAGACTGTCTATTGTGTTTCCCGCACGAAGCTCCGTCAGTCAGGATCTCCGAGTCGGTAGCCTTTTAATGCATGACGATTACAAAAGCAAAATCATCGTTCACGTTCGCCACTGAATGATGCCGAGACCAAATAAGGGTCACTCCCATAGGGACATTCCGAAGTCGTGGCATTCTCCGGACGGACAGCCGCACTTAGGCAGCGAGAGCTAATTCGTTGTTAGCGTTTATTTTTAAAAATGAGGATTATTATAGAGATTCCCCATCTCTACCCGCTTATCGTACTTCAAAATCCCCGTCGAGACCATTACGTCCCCATAGACACGGAATTTCTCCGTATCTTATATTATACACTATTTTTTCGCGTTATGCAATAGCTTTAATTGAATTTTAATCAGCAGGTGTTCCGATAAGGTCAACTACTTCATCCATCGGACGTCTTTCACGCATGGGCGGCTCTTCTGTCGGTTCTCCTATCGCCACAACAGCAACGGGAGTGTATCTTTCGTTCTTCACAAAATCGTCAAAGCATTTCTCCGCGTCAAACGAGCCTATGAAGCATCCCGCAAGTCCTTCGTCAGACGCGGCAAGGAGCATGTTTTCGATGGCGCAAGCGGTGTCTTGGATAGAGAAGAGGTTCTTTCCGCGCTCACCTGCCATTTTCTCAATGCCTTCTCTGTCGGTCGAGACTATTATTACCGCGCCGCAGTTTACTATCCAGCTGTTTCCCGTGTATTCGGGGGAGAACTTCTTTATGACTTCCCTGTCGCATATCACGGTAAAATGCCACGATTGCTTGTTGCAAGCGCTCGGAGCGTGAACGGCGGCATACATGATGTAGTCAAGCTGTTTCTTTGTTATCGGCGCGCCTGTGTACGAGCGGCAGCTTCTTCTTTTGTCAAGTAATTTTGAAAATTCCATATCATACCTCCGATTTATTTAATTATTTTCAGTCGTCGTAGTCCCGTCTAACTCTTGATTTTGTCACGCGCTCTATCTCACGTCCGGCTTCTGCTTTCGCGTCGGATTCACGCTTATCCCAGAGCTTTTTACCCTTACAGAGTCCGACCTCGACCTTGACATGCGAGCCTGAAAAATACATTGACAGCGGAACGAGTGTATAACTGTCCCTTGTTGTGTACTGGAACAGCTTTAATATTTCCTTTTTGTGCATCAGGAGCTTTTTTTCTCTCAGCGGATCGCGGTTGAAGATATTTCCCTTTTCGTATGGAGAGATGTGTATTCCAAGCGCGTAAAGCTCGCCGTTTTTGACGCTGCAATACGAGTCCTTGAGATTGACCTGCCCTGCCCTCACGCTTTTTACCTCGGTGCCGTAGAGAGCTATACCCGCTTCATATGTGTCCTCGACAAAATAATCGTGCCTTGCTTTTCTGTTCACGGCGATGATTTTTTTGCCGCCTTTTTCGTTTGGCATTTTCTTCACCTCGATTTCGTTACTATGATATATTACCATAACGCGCACTTTTTTACAAGGGGAATTTTAGCGATGTAATGTAAATTTAACAAAACAGCCTTACGACCTGATGAATCGGCAAGACTGTTTTTTGTTATAACGAATTAATTTATATTTTCATATATCCGTCCTTGACCCATCCGAGCTTGCGCATTATCTCGTTGAAAACAATCGAAAGCACAGCGGGAAGAACTACGCAGAGGAGCACGATTCCGACCCAAACCATGGGAGACGAGCCGGAGTCCGCTATTATGCCGATAGGTCCGACAAGTCCGCATGTTCCCATTCCGGCAGAAACTCCGCTGCATTCAAGCCCGAAAACCATTGTGGAAAGAGGTCCGCATATGGCAGAGGCAAGAGTGGGAGCTATCCAAATCTGGGGATGACGGCAGATGTTGCCCATTTGGAGCATTGATGTGCCGAGTCCCTGCGAAACCACGCCGCCCCATTTATTCTCACGGAAGCTGCACGCCGCAAATCCTACCATCTGACAGCAGCATCCGACAACAGCCGCACCTCCCGCGATTCCCGAAATGGATATCATAGCGCAGAGAGCCGCGGAGGATATCGGGAGTGTCAGGACTATGCCGACGACTACGGACACTACAATTCCCATGAGGAAAGGCTGATACTGTGTCGCGGTATTGACAAAATCGCCGAGGTAATACATAAGATACGCGATTCCGGGGCAGATTAGCTTTGCGGTGAGAACTCCGGCGAGTATCGTCACGGAAGGAGTAACGAGAATATCTACCTTGGTTTTCTTTGAAACGAGCATTGCAAGCTCAGCCGCCACGATTACCGCGAAGAACGAGCCTGCGGGACCTGCCGTTACGTTAATCTCGCCTATAGCGGTTCCGAGTGAATATCCGGCATATCCGACTGTCGCGCACGAGAATATGACGAGCGGATCGGCTTTGAGCGAACAGGCAACCGCTACACCAATCGCCATTCCGGCAGAGGCTGAGGCGAGCTTATTGATATCGGTGAACAACTCAACTCCCGTGTATTTTCCTATGGTGTTAAAGATAGTTCCGATGAGCAGTGACGCAAACAAACCGAGAGCCATTGCTCCCATCGCGTCGATAAAGTACCTTTTTAGATACCCTCTGATTTTTTCCTTCATGATATCCTCCGAACCATGCAGCTTATTTGTTTGATTATAACATAATTTACCCGCCAAAACAATTGACATTTTTGTCAGAGATAGTCAGGAGAGCGGAGAGATTTTTGGCACGTCAATTTTTTTGTTTTATGGTATAATACTTATACAACCGATAAAATTACAGAAGGAATATATATGGTAAAAACTAATGCTATGCGGCTTCTTGACAGCGCAAAGATAAAATACGATTTATCCGAATACGAGGTTGACGAAAACGATTTGTCAGGGGTTCACGGTGCGGAAATGCTCGGGATCGACCCGGACTGTATGTTCAAGACGCTCGTCTGCGCGGATGAAAAGGGTGAGCACGAGGTATTTCTCATTCCCGTGGCGTATGAGTTGGACCTCAAAAAGTGCGCCGCTCTCGCCGGAGTAAAAAGAGTGGAGATGATACACGTGAAGGATCTTCTCCCGCTCACAGGATATGTCAGAGGCGGATGCTCTCCCATCGGAATGAAGAAAAAATTCCCGACCTACATAGACGAAACTGCTCAGTTATGCGAGCGTATCTATGTAAGCGCGGGAACAAGGGGTGTTCAGCTTATTCTGTCTCCCACAGATCTTGCTGAATATGTCGGAGCAAAGTTCGGGGATTTGATGCGTTAGGAAGTCTCAGTCCTTTTTCTCGAGTATTCTTACCGCATTGACGCCGTCAAACTCCTCCACCATCACGGAGACAATCTCCCCCTTTGATGTGGGAATGTTTTTGCCGACGAAATCGGGACGTATCGGAAGCTCACGGTGTCCGCGGTCTATGAGCACTGCAAGCTGTATTGCCGCTGGTCTGCCGTACGAGAACACAGCTTCAATAGCGGCTCTGGCGGTTCTTCCCGTGTATATGACATCGTCCACAAGCACGACAGTTTTTCCGCTTATGTCAAATGGCAGGCTGCTGTCGGAGGCTTTCGGAAGCTCGTTTGTTTCACTGAGGTCGTCGCGATACAATGTAATATCTATATATCCCACCGGAACATCGCATTTTTCAAACTTTTTTATGTTCTCGGCAAGGATATGCGAAAGAGGTACCCCACGTCTTTTGATTCCCACAAGACACAGGTTTTCGGTACCTTTGTTTTTTTCGATAATTTCGTGAGTCATTCTGGTAAGGGTTCTTCTTACTGCTGACTCGTCCATAAGCTCGGATTTTACGACTAACATACTCACACTCCGTTTATATGTTTCTTTGATTTGCTATACGCGCAAGCTCCGCTATCTTATCCGCGCATGAGTCGAAGAATTCTATATAGCTCTCGCAGTATTTCTGTCTGAGCAGCTTTCCGTTTTCATCCGCACCGCGATATCTTGCGCATCCTCCGCGGCATAGTACATAGTATCGGCATCGGCGGCATTTATCGTCGGTTTCGTATGACCTTTCGCGGAATTTTCTTGCGTTATCGGACGAGAATATCTCTTCGACGGAATTGTCAATGATATTCCCGCACTTCCACGCGTCGAGGACATAGAAATCGCACGGATAAGCTCCGCCGTCCGCTTCTATCACGAGGTTTGCAGGACATACGCCGTTCATTCCGCAGCACTCCGCCATTCTTCCCTGCGCAAGCATAACAAAATTATCAAATTCCCTTACGCTTATGTATTTTCCGCTTTTGAAGTCGTCATAATAATACCCGAAAGCGGTTTTCAGAAATGACGCGTATCTTTTCGGAGTAAGCGAGAACACGCTCTTACCCTCCGTATCTCCGAAGCCGTCAACGTGCTTGATGAACTGAAGGTATTTATAGTTCTTCGAGCGGAAAAAGGAATATATCTTTCCTATGTTCTTCGCGTTGTTTTCGGTGAGCACGGTGAGGATGTTATAGTCAATTTTATATTCGTCGAGCTTTTTGATGTTCTCCGAAACTCGCTTGAAAGTTCCATCTCCCGTGGCATCAACTCGGTTCATGTCGTGCAGCGCCGCTGTTCCGTCCAGTGAAACTCCGAGCAGAAAACGGTTGTCGCGAAGCAGTTCCAAAAGTCCTTCGGGAAAGTGATAGGCATTCGTCTGCATTGCATAGCTTACGGGGATTTTCTTCGCATTGTAACGGTTCACGAAGCATATGAAATCACGGTAGAAATCCGTTCCCGCAAGCGTAGGCTCTCCACCCTGAAAAGCAAACGTAACCGCTCCCGTGGCATATTCAAACGCGCGCTTTACAAGAGCCTCAGCCGTGCCGCTCTTCATGACCCCGTATGACGGTACTTCCCTATGCTCTGCCACATCCGCGTAGAAGCAGTATCGACAGCGCATATTGCAAAGTCCCGAAGCCGGTTTTATTAGCATTGATAGAGACGGCATGGCTTTACGCTTTCTTGTAGTATGTTATATAGTTTATCTTAACGTTACCGTCGCGGTCGGATATGAGCTGATAGTACAGCTTCTTTGCGGCGTCGCTTCCGATATCGTTTCTGAACGTTCCGTCATTGCGGTATATCATGTAGCTGACGTTGAACGTCCATGTTGTAGTTCCGTCCTCTCCGAAGGTCTCGCTCAGCTGCTGTACGTTTATGTTGTATATCATCTGCGGAGCAAAGCTTTCGTAAGGCTCGACTGTTTCGTAATACGCGTCGGTGAAGTATGTGTTGTAGGTGTCAACGTCGCCTTTTTCTATGGTCTTAAAGTATTCCACGAAAAACTGAACGGCTTTGTTGTAGTCTCCCACTTCTTCGTCGAGCACGAGTATTGTATAGTTCCCGTCGGTATAATGCACGCCTCTGTCAAGCTGCATATATTCGGGAACCGTCGTCACGTCAAGCTCATAGTCGGACGGATAAAAATTATAGCTTACGATTTTGTCGGAATACATGGAGGTGACCGTTTTCTTTTCTTCCTTTTTCTCAAAAATCTCCGGATGAAAAGTCATAACATATCCCGCGGCGGCAAGTACCGTAATGACCGCTATTGCAATCAGCAGGTTTTTCCGCTTTTTATTCTTTTGCTTTTCAATGTTATTTCCGCTCATCCCCATGCTTCCCTTTCCATAAAGCGACAGCACTCCTGCACCGCCGCGATATTTTTATAATTAGTTTAGTTTATTTTCAGCCTATGAATCTTCTAAGGTTGTCAAGTCCTATTCTGATTCCGCGGAGGTTGTCTTCCATGCCTTCAAATTCTACAGTGACATATCCGTCGTAGCCCGCGTTCTTGAGGGTCTGGATGCTCTGGTACACCTTTGCGTCTCCCTGACCTATGATAGCGCCGCGGAGATAGTTGCCGGCTCTTGTTTTGAACCATCCTTCACCGGGGTTTACATCCATGCCGGTCTTATAGTGGAAGTCCTTTGCGTGAACGTGGAATGCGTAGGGAGCCATAATGGAAACTGACAGAGTAGGATCTTCATCCGCGCACATGAAGTTGCCGCAGTCTACGAGAGCGCCGAAGTTATCGTGAGCTACCGCGTTGATGAGGGATTCAACTCTTGCCGCGTCCTGTGAGAAGTAACCGTGGTTTTCAGTCATGGTCTTAATTCCCACCTGCTCGGCGTACTTAGTCACCTCTCTGCAGCCTTCAACGAGTTTGGGAAGCGCGTTTCCATATCCTCTGGAATGCTTCATTGACGCCGGATAGCCGTAGCATACATCGTGGCGCATGAGTGTCATTCCGCATTCAGCCGCAAAATCAGCGAGCTTTGATACACGTTCAATCTCGGCTTTCATATCGTCGGCAAGGAAGTTTGCGCCTACAGCGAGAGCTACGGGAGTAATTCCGCGCTCTGCACAGCGTTCTTTAATCTTCTTTGCGGCGTCCTTTTCGTTCATGTACGCGCCGTCGGTGAACTCGATTCCGTCAAAGCCCATTTCAGCCGCCTTGTCGATTATTCCGAGGTAACCTAGCTTATCTTCCGAGAAATAAGAGCCGAAGCTATAGGATGTAACACAGGTTTTCATGTCGTCCTCCTGAAAAATATAATTTAACGAACCAAACAGAAGTGAAAATCACCTCTTATCTCTTTCATTATACAATATTACATCAACTTTTTCAATAAGATTTTTGATTTTTGAAAAAAAACCTTGACATTAAGTCTCATAGTATTTATAATATTCATGTTGGATTTTTAAACTGACAAAATATTATATTTATACATATATCAAGGAGTAACGAAATGTTTGAGAAAGTAAAAGCTCTGCTTGTAGACGAGCTTAATATCAATGAAGCTGACATCACCCCCTCCGCTGAGCTTGTCACCGACCTCGGTATAAACTCGCTTGAGCTTGCCGATCTTGTTCTTCT
>Ga0129314_1001759_pt1 | contig 13829 bp, 10 predicted proteins | sample O1111metagenome_FD_94431 | JGI IMG/M metagenome (GOLD analysis project Ga0129314, IMG submission 94431) | Orangutan individual fecal microbial communities from fecal samples from Wisconsin, USA - O1111 metagenome | ecosystem: Host-associated > Mammals > Digestive system > Large intestine > Fecal...
CAGCCCGCCGACTGGCCCATGGAATGGAAGGTGGGGTAGAGTGAAGGCCACGTTTACATCTGCCGCGTCGGGATGCGTTTGGAGGCTAGAAGATATGACCGATGAAAATCGGTGAGGCTCCCCTTTATGCAGGTCGTGGGTTGGGCGACAATCGTTTTCGTCAAGGAAACAGTGGTCGCTTACCACATGCAGTGAAGGGAGCCTCATGCGCTATTCTACCATCGTCGGCATCGACACCCACTCGAAAAAGAACGCCGTCTGCGCCATCGTGCCCGAAACCGGGGAAATGCGGGAAGCCGTCCTCTCGGAAGACCCCGGGCAGCTCCTCGCGTGGATCGTGGAGCAGGATTTCCCCAAGCCCGTCGGCTGCGTCTACGAATCCGGCCCGACCGGCTTCGGCCTCGCTCGCTCGTTGGTCGCGGGGGGCGTCGCATGCACGGTGGCGGCCACTTCGAAGCTCTCCTACCGCGTCGACCGCCAGAAGAACGACAGGGCCGACGCAAGGTGGCTCGCGCAGCAGACGCTCGCCGGCGGCGTGCGCGCGGTGCGCGTCCCGACGCCCGAGGAGGAGTCGCTCTGCCACCTGTCGCGCCTTCGCGGCGAGGTGGCGGCCGACCTGCGCAAGGCCAAGCAGCGCGTCTCGTCGTTTCTGCTGCTCACAAACACGGAATACAACCTGACCAAGAAGAAATGGTCTAAGACGTTCTACAGGTGGGCCGAATCCCACGAGTTCGACCAGCCGGCCGACACGTTCGCCTTCCGATGCAAGGTGAGCGCGGTGCTCCGGCTCGAGGAGCGCCTTGCGGAGGTGGAGGCCGAGATCATGCGCGTCGTCGCCGCGTCGCCGAAGCTTTCCGAGCGCATGTCGCGCTTCACCTGCATCCACGGCATCGGCAAGGTGTCGGCGTTCTCGCTGGTCTGCGAGGTCCACGACTTCGACCGGTTCAAAAACGGCGCGTCGTTCGCCAGCTACCTCGGGCTCGTGCCGTCCGAGAGCTCCAGCGGCAAGAAGGTGTCGCGCGGGGCCATCGCCAAGCAGGGGAACTCCCACCTGAGGCGCGTCCTCGTCGAGGCCGCCTCGTGCTACTCGAAGCAGTTCAAGGCGGTGAAAAGCGAGGATGCGGCGGTTCCCGAGGCCGTGCGCGCGAAGGCCGATAGGTGCGCCGTCCGATTGAGGAAGAGAAGGGCGGCGCTGAAGGAGCGCAACGTCTCGGCCAACAAGGCGAAGGTCGCCGTCGCCCGCGAGCTCGCCGAATGGATCTACCACATCGCGGTGATGCCCGCATAGAGGCTGTCCCCGGCGGGCATCCGCCCGCCTCGACATAGAACCCGAGCATCTTGAGGCTGCCGCCGATGGCGCCGGGACGACCCGCGCTTTCCCTATGTACAGCCCGCAAGGGCCGCGTACGATTCTAGAATCTCCTGATCGAATGAGCGGAAACCGTCCAGCCGAAGGCATCCTAATGCGGCAACCAGGCCCCAATCGGGGTGGCGACACGCGGATATGAGACTGATCACTGTGCCTGACGTTGGAAACACGTCTGGCGGCAGCCGAAGATGAAAGGGATGTGACCCAACCGGCCATTGCAAGGGCAGGTTGGGTCACTATTTTCTACTTGACAGTTCATCGGTCATATGAGGGAATGCAAGGCACGGCGTCTAATGAGAAAGACCTTGAACTCCTCGAGTCCCTTATTGAGAACTGGGAGGATGAGACGGTCGAGTTCAAGGAGGCCACCAACGACTTTGATACCGACAAGATTGGCCGATACGTGTCAGCCCTCGGCAACGCCTCGAACCTTGCGGGCGAGGGCTCCGCATGGCTCGTCTTCGGGGTAAGGAACAAGACCCGCTCGGTGGTGGGGACGGCTTACCGCAGCGACCCAAGGCGTCTGGACTCGCTTAAGCATCAGATTAACGATGACACAGAGCCACACATAACGTTTCGCAGCGTTCGCGAGGTTACGCATCCGGACGGAAGAGTCCTGATTTTCGAGATCCCCGCCGCTCCCCTCGGCATGCCAATCTCATGGAAGGGGCATTGGTACGACCGAGTTGGCGAGAATCTCCTGCCGCTTAGCGTCGAGAAGCTCGACGCCATACGTAACCAAGATAGGCTTTTGGATTGGAGCGCCCAGGTTGTCGTCGACGCATGTCTTGACGACCTCTCTCCCGAGGCTATGGCCGTGGCCCGCCGCGCCTTCTCGGAGCGCAATGCCTCACGTATTAGCCAAAGGACGATCGAGGAATGGACTGACGAGGAGTTTCTTCTCCATGTCGGCCTGTTGACAAGGAAGGGTCTTACAAGGGCAGCGATTCTCTTGCTCGGTAAGCCTGAGGCGGCCTATCTGCTCAACCCCCTTCTGCCGGAGCTGACATGGAAACTCGTGGGGCAGGAGAGTGCCTACGAGCATTTCACTATTCCATTTCTGCTTGCGACCTCTCAGCTTTACAACCGAATTCGCAACGTCAAGATACGCCTGCTGCCGCCCTATGAGCTTATCCAGCGAGAGGTTGAGAAGTACGACCAGCTGACTGTGCTCGAGGCTATTCACAACTGCATCGCACACCAGGACTACTCCCGGCATTCACGCGTGAGCGTCACAGAGTACCCGGATCGCCTGGAGTTCGTGAGTGTCGGATCCTTTTTTGAGGGGGACCCCAATGACTATGCATTGAACGGGCGTATCCCTCGCCAGTATCGCAACACGGCGTTGGTAAATGCTATGACCAATCTTAATATGATTGACCACCTCGGCTATGGAATCGAACGCATGAACCGCGCGCAGCGCGATCGCTACCTGCCATTGCCTGACTATGACCTCAGCGTTCCCGGCGAGGTGAGGCTTGTGATTTACGGTAGCGTTGTTGATGAGGCATACACCAAATTGCTCATGCAACAATCTGACTTGCCTTTTGAGGACGTCCTTGCCCTTGATCGCGTACAGAAAGGATGCCCGATTCCCGAATCGATGCTCAGGAGGCTTCGTCGTAAAGGCCTCGTCGAAGGTCGCCAGCCGCATCTTCGGGTTGCAGCAGGTGTTGCGGCTGCCACGGGAACGCAAGCGGATTACATCAAGCAGCGTGGCGAGAGTGACGAGTACTGCTGCGCTCTTGTTACTGACTATCTGAAAAAGCATGGGAGGGCATCGCGACAGGAAATAGACGCGGTCGTTTTTCCGTCCCTCTCGGTTGAGCTAAGTGACGCGCAAAAGAGGGTCAAGGTCAAGAATTTGCTTGGCAAGCTGACGAGGAAAGGGTCTATCCATTTCGAAAAAGGTGATTGGGCAGGGTGGGTGCTGGGATAACACGTTGTCGATTTATCCCTTCTTATCCTGGATTTATCCCTCATTTCACCCTTTGTGGGAAAGAAACAGCTGGTAGAGACGTCACATATAGTTGCTGATTTTGGGCAGCTAATCCCTTCTTATCTCGTCGCTCTGATTTTTGGTGACTTGGGTTGTGCGTTGGGGGCGATTCCAGCCTTGCTTATAGGGCATGACAATCGACCTGAGCCCCTGGCCAGCAGGGCGCTTTCCTTTATCAACTCAGCAATCAAAAAAGAGGGCCCCTTGCGGGGCCCTCTGGAGATGGCGGACGTGCTATTTGGCTGGCCTGACTACCTGCCCTCGGAGCGGCTCTTCTGGTAGGCCTCGACGAGCTTGGCGGCGGTGTCGTAGGGCACCTGCTCGTAGCCTTCGAGCTCGTAGGAGAACTCGCCGGTGCCGCGGGACAGAGACCTCAGGCGCGTGGAGTAGTCGGTGATCTCGGCGAAGGGCACGGTGGCGATGACCACGGTGTTGCCGCGGCCGTCGGAGTCCATGCCGGTGACGCGGCCGCGCGAGGCGGAGATGTCGCCGGTGACGGCGCCGGCGTAGGCGTCGGGCACGGTGATGGTCATGTTGGCCATGGGCTCGAGGATGACGGGGTCGGCGTGCTCGGCGGCGGCGCGGAAGCCGATGCGGGCGGCCGTCTTGAACGCGATCTCGCTGGAGTCGACGGGGTGGTAGGAGCCGTCGTAGCAGGCAACCTTCACGTCGACCATGGGGTAGCCGGCCAGGACGCCCTCGGTGAGGGTCTCCTGGATGCCCTTGTCCACTGCGGGGATGTACTGGCGAGGAATCTTGCCGCCCACGATCTCGTCGAGGAACTCATAGCCGCCGCCGGGGTTGGGCTCGAGGCGCAGCCAGCAGTCGCCGAACTGGCCGGCGCCGCCCGTCTGCTTCTTGTGGCGGCCCTGGGCGCTGGCGGCCTTGCGAATGGTCTCACGATAGGGGATGCGCAGGGGCTCGAGGATGGCCTCGACGCCGGTGCGCTCGGCCAGACGGTTCACCATGACGCTTACCTGGGCCTCGCCCACGGCGCTCACCACGGTCTGGTGCGTCTCCTCGTTGCGCGTGACGCTGATGGTGGGGTCGGCGTCGCAGGTCTTCTCAAGGAACGCGCTGAGCTTGTCTTCCTCGTTACGGTTCTTGGCGCGGATGGCCACCTGGTAGAGCGAGTTGGAGAAGCGGAAGGCCTGAGCCTCGACCTTGCCGGTGGCGCTCAGGGTGTCGCCGGTGTTGACCTCGAGCTTGGGCACCACGATGATGTCGCCAGCCAAGGCCTTCTTGACGTCGGTGGTCTCACGGCCGCACATGAGGTAGAGGTGGCCTAGGCGCTCGGAGGACTGGGTGCGCGCGCAGGTGAGCTCCATGCCGGGCTCGAGTGTGCCGGCGAGCACCTTGAGGAAGGACAGACGACCCGTCTGGGCGTCGTTCAAGGTCTTGAAGACGAAGGCAACGGGGCGCTCGTCGGCGGAGCTGATCTTGAGCATCGTGCCGTCGGTGAGGGGCATCTCGCCAAAGTCGGTGGGGGTGGGGAAGTAGGTCACGATGTCGTCGAGCAGGGCGTTGACGCCCTTTTCCTGCACGGCTGCACCCACGTAGACGGGCACGAGCATGCGCTGGGCGATGGCGGTGCCCAGAAGACCCTCGAGCTCCTCCTGGGTAAGGGCCTCGCCCTCGAGGTACTTCATCATGAGTTCCTCGTCGGCCTCAACGGCCAGGTCGCACAGGGCCTCGCGTGCGGAGGCGGCGGCGGCGGCGTACTCGGCGGGAATCTCGCCCACGATTTCCTTGCCCTCGGCATCGTAGGTGCGGGCCTGCATGTGGATAACGTCGATGAGGCCCTTGAAGTCGGGGCCGACGCCCATGGGGATGCTGACGAGGCCCAGGTGGTTGCCGAAGCGATCTTGCAGGCCGGCCATGGTGAGGTCGAGGTCGGCGTTGTCCTTGTCGATGCGGTTGATGAAGACGGCGCGCGCGACGGGCTGCTCGTCGGTGGCGTACCACAGCTTCACAGTCGTGGGCTGGGGTCCCTCCACCGCGTCAACCACGAAAAGGGCTGTTTCGGCCACGGAGATGGCGGCGTAGGCGTCGCCGATGAAGTCGGGGTAGCACGGGGCGTCGAGAACGTTGATCTTGCAACCCTTGTGCTCCACGGGCGCGATGGAGGTGGAGATGGAGAAGTTGCGCTTGCTCTCTTCGGGGTCGAAGTCGAGCGTGGGCTTCGAGCCGGCGTGGCCTCCCAGGCGGGCGGTCTTGCCGGTGAGATGCAGCATGGCCTCGGCAAGCTTAGTCTTGCCGACGCCTCCCTGTCCCACAAGGACTACGTTGCGAACCTTATCGGTCTGAGGTGCAGCCATACCAGTCTCCTAACCTCGACATTGACGACCCCCTGACTCAGGCTGCCGTTTGGCGGCGCGGCGGGGGGCATAGGCACGAGCTTGAAACCGAACATGCGTGCATGTCAGATATCTTATTCACAATTCCTGCAAAAAACAATATACTGTCTCTTACGTCGCCGAAAGGCGGAGCAAAAGGTACCCTGCCGTGGATGGCGGGGTCACGGAGCAAAGGAGCGCATCATGGGTCTCAAAGCTGCTGAACCGCTTCAAATCGCACCTGAGGAGCTCTCGTCCTACCTGAGCGCCAAGCACGCCGTGTACATGGACTACGCTGGTGCTTCCTACTACCTGACCGACGCCAACGAGAACTATTGGCGCGTTCAGGACACCGCCGTGCTCAACGACAAAGGGCATTACACCGACGTGACGTCGCCGCTGGCCCGCGTCGAGGAGTTCCTCGCCGAGCCCGCCGTTGACGGCAAGTCCATCGCCGACATGGCACCCGAGGCCACCTTCTACGCATCGGAGAAGAAGTAACCGCCTTTCCCTGACAGCACCACCTCGCGAGACGACAAACCCCGCAGGCCCCTGAGCAAACACGCCAGGGACTTGCGGGGTTCATTTGTTTGGGTGCCGAGATCCCGGGGGCCTCGATTCGCTGCTTATTTCCTCTCCACCAAATCGAGAAGCTCCTGCTTGGAGTGGACGTCGAGCTTGGTGTAGATGTGCTTGACGTGGCCGCGGACAGTGTTTTCGGAGATGAGGAACGTCTCGGCGATGCGGGTCTTGCTGTGGCCGCGCACGAGCAGCTCGAGCACCTCCTCCTCGCGTGCGGTGAGGCTTCCCTTGCGGGCGAGCTGATGGCAGCGGGTGCGCAGGTTGTCGGCCGAGGGGCTGGCGGCGGGCATGGCCGGCTCGCGCTCCAGGTCGCGCTGGGTGGCAAGCGCGCGCATCTCGGGGGAGTCGTCCTCGGCCTGGTTCAGCTCGGAGAAGATGAGCCGGTTGCCAAGGGAGCGGTCGTCGAGCAGCACAAGGGCCACGACCACGAGCGCCCAGGTGGCAATCGAGGTGATGAGCGGCTCGATGGGGCTCTCGACCATGAGCAGGCCCGCCGCGCTTCCCGCAGCAAAGGGCAGGGCGTAGGCAAGCCAGCCCGCCGCGTACACGGCCAATGCCGGGTAGGAGCTGTGCCTGGCCACATCGGCCACGGCCATGAACAGGAAGAACACCACGAGCAGGGCATGGGCGGTGCGCACGAGCGCAAAGAGTACGGCATGGGCCCCGGTGCCTGCGAGGAAGGGCTCGAACACAAGCACGGTGACCATGAGGATGAGAATGAGGCGCCAGGTGCGGCCAAAGTCGATGCCGCGGCCTGCAACGCTGACCCACCAGATGAAGACAAGGGCGAGCAGTATCTCGGTGCCATGGTTCACAAGCACGGAAAGCACGTAGGGGTTGGGCGTGGACTCGAGGATGGCCGTGCGGATGATGCCGATGGTGAAGCTGAACGCCACCACGCTCACCACCGCGCGTGACAGGGACCCCACGGTGCGGGCGTTGTAGTACTGCTCGGGTTTGCTTGCGGGCGGCAGGTTGCGCGCCGCACGGCGCATGCAGGCAAACGTGGCGAAGGGCAGGCACACGAACACGGGGGCCGCCATGGCGCCGGGTAAAAAGTCGATGACCGTTTTGCAGGCAGAGCCCAGCGCCATCGTGCAAAAGAGCAGGGGAACCGAAAAGGCGAGGTCGAGTTTGGCATACACCTGGATCCAGCGGCCGTAGGCCCAGGCAACGCCCACCCCTCCCAAGGTCGAGCCGACTGCGGTTGCCACGGCGGGCGCAACGGGCAGCTCGACCGACAGCGCCACGCCGCCCAATGCCATAAGAGTTGCCGCCACGAGGTCGCGCGCGAGCATCTTGCGGTCCCCGGGTAGGTCGAAGCGCTCGCCCGCCTTGCCTGCGCGCCAGGCGCCGATGCCTATCGCCACAAGCGCCACGCTCATGGCCGAGTACAGCACGGCCGTGACGGAGACGCCGCCGCTCTCAAGGAAGCGGTGGGTGGAGCAGTAGATCCACATGTGCACGAATGCCAGGCCCAAAAGGGACGGGCGGAGGTTTTTTAGGAAGCTTGCAAGCATGGTTCCTCCAGTGAGGTGGCAGCGCGCAAAGCGGCGCGCGAACGGCCCCTTTGGGGTTGTCTCGGAGTGTCGCGGGGCCTATTCGCACCTGTACATAGTACCGCACGTCTCGTGCCATTGACGCGAAAAACGATGGGTCACCCCACTCCAATCTGGGGTGTATACATGCCTTTTACCTGCACAAACAAAGAAGGCCGCAAAGCGGGGGGCGAATGGGTTGCGCCGAGTGCGTTAGTGTTCGAATCGTTCAGCGCAAGGCACACGCCAAGCGAGGACGCATCAGCCACCGCTACAAAGCAAGGCATGACAGAAAAGGGGTAATCGCTATGCAAAGCAACGCAATGTCCCGCCGCTCGTTCGTCCAGACCGCCGGCGCCGCAGCCGCCGGCCTTGCCGCCGCAGCCGCTGTGCTGCCGGGTGCCAACCCGCAGACGGCACACGCCGCCGTCGCAGTTCCCGAGACGTGGGACTATGAGTGCGACGTTGCAGTCGTGGGCGCCGGCACGGTCCTGACCGGCGCCGGCAAGGCTGCCGCCGAGGGCAACCGCGTCATTATCATTGAGGCCGCAGGGTGTATTGGCGGTACCACCGCCATCTCCAACGGCCAGACCTGGATGCCCCTCAACTCCACCGCCATGGCGCAGGGCCTGGACAACTACGACGACGCCCTGGCCTACATCACCGCCACCGCCGCCGGCAAGTCCACGCCCGAGATTCTCGAGGCCTTCCTCAAGTATGGTCCCGAGGCCATTGACTTCCTGGCTGACACGGCCGACCTCACCTGGGAGATCAGCCCCCGCGTCGACTATCACATCGACGTCTTCCCCGGCGCCAAGGATCAGACCCGCACCATCGCCCCTGTTGGCAAGCAGTCCACTGAGGCTGGCCAGATGACGGGCGCCTTCGGCACCACCTCCTCGGGCTCCTACGTCACCGACCCGCTGTGCGACGGCGTCGTGAACAAGTACGGCGGCGAGCTGCTGCTCAACACCCGTGCCATGCACCTCATCACCCGCGTCAACGACGAGGGTGTGACCGAGGTCTGCGGCGTGCAGGCCCAGGCCGAGGACGGCTCCATGATCAACATCAAGGCCACCAAGGGCGTCATCCTGGGCGCCGGCGGCTTTGGCTGGAACGACGACATGAAGAAGCGCTACATGGAGCTGCCCGCCAACCGCACCATGGAAGTCTCTACCTGCGTGGGCGACGGCATCCTCATGGGCCAGGCCGTGGGCGCCGACGTCACGCTCATGCAGTACGCCTGGGGCCAGGTCGTCTGCGTCAACCCCGAGGACATGCCCTATCACGAGTGGTGCGAGAAGCCCACGGAGATCAACCACTTCGGCCTGGGCACCTTCTATGGCCTCATGTGCAAGCCCGGCTCCTGCGTGCTCAACAAGTTCGGCCGCCGCTTCATGGACGAGGCCGTTGACTACGACTCCCTCTACCATGGCTTCTGGGGCCGCGACCTGGGCGCCAACCAGACCGAGGAGGGCGGCACCTACGGCACGAGCTGGACGAACTGCCCGGCCTTCTACATCTGCGACTCCACGGTTGCCGACGCCGAGAACTCGGTCATGCGCGACTCCGACGGCAACATCGTGAGCTGGGTCGCCTACCAGGCCGACACCATCGAGGAGCTGCTCGACCAGATTCCCTGGCGTGACGACTACGCCCGCCAGAAGGCCTCCAAGACCATCGAGGAGTACAACGAGAACTGCAGGAACGACATCGACCCCGAGTTCCACCGCGGCGAGACCACCTGGGACCAGGGTGGCACGAGCCGTCCCGAGAAGTCGCTGGCACCCATTGAGGTCGGCCCCTTCTACGGCATCATCTGCGAGCCCTACCCCATGTGCACCAAGGGCGGCCTGCGCGTGAACGAGAACGCCGAGGTCCTCTCCGTCACCGGTGAGGTCATCCCCCGTCTGTACGCCTCGGGCAACAACTCCGGCATCGGCGGCCCTGGCCTCTTCTACAACGGCGCCGGCGGAACCCTGGGCCCCGGCTTCACGTTTGGCTACATCGCGGGCATGAACGCCGCCCAGCTGACTCCCTGGGAGTAAAACGAGCTGTAAAAGCCACCTTTTTGGGCGCCTCTCCTTCGGGAGGGGCGCCTTTTCTCGTTGTTGGATTGTTTCTGGTGTGTTAACCTGCCTAAATGCTCATCCGACGAGAAAAAGAGGGGGCTCGCTGTGGATATAAACGAATGGCTTGTCAAGGTGACAGGCGATATCGACGGCTTCATGTACACCTATATCCTGTTGGCGCTGCTTGTGTTCACGGGCATCTGGTACACGATTCGCACCCGCGCTGTGCAGATCCGCTACATCAAGGACATGTTCACCCAGCTCACCGAGAAGAAGCACGTTGAGGGCGGGCATGCCATCTCGTCGTTCCAGGCGCTGATGGTGTCCACGGCAAGCCGCGTGGGCACGGGCAACATCGCCGGCGTCGCCACCGCCGTCGCCACCGGCGGCCCGGGTGCCGTCTTCTGGATGTGGGTCATGGCGCTCGTGGGCGCCGCCTCGGCCTTCATCGAGTCCACGCTTGCCCAGATCTTCAAGGTGAGGGGCAAGGACGGCGAGTTCCGCGGAGGCCCCGCCTACTACATCGAGCAGGGCCTGGGACATCGCTGGCTCGGCATCGTCTTCGCCGTGCTGCTCATCCTGTGCTTCGCGTTCGGCTTCAACGGTCTGCAGGCCTTCAATGCGGCGAGCTCGCTTGAGTACTACACGGGCAAGGGTGCTCTGGGCCACAAGGCCGCCATCGCCTGCGGCATCGTGCTTGCCGTCATGACGGCGTTCGTCATCTTCGGCGGTGCGCGCCGCATCAGCGTCATCACCTCGATCATCGTGCCCGTCATGGCGCTCGTCTACATCGCCATCGCTATGTGGACCACGTTCTCCAACATCACCGACCTGCCCGCCGTCTTCGGCCTCATGTTCGCCTCGGCCTTCGACTGGCAGTCCATCTTCGGCGGATTCGCCGGCTCGGTGGTCATGCTGGGCATCAAGCGCGGCCTGTACTCCAACGAGGCCGGTATGGGCTCCGCGCCTAACGCCGCCGCCACCGCGAGCGTGTCCCACCCCGTGAAGCAGGGCCTCGTGCAGAGCCTGTCCGTCTACATCGACACGCTGGTCATCTGCACCTGCTCGGCGATGATGGTTCTCGTGTTCTACGTGCAGAACCCGGCTGCTGCCGAGGGTCTCAACGGCATGCCCCTCGTGCAGATGGCTGTGAACAACGCGGTGGGCGAGTGGGGCATCCACGTCATCACGTTCGCCATCTTCGCGTTCGCCTTCTCGAGCCTCATCGGCAACTACTTCTACGCCGAGAGCAACCTGCGCTTCATCAAGGACGGCAGCCCCGTCCTGCTCACCGTGTTCCGCCTTGCCTGCATCGTCTTCATCTACCTCGGTGCCGTCAACAGCTTCGACCTTGCTTGGAACCTGGCCGACATCTTCATGGGCTTCATGGCCATCATGAACCTCATCGCCATTCTCCTGCTTGGCAAGTGGGCCATCCGCGCGCTCGACGACTACACGGCGCAGCGCAACGCCGGCAAGGACCCGGTGTTCGTGGCCGATTCCATCGAGGGCCTGCCCGCCACCCAGTGCTGGCATGTGGGCGAGGACGACCTCAAGGACGTGGGTCCCGAGCCGGTGAAGCAGTTCTGGCGCGAGTCGATCGACCCGGAGCAGTAAGAGCGCTCGGCTGAGTCGCCCAACATACGCGTGTTCCCTGTGCGGCGCCCTTTGCGGGGTGCCGCTCTTTGTATACGGCCTGCTACCATAGGTGATGCATGAGGACTTTGGAGGGCGCCCTATGCGGGCCCAGAGAGGATGTGCCATGAGCGAGAAGAAGACGGTGGTCGTCGCCAGCAACAACGCCCACAAGATCGAGGAGATCCGCGCGATTTTGGGCGCGGTGCTGCCCGATGCCGAGTTCAAGGCGATGGGCGAGATCGGTGGGCTTCCCGAGCCTGAGGAGACGGGCACGACCTTCGAGGAGAACGCCTTCATCAAGGCGCAGACCATCCACGACCTCACCGGCCTGCCCACGGTGGCCGACGACTCGGGCCTTGTGGTGGACGCCCTCGACGGGGCACCGGGCGTCTATTCGGCCCGCTATTGCGGCGTGCACGGGGATGACGCCGCCAACAACGCGAAGCTGTTGCGCGAGATGGAAGGCGTGCCGCAGGAGAAGCGCACGGCCCGCTTCATGAGCTGCGTGACCTATGTCGACGCTGACGTGCGCACCTGCGGCATCGGCTCGTGCGAGGGCACTGTGGGCTTCGAGGGCCGTGGCACCAACGGCTTCGGCTACGATCCGCTCTTCTGGCCCGAGGACACGCCCGGCAAGACCATGGCCGAGCTCATGCCCGAGGAGAAGAACGCCATCTCGCACCGCAAGCACGCCATCGAGGCGCTCGCCCAGGAGCTCGCGAAGCTCGGATAGGCGCGCCTTATACGCAAAACGCAAACGTACGCACGTCTTTTGAGGCTTTCCTGGGGAAACGCCGAAAAAGCAGCGTACGTTTGCGTTTTAATGCGAGAAGGGTCTGTATCGCGCGTTGCGCGGCGCTTCCGGCGACGGCCTACAGCTGGTCGGTGTCGAGCCAGATGGTGAAGGGACCGTCGTTTACCAGGGAGACTTGCATGTCGGCGCCGAACTCGCCGGTCTGCACGTCTCCCAGGTCGGTGCGCACCATCTCGCAAAAGCGCTCGTAGAGGGCGCGTGCGGTGTCGGGGGCGCCGGCGGAGGTGAACGAGGGGCGGTTGCCGTGCTTGCAGTCGGCGTAGAGCGTGAACTGGCTCACCACGAGCACCTGGCCGTCCACGTCGGCCAGCGAGCGATTCGTCTTGCCCGCCTCGTCCTCGAAGATGCGCAGCTTGCGAATCTTGTCCCACAGCTTGCGCGCCACGGCCTCGTCGTCTGCCTGGCCCACGCCGAGGAGGATGAGGTAGCCGCGTCCGATGCGGCCGACCGTTGCGCCCGCGATGTCGACCTGTGCCTGTTCCACGCGCTGGATGAGTGCTCGCATGTGCGTCCTTTCAAAGTCGTCGTTGCAGGCAGACATGATACCAACGCTCGGCAAAAAGAGCCCCGCCTTCACAGGGAAGACGGGGCTCTTTGCGCATCGGGGGATGCGTGGAGGGGATTGTCGTGCGAGGGGGTGTCGCGCCTTACGCCAGGGCGTTGGCAGCGGCGGACTGGCCGGCGATGCGGCCGAAGACGATGATGTCGGTGAAGGAGTTGCCGCCCAGACGGTTGCCGCCCTGGACGCCACCCGTGCACTCACCGGCAGCGAAGAGGTTGGCGATGGGGGTGCCGTCCTCCTTGGTCACCTGGGCGTCGGTGTTGATGGCCAGGCCGCCCATGGTGTAGTGGATCGTGGGGATACGCTTGGAGGCGTAGAAGGGGCCGTCCTCGACCTTGTCGCCCAGGAGCTTCTTGCCGGGGTCGACCATGGTGTCCTCGCCGGCGTCGATGACCGCGTTGTAGCCGTCGATGGTCTCCTCGAGGGTGGCGGGGTCGACCTCGATCTGCTCGGCCAGGTCGGCGATGGTGTCGGCCTGGAAGCTGTGGCCGGTGGCCACGAGGTCGGCAATCTGGTCGAGACGGTCGTCGGTGATGTCGGTGGAGTCGACGATGAGCCACATCTCGTCGTTGGTCTGCTCAAGGATGGCGTTGGCGATCTCGTCGCGGCGGCCGTCCTCGGCGGTGAAACGCTTGGCCTCGTCGTTTACCATGACGTAGTCCTCAACGCCCAGCCAGTTGCCCACGAAGGTGGCCACGCCGCCGTTCTGGGGGTCGCCGAGCGGGTGGATCTGCACGAGCTCCATGTTCTTGAGGCCGGCGCCGATCTCCTGGGCCATGGGGATGGCGTCGCCGGTGGCGCTCACGTTGCAGGAGGAGGGCATGGTCTCGGTCACGCGGGTGTCGTACTGCATGGCGAGCTGGGGGTTGCGGGCATAGCCGCCGGTAGCCATGACGACGGACTTTGCAGTGACGGTGAC
>Ga0129314_1001760_pt1 | contig 13824 bp, 11 predicted proteins | sample O1111metagenome_FD_94431 | JGI IMG/M metagenome (GOLD analysis project Ga0129314, IMG submission 94431) | Orangutan individual fecal microbial communities from fecal samples from Wisconsin, USA - O1111 metagenome | ecosystem: Host-associated > Mammals > Digestive system > Large intestine > Fecal...
GTAATGCTCCCTCTGGTTCCATGAAAAATGTAATGCTTTATTTGCTCGCACTGAAAGAGCATCAAAGTAACGGCAAGCAAACTTTGTTGACGGCAGAAGCTCATCTGCAGGAAAATGAGCTTGTTCTGGCAGATCGTCTCGGTCTTAAGGGTGGCATTATCAGTACAATGGCAGAGTTCTTAGCTGATTACAAGAAAGACAAGTACGACATTATTTTCGTGTCCTACGAGTTCTTTAGGAAACATGAGAACATTGCTCCGTTTGTTGATTACTTCACCAACAAAGTTGCTTATTGGGGACTGGATCATCCTGCGTCTGCGCAGGATATTTGGATGCAACTAAATAACTGTGGCGTGGCATTGGATGCAGTTATGTTCCTTATGGATAAAGTCGGCTTTGGAGACTTGAACCTGAGTAACTATCAACGGATTGATATTGCTGGAACTGCAGACTTGGGTGTAGTAAAGAAGCACACATTGTTTGCGCCCGAAGAGAAGTTGAGGTGGATACTTGCGAATTTGGATGAACTGAGCGGCCAAGGCTTGATCTATTGTGATGATGAAGTCACCTGTAAATCTTTGAGCAAGAGTTTGCGCAAAAATAAGGTTATGGCAGAGGCTTATATCGATGTGAACAATCCCGAAAAGAAGGAGCATATCAATTACCTTACAAATGCCTTCACAAGTGGCGGATTGCCGATTCTTGTAACAACTCATGAAGCAGGGAAAAATCTGTCTAATCCTCACATCCGTTTTATCATTCACTATGATATTCCGGAAGATCAGGAACTATACCAACTTCATGCAACACAGATAGGCCGGCTAGTAACAGATGCTGTTGTGCATGATCTGCTCGTTGTGTGATAACTGCACGAGGGAGTGAAATATCATGTCAAAAAATTTCAGCGAGGATCTTGTATCCTCTATGTTTCTCGACGATCAGGGGGATGATACTCACCCCTCTGTGACGGAATGTCAGCAGTTTTTGTACGCAGACCCGCGCATTAAATACTTCTTTGAAGTGTCACTACCGGCGTCGCAAAGGCGTAAGGAGGTGTTGGGACACATCTTATTCGTGTGTCCTGACACTCGAACCAGGACATATTTTCTCCAGATGCTGCAAAACAGACATCCTGTGAATTACAGCATGACGAAATTCAATTCAATAGGACAACCTGGGGATTTAGTTGGGCTATTAACCAACATGAGCCTAGGCGATGCCTTAGTGTGTGAAGCTCAGTCCGCCAATATTCAGGATAGTCTTATTGAAATCTTGCCTGCAGCACTATCTTCTTTCGTATCAGATATTGTGATCGGTAAGGGACCTTCTGCCCAATCAATTCGTATTAATCTTCCCAAGTTCACATTTGTCGCTTGTGTAGCTAATGAGACAAGTGCAATTCGAAAATTACTGCCGCACTTTGAGTATGTACTCAAAGTCGATAATACCTCCTTGCCTAACTTGTGCGCTGCGCAACTGCATAGTTCTGCAAGTGCAGCGTCGATATCCATTGATGACACGGCGTGTGATTTGATTATCAGTAAAGCTCAATATGATGTTACCCAGTCCGAGCGATACCTGAAACGCATTTTGGAGTATATTTCCACGCAAGAAAGTAAGGCAAATCGCATTACAAGAGAACTTGCTGAATATGTGTTTGATATTTCGGGTATGGCTGCAAAACTTGAGATACCTTCAGATGAGGAAGAAATGTTCTCAATTTTTAGAGATATTCAGGAAACCCTTCATCTTATGCATCACGACATTCACCAGATGCGCGAGGATGTCGGCAGCAGCTTAACACGTATTGAAGAGGCCCTGGATTGTCTTGGGGGTAATTGCTGATTACATGGATGAATCCGAAACTGCCGAATGGTTTGAAGACAACGGATATGATCCAGATGATTTTGACCTGTAACTTAGCAAACTGATGAACAATAGGAGGGATATGCGATGGAGAATAAAAATATTTTCCAATTTGATAATTCCGGGTGGCCCGATAAAGGAGATGCTCTGCCCGAGGTCTTCATCAAGTTTCCTTTCAAGTTTGACTTTACAGAGGAATTTCTCAATCTGTTCCGCAATAAACATACCAGCACATCGTTTGGTTATAGATGGCTGTATATCTCTGATGATAAAATTTTTATTCACCGTGGTGGCAGATGCTTATATCAGTTAATGCTTAACCCTGATAAGCTTACGCATACAGCTATATACTATTTTTACGATGAGGTTGACGAGCTGGTTAAGAACAGCATGGCTCCAATGGAAACATTGCTGATGATTCTTAATTTGTGGTTGCGAGATTATGGCGGTTCTGCTCTTCGGATAGTACGTAGCGTGGCCTATGGCCATGCTATTGCAGATGCTCTCGGCGTCCCGGTTGAGTTCAATTCTCGACAGGAACTAAAGAAAAAACCTGTAAAGGACATGATGGGCTATGGTACGCATCATGTTCCTGCCGGTACCTGGTCAGATGATACGAGCATGGCGATTGCTACGCTGGACAGTCTGGCTTCTGGAATCGATTACGATGACATTATGAGCAAGTTCCGGACATGGAAAGTCGAGGTAGCATACACAGCTACCGATGAAGTGTTCGACATGGGTGTTTCTACAAACACAGCGATATCACGTTTCCAAAAAGGTATGCCCGCGTTGGAATGTGGATGTTCCGGTGAAAACGATAACGGAAATGGCTCGTTAATGCGGATCTATCCTGCCGTCCTTTACTGGTACTTCACTAATAATGGCAAGTTTTCCACCGAGGGGTTCGACGAGTTTATCTTTGATATCTCAGCTCTGACCCATGCCCATCTTCGATCTAAGTTGGCTTGTGGCATCTACGCTTACGCACTTCTGCATCTACTTGAAAGGCGTACAAAAAAGAGTGTTTGTGATGGACTGTACCATGCACAGATGGTATATTCAAAAGTACCTGCTTATGCTTCTGAGCTAAAACATTTTGCCAGAGTGTTTGATGTGAATTTCCCGTCGTTGCCAGAGGAGGAAATCAAGAGTTCTGGTTATGTTGTTGCTACGCTCGAAGCGGCGATTTGGTGTTTGTTAAATACCGAAAGTTACAAAGAGTGTGTTTTGAAAGCTGTTAATCTTGGCAGCGATACGGATACCGTGGCAGCAGTCGCTGGTGCGCTGGCTGGATGCCTCTACGGACTTGAAAGGATACCCGAGAAGTGGCTGGACGGGCTACTTCGCAAAGATATGATAGCGGATATTTGCCAGCGTTTTACTGATGGTGTTTTGGAAGAAACCCATAAGAGAAAAATGGTAGACACACACGGTCATTATGTATTTGGCATTGATGACGGTGCATCTACTATTGAAATGTCTGTCGCTATGATTCGTGCAGCCTACAAGCAGGGTGTGCAAGATATCATTTGCACTTCTCATAGTTGGGGTAACTACCAAGCTTACCAAGAACGAATTGGTGAACTGCGTGATTATATTGCTGCCGAAAAAATACCTGTACGACTGCATATGGGTTCTGAAATTGCTTGTTCCGAAAGAACGCTCGGTGTGATTATCGATCAGCTTGAAAGTGGCTACTTACTTCCCCTTGGCACATCAAATTATATATTGCTGGAATTTGATCCGAATGTTGAGGGAATTGAAATCCTTCGGTGTGTTAAGCAGATAATGGAGCTTCCGGAATTTGGCGGCAAGATGTACAAACCGGTGATTGCTCATATTGAGAGATATCATTGCTTCCAGAAAAATCCCGCACTGCTCAAAACACTCAAAGCGTGGAATGTCCCCATGCAGATCAACGCATATAGCCTCGTTGAAGAAAAAAATGAATCAACCAAAGAACTTGCACGGATGCTTTTGAAGAATAAGCTTGTAACTTTTGTTGGGTCTGATGCACATAGAACTACGCACAGGCCACCGAATATCAAGAGCGGAGTAGACTATATTTACCAAAATTGCGATGGCCAATATGCGGATGACATTTGTTTCCGCAACGCAGAGCGCTATTTGTTAGGTGCAGACAAATAAACCAACAGGGAGAATCATACTTATGAGCAGAAAACTCATAGCATATTTCTCGGACAGTAGAAAGCAGCAAGAACCACAAAAGAATCAACTGCCGGGAGGTTGAGCAGATGGCAACAAAAATAGCAATTCTTTCGGATACGCACGGCCTGCTTCGCCCGGAAGTACTGGACAGAATCGCCGGCTGTGATGTTATCATTCACGGTGGCGACATCAACAAACCGGAAATCATAGACCGTCTGAAGGAAATCGCGCCGGTATACGTCGTTCGCGGCAATAACGATAAAGAATGGGCAGAGAACATACCGGAAAGTCTGACCTTTCAGATTGAGAAATGCAGATTTTTTGTAGTTCATAACAGGAAATTTCTTCCCAAAGATCTGCACGACGCGGACGTGGTGATCTACGGTCATTCTCATAAATACGCCGAGCAAATGGTGGATGGCGTCCTCTGGCTGAATCCGGGAAGCTGCGGCAAGCGCCGGTTCGATCAGGAGATTACATTCGCCATAATGACCGTTGATGGCAGCAATACAGAGATCGAAAAAATCACAATTCCACACACCTGATACATTCAAAGGACTTCCCCTGCACAGTCACTGCTACGGTGGCTGTGCTATTTTTTTGCCCGCATACCTGCGGCCTGATGCTGAACGCATACTTCATGCAACATAAACGCACTCCCTGCCGGTCGCCTCCGGTCATTGCAGAAACAACAGAAATTGTATGCAAATTGACTTGGAGAGTGAAAAAATGCGTGAATTAAAGATAATTCGTATGCTTTTAAGGATGTATGTTCTTAATTGTGAGCATACGCTCATGTACGGGTGCAGAAAAATACGCCTATTCGCGGTAAAATATATATACAAGATAAGACGAAAGGCAGGTGCGTGAACATGGACAAGGAAATGAGCCTCAAGAATCGGGACAGACTCATTCAGCTGGGCATAACCATTTCTACGTTCAGAAAGTATCGCGGCCTGTCCCAGGAGCAGCTGGCAGAACGTGCGTCAGTCAGTCGTTCTCTTATCAGTTCAATCGAGGCTGCGGGTATAGCCAAATCCTTTTCGCTTGAGGTGTTCTATAACATCGCCGATGCGTTGGAAATAGAGCCTGCAACATTGCTGAGCGCACCGACACAATTCGATAACCTTTTGAAACAGAACACCTGACCTCATCCTTGGGATAGCTGATATAGAATCATTGCAGCACAGACTGCCGGTATCATACACTGGCGGACTGTGCTGTTTTTTCGTGTTGGGAATGTATCTGTTGTTGTTCGGTGAAAGGAGATGAACATCATGGCAGGCTTATTTAAGCAAATCGGCAGGGCGCGCCGGATTCCGGAGAAATTGGCGCAATATGACGATGAATACCTGCTGTATTGTGTGGAAAAGGATCGTGTTGAAACCGTTCTGGAACGTACACTGCATGAGACCGATGATCCGAAGGAGATCATTGATGTCACATTGAAAACGGTATGCGAGTTCTATGGCGGAGACTGGGCCGGCGTCATGGATATCGATATGGATACCTGCCTGTGGAGACCGGTCTGCTGGTTCCGTGCGGGAGGCGCAACCGACAGAACACGCGAGCTGATCAGCGGTCTGGAAGATGCCGAGGTCATGCCGCGCTGGCTGGAAGCTATGCACAGCGCCACGCCTGTTGTTCTGCCTGATACGACTGAAATCAGGGAATCCAATCCGGTTGAATTTGCACTGTATGAGCGTCTGGAGGCAAGAGCCATCCTGGCATCCCCGTTCTCTCCGGCACCGACCGGCTTTCTTGTCATCCGCAACCCTTCGAGATATCTGGAGCGGCCGGAAGCGCTGTACATCTTCGCCTATGTCCTTCACCGCGCGCTTGCCCAGCAGAATGTCATGGAACGTGAGAAGATCATCGAGGCCATGAACCCGATAGAACCGAGTTATGACGTCTATATCAGTTTTTTCCGCGACCTGGAAATCCGCACGGCAGGCGGTACGCTGACCGAACAGATCATCAATGCGCCAAAAACCATTCAGCTTGTTGCCTATCTGCTGCTGAAGCCGGAACGCGCCCACTCACCGAGAGAAATCTTTGAGCATCTGAATCCCGGAGAATATTTTGACGGCAATACGAATGCGATTCGCGGCAGCATATATCGGTTTTCCAATATGTACGCAAAGCGCACCGGACAATCCGCAAGACTGATTATCCGCGAAGGCAGCGGGTACAGGAGAAATCCGAATCTAAAGATTACGACCGACATCGAACAGTTTGACCTGCACCTGAAAGCAGCCGAAGCGGTATCCGGAAGTGCTGAAAGAATTGAGGAGCTTCGCAAGGCGGTAGAGCTTTACAAAGGCCCGGTTTTCATGTGCGGCAGAGACCAGCTGTGGCTGAATGATATTGTCAGTCAGTATGAGGTTCGCTACATCAAGGCCGCAGATGCCCTGATGCGCGAGCTTGCAAAGCAGAAAGACTATGCGGGCGTCATGCAGTACGCCGCCAGAGCGCATGAGCTGTTCCCCGGCAACGGCCTGATCTGTTACTGGCTCATCATGGCAACATACAGTCTGTCCGGTGCCGATATGGCGAAGAAAGAATATTTCCGGCTCAAAGACGATATGACACAGGAGGAAATCAACGTGGTGACGGAACACCTGAAAAAGAACAGCCTGATTCGATATGAGGAGCTGTTCGGCGTGTAACACATCCGGCGCACAGAGAAAACACCCGATTTTTTCCATAACACAGAGGGCGCACAAATCAGAGATAAAATAGAATAGAACGAACAGCCGTGACACGTCAGCTGCACAGCTGAGGAATCCCCGTAAGTTAGCCTTTTAGCGCAAAAGCTAAACGACAACTTACGGGGGTTTTCTTATGTCTCCGGCACAATTTCATCATAGAGAGGCTTTTGTTCCGGCAGACAAAGACCTCTCTATTTTTTATGTCCAAAAGCGCAGACCGCGCTGCCGTTCTCCTCCTCCGGTTTCTGAATTCCAAACAAAATTCAGAAATTCGGAGGATAAGACAATGGCATACAACAAGGCCAGTGAAGAAAGAAAATGGCGGCTCTGGAAAGAGGCCGAAGAAAAACAGCTGCGTGAGCTTGGCGTCAGCGAGGACAGGATTGCGCAGCTTCGTACTTACGATTGGGAAGTTTTCAATTCTGACCGGCGGTATTACGAACATCATGCGGATGGCGGCGATTATCTCGAACAGCTTGCGGCAGATGAGGAGAAACCGGATGTAAAAACCGTTTCGGATTTTCTGGACGGCATCGACAGCCCTGTGCTGTTCAGCCTGCTTTCTGAAACCGACCCGACAACCGTTCTGATTGCGCTGAGAAGATCTCAGGGAAAATCATTTTCCGAGATTTCTCTGGAAGTGGGGTTATCCGAAAACACCGCGCACCGGCGCTGGACACGCCTGAAAGAAAAAATCAAAAAATCTCTTTGAGCCTGTCCGAAAATAAGCTTTCCCACCGGCTAAAGGGTGAGAGGAGCAAATGGGTCTGTTTGATAAAAGCACGACTCGCGCTCTGCTTGCTGAACCTTGAAAATTTCATACACATTCATCAGGTACGTTCCTGTGCGGGAGAGATTCTCCAGCTGTATGATGGTGCGCCATGACACGCCTGCCCGATCCGGGTGATTACGGAAAGCAAGGCGGTGAGCGATCCCGGACCAATCAGAAATATCCGGCTGCAACGGATAAGGCGATGAAACGCACAAGGGATAATGATACTTCCGTAATTCGCGGCCCGGCCACAATGAAGGCGGGGAGGTTAGATTCCTATGAGGCAGCTTCGCAGACTGCCGCCTGGTGAGTTCCCCGCCTCCGGGGGTCGTGGACGAATGGGAGGCAGTATATAAAATCTGAGGTTTGGGAGGTGAAGCCATTGCGGAAAAACTGGGAGTACCGGCGCGGAGACATCTATCTGGCGAACCTCGATCCGGTCGTGGGTGCAGAGATCGGCGGTATCCGCCCGGTATTGATTCTTCAGAACAACACGGGCAACTTTTTCAGTCCCACGCTGATTGCCGCGCCGCTCACCTCCAACGTTGATAAAAAGCCAAATCAGCCGACACATTTCCTGCTGGAACAGGTACGCGGGCTGAACCGGCCTTCCATGGTGATCCTGGAGCAGCTGAAAACGCTGGATAAGCGCCGGATCATCAGATACATGGGACGGGTGGACAGCAGTATTCTGTACAGCCCGGAATTCTGTAAGTGCCTTGCGGTGAGCCTGGCGCTTTATTTGTAATATGCAGGCACTCAGAGTGAGTGCGGAAAGGAGCAGACCATGACACTGGATGAAATGAGAAAAGTGGACATCCGGACGGTTGACCCGGCAACGCTTCATGACCGCCGGGATGTGCGCATCGACAGCCGTCAGCCGAGAGAAAAACGCATTGCGTCCTACCTGAAGCAGATCGGCAATCCCTACTGTTACGTTGACGACGGTGTTGTCGTCAAGATCGGGTTTATGAACACCCGCGAAACGATTGATGACCGGCTGGAAGGCTATGCCCGCAGTCAGGTCAGCAAGGGATGAAACAAATATCGACATCATCGACTGTCCCGGATGATTTCAATACAATGATAGCGGAGGTGATAAAAATGCCAGACAGAATCTGGAACGCAGCAGAATATACCCGTCTTTCCCGCGATGACGGCGACAAGGCGGAGAGCAATTCCATAACGAGCCAGAAGGAAATCATCCGGGACTATGTGCGCAGGCATCCGGAATTTGTGATCGTCAAGGAGTATGCGGATGACGGCTATTCCGGCGTCAACTTTGAACGTCCGGGCTTTAAGCAGATGATGGAGGACATCAAGGCCAAGAAAATCGACTGTGTGATCTGCAAAGACCTCAGCCGGTTTGCCAGAAACTACATCGATGCAGGGCGGTATCTGGAAAAGATTTTCCCGTTCATGGGTGTGCGGTTCATTGCCATCAATGACAACTATGATTCCTGCGGCGAAAAGGCGCAGTCCGATGCGCTGATCGTTCCATTCAAGAATCTGATCAACGATGCCTACTGCCGCGACATATCCGTTAAGATTCGCTCTCAGCTGGACATCAAACGCAAGATGGGCGACTTCATCGGAGCCTTTGCACCCTATGGTTACCGGAAGGACGAGGCAAACAGGAACAGGCTGGTGGTGGATGAAGAAGCTGCCCGCACGGTGGAGCTGATCTTCCGGCTCCGCATACAGGGACTGTGCAATTCCGCCATTGCCGACCGGCTCAACAGCATGGGCATCCTGAGTCCCATGGAATACAAGCAGGCACAGGGCTTCAACTACTCCTGCGGATTCCGCAGCAACGAACAGGCACAGTGGAGTCCCATGCTGGTGAAGCGAATCCTGTCCAATGAAATCTATATCGGAACGCTGATTCAGCACAAATCCGGCACTCCGAACCACAAAATCAAAAAGCGCGTGGAGTATGACCGGGATGAGTGGATTGTCATCGAGAACAACCATGAGCCCATTATCTGCCGCTCGGATTTTGATACCGTTCAGAATCTGATGCTGCGGGACGTCCGTACAGCGCCGAAGCAGGAAAAGGTTCATCTGTTTTCAGGTTTCGTGTTCTGCGGCGACTGCAAACACACCATGGTTCGGAAGACAGTCCCCAGCGGCGGGAAAAAGTATCGTTACCTGGTCTGTTCCACCAACAAAGCAGGCAAGGGTTGTTCTCCGCATACATTCAGCGAGGACAAGCTGAAATCCATCGTTCTCCGGGTGGTGAACGACCATATTGAGCTGATTGCCCAGGTGGAACAGGTGCTGGATTACATTGCATCGCTGCCGGAGCAGGAGCGACGCATCATCAACTATGACGCCCAGATGACGGCACTGGAAAATGAAATCAAGCGGTATCAGGATTTGAAAATCAACCTGTATTCAGATATGGCAGACGGCGTGATCAGCCGCGAGGAATACAAGGAGTTCCATGCGGGTTATGACCGCAGGATCGCGGACAGGCAGCGCCAGCTTGGAAAGCTGAAGGACGAGCGCAGTCAGGCCATGGAGAACAGCTCCGGGAACATCGAGTGGATTGAACAGTTCAAGAAGTACCGGCATCTGACGGAGCTGGACAGGGAGTGCATCGTTCACCTGATTGAAAAAATCCTGATCTATGACGGCAAGCGCATCGAGGTGTGCTTCCGTTACAGAGATGAGCTGGAAAACGCATTGCAGTATATAGAACGGTTTGAGGATGTCCTTCCCGCTGAGGAAGGTGTAACGATACCTGAGAGGAGGAACGCATAATGGCAAGAAAGAAAAGACAGTATTTACAGCCGGAGCAGGCGCAGGAACCGGTCAGCGCCATGCTACCGTCCGTCTGGGAGACGGCCATCTACGCCCGACTCTCGGTTGAAAACAGCAAAAAGAACGACGACGGCGATTCCATCGAGGGACAGATTGAAATTTGCCGGGACTATGTATCGGAGCATCCGTATCTTCATCTGGCGGATACCTATGTGGACAACGGCTGGACTGGAACCAACACGGACCGCCCGGAGTTTCAGAGACTGCTTTCCGATATTCGGGAGGGAAAAATCAAGGCGCTGGTCATCAAGGATTTCAGCCGCTTCTCCCGTGATTATATCGAGGCAGGCAACCTTCTGGAGAACATCTTTCCGGCCATGGGTGTACGGTTTATTTCGGTGGTTGACCGCTATGACAGCTTTGAAACAGACGGCTCCGCCAGCAGCCTGCTGATTCCGCTGAAAAACCTGATCAACAGCTTCTATTCCAGAGACCAGTCCAAGAAGGTGTCGCTGGCGGTTCATGCCAAACAGCTGGCCGGCGAACACATTCCCAGCATGATTCCCTACGGGTACCGGAAATCGACCACACAGGAGTACCGGTTTGAACCAGATCCGGAGACCGCACCGATTGTCAGAAGAATCTACGCACAGTTTCTCAGCGGCATCGGAGCGCGCCCCATCATGCGTCAGCTGAATGAAGAAGGAATTCCTTCTCCCGGCAGACTCCGCTATCTGCGCGGACAGACCAAGCGGGCATGTTATTCCGACTGCCTCTGGACGCAGCAGGTCATCAAACAGATATTGATGAATCCGACCTATATGGGCGATCTTGTCTTTGGACGGATGCCGACGGCGCTTTATCTGGGTCAGCCGGATTATCACTATGAGCCGGATGAGAGCAAGTGGCGTATCCTGCCGGATATGCACGAAGCGCTGGTCAGCCGTGGCGACTTCTATCAGGTCAGAGAAATCCTGGAGGCAGGTCGCCGTGAGAATGAGGCCAAGCTGGAAGCCAGCCGGAATTACCGCGAAAAGCATCCGCAGATCTTCAAAAGCGGAATCGTCCGGTGCGGGCACTGCGGTTCCAATCTCGGTTACAGCCGACACGGCGAGAAAAAGGAAGGTCGGTACAACTGCCGGAACAAGCAGTATGGCCGCTGCGATGTTGCCGTCGGCATCTCGGAGAAAAAGCTCGCGCCGATTGTCTGGAACGCGATTCAGATACAGTTTGCCCTGTTCGCGGATTTTGAGGAAGTGGCCGGGCGGCTGAAGGACAGCGGTATTCAGACGAAACGGCAGACCGAACTTCAGCAGGAAATGCTGGAAGTCAGTGAACAGCTATCTGGCTATCAGAACAAACGGGAGCAGCTCTACAATGACTATGTGGATGGTATTCTCTCTGCCGGAGATTATATTGAGCTGAAAACCCGCTTTGACACCGCATATCAGGAACAGAGCTCCCGGCTCAATCAGCTGTCGGTGGAGCTGGTCAGGCTGAATCGGATGCTTTCTAATGAGAACAAGTGGCTTGTGAACATCCGGAATATCCGCAAGGCGCGGAAGCTGACGCCGGAAATCGCCCAGGCGATGATTGACCACATCAACGTATATAAAACCGGTTATGCCCAGCACCGGCTGGAGATCATATTCCGCTTTCAGGAAGAACGGGACGCATTGGAAACGGCTTATCACGAATTGGAAGGAGGTGAAGCCCGGTGAAGAAACTGTACCTGTACATCCGCCTGTCGGATGCCGATGATGACCTGAAATTCAAAACCGAGAGCGAGAGTATCGCCAATCAGCGCACGCTGCTGTATCGGTTCATCCGCGCCCGCCGGGAGTTTGACGGCTATGAAGTGGTTGAGTTCATCGATGACGGCTACTCCGGCACCAACGGCAACCGTCCGTCTTTTGAGCGGATGATTGAAAGTCTGAAAAATGGCGAGGCAAACGCGGTGATCTGCAAGGATTTCAGCCGCTTTTTCCGCGACTATGTGGAGATCGGCGATTATCTGGAGCGTATCTTTCCGTTCTTGGGCGTTCGCTTCATTGCCGTCAACGACGGGTATGACAGCGATGATTACAAGGGCTCTACGGCCGGCATGGAAGTGGTCATGAAGTACATCGTCTACTCCTATTACAGCCGCGACCTGTCCCAGAAGATCAAAACCGTCATGAGTACCAGAAAGAGCAAGGGCGAGTTCGTGGCTTCACAGGCTCCCTATGGATACATGAAAGACCCAAATGTAAAGCGAAAGATCATTCCCAATCCGGATACCGCGCCTGTGGTGCGGAAAATCTTCGACCTTGCGCTGGAAGGAAAAACGCCGGCAGAAATTGCTGTTATCCTGAACGATTATAAGCTGGAAACGCCGTCGGCTTACTTTAGGCGGATGAATCCTGACAGCAAAAAGTTCCGCACTTCTTCCAAGGAAGCCTGCTGGACGGTCAGCAATGTGCGGGAGATTCTGAAGCGCCGGGAGTATACCGGCGTGATGGTCATGAACCAGCGCCGCTGGAAGGGGCTGGACAATCCCCGGACGGTTTGGACGGATGAATCCGAATGGCAGATCATTCCGGACTGCCATGAAGCCATTGTCAGCGAAAGCGAGTATGAAGAAGCGCAGAAGGTGTTCCGTAAAATCCGCAAGGGGTATGATCGGAGTCCTGATCAATATCTGCTGCGCAGTCTGGTTCACTGCGGGGCTTGCGGACGCACCATGCAGCGGCAGAAACACTCCCCGGTGATTTACTACACCTGCCTCAAGTCTGTATCCAACAGAGAAACCGCCTGCCCGGTGGGCGAACGGTTCGTTGAGGCTGACCTGGAGCGCATCGTGAAGAACGATCTGATTGAGAAGCTCCGTCTGCTGGTGGATGCAGATGATCGCCTGTATGCGGCGGCAGCGGTCAGCGAAGGCACAGAGGAAAACCTCAGATTTCGGCTGGAACAGATTGAAAAGCGCATGAAGCAGATTTCCGTCAGCCGGGTCAGTGCTTACGAGCGGTATGCCGAAGGACGACTTCAGAGGGATATATACCTCATGGAACGCGATAAGCTGAACGCGGAGAACGACAGCCTCAGCTCCGAGAAAGAGCGGCTGGAAAAGGAGCTTTTAGCCCTTTCTCAGAGCAGAAACCGTGAACTGACGGAGACCTGCGACATGGCCCGCCAGACGCTGACTGCGGACGAGCTGACCAATGAAATGCTCCTGTTCTTTATCGACCGCGTGAATGTGTACAGCGGCATGAGGGTGGAGATCATCTATCATTTCTCCGATGAAATTGCCCGGTTGATCGAGCAGGAAAATACAGCAGAATAACAGGAGGAGCGGGCCCTGGATTACCGGGTACCGCTCCTTCGTATGTGGGCTTGAACAGCCCATATTTTTTTAGTCTTTGCTTAACATCAGCAAACCCGCCTTTCAATCTGTCCAACTGGGGACAGGATAAGCTGCTGGACGATGTTCGCTGGAAGTACGGAACGCCGCCTGCTGGTAATGCCAACTACGCATGGATTCAGCACATGATCCAC
>Ga0129314_1001763_pt1 | contig 13811 bp, 9 predicted proteins | sample O1111metagenome_FD_94431 | JGI IMG/M metagenome (GOLD analysis project Ga0129314, IMG submission 94431) | Orangutan individual fecal microbial communities from fecal samples from Wisconsin, USA - O1111 metagenome | ecosystem: Host-associated > Mammals > Digestive system > Large intestine > Fecal...
GAGTTCGCCGGCTACATCGCTTACTGCGCTCAGCAGGGCATCATCAACGGCTACTCCGACGGTTCCTTCCGCCCCGCCGGCACCCTGGACGGCTACTCCTTCATGAAGATGCTGCTGGGCGCCCTGGGCTATGATGGTTCCATCGAGGGCTTCACCGGCGGCAACTGGAGCACCAACGTCGCCAAGCTGGCTCTGGCCAACGGCATCGACCTGGCTGACGGCAACGACGACTTCGTCGGCAGCAAGGCCGTCACCCGTGAAGAGGCCTGCATGTATGCCTTCAACACCCTGCAGGCTGACATGGTCGACTATGACTCCAAGACATCCGTTAACGTCAGCGGCGCTGAGGTCGTGATCTCCGGCTCCAAGGCCAAGGTCGAGGAGCAGGGCGTCTACAAGGACACCATGGACGAGGATGGCCTGCAGTTCGCCGAGAAGTACTTCGACGACCTGAAGAAGACCGACACCAACGATGACTTCGGCCGTCCCGCCACCACCTGGAAGCTGAAGAACAGCGAGATCGGCACCTATGCCAGCACCGGCGATCTGGTTGCCACCTTCACCAAGAAGGCCACCAAGGCCATGGTCTACGATGCCGTCGGTAAGGACGTCAAGGACGACCTGGAGGATGCTGATCCCTCCGAGAAGAACGATCCCACCCTGCACTTCTGGATGGACGGCGAGGACACCAAGATCGCTCCCGAGGATGTTGTCAAGTACATGGACAAGAACAACACCGGCCGTATCGGCAGCACCGTTGCCTCCAACAACGGCAACGGCACCCTGACCGAAGTCTATGTTGACGACGACAGCAACACCACCATCGTCATGGTCAACACCTACGTCTTCCAGGCCACCGAGGACTACAGCACCAGCAAGGAAGAGGTCAAGATCACCGACGCCGGCGATACCGCCATCTCCCTGAACACCTACACCCTGGAGCTGGACGACAGCGACGACTTCGACATCGAGGACGTCAAGGAGGATGACTACATCCTGATCAACGCCGTGAAGGACGGCAACAAGTACGAGCCCAAGGTCGCCGTCGTGGCCGAGATGATCTCCGGCAACGTGGATAACTACGGCGAGAACGAGAACGTCACCGTTGACGGCACCACCTACAGCTACTCCGCCACCGCTCTGGACGATAGCGTCAAGGGCGAGATCAAGAGCGCTGACAGCGACGTCACCCTGGTTCTGGACTCCTATGGCTACGTCATCGAGGTCGATGAGGCCACCGGTACCCGCAGCTACGTGTTCATCACCGCCGCTGACACCACCTCTTCTCTGAGCAGCACCGTCAAGGCCAACGCCTACTTCATGGATGGTACCAACGAGGAGATCACCCTGAAGAAGATCAACGGCAGCACCAAGAACTCCGACCTGAAGGAGGCCGAGGGCTGGTACACCTACAGCAAGGACAGCAGCGGCAAGTACACCCTGACCACTGTCAACACCTCCAAGTATGCCGCCAACTACGAGCTGGCTCTGACCGGCGACGATGTGGATCTGACTGTCAACGGCAAGACCACGCTGTTCCAGCTGCCCGGCAATCCCAAGACCATCCGCGCCAATGCCGACACCGTGTTCGTGATCGAGGATGAGGACGGCGATATCGACGTCTACACCGGCATCAAGAACGTGCCCGACACCACCATGACCGCCACCGCTCCCGCCCCCGCCGCCATGGGCTATGTCTACAAGAAGGACACCGGCTACGCCACCTACGTGTTCATCGGCCTGGAGGACACTGACTCCAAGGTTGACGACGCTTCTTCCGACGATACCTACATCTTCGTGACCAAGCTGGACCAGAAGATGGGCGATTCCGAGGATACCTACTATCGCTATAAGGCTGTCGTCGAGAAGGACGGCGTCTGGAAGGAAGACCTGATCAGCACCGATGATCCCTACACCACCTTCCAGCTGTACAGCAAGGTCCGCACCAGCGCTTCCACCGGCCGCATCACCGACATGAAGGTCGTTGAGACCGGCGAGCCCGGCGATGAGTGCTACGTTGAGCCGCTGGACGGCACCACCGGCGTCACCTACTCCGCCAGCGTCCTGACCATCGGAAGCAAAGATTACTCTGTCGACTCCGACACCGTGATCATCCTGGTCACCGACTTCAAGAAGGGTCCCGAGTCCAAGCAGGATCCCGATCTGCGTGACATCATGGGCGATAAGGGCGCCGACTACGAGGTCAGCCGCATCAGCGGCAGCACCCTGAAGAGCACCGTTGCCGGCTACAACATCGAGGGCTGCTTCTATGCCATCACCGATGACGACCGCGACGACAGCGATACTCTGGACTACCTGTTCGTCTACATGAACGGTGCCAACCCCATCGAGACTGAGGGCTGATCTTCTCCCTCTTCTGTCAGACGCACCTCCGTGTGAATGACAAAAAGGCCCCCGCTCCTTTCGGAGCGGGGGCCTTCCCTGTTATTCCGCGTCTTCCTGCGGCTGTTCCGGAGAGAAATAGTCCTCCGGTACCTCTCGGGTCTCCAGCGTCTGCGTGCCGTCCAGGCCGCAAAGCAGAACTTGGATCGTCATTTTCTCACCCCATAGATCGCAAAATGGCTGCCCGCGGGGAAAGTCCCCTCCGCGCAGCAGAATTTCAGTGTGGTCACATCTCCCCAGGCCAGCGTCTGGCTGACGAACTGATGGCCGTAGCCGAAATGGCTGCTCTGCACGAAATGCAGGCTCATGGAGGCCACATGGGCATCCGCCGCCGGCATATAGAGCCAGGCCATACCGTAGGAGGGATCGTCAAAGTACACCGAATAGGTGGAGCCGAAGGTGACGGTGCTGTCGCCGCTGGTCACCATGCCGATGTAGTTCGTCTCGTCATTGAACCGCAGGCCCATACCGCTGCCGGCCCCCGGCGCGTCCATAAAGACCTCCAGCTTGAAATAGCCGGTGAAGTCGATGCCGGACACGTCCACCTCCACGACGGACGCCTCCGCAGTGGTGGTGACGTCCACCACCGCCCGGTAAGGGCTGGCGTCCTTGATGGCGGCGTCCAGCTTCTGGTTGTCCGCGTTGAAATCGGACATGAGGATGCGGTCGGTTTTCTCCCACTGATTCAGCTGATAATTGGCTGTCTGTTTCAAAAAGTCTTCTCCTTTCCCGGGCCGCGCAGGTCCCAACAACCTGGCTGGCCGCTGGAAACCCTTTTGCACGAATACGGGCAAAGGGCGGAAAACTTTTTACTTCCGCTGTTTTTTCTGCTCCTCCGGTGTAGGCTCGATGGCCTCGGCCACGGATCGGAGGGCCGCCGTCTGGGTCTCGTCGAACAGATGGGTGTAAATGCCGCTGGTGACGGCGATGGAGCTGTGCCCCAGGGTGCGGGAGATGTCGTGCATGGGGACCCCCTGGCTGTTGGCCACGGAGGCAAAGGAGTGCCGCAGGCCGTGCATGGTGATCTTGGGCAGATGGTTCTCCTCCACGATGGCCTGGAGCATATTAGTCAAAGAGTCCGGCATGGGCGGCTTGCCGTCGGCCCGCAGCAGCACGTACTCCTGGGGATCGTTGCTCCTGCGGTGCTCCCACGCCCTACGCAGCACCGCCTGCAGGTCCTGAAGCCCGCTGATGCCCAGGCGCCGCACCGACGAGGAGGTCTTCGGCGCCTTGATGACCTCCCGCCCGCCGATCTCCGTGCGCACCTCCCGGATGATAATGACCCCGCGGGTCAGATCCACGCAATTCCGCCGCAGGCCGCAGATCTCGCTGCGCCGCAGGCCCAGATAGGCCGCCAGCTTTACCGCCAGCTCCATCATAGTGCCCTCCACGATGGAAAACAGCCGTCGCAGCTGCTCCGGAGAGTAAAACACGTATTTGGCTGCCTCCTTCTTCGGCGGCGTCACCCGCTCCATGGGGTTGGCGTCCAGCAGTTCCAGTGTGGTGGCCTTCCGCAGGGCCGTGAACAACAAAACGTAGTGCTTTGTCACGGTGTTGGGGGACAGTCCCTCGTCCAGCTGGTCGTACAGATAGGTCTGGAGCCGCATGGGCGTCAGCCGCCGCAGCTGGATCGTCCCCAGAGCGGGGAGGATGTGGCACCGGGCCATGTTGCGGTAGGCGTAGATGGTGCTGGCGGCCCGGTCCACGGCCACGTCCTCCTCCAGCCACCAGGACAGCCACTGCCCCAGCGTACAGTCTTTGTCCGGCAGAGCCGCTTCATGGGGCAGTGTCACCGTCCGCCGGACGGCTTTGCCCTTCCGCAGGGCGGCTTCCGCCTCACCGAAAGTGCGGTAGGTACGAACGTGGCGGCGGCGACGGCCGTTTTCGTCGGACCCCTCGCTGAAAACGGCGTAGTACAGATGGCGCTGATCGTCATAGGCCAGATTGGGGATAATGGTTTTGCGCGACATAACTCCAGCTCCTTCCCAACACCTGTTGGGTAAAATATAACTGAAAATCTAAAACGCAAATTGCAATAACAAGTTGGACACCCCGTGGTAAAAACCTTCTGGGAGCGTCCTCAGAACGAACGACACAATGGCCTGTTCCGGGCCTTTGTCCCAAAGGGAGCTTCTATCGAGGCATTCACTGACGAGGATATCCTCGCCGCTGCTGACGAGCTGAATGGACGCCCACGGAAGAAACTCGGATACTGCACCCCGGAGGAACTCTTTGAGGCTTTTCTGGATGCTGTCTACGCAGCCTGACGGCTGCGGCAACATCGCTCACGGATAGATCCTACGGCTCCATCCGTGACCAAGGTTTTTACCACGGGGTGTCCAACTTGTTATTGCAATTTGCGATTATAATTAAACAATTGATTTTTACAAAAAATCTATTCTGTAAAGTCTCCCCAGCTTTGCATACTTTCATGCGTGAGATTCTCCACACCTCTGTTGGCCGCAAAGACGGCCTTGAGCGGGTAAAATCGTGCGTGTTCAGCGGACAGTCTGCCGGCAAAGACATTTTCTGCGCCGGGAGAGTGGCAGCATTGGTTTTTCTCCGCGCAGATGGTGCGCTGCCGTTGAAAGCGGGGAGATCCCGGATGCCCGCAGGGCTCCGGGGCGCTTCCAAAAATGTGGAAAAATAACAAGGCCCCCGCTCCTTTCGGAGCGGGGGCTTCGCTATCTTTCACACAGCTGTGCGATCGATACAGATGTTGAGATTAGAGCTCAACGGCGCCGGTCACGTGGACAAACAGGAAGTCCAGAGTGTCGCTGTCGGTGTAGTCGTCATCGGTGATGGCGTAGAACTCACCAGTGACAGAGTAGCCGGCCAGGATGCTCTTCAGGGAGCTGGCGCTGCAGTTGTCGATCTCGTAATCGGCATCCTCGTCGCTCATGACGGACTGCAGGGTCTCCTTGTTGGCATCAGTGCTGTACTTGTAGTCGATGATCAGAACGATCTGGGTGTCGGAATCCACGGAGTAATCCTTGGAGCCGATGCTCAGAACGCCAGCGGAGTAAGCAACGCTGCCGGACAGGGTATCGGCATAGCACTTGTCGTTGGGCTCGCCAGTCTCGACCAGAGTCATATCAGTGATACGGCCGGTGGAAGCGCTGGTCTTGATCTTGCCGTACAGAGCGGGACCGTTGACGCGAGAATCATTGTCAGCATAATCCTTGTCGTCGGTCAGGATCTTGGTCTCAGCGCCGTCAACGATAGCCTTATAACGATAGTAGGTGTCCTCGCTGTCCTTCAGGGTCTTGTCGAAGCCAATGACGAAGATGTAGCTGTCGTCAGAGGAAGCATCGTCAACCTTGGAGTCGGTGCCGTCCAGGCCGATGAACACATAGGTGGCATAGCCGGTGTCCTTCTTGTAGACGTAGCCCATAGCAGCGGGGTCGGAAGCGGTGGCGGTCATGGTGATGTCGGGAACGTTCTTGATGCCGGTGTAGACGTCGATATCGCCGTCCTTATCCTCGACAACGAACACGGTGTCAGCGTTGGCGCGGACAGTGGTGGAACCAACCTTGTACAGGGAGGTCTTGCCGTTGGTGGTCAGATTGGCAGTGCCGGTCAGCTGCAGGTCATAAGCGATGCCATACTTGCTGGTGGCGGCAGAGGTCAGGGTGTACTTGCCAGCGCCGTCCTTGCTGTAGGTGTACCAGCCCTCAGCGGCCTTCAGGTCGGAGGTCTTGGTGCTGCCGCCGACCTTCTTCAGGGTGATCTCACCAGAGGTGCCATCCATGAAGTAGGCGTTGGCCTTAACGGTGCTGCTCAGAGAAGAGGTGGTGTCAGCGGCGGTGATGAACACATAGTTGGCGGTGCCGGTGGCCTCGTCAACAGCGATCACATAACCATAGGCATCCAGAACCAGGACGACGTCGCTGTCGACGCTCTTGATCTCGGCCTTGGTGTCAGCGCTGGCGGTAGCAGAGTAGCTGTAGTCGGTGCCGTCAACAGTGGCGGCGTCGCCCACGACGTAGGAATCAACACTGCCGGTGACCTGCTCAGCAACAACAGCGATCTTGGGCTCGCCGTTGGCAACGTTCACCAGGATGTAGTCATCCTCCTTGACACCGGTGATGTCGAAATCATCGCTGTCATCCAGCTCCAGGGTGTACTTGCTCAGCTTGATGCCGGAACCGTTGTCGATGTCGGCGATCTTGACCTGCTCCTTGCTGGCGCTGTAGTCCTCGGTGGCCTGGAACACGTAGGTGTTGATCATGACGATGGTGGTGTTGCTGTCGTCATCAACATAGACCTCGGTCAGGGTGCCGTTGGCGTTGTTGGAAGCGCCGGTGGAACCGATACGGCCGGTGTTGCTCTTGTCCACATAGGAAGCAACGTCAGCCTTGTCAACCTTCTTGCCAACGCCGTCCATCCAGAAGTTCAGGGTAGCAGTACCATCCTCCAGATCGTCCTTGACGGTCTTGCCGACGGCGCTGTAGATCTTGGCCTTGGTGACCTTGGCGGTGAAGGTAGCGACCAGATCGCCGGTGTTGGCGAAGGTGCCGATCTCGTTGTTCTTCAGCTTCCAGGTGGTGGCGGGACGGCCAAAGTCATCGCTGGTGTCGTCCTTCTTCAGATCGCCGAAGTACTTCTCGGCGAACTGCAGGCCATCCTCGTCCATGGTGTCCTTGTAGACGCCCTGCTCCTCGACCTTGGCCTTGGAGCCGGAGATCACGACCTCAGCGCCGCCGACGCTGACGGAAGTCTTGGAGTCATAGCCGACCATGTCAGCCTGCAGGGTGTTGAAGGCATACAGGCAGGCCTCTTCACGGGTGACGGCCTTGCTGCCGACGAAGCCGTCGTTGCCGTCAGCCAGGTCGATGCCGTTGGCCAGAGCCAGCTTGGCGACGTTGGTGCTCCAGTTGCCGCCGGTGAAGTTCTCGATGGAACCATCATAGCCCAGGGCGCCCAGCAGCATCTTCATGAAGGAGTAGCCGTCCAGGGTGCCGGCGGGACGGAAGGAACCGTCGGAGTAGCCGTTGATGATGCCCCGCTGAGCGCAGTAAGCGATGTAGCCGGCAAAGGTGTGGTTGGCGGGCACATCCTTGAAGGGAGCGGTGTCAGCGGGGAGAGCGGAGGCGGTGGTGGGGCCAAGGATCAGGTTGCAGATGATCTTGGCGGCAGCGCCGCGGGACAGGTTGTCCTGGGGACGGAAGGAGCCGTCGGTGTCACCATCGACAACTCCAATGGCGGAGATCACGGCAACGGCTTCATCATACTTGATGGAGCTGTCGTCCTTGAACTCCTTGGCGCCGGCGCTGATGGTGACCAGAGAGAGGGCCATAACCAGAGCCAGAGCCAGAGACAGGAATTTCTTCATGGGGTTTCCTCCTTTTAAAATTTACCGGAATTCGTGATCCGCAACTTCTGAACAGACATACTCCTCACCAAGAAAGGAGTTTGCCCCTCTGCGCTGCTTTTCAGTTTTCCCGGCATTGAGTTGAACATCGGAGGAGCCATCTCATCTTAACCCGGCGCACATACCGTGGCATGCCGGTCCCGTATCTGCTCCGGGAGCCGATGGGGATACCTCGCCCTTTGTTCAAGTCGCATGATACCAAATCAAAATTTGATTTGCAAGAGGTTCCGGTCCGATGTAACACGATTGTAACAAAACACCGGACCGGTCCGTCTCTGCCGGAGAGGGGAGAGGCGGTCCCTCTCCGCGGCGTCTTTCCGGCGGTATCTCCACAGGCAGTCTTGGTCAAATTGCGAAGAACCTGTTAAATTTTTTTGACGTTCCCGTTCCATATTGACATCGTCGGGATTTTGAGTACAATAAACGCTACCACTGTTTACAACTAATAGTGTTAGTTAGTTTTCAAAAACCAAGGAGGGAGTGGATGGACACTCAAAGCATGGCCAGGGAGATGCTGGAGTCACTAAGCCAGCTGGTCCGCGGACCGATTCGGGACCTTCGGGGGCTCTCCGGCGGAGAAATGGGAATGCTGGTCTATCTGGAAGTTCAAAAAGGCGCCGCGCCCACGGAACTGGGCCGGTTTTTCGGCATCACCAGCGCACGGGTCACCAATGCTCTGAACAGTCTGGAGAAAAAGGGGTTTGTTCTCCGCCAGCCGGTGCCGGGGGACCGGCGCAGGGTGCGGGTCAATGTCACCGACGCCGGCCGGACCGTGGTGCAGGAACAGGTCAGTTGCACGCTTCAGAATATCACCCGGCTGATGAACGCTCTGGGAGAGAACGACGCGAAGGAGTTCCTGCGGCTGACCAAACGGGTCGTGCAGCTCTATAACGACGGCGTTGTGGCCAGGCCGCCGGTTCCCGTGCCGGACTTCGACTGAATGTAACTGAATGTAATCGTAGGAATATAACAGGAGGAAAGACGAATGAAACGAATCATCGCGTTGCTGCTGAGCCTGGTCCTGTGCTGCGGGATCATGGTGCCCACGTCTCTGGCGGCCGACAAGGCCTCGGAGGCGGAAGTGGATACGACCCCCGAGGAACTGGGGACCCTGTCCTTTGAAAATCTGGAGCAGCGGGTCCGGGAGAACAATCTCACCGTCCGGATGCTCCAGGCCACCATCGACTCCATCGACGCCAATGACTATGAGCAGATGAAGGACGATCTGCGGGACTCCCTGAACCAGATCGCCAAGGGTCAGCAGTTCCTGATGGCCTACGGACAGGGCGACTCTTACTCCTATGCCGCCATGGATCAGATGTATTCCTCCCTGCGGGAGACCTTTGACGACCTGAAGGACGGCGATATCCAGCAGGATTCCGCTGACGCCATCCGTCAGTTGCAGGACACTCAAAATCAGGTCATCGCCGGTGCGGAGTCCCTGTACATCGCGCTGCTGGAGATGCAGAACAACCGCAACATTCTGGAGCGGAAACTGGCCTCTACCAACCGTACCGTCCAGGAGATGCAGACCCGTTACAACTTGGGCCAGATCTCCGCGCTGCAGCTCCATCAGGTCACCGCGGGACTGGACGCCCTGAAGAGCGGTATCGCCACGCTGGATATGAATCTGAACAACTACACCGCCCAGATGGAGCTGATGGTTGGCGCTCAGCAGACCGGCAAGCTGGTGCTGGCCGAGGCGCCGGACGTGACGGCGGAGCAGGTGTCCGCCATGGATTACGAAAAGGACCTGGCCACCGCCAAGGAAAAGAGCTATGAGCTCTATGACGCCAAGAAGACCCTGGATGACGCCAGAAAGGACTTCAACAAAGAGGTCGTCAAGTACGTTCCCGGCTTCTACAAGCGGGTCATTCTGGAGCGCCAGTGGGAGGCCACGCAGCTGACCTATGAGAACACCGTGCAGAATTTCGAGTTGAAGTTCCGGACCATGTTCAACTCCGTGGCGGATTATCAGCAGATCGTGGCCGCCAAGGAGTCCGCGCTGTCCCTGCAGCAGGATACTTTCCAGGCCACGGAGCTGAAATACAAGCAGGGCAAGATCTCCAAGAATGCCTATTTGGACGCCCAGGACGATCTGGAGTCCGCCAAAACGGACGTCATCACCGCAAAGCACAACCTGTTCACGGCATACCGCACCTACCACTGGGCCGTGGACTTCGGCGTGCTGAACTGATATGGAGGGATACTGGTTTATGAACAATACATATAAAACAAAGCTTCTGGCACTTTCCATGGCCGCGGCCATGGCTCTGACCCTGACTGGCTGCGGCAGCAAATCCGAAGCCTCCTCGTCTTCCAGTTCGGAGGGGACTTCCCAGGGCGTAGCCGTTCAGGTGGAGGAGATCCAGCTCTCCGACATCTCCACAGACAACTCCGTCTCCGGACAGGTGGCGTCCGATGATGAGCGCTCCATTTTCATCGCCGCCAGCGTCAAATGCACCAAGACCTACTTCGAGGCGGGTGACCGGGTGAACGCCGGCGACGTCATCTGCACCCTGGATCTGGCCAGCACCCAGGCTTCCTACGAAGCCGCCACCATCAGCTATAACTCCGCGGCCCAGAGCTACCGGGATCAGTCCGAGGTGTTCGCCCAGCAGATCAGCCTCTATCAGAAGAATCTGGCGGACCTGAAGCAGCTCTATGAGATCGGTGCCGCCTCCCAGATCGAGATCGACCAGGCCCAGCTCCAACTGGACTCCGCCATCGCCACCCGGAACGCCACCCTGGCCCAGCTGGAGGCCGGTATGCAGAGCTACCGCTCCAACATTGAGCAGCTCTCCACCGTTCTGGAGAACGTGGACGGCAGCGGCAACGTCATCGCCCCCATCACCGGCAATCTGGTGAACATGAACGCCGTGGAGAACAGCTTCATCTCCAACACCATGCCCGTGGCCGTCATCGACGGCGCGGATCAGATGAAGGTCCGGGTGTCCGTGTCCGAGACCCTGATCCCCAAGCTGAACATCGGCGATGAGGCGGACGTCACCGTCAGCTCCATCGGCCAGAGCTTCAAGGCCACCATCCGCTCCGTGGAGCAGACTGCCAGCCAGCAGACCAAGCTGTACACCGTCACCCTGGCGGTGCCCTCCGACGTCAGCGGCCTGCTGTCCGGCATGTTCGCCGACGTGACCTTCCACACGGATACCTCCAAGAACACCATCGTCATCCCCACGGAGACCATCATGACCAGCGGCAATTCCCAGTATGTCTACATTGTGGAAAACGGCGACACTGCCAAATACGTGGAAGTGACCACCGGACTCACCGGCACCGGCGTCACGGAGATCACCTCCGGTCTGGAGGCCGGCCAGCAGCTGGTGGTGGTGGGCCAGACCTATCTGAGTGATGGAGATGCCGTGCGCGTGGTCTCCGGGGAGGGCTAAGCCCCATGAATATTGCAAAGGGATGTATCCAGCATAAGGTGGCCACGCTGCTGGCCACCATCATGATCGTCATTTTCGGCGTCCTGTTCGGCACCCAACTCCAGATGGCGCTGATGCCCGACATGGAGATGCCCATGGCCGTGGTCATGACCACCTACGTGGGCGCCAACCCCAGCGACATCGAGGAACTGGTGACAGATCCTCTGGAGGCGGCCATCATGTCCGTCTCCGGCGTGGATGAGATCCAGTCCACCTCCTCCGAAAACGTCAGCGTCATCATGATCACCTATGTGGACGGCACGGACACCGACATCGCGGCCACCAAGCTGCGGGAGAAGTTCGACATGGTCTCCCTGCCTGATGACGCCTCCGATCCCATCATCGTCAACATGAACATGAGCGAGATGATGCCCACCGCCATGATCACGCTGGCAGGCGAGGACCTGTCCCAGCTGGAAAATATCGCGGAGGATATTGTCTCTCCCGCCCTGGAGCGCATCGACGGTGTTGCTCAGGTGGAGGTCAACGGCGGCCTGGAGCAGCAGATCGCCGTGCAGATCGACCCGGCCAAGGCCGCCGGCTTCGGTCTCTCCAACTCCTATATCTCCCAGTTCCTGGCAGGCCAGAACCTGCTGTATCCCGGCGGCGATCTGGACAACGGCAACAAGACCCTCTCCGTGTCTACCGACGCCAAGTTCCAGTCCGTGGACGACGTGGCCAACACGCTGATCTCTCTGCCCACCGGCGGCTCCATCCGCCTGTCGGAGGTGGCCGACGTCTTCATGGAGCAGCAGGACCCCCAGGCCGTGGCCAAGACCAACGGCATCTCCTGCGTCATGCTGCAGGTCTCCAAGCAGTCCGGCGCCAACGAAATGGACGTGGCGTTGGAAGTGGAAGCCCGCATGAAGGAAGTCAAGGAAGACAACCCCAGCATCAACTACACCATCCCCTATATCGCCAGCGACTACATCAGCGAATCCGTCAATAACGCCCTCCAGAATATCATCCAGGGCGTGATCCTGGCCGCCATCGTGGTGTTCCTGTTCCTGCGCCGGGGCGGCTCCACGCTGACCATCTGCATCTCCATGCCTGTCTGTATCCTCACCGTCTTCATCATGATGAACGTGCTGGATCTGACGCTGAACATGATGTCTCTGGGCGGTATCGCCATGGGCGTCGGTATGATCGTGGATAACTCCATCGTTGTTTTGGAGAACATCAACCGCTTCTCCGCCGACGGCCACGACCGGATGAGCGCCTGCGTGGAAGGCACCAAGGAGGTCACCTCCTCCGTCATCGCCTCCACCCTGACCACTGAGGCCGTGTTCGTCCCCCTGGGTCTGGTGCAAGGCATGGCCGGCGATATGTTCCGGGACTTCTGCCTGACCATCGCCTCTCTGATCGCCGCGTCTCTGGTCATCTCCCTGACCCTGGTGCCCCTGCTGTGCTACTTCACGCTGGATGAGGAGAAGGTCCGCAAGCATCAGCTGCGGCTGGAGGCCAAGCAGGCAAAGAAAAAGCCCAACGCCCTGACCGCCCGCCTCAGCCGCTGGGTCCAGCGGATCAACAAGCTCTATCTGGGTCTGCTGCGCTACTTCGTCACCCATCTGAAGATGGGTATGCTGGTCTCCATCGCTCTGGTGCTGGTATTCGTTCTGACCCTGTCCAACACCAAGATGGTCATGATCCCCGACATGGATCAGGGCAGCGTCTCCGTCAGCATCAGCATGCCCACCGGTTCCTCCCTGGACGAATCCTCCGCCATCGCCGACCGTGTGGCCGCCATTGTGGAGCGGGAGGTCCCGGAGCTGGATGAGATGTACTACATTGTCACCAGCGGCGGCTCCTCCATGATGGGCGGAGACGTGACCATGGGCATCAACCTGGTGGATAAGGAAGACCGTGACCGCAGCGCCTTCGAGATCGAGGACGCCCTGCGGGAGGCCGTGCAGGACATCGCCGGCTGCGAGATCACGGTGAGCGCCAGCTCCACCGTCTCCATGGGCAGCGGCGACGACATCAACGTAGAGATCACCGGCGACGACTTCGACACGCTGGCTCTCATCGCCAACGACCTCACCGCCCAGATCGCCGCTCTGCCCGACGCGGTGGACGTGGACAATTCCCTGTCTGAAAAGGTGCCCCAGGTGAAGGTCTACCTGAACCGCGAGGCCGCCTCCCAGTACGGTCTCACCGCCGCCGCCGTGGGCGCCGCCGCCCGCGCCGAGCTCACCGGCACCGAGGCCACTACCGTCACCATCGACAACCAGGACTACACCGTCATGGTCAAGGGCAACGGCGCCGCCTCCGCCAGCCTGGACGCCCTGAAGTCCATGCCCATCGCCTCCAACTACGGCGGAACGGTGCCCCTGTCCGCCGTGGCCAACGTGGTGGTGGAGCAGGCGCCCCAGAGCATCGCCCGGTACAACCAGAGCCGTCAGGTGACGGTGACCGGCAATACAATCAGCGGCGACACCACCGCCATCACCCAGCAGATCAACGCCATTCTGGACAATTATCCCCTGCCCGAGGGCTACACAGCAGAGACCGCCGGCTCCTACGAGGACATGATGGAGAGCTTCACGAACCTGCTGCTGGCTTTGGCCGTGGCTCTGGGCCTGGTGTAC
>Ga0129314_1001764_pt1 | contig 13801 bp, 9 predicted proteins | sample O1111metagenome_FD_94431 | JGI IMG/M metagenome (GOLD analysis project Ga0129314, IMG submission 94431) | Orangutan individual fecal microbial communities from fecal samples from Wisconsin, USA - O1111 metagenome | ecosystem: Host-associated > Mammals > Digestive system > Large intestine > Fecal...
CGTTCCGGCTGTTGCCGGTCGCCTCGCACATCTGGTCGGCCTCGGCGTCCATGATGCCGTTGGCGACGTCCTCGGCGAGCCTGCGGATGAGCTCCTGCAGGTTTATCGCCCCGTCCTCGAACCGGGGCATCGCGCACGCCCGCGCCGGGATTTCTGCTATATTCTCCATGCGGCCTTCGTTCCTTTCCTCGAACCTGACTTGTCGCGATTTCAGATTCTAGGGCGAAGGCCGCCCCGCATTCAGAGCCGATCAGAACAAGCGCTTACACCAACATTTCCGACGCGATCGGGCTCGCAAAACAAAACAGCCCGAGAAACAGAAGTCCGTTGGACTTCTATCCTTTTTGCAAGGCCGCCTTATCAATCAGCACCTCGAGCTCGTGGCGAGAGTGAATTCCGAGTTTGCGATAGAGCGTGCGGCTGTGAGTCTGAACAGTGTTGATGGAGAGGCATTCAGCTTGCGATATACGTTTGGCGCTATGGCCCTCGTAGAGGTGCCGGGCAACATCAGTCTCGCGCGGAGTAAGTCCAAATTGAACAGCGAGAACCCCGAGCGCCCCGTCCAAAAGCTGCGCATTCTCAAGCGAATCCTCAACACAAGCACTCGCCCGCAGTGCCGAACCATCCCGTTCCTCAAGATAGTGGAGTTCGCGCTTAAACGAGACGCCGCAAACCGAAAGCGACACCACCGTTATCAGGGCAACTGACACAGGCACAAGCAAACTCGTGGGATCGATGCCAAACACAGGCAAAAGCGCCGCCGTACCATATCCCACAAAGCATGCCAACATTTCAGGAATGAGAAGGACCAGGGCGCAGACAATGGTCGGGCTCGCATGGGTCCGTGCGCAATAGATGGCACAGAGCGCAAGTGCCGTGGACTCTGCCAGCACCCTCGCCGAAACAACCGTGGCAACACCGGTAAACAAAAGGCTGCCTGAACAAGAGGCGACAACACCAATTCCCAAAACAAGTGAGAAGACCAAGAGATACAAGACCGATACCATGAAGTGCCGGGCATCAGTGCTTGCGAAAGAAAGCAGCATGACCCCCGCGACTTCAACAATGCCAACGATATGCTTGACCATGCGACCTTGCTCGCCAACAGGACCTACGCCGCTGTCAAAAAAAGATTTCGCCAGCGTCGCTACAACAAGCAGGGCAACGACGGCAGCCATACGGCCCCGAAGGAAGGCTGGCTCAAACCGATCAGCAACGCAACCTTCTGATTTGTCTGGCATAGGAGCCCCAGCAAACCAGAAACAAAGAGCCGAAAGCATGGGTGAAATCGCCGCAGTAATCTTATCTACCGCAAGCACATCTCCCAGCACAAAGGTAATGACAATGCTTAGGAACGCCGACGAGAAAGAGCAGATTGCCGCAAGCATCGGATTCACATTTGCCTGAAGGGTCAGGAGGCGAAGGGCCTGCCGCACCAAGGCAACGGTAGATGCCGCCATGCAAAAGGCAACAAAGCATTGGCAGAACATCGCCGCGAAGCCCTGGGGCCCCGCTGAAAAAAGAAGGCCTATGCAAACTCCGCATGAGGCAACGCCGCAAACACCAAACAAAAACGGCCATGCGCAAACGCGGCGCCCCGCACGCTCAAGCCCAAGGGTAATCGCACATATCAGACAAATGGACGCATAGTACACGGCCATCCATGCTTCGGGACCGATAGACATCCCCGCCTGGGGAAACGGAATCGCCACCAAAACGCAGGCATGACGAAAAAGTTGCCACATGAAGGCAAGTCCGAACGTTGCAAACATGGCGTTTCGCCCGAAAAAACCTTGTACAGGCGAATCGGTCTCCCCAACCATTCAAGCCCCCCCATCTGATGCCAGCCGACAACCATAATACTCGCCTGCGCTCCACACAGGGGCCTGGTTATTAACAAAACTCCAGCTTGATGCCGTATGTGAATGTCAACTGTGAGATTAGCCGAGATATTCACATACAACAAAGGCACAGAACTCACAGTCAGAGCCACAGAAAAACGCACGGGCAGCGCAATTGTCGCGACCACTATTGAAACAACCCGGGCAACACAGCCCCAGGCAACCACAAAGCGGCCAACCAGGGGAAAGCCGCAAAAAAGGAGGGCGACATGGAAGTCTCTCGTAGGAGTTTTCTCGCCGGTGCAGCAGCAGGAACCGCAGGGATTATCGCAAGCACAGCAATCACCAGCTCGAACATCGCGCATGCTGAGCCAACTCCCGATGCGGCCCCGGAAACCACAGGCGGCGACGGCACCTACAGCGCAACCGCCAAAGGACTGGGCGGCGACATCACGGTAACCTTGACGATCGAAAACAGCACGCTCACCGATGTCACCGCAGAAGGCCCCAACGAAACTCAGGGCATTGGTTCTCGCGCCCTCGAGAGCATGCCGCCTGACATGCTCTCCAAGAATTCGGTCGAAGTTGACGGAGTCTCCGGCGCCACTGTTACCTCGAACGCCATCCTGCAGGCCGCAGCCGATGCGCTTGCCCAGAGCGGAGTGACGCTTCAGGCAGCTGAAACCGCCCCCGTCGTACAGGCGATGACCCCGGGCGTGTACTACGGTGAGGAGTTCGGTAAGTGGAAGAAGGGCACCATCGAGGGAGAGCGCTTCGGCAGCCCCCATATCATTGAACCGACGCGCGTCGCCGTTGAGGTCGACGAGACGAAGATCCTTTCCGTGACCGTTGAGTCGTGCTCGGACACGCCGGGCTTCATCGAGCCGTGCATCGAGCGCATTCCTGCCGCTATTGTTGAGGCCCAGTCAGTGAATGTCGACTGCGTTACCGGCGCCACCATGACTTCTCAAGCCATCATTGCCGGCGTAGAGCAGGCCCTCACTGAAGCCGGGGCTGATTTGTCCGGCTTCCGTTCCGCCCCTGTGCGCGTTGAAGCGTCCGAGGAATACGAGTGCGACTTTGCCATCGTATCGGCCGGCGGCGCAGGCACGGTTGCCGCAATGCGCGCGGTTGAAGCCGGCCTCAGCGTTGTCATCATCGAGAAGTGCGGCAAGGTCGGCGGCGAAAGCGTGTGTTCCACCGGCATCCTGGCCCCCGGCGCAGAATGGCTCAACAAGGCCCATGCAGAGGACGGCGTCGAGGTGCCGGATGCGAACTACATGTTCACCGAGCTGAGCGAGTACGCAAAGTACCGCTGCGACACCAACGTACTGTACAACGTCGTCAATCACATGGGCCCCGTGGCTGATTACCTGGCCGATCACTTCGATCGTTCGGCTGCCAAGGAAGCTCGCTTTGACGGCTTCGTTCCTTCCATCAACGGCTGTTCCATGGACTGGGGCAAGGGCACGACAAAGTTTGACGTCCTCTATGACGACTACATTCTCCCCGGTGGAGCAAAGCTGCTTCTCGAGACCCGCGCCTACGAGCTCATCCAGAACGAGGACGGCACCGTCACGGGTGTCAAGGCAAGGAAGCAAGACGGTACCGAGGTGACCGTGAAGGCCCCGTACACGCTCGTGGCCTGCGGCGGTTTCGGCGGCAATCGCGACCTCATGCGCGAGTATCTGCGCACCGACAACCTCTATCTATACGGCGTTTCCTCCAATACGGGAGACGGACTCCAGATGGCCCTGGCCGCCGGTGGCCGTCTGACTACCGAAATCAACCCCCTTCCTGCTGAGTTCTGCTCCAACCTCAAGGTTGACTTCTACGCTGGCTACATGAAGTTCATCAACTATGCCGGCCTGCTTCAAGTGAACCCCGAGGGACAGCGCTTCTACAACGAGGAGCTCGGGGCGACCGAACCTCTCGGCGTCGGCACGTCAGCCCTGTATGCCATTGACCACGCATACGCCATCTTCTGCCAGGCAGACCTTGATGCCATGGTGGCCGAGGGCTGCCCGGGCCTGCTGAGTGAAGAAGTCCGCGAAACGCTGCGCATCTACCGCTCTCGCGCTTGCGTGCCCTTCTACACGCTGGCCGACGAAATGCAGGCCGCCATCGAGGCCGGCGAGGGCTGGAGCGCCGACACCCTGGAGGAACTTGGTGAGAAGATCGGGTTTGACCCCGATGTCTGGAGCAACACCATCGACGACTACCTGGCCGCCATTGAGGCAGGCGAAGACGCCCAGTTCCACAAGCGTCCCGAAATGCTTCGTCCGCTTTCCGAGGGCCCCTTCTATGCCGTGCGCTTCTGCATGGCCATCGACGGCACGCTCAACGGTGTGCGAGCAAACCAGTATTTCCAGGCCCTCAACGAAAACCTCAGGCCCATCCCCGGTCTTTTCCTGGGTGGCTTGGATGCAGGTGGTATGTGGGGTAACGTGTACTATGCTTCGCAGCACTGCGCCGGCGTATCGCAGGGTCACTCCGTGACCTCGGGATATATCGCAGCAGAGAAGGTCATCGAACTGCTTGGAGCATAGAGGGGCAGCCGCATCCGCGCTAAACATCTTCTAGGCTCATGGGGCCCGGATTTCGAAGCCAACCTCTGGCAGAAATCCGGGCCCTTCTTTTTTTGCGGCCAGCTAGCTATGCCAACCCCCAAGCAAACACCAGCAGGGCAGGTAGGGCAAACATAGACAGCAAAAGGAATGCTAAGCGGGGAGGGCTTTTGAGGCGTTATCCCAGCCTAAGTGCCATGCGGGATGTCCCTGGAAGCCTCATGAAACCGAAGTGCTCGTAGAAGGCCGCCGCATCGGGGCCCGTTGGGTCCACAACGAGGGCACGGGCACCCGCGAGGCTTGCAACCTTCATCGCGTTCTGTATGGCATCGCGAAGCAACGACGCACCCAGGCCATGACCTTTGAACCTCTCGTCCACGCCGAGCATGCCCAAAAGAACGGCGGGGACCTGTTCGGGGGCATTGCGAGCAAACCATCCCCCGCTCACTGATGCCCTAGTCACGGAGTGGGCGCTCAGCGTGTAGAAGCCGGCGATAACGCCATCGCAATAGGACGCGTAGACAACGGCAGAGCCGCGCTTTCGCGCCGATGCCGAGTGATGGGCCGCCCAATCGTCGACTATTGCATCGCCGCAGGTAAATCCCTCTATTCCTACTCCAACCGGCAGCTGGACCGGACGAGTGAATCCGCTCATTCCCACACCGGCTTGCGAGCGAGGAGGCTTTGCGTGGCCTCGGGCATGGGGGCGTCGAGCATCGCGCAAAAGGCATCGAACGCCTCAGGCGAGAGAGCAGTGGTCATCGCCTCGTCGATGTCGCGCCGTGCGCTCTCATCAAGATGCGCCGTCGCCCATTGGGTAAGCGTCTGGCCCCGCAGTGACGCAGCCCGCTCGTAACTCATGCGCTGAGGCTGCGTGAGGCGGATGTCCATCCGGTACTGCTTTTCTTTTTTCTCTGCAACAACCGGCATGTTTGCTCCAATCCCGAACCGCGCGTGACTTGCCGTGTTGAGGTTAGTGTACGGAATAATTCCGTACCATGCAAGAAAAGGGCGCACTGCCACACAGAAACAAAGTGACAGCGAAGAGACGGCTCGCCCAGTTTTAAAAACCAGGCGAGCCGTCAAGCTGCGCTTAGCTATTCACCGTTGTTTCGCATCAACTCGAAACGAAAGCCGCCACTCAACCTACAGCTTTCGACCGCACAGGTTGCCAGCAGTGATGGCTTCGGCGATATTGAAAGGCTTATCCGCATCACCAATCACATACGTTTCGACCACGCTTGTCTCATCGGCAAGACTGGCGTTGGGAAGCATGTCCATACCCTCAACAACGGCATCGCAGGCGATTGTAATATCGCATCCCGCGTCACCTGCGATAGTCACAGTGCCATCGCCGATGGCAGTCACTGCGGCGTTGGGCCACACACGCATGCCGCGAGCATACAGCATGGGCATAACGAACGTCTTGACCCAGTTGGATTGGCCCTTGTCCACAGCGGCCAGCGGATCGGGCGTTACCATGGTGACATTGGTGCCATGAGCCTGGAGCCAAAGCGCAGCATCAACAGCCTGGGCATTGCTGCCTACGATGGTGACGTTCTTGCCCTCTAGACCAGCAAACATAAACTGGTCGAGCGCGACAACAGGCGTGGAGTCGCTACCCTCCACGGCAAGCTTATCGCGCAAACCGCCGGCAGCCACGACAAGTGCATCAGGAGCCTTCTGCGCCACGACATCGGCCGTAACCTCGCAGTTGAGCTCCACCGTCACGCCGACGAGCTCAAGCTGCTTCTGCAGGTATGCGTTGAGGTCGTCGAGATTCTCGTGCGAACCCTTAACTACAGAAGCAAACGTCAGCAAGCCACCGAGCATGCCAGACTTTTCGGCCAGCGTGACGCTATGACCGCGCAGGGCCGCCACGCGCGCAGCCTCCATGCCAGCAGGACCACCGCCCACGACGAGCACGTTCTTGGGACCGGCTGCGAGCTCGGGCAGGTCAAAGCCCTCGGGCATGGCATCGCGGTAAGCACGCTGCGTGCAAGCGTTTACACGGCAATGCTCGTAAATGTTGCCCTCGGTGTCGTAGTCAAAATGGCAGTGCATGCAACGCGTGCAAGGAGCAATCTCATCGATCTTTCCATCGCGCAGCTTGTTGACATAGTCTGGGTCAACAGTAAGAGGACGCGTCATGAGATAGAAGTCAGCCATGCCCTCTACAAGCGCGTTCTCGAAGTAATCAGGCGCATGAGCCGGGTCCATATACGTGACGGCACCCACAGGAATAGAAACGGCCGTCTTGAACTCGCGGGCAACGCCGAGCATCATGCCAGCGCCGCCATGCTCAGCGAGCAGCTTGCCCTGCCAGTGACGCTTAAAGTCAAACTGCGTGCCATAGGCCGTAGTGCCGTCAATGCCGTACCCCGTGAAATAAAGGTCGCTAGCAAACTGGCACACATGCATACCGAGCGGCCCCAGGCGCACATGCAAGGAATTGGCACCAGCAGCCTCGAGGCACTTGGCGATTTCGAGGTTCTCCTCCACCGTGGTCATGAGCGTGGAGTCGCCCAGGTTGGTATCGTTCTCCTCGATACCGTTGATGAGCACCTGCACGGGAAAGTCCTGCCCGCAGGCCTCCTTGATGCCCTGAATCATCTCGCATACAAAGCGGGCACGATTCTCAAAGCTTTGGGGACCATACTCGTCATCGCGCTTGTTGCGCATGCGCGAGAAGAACGACTGGCCAATGTTGTTGCCTGCAGCGTTAATCTCAACAGCATCCCAACCAAGGTCTTGAAGCTGCTTGGCAAAGTTGGCTGCATCTTGCTGGAGGGTATGAATCTCATCGATCGTCATATCACCGGCCACGGCCGAGGCAAACGAACCCGAAGCCGTCTGCTGCGTGCCGCTAAACGGAATACCCATGCAAGAGATCTGATAGCCGATATGCCCGCCCTCTTCATGGATGGCGTCAGCGAGCTCCTTGAGCGGGGCGGTATCCATGGGCACACCGCGCGTCATGGGGAAGTGCTCATACTTGTCCACAAAGTCCTCGACCCACACCATGTCCACACCGCCATGGGCAAAGGCACGATAGTAGGCCACGCACTCCTCGTTGTTCTTGCCCGTATCGGAGCCTGCGGCCGACTTCACGATACGGTTCTTAATCTCGAGACCGCCAAACTGCCAGGGAGAAAACAGCGTAGCGAAATCGGTAGTGTTGGAACGCCATCCCTCTCCCGCTGCAGCGTACTCTTGAGCGTTCATCTGCGCCGGAGCAATGAGGCCCTCAGCAGCCTCCTCGGCCCTGGCCTGCACAGGCGCATTCGTGGCACCCGCTACGCTGGAAAGTGCTACCAATCCGCCAGCAACCGCAGCGCCGCCCGCAACAAAGCCGCGCCTCGTCACACGTGCATTCATAATGCCTCCTTCTCCAGCAGGCGCAGGACAGTCCCCAATAAGCTGCCCGCCAACCTGCAACTGGCTTGCAGCCTAATCCAAGGTCCATGAACATGCCCACATCTTCGATGTAGTCACTTGTCCGATTAGGTTTTGGTGCCCCCACATCAAATGGGGAATAGCCGGAAAATACAGTCGCCTCCTCATTTCCTGGCCTGTGCTACCATGGCGTTCTGACAAAGGGGGACGGGAAGTGAAACGGCAGGCAAGCACACAGAGCACCGGCATGTTAGGTGGCTTTTCCATAATGCCGATACTAGGAATCTGCGCGTTCCGCGTCTCGGCATGGTCGGTGTTCGGCAGTTCCTACATCGACTACACACCCGAGGCCTTTTCCATCTCGCGCCTGGCGCAGCTCCTTGGCATTCTTGCCATAATGCTTGTTTCCGCACGTTGGGCAATCTCGCGCAAAGCACAACTGGCAAGCATTGCCTGCGCAACTCTTGGAATGACGGCCGGGGCAGCAATGTGTTTGGCGTGCGCCGACCCAACCTCCGCGCTTTTTACTGGAGCCCGTCTCTTCCATGGTGCATGCTCTGCCGTGCTCATAATGGGATGGGGCGCTTACACATGCGACCTCGAACCTCGCAAGACTGCTGTTTACGTGTCTCTTGCTTTTGTGTTATACGGCGCTATCTCTTTTGGCCTGCAGGGGTCGGGGGCAGCTCTGAGCGGCCTTGTTGCCATCGGCTCGCCGCTTCTGGCAGGGCTGCTGCTCTGTGTCGCACCCCGACCCGCGGATGCCATAGCCACGCATACCGACATAAACGCCGAAAGCACCATACCGCGCGCATGCAGGCAAAAGGGTGCCCTTCGCAACATCGATTGGGGCCCGGCAATAATGCTGCTCGCCTGCTGCATTGTCTGCTCCATAAGCGACCTTCTGGTTGCTCCGATGAGCGGCGGCACGTCTGCCTACACCGCCAACGCCTTCCGAGTGCTCGCGTTCCTCGTCCTTGCCTGCGTTTTCTGCACGTGGGTATTCGGACTTCGCCGAGATGACCCCGACCAACTCTGGCCGCTTTATTCATGCACGGTTTTCTTTGGCTTGCTTGGCTTCTCGTCGTTTTCCTTTGTAAACCCCATCGCATCGTTGAGCTTCATGCAGGCAACTCAAGACTGCATCATGCTGTTTGCCTGGGTTTTCGTGGCAGGCACCTGTTACCGGCAGCATCTGCCGCGTCTCATCGCCTTTGGCGTGGGAACAACGCTGTACATGCGAACCGACATTATTTCAAACATTCTGACTCTTCTCGGAATCCATCTTGACAAAGCCGACGATGCCGTAGCGGTCGCGCTCAGTTTCACCATGGCAGCCGTACTCATCGTGTACACAGTCATGCTTTTGGGAAGGAAGATTTGGGGAGAAAAATCCAGCAGTAAGGACACTGGCGAGGATGTGGCTTCAGCCGACATGCCAGTAGAACTCGTGAACTGCGGAAGTGGCGGCGTGGCAGCCAGTGGCACTGATAGCGAGCTTTCATGGCTTGGACCCTACGATCTTTCGGCTCGTGAGCAGCAAGTCGTCAATCTGCTGCTACATGGATACACCTTGCCCCAAGTGGGAGAGCGCCTTGGCGTGTCCTTAAACACCGCCCGATACTACGCCAAAGGCATCTATCGCAAGCTCGACATCCACAGCAAGGCCGAGCTCATCGACCTGGCAGAAGGAAGAAAATAGGGTCATCTGCGTATCGCCAGCAATACCCACGCCCTCAGCATCTACACCAAGTGCGGCGTGCACTCCCAGCGCGAGTTCATGGAACTGCCTGACGAGAAGTAGCGGCGGGCAAAAAGAGAGCGTAAACGACGGACGGTGCCGTCTTCCAGCCAAAACCCCTGTCACCTCTTTTACGTGACATGCCTGGTTATGGCAAAGAGCCTGCGTTTGATGCGACACGGCGTGGTTGGGGCTCGGCTATGGTCTTCTTCAGCGAGCGAGGCGCGCAGCCCCGCTCGAGTGAAGGCATACTTCCAAGGAGGACCATCATGCACACCAACCATCAGGCACCCGCCGCTTTCGCAGCACTTGACCGTCGCGCCTTTGTTGCCGGCGCAGCCGCTGTCGCAGCCGGCACCGCCGCACTCGCCAGCGCCGCTCACGCCGACGAGGCCGCACCCGTCGCCGACGACCGCAACGGCACCTCGGCCCGCGCCGCCCAGGAGACGGCCGACGAGACCGTCGAGTGCGACGTCGTCATCGCAGGTGCCGGCATCGCCGGTCTCATGGCTGCCGACCACCTCGTCGAGCAGGGCTTCAAGGTGTGCCTGCTTGAGAAGGGCGTCAGCGCCGTCGTGTCCGACTGGGCTCAGTGCGGCGGCCCCAACGCCTGCGAGACGCAGATCCAGAAGGACGAGGACGCCTGGGTTTCCCTCGACGACATGTTCAAGTACATGTACGGCTTCTCCAACGGCTCCGTCAACGCCAAGCTGCTCAAGAACGTCCTGGCTGGTACCGGCCCCTCCATCGACCGCATGTGCGAGCTGGGCATCCCCATGCACCTGTGGGAGGACGCCTACGGCGTGGGCTTCCGCGGCCGCCACTACATTGACGCCAGCCCCACCGACCGCACCGACCCCATCGTCGCCGACATCGAGGCCAACGGCGGCACGGTGACCTTCGGCGCTGCCGTCTACGCCATCCTCATGGAGGACGGCAAAGCCGTGGGCGTGCAGGCCGAGGTTGACGGCAAGGTCGTGGACTACCGCGCCAAGGCGACCGTCATCGCCACGGGCGGCTTCCTGGGCAACACCCAGATGCAGCAGGAGCACTTCAACACGCCCATCTTCCCGCTGGGCAACACCGTGTCCGACGGCACCGGCATCCAGATGGTCCTCGATGCCGGCGGCGCTCTCGACCGTCCCTTCGCGATTCTGGGCAACGAGTGCGGCGCCGTGTCGCCCGCCACGGACAGCTGGCCCTTCTCGCCCGAGTGGAAGAACCTCAACGAGCACTACGGCTACTGGCTGTTCGGCGGCCTGTACGTGGACGGCACGGGCAGCCGTTTCGTGAACGAGGGCGACGTGGCGGCCCTGCCACTGGCCAAGGGCGGCGAGGCGCTCGCACGTGCCGGCCATGCCTGGGTGGTCATGGACGCCGACTACTACAACGCCTGCCAGAACGAGGGCATCTACGCCTACCTGGGCGAGCCCGCTGAGTGGGTCGCAGGCGCCGGCGCTGGCTACTACAACCCCACGCCCGAGAACGTCGAGGATCACCTGCAGCAGGCCATCGAGGAGGGCTGGGGCATCAAGGCCGACACCCTCGAGGAGGTCGCCGAGAAGTTCGGCCTCACGAACCTCGTCTCCACGGTCGAGAGCTACAACGCCATGTGCGAGGCCGGTGAGGACACCGAGTTCTACAAGCCCGCTTGCTTCATGAAGCCCGTCGCCACCGCCCCGTTCTACGCCTTCGAGTACGTGCCGAGCGCCTGGGGCACCAACGGCGGCGTCAAGGTGGACAGCGGCCTGCATGCCGTGGACACCGAGAACAACGCCATCCCCGGCCTGTACGTGGCTGGCGTCGACGCCGGCTCCATGTACACGGTGCCCTACTTCACCAACCCCGGCTCCTCGGTGGGCAACGCCATGGGTTCGGGCTGGTTCGTCGCCGACCAGATTGCCGCCGACCTCGCGTAAGGCAAGCATCTAGGGCGCTCTAGAGTGCGGCCGCAAGGCCAGGCTCAGCGCCAGCGCTCGGCCTTGCGTAGAGCCAGCGCGAGGTCGGGTGCGAACGGCACAACATGCGCCGCAACTCCTAGGAGGTCGTCCGGAAACGGGCGGCCTCCTTATTCCTCATGGCCTTCTACCAGGTCGATAAGCTCCTGCTTGGAATGAACGTCGAGCTTGGTGTAGATGCGGCGCACGTGGGTGGCCACGGTGTTCTTGGACAGGAACAGCGCCTCGCGAATGTATGTCTGTGAGCGGCCGCGCGCCAGGTACTCGCACACCTCGGCCTCGCGAGGAGACAGCTGATACCGCGCCGCAACGCGCGCGACACCGGCCGCGATGGGGTCGGAGGACTCGGCACCACAGGAAGAAGGCGACGCACCCTCAGCCGCATGTTCAAAGGCAACACCTGATGCGAGGGCATCTTCAGGCAATCCCTCGGCAGAGACGCGCCTGGCACGGTCAGCCTGTGCCTCGTAGGACCGCTGCGGGATGAGCACCATCGCAAGCGCGTACACGCAGACAACCACAAGCCCGAACAAGGCGGGATCGGCCTCGGCAACCCCGGCCCGAGCGCACCAACCGCTCAGCAGCTGGCCAAGCAGCACTCCCAGATAGCTCGCCGCCGAACCCGACGCCAACCAAAACGCGCGCCTCTCAGGCCGGCTCTGTGCAATGCGGATGAAGTACAGCAAAAGAATGATTTCGCAGCATGAGTTAAGCGCGACATTGAGCACGCCTGCCCAAAACTGAGCCATCGGGCTATCAAAGGCAAACAACGTCACCGAAAGCACGAGCACCGGCAGCGTCATCGAAGCAAGCGCCTGAAAATCAACGCGCACAGCAAAACGAATGATGAGCAGCGCAAAAGCGATGGCAAGCGAATACCCAACAACGCCCGCAATGTCGACGCCAGCAACAAGAGCCTCGTTACCAAGCAGCACCTGGCCTGACGACGTCGGCGCGATGTTGATAGCCGTCCAAGCCACGACTCCGAAGATGAGCATGCGCACGATGGCCGGCACTCCCTCGGGCGCATACGTGCCGTCAGCAGCGCCCTCCGGCCCGTCACGACCCTCCTCATCGACCCACACGCGAGCGCGGCCGAGTGTCAACGCGCATGCCGCTACGAGCAAAAGCGCGACAACGAGCGCCGGCAGCTGCGCAAGCGACGGCACGACAATAGCGCACAGCGCGCTCGCCAAGAACGACACCGGAACGATTGTCTCGAGGCTCGCCATGTCGAGACGCGACAGAGCCAGGCTCCACAGCAGGCTGAACAGGGCGCTCGCCGCACCCGTGCACACACCGCTCACAGCAGCGAGCACCCAAGCAAGCGTCGGCTGCCCAACATACTGGTACACAACCGAGAGCACCGTGCCCAAAGCCGCCAAGCCGGGCGCCGTGACATACGCGGCATGGCTATGCTCCAAGTCGCGCCGCGTACCGAGAACGGCCAGGACAACAAGCAGGGCGGGCACGACAACCGCTGAAACCAGCCACGACAGGTCGAATTCGCCGCCGTTTACCGACCTTGTGGCAAGCGACGCCGTGCTCCACGACACATAGCCCCACGCATAGAGAAAGCCGTAGCCGAAGAAAAAGAACGGTATGCCCCGCCATGAAGTGGACGGTGAAACCTCAGATGACTGCCCCATGGAACCTCGCAGTGTCAATGGCAAACGTTGGGAAGATTGTACAGCGTACGGAGCTCGGCGCAGTTGGGCACCCTACCCCTGACGCACGCGGTCGAGCAGTTCGGCACGGGTATGCACGTCGAGCTTCTGGTAGATGTGCCGCTTGTGAGTAAGCGCCGTCCCCTCGGAAATGCCAAGCTCTTCCTGGACACGGGCAACGTCGTAGCCGCGCGCGAGCACGGCGAGCACGTCACGCTCGCGCGGAGTCAGGCCGCACGCATCTGCAAAGAGAACACAGTTGCTGGCCAGGGCATCTATTTCATCAGGCACATCATCAGCCGAAACAACGGCATCACCCGCAGCGCCCTCTTCCATATCCGATGCCCCATCAGCCCCATCGTGGCGAAAACGCAACGGACGATTCAACACAAGCGTAAGCGACACGAATCCCACGACCATAGAAGAGACGCCAGAAACGAGCACGAAAGAGCTCTCAAAGGCAGATCCAGCCACCAAATATCCCAGCGGACCTCCCAGAGTGCCGGCAGCGATCAATCCAACCACAAATGCCAGGCAGCAAACAGCAGGACGGCACCCATCCCTCAACGCAAAAGCCGACAACGTAGACGGCAGAACCGCAACCGCCGACCACAAGGCGAGCGTCGTGACC
>Ga0129314_1001765_pt1 | contig 13795 bp, 16 predicted proteins | sample O1111metagenome_FD_94431 | JGI IMG/M metagenome (GOLD analysis project Ga0129314, IMG submission 94431) | Orangutan individual fecal microbial communities from fecal samples from Wisconsin, USA - O1111 metagenome | ecosystem: Host-associated > Mammals > Digestive system > Large intestine > Fecal...
GGCAGGCCTCCACACGCCGGCTCCATTCCACCAACCGCTGTTGTTGATTGGCTCTCTGTAAACTTGCTGCCTTCTCCATGTCTGCACCTCACTATCTTGGAGTCTGGGACACTCTCTGGTACTGCTTGGTACTACCATGCACTTCCTCAGACTCTTATAGTTTGGCAGAGGCATTTTACCCTGACAAGCCGCCGACTGTTTTTACGCTTACATTTGAGTGTGTATCAGTAAGCGTATATGACATAGAAAAATTGCAATATACATCCAAAAAGGTATTATGAAAGCAGGGGAATTATTCTGAAAAAGAATGATTCCCCTGCTTTTTTCCAATCCCGTCTGACAGATGCCGTAAGTGTAATTTTGAGTGAATTACTTTCTTACGAGCACCCGGCTAAAGGGCGCGGGGCCTTTTATACAGAAAACGGACGGACAGGAATGCGGCGGATTTCGTGAAATTCCGCGCATGGAAGCCGATCCGCCGGGACAAGATAAGGCCGGGGTGATGAAGCATGAAAAGCGAGACCGGGGCCTATCTCTGCCTGACGGATCTGCTGGACCAGGATCTGTCGGCCTACGAGTATTTCCAGACCCTGCCGCCGGAGGTCCAGAGCAGACTGCGGCGGTCCGACGGCAATGTCACCAGCTTTCAGGAGCTGCAGGCCCAGGCGGCGGCTCTGAGGGCCATGCCCACGCCGGAGCTGTGAAAAGAGACAAAAAAGCGCGCTCCCGCGGCCTGTGCCGTGGGAGCGTGTTTCTGCAAAGACCGGCGGAAGCTCACAGACCGGCGTCGAACACGGTCTGCACCAGCAGCATGTACACCGCCGTGCCCCCGGCGATGCTCAGTAGCACATTGCCCCGCCAGCGGTGGAGCAGCACCACCACGGCGATGGCCAGCAGCTCCGGCGCGCCGTGGGGCGCGGTCAGCCAGGCGGCGTCCTTCAGGCAGTAGACCACCAGCAGGCCCATCATGGCGGGCGGCAGCACCCGCCCCAGATAGATCACTACCGCCGGAGGCTGCTTGTTCTCGGGAAACAGCCAGAAGGGAAGCCAGCGGGTGATCTGGGTCCCGGCGGCCACGGCCAGGATGATGGCCAATGTTTGGACAGGCGTCAGGTACACAGCTTTTTCCTCCCTCCCAGCAGCGCCGCCAGGATGAACACCATGGCGGGAATCATCAGATCGTCGTGGAACAGGACCAGCGCCAGCACCGTGCAGCCGATGCCGATGAGACCCGCCGGACGGTTCTCCGGCTTTTTCCAGTGTTCCAGAAACAGCACCACGAACAGGGCCGTCAGGGCGAAGTCCATGCCGGTGGTGTTGAAGGTCAGCAGGCTCCCCAGCAGGCCGCCCAGGGCGGTGGCGATGACCCAATAGGAGTAGTCCAGCAGGGAGACGGCCAGATAGAAGGATCGCCGGTCCACGCCCTCCGGCGGGGCCACCGTGGACACCAGAGAGAAGGTCTCGTCGCTGAGGGTGTAGATCAGGGGAAGCCGGGCAGCGCCAAGGCCCTTGTATTTGCCCAGAAGCGAGAGTCCGTAGAAAATGTGCCGTGCGTTGACCATAATGGCCAGCAGGAAGGCCTGCAGGGGGTCAAAGGCGGACACCAGCAGATTGATGGCCACGTACTGCATACTGCCGCCGAAGCCGATGGCGCTCATGAGCGTGGACCACAGGGGGCCGTAGCCGTGGGCCTGCATCAGCAGCCCATAGGCCAGACCGAGACAGAGATAGCCCGTCAGCACCGGGACGGGGCGCAAAACAAAGGGGGCGGCATCCGCCGCCCCCTGTTTTCCGGTTACATCTTCTCCGGCGCGTCCACGCCGATGAGCTTCAGACCGTTTTTCAGCACGATCCGGGCGCAGTCCGCCAGCTTCAGACGGGCCGCGGCCACCTGGGGCTCCTCGCCCTTGATGCGGCAGGCGGTGTAGAACCGGTGGAAGCAGGCCGCCAGCTCCTGGAGGCAACGGTTGATGTGGCTGGGATCGTAGTCCCGGGCCGCCAGACGGATCTCCTCGCAGTACTGGGCCAGCTGCTTGATGAGGGCTTCCTCGGCCTCGCCGGGCAGCAGGTCCATGTCCACGTCCGCCACAGCGGGGACGGTCATGTGCTCCGCCTCCATGGCCCGCAGCAGGGAGCAGATGCGGGCGTGGGCGTACTCCACGTAGTAGATGGGGTTCTCGGAGTCCTCCCGAACCGCCAGGCCCAGGTCGAATTCCATCTGAGTGTCCGGTTTGGCGTTGAAGAACCACCGGGCGGCGTCCACGGGCACCTCGTCCAGCAGATCGGACAGGGAGATGGCCTTGCCGGTGCGCTTGCTCATCCGAACGACCTCGCCGTCCCGCAGCAGCTTCACCAGCTGCATCAGCACCACGTCCAGACGGTTGGTGCCGTCCAGACCCAGAGCGTCCACGGCGCCCTTCAGACGGGCCACATGTCCGTGGTGGTCGGCGCCCCAGATGTTGATGACCCGGTCAAAGCCGCGGACGCCGAACTTGTTCCGGTGATAGGCGATGTCGGCGGCAAAGTAGGTGTAGAAGCCGTTGCCCCGGCGCAGCACGTCGTCCTTCAGATCCAGCTTCTCGATCTCCTCCTCGGACTTGCCCGCCTTCCGCAGGTTCTCCGCTAGGATCTCGGCGGTCTTCAGCCACAGGGCGCCGTCCTTCTCGTAGGTCCAGCCCCGGTCCGTCAGCAGCTGCACCGTGTCGGCCACAAAGCCGCTCTCATGGAGGGAGGACTCGAAGAACCACACGTCGTAGTTGATCTTGTAGCGCTGGAGGTCGGACTTCATCTTGGGCAGGTTTACGCTGAGGCCGTACTGGGCCAGGGTGTCCCGCCGCTCCGTCTCGGGGGCGTTCAGCAGCTTGTCCCCATTGGCGTCATAGTAGGCCTGGGCCAACTCCTTGATGTCCACGCCCTGATAGCCGTCCTCGGGGAAGGGGACATTCTCCTCGCCCTTGATGATCTGGAGATACCGGGCTTCCAGGGATTGGGCGAACTTGTCGATCTGGTGACCGGCGTCGTTGACGTAGAACTCACGGGTGACGTCGGCACCGCAGGCGGAAAGCACGGAGGCCAGGGTGTCGCCCAGCACGCCGCCACGGGCATTGCCCATGTGCATGGGGCCGGTGGGGTTGGCGGAGACGAACTCCACCATGATCTTCTGGCCCTTCAGGTTTCCGGCGGTGCCGTAGTCCGGGCCCTCGGACTCCACGGCGGCCAGCACGTCCCGGTACCAGGTGCGGTTCAGACGGAAGTTCAGGAAGCCGGGGCCGGCGATCTCGGCGGAGGCGAAGTAGCTGCCCTCCAGGTCCAGATGCTCCAGCAGGATCTGGGCGATGTTCCGGGGCGGCATCCGCAGGGCCTTGGAGGCGGACAGAGCGAAGGTGGTGGTGAAGTCGCCGTTCCGGGTGTCCTTGGGGATCTCTACGGGAGCGGTCTTGACCTCCGCCTGGGGGAGCTTTCCGGCGGCCGCGGCGGCCTGATAAGCGGCCATGGTCAGGCTGGCGGCCTGGTCTTTTGCGTTCTGGATCATGTTAATCATATGAATACCCCTCTTTTTAATTAGGAATTAGGAATTAGGAGTTAGGAATTAAGAACCGGGAGTTGAGAATCAGGAATTTAGCAGCGGCCAATTTCTCATTCCTCATTCCTGATTCTTAATTTTTCGTCCGTACCCGGATGCGGAAGGCGTTCTGTCCGGTGGCGGTGTGCTGGATGGCGATGGAGTACCGGATGTCCAGCAGGCCGCCACGCTCTGTCAGGCTGCATCGGAGACGGCTGGTCTGGATGTCCACGCTGAGGGCGCCGAAGGGCGTCTCATACAGGGAGGTGTGGCGGCAGCCCTCCTGGAATACCATCTGGGAGTTCACCTTGCCGGTGCGGGTCAGCACCACTTGACCGTCTTTCACCGTGAAGGTGGTGGTGGTCCCATCCAAGCCGGTGAGGGCCGTCTCCTCGTAGGACAGCAGGAAGCCCTCCTCCGTGACGGTCATGGTCCCCTCGGTCATCAGCTCCGAGTGGTCGCCGTCGGTGCCGTCGAAATTCTGGATGGCCCGGATCGTCAGGATGACGGGAATGGTCTTGGTGTCGGTGTTCGTCAAAGTCAACCCTCCTATGCTGCTGTGCAGATCCTCCCGGAGAAATGGGGAGGGCGGCCACGGAAACAATGGCCGTTACAAATAATATATTATACTATGGCAGAGCGGGGGTCGCAAGACGATTTTTCCGGCTTTTCAAAATTTTTGCGGCAATTTCTCGCCGAAAGAGTATAGCTTTTTTATGGAGAGTTTGCTATAATCCTCTCGAGTATCAAAAACATGCGCAAGAACCATTGCCTGGACGACTGGATCGGAGGTGTCTGAAGTCCATGAATATTGAATTGACGGAACAGCAGTACCGGTATCTGCTGGATTTGGTGTACGTAGGGAACTGGGTGATGAATTCCGCCCGGGAGAATGACCGCATCCGGGAATATGACCAAGTGGAGAGTCTGATCTTCTCCCACGCGCCGGCCCACGGCATGAAGAAGCTGGTGGAGCTGCTGGACGGAGAGATCATCCCGTCCCGGGCCTTTGCCGACGGCGGCATCCATGAGGCCATCGCGGACTACGAGGATGTGGCGTTTTACGAGATCCTGGCGGAGGAGATGGCCCTGCGGGACATGGACGGCGAGCCCCTGACACGGGAGAACTACGAGCAGCTCATGGAGCGCATCGACACGTATCTGGACGAATTCGACCAGCACGGGACGGATCATATCTCGGTGGATCTGGATGATGAGTAAAGCGAGTAAAGGGGGAGCAGGCTCCCCCTTTAGAATCCCCGCCACCAGTCTGCGGAGTGGTGCCGCCCAGGGCGGCTGGGGTCTCGGTATTTTTCCGCCGCACAGAAGGTGAATTGCCCCGCAGGGGCAAGAGAAGCCCCTCTGGAGGGTGTCGCCGGAAAAATGATTATGGCATCTTTGTTTGCCCGGAGGCAAACAAACCGGGGGAAACCTATGGTTTCCCCCTGGCCCCTCTTCCTTTTTTGAGGGGCTTTTTTCTTAATCGATCATTTTTACATAAGCAGAAAAGAGGAGCATTATGGAGGAGAAAGCGAAGGTCTATTTTGCGGATTTCCGCGCCGACTGGCGGGAGAATCTGCCGCAGAAGCTGGCCCGTCTCATGCGGACGGCGGGCTTTGACACCATTGACATGGACGGCAAGTATGTGGCCATCAAGATGCACTTCGGCGAGCCGGGGAATCTGGCGTACCTCCGGCCCCAGTGGGCCCGGGTGGTGGCGGATATGGTGAAGGAAAAGGGCGGCAAGCCTTTCCTCACCGACTGCAACACCTTGTATGTAGGCGGTCGGAAGAATGCCCTGGACCATCTGGAGTCCGCCTATCAGGATGGCTTCACTCCCTACGTCACCGGCTGCCACATCCTCATCGGCGACGGTTTGAAGGGAAGCGACGACGTGGAGGTGCCGGTGGAGGGCGGACAGTACGTCAAGTCCGCCAAGATCGGCCGGGCCATCATGGACGCCGACGTGTTCATCTCCCTGACCCACTTCAAGGGCCATGAGCAGACCGGCATGGGCGGCTGTCTGAAGAACATTGGCATGGGCTGCGGCAGCCGGGCCGGCAAGATGGAGATGCACAGCGCAGGCAAGCCCTTCGTGAAGCAGAAGAAGTGCATTGGCTGCGGGGCCTGCGCCAAAATCTGCGCCCACGGCGCGCCGCTGATCGCCGACGGCAAGTGCGCCATCGACCACGACCGGTGCGTGGGCTGCGGCCGCTGTCTGGCCCTGTGCCCCAAGGACGCGATTCAGGTGGGCTGCGACGAGGTGCTGGACATCCTGAACTGCAAGATCGCCGAGTACACCAAGGCCGTGGTGGACGGCCGGCCCTGCTTCCACATCGCCCTGGCCCGGGATATGTCCCCCAACTGCGACTGCCACGCGGAGAACGACGCCCCCATCACCCCGGACGTGGGCATGTTCGCCTCCTTTGATCCCGTGGCACTGGACCAGGCCTGCGCCGATGCCGTCAACGCCCAGCCCGCCCTGCCCGGCTCCGCCCTGTTTGACGAGGGCTGCGACCACGAGGACCACGACCACCTCCACGCCGTCCATCCGGACACCCGGTGGCAGGTGGCTCTGGAGCACGGCGAAAAGCTGGGCATCGGCACCCGGCAGTATGAGCTCATCAGAATTTAAGACCAGGAGTCTGCAAAAGCTCCCCGGACGGCAATTGCCGTCCGGGGAGCTTTTGGTCATATATCGGGGGAGAGCGGTCACGCCTTCAGACCCTTCAGCTCCCACCGGCGGCCCCGGTAGCGGGCCACGAAGAAGACGGTCCGGCAGACCCAGTCGATGTACATGGCGAACCAGATGCCCAGCACACCGAATCCCAGACCGCGGGCGAACCAGACGCCGAAGATCACCCGGAAGATCCACATGGATAGGGAGGAGACGGTCATGGTGAAACGGGTATCTCCCGCGGCCCGCAGAGTCTGGGGCAGCTGGAAGGCGAGGGGCCACAGCAGGATGCCCACGCCGCCGTGGGAGAACAGAATGACCCGGGCGTAGGCGTTGGTCTCCTCAGACAGGCCGTAGATCCAGAGGATCACCGGCATCAGGGCGAAGATCAGCAGATTCGTCAGCAGCATGGATGCATAGCCCCACTTCATCAGCTTCCGGGTGTAGAAGCGGGCCTTTTTCATGTCTCCGGCGCCCACGCACCGGGACACCACCGTCACCATGCCGAGGCCGATGGACTGAGGCGCCATGCACTGGAAGGTGCCGACGATGTTGCCGATGGCGTTGGCCGCCACAGAGGCGGTGCCGAACACCGTCACCGCCGACAGCAGCATCAGCTTGCCCAGCTGGAACATGCTGCCCTCAATGCCGTTGGGAACGCCGATGTACAGGATGTTGCGGATCATGCTTCGCTCATGACGAAAGGAGAAGGGCCGGGACAGGTGCAGCACCAGATCCTTCCGGCACAGCAGCACCACCATCAGGACCGCCGCCACGATCTTGGACACCAGCGTGGGGATGGCCACACCGGCCACGCCCATGTGGAAGCCGAAGATCAGGATGGCGTTGCCGGCCACGTTGATGCCGTTCATCACCAGGGAGACGACCATGGAGACGTTGGAGTTGCCCATGACCCGGAACAGCGCGGCGCCGGCGTTGTAGATAGCCAGAAAGAACGTGGACGATTCCACGATCATAAAATAGGTGTTGGCATAGGCGGCCACGTCGGCCTCGATGGCGCCGAACACCACATGGAGGATGAAGCCCTTCAGAAGATACAGCAGCGCCGTGATGACCAGCGCACACTCTCCCATAAACAGAAAGAGCTGCTGGGCGGAGTGGTTGGCCTTCTCCATATCCCGGCGGCCCAGATACTGGCCCGCCACAACGGCGCCGCCGGTGGCCAGCGCCGCGAAGGCACTGACCAGAAGGACGTTCACCGAGTCCACCAGGGACACGGCGGATACCGCCGCCTCGCCCACCCGGGCCACCATCATGGAGTCCGCCAGACCCACGGTGATGGCCAGCAGCTGCTCAATGACCAGCGGAATGATCAGCTTCCGCAGGTCCCTGTTGGAAAATTCAATCGATGTCTCTGACTGCATGGAGTTCCTCTTTCCTGTCCGCCTGCCCGTAAAAGGCCCGGGGACTGGTGTGAAATGTGTTCTGGAAGGCCCGCAGGAAGGTGGAGTATTCCTGGAAGCCGGACTGCTCGGCCGCCTTCATCACCGGCACGCCGCTGCGGATCAGCTCTCCCGCCCGCAGCAGACGCTTCTGGTTGATATACTGGTGGACGGTGTAGCCGGTGACGGCTTTGAACCGGTGCATCAGATAGTACCGGGACAGGTAGAACTGCCCCGCCAGGGTGTCCACATCCAGCCGGTCCGTCAGGTGGGCGCCGATATAGCGCAGGACAGCCTCCATCTTGGGGTCCACCCGGTAGGAATCCGTCTGCTCCGCGGTCCGGTCCTTGAGAATGTCCCGGTTTACCTGGATCAGAAGCTGCTGGCAAAGGGTGTCCGCCAGCAGAGCGCCGCCGAATTCCCGGGAGCGCAGAGCCTCCTCCAGCTCCTGGATGGCGGCCATATAGCGCAGCTTCTGCTCCGGATCCAGACGCAGCAGGTGGAAATTCCGCTGCCGGGCCAGCTCGAAGCAGGCGGCCAGATCCGTGTCGGAGCCGCCCCGGCGTTCCAGCCAGTCCCGGCCAAGCCAGACCACCACCCGCTCATAGGGGGCCGAGGGATCGATGGCCACCCGATGGATGGAGCCCCGTCCCACCAACAGCAGGTCCCAGGGGCGGAGAAAGTAGGTGACGCCCTCCACCACATAGGTCACCTGTCCGCCCAGACACAGGATGAGCTTGTCGAATTCGTGGTAATGATCCTCCAGCTGCTGGGCGCGGCTGTCCTTCAAATGGAACAGCCGGAAGTCCTCGCAGAGATAACCGCGTTTGTCCGCGTTTCCGTCCATCTGTTGACCACCGCCTTCCGCCGCAGCTGCGGCCGCTATATCTTACCGCACTTTCCGCCAGGTTACAACCAGAAAACAGACGAAAATTCCGAGAAAAATCGATGGAATTTGACCAAATCGTCCAGAGGACGCAATGGGCGAAATCCTGTTTTTCAGGCCGCTTCCGCCCAAAAATTTATGAAATTCGGAGAATTGCATTGACAGTGCCTTTTTGCTATACTGAATAACGGTGTAAAATCTTTGAAAAATTTTGGAGAGGAGCTGTCGTATGAGCCGTGCGGACGAGGTATTCATTCAGAACTGCCGGGATATTTTGGAGAACGGCGTCTGGGATACGGAGCAGGAGGTGCGCCCTCACTGGGAGGACGGAACGCCTGCCCATACAGTCAAAAAATTCGGTATCGTCAACCGCTATGACCTGCGGCAGGAATTTCCCATTCTTACCATCCGCCGGACCTACTGGAAGACGGCGGTGGACGAACTGCTGTGGATCTGGCAGAAGAAGTCCAACAACATCCGTGACCTGCGGGGCCATATCTGGGACGAGTGGGCGGATGAGAGCGGCTCCATCGGCAAAGCCTACGGCTATCAGTTGGGAGTGAAGCACCACTATCCCGAGGGGGATATGGACCAGGTGGACCGGGTGCTGTACGACCTGAAGCACAACCCCGCCTCCCGACGCATCCTCACCAGCCTGTACAACCACGCGGACCTCAGCGAGATGCATCTGTATCCCTGTGCGTGGTCCATGACTTTCAACGTCTCCGGCAATGTGCTCAACGCCATTCTGAACCAGCGCAGTCAGGATATGCTGACGGCCAACAACTGGAACGTGACGCAGTACGCCGTCCTGGTGCATATGCTGGCCCAGGTCTCCGGCCTGGTGCCCGGCGAGCTGGTCCACGTCATCGCCGACGCCCACATCTACGACCGGCACGTGCCCATCGTGGAGAAGCTGCTCTCCGCGCCCCAGTCCCCGGCGCCGGAATTCAGGATGGACGGTTCCGTGACGGACTTCTACCAGTTCACACGGGACAGCTTCGCCCTGGAGGGGTATAGCCCCGCGGCCTTTGATGAGAAGATCCCTGTTGCCATTTGAGCGATCGAGGAGGAATACAGATTTATGAACGCCATCGTAGTCGTGGATGAAAACTGGGGCATCGGCAAAGAGGGAGGACTCCTGTTCTCGCTGCCCACAGACATGAAGCACTTCCGCTCCCTGACCATGGGCGGCACCGTCATCATGGGACGGAGGACCCTGGACTCCTTCCCCGGCGGCAAGCCCCTGAAGGGACGGCGGAACATCGTCATCACCCGGAACCATGCCCTGCACATGGAAGACGTGGAGACGGTGGACAGTCCCGAGGCGGCCCTGGCCCTGGTGGAGGGGGAGGACCCCGAAAAGGTGTGGGTCATCGGCGGCGGCAGCGTGTACACCGCTCTGGTGCCCCACTGCAAGCGGGTCTACCTGACCAAGGTGGACGCCACGGCGGGCGATCCCGACACGTATTTCCCCAATCTCAACAAGCTCCACAGCTGGAGCGTGGAGCAGACCAGCGAGCCGGTGACGGAGAACGGCGTCACCTACCGGTTCATTGATTATGTAAACAATAACATGTGAGACCGGCAGCAGCTGAAACGGAACAAAGTCCCGGCGGGAACTCCCGCCGGGACTTTTCGCGCTGTGTGGGGTTTGAACGGTCCGGCCTTAGGCCGACGGCCCTTCGCCGTCCCGGAGACTGCACAGTCCGGCGCCGATGGCCGTGGCGAAGGTGGCGTTCTCCGGAATGATGTAGTGAATGCCGTAGAGCTTCTCGAAGTTCTGAAAATTGGGTCCCGCCTGGTCCAGGGTGGTCATGGAGCCGGTGAGCACCACCGTGCGGGCGCCGCAGCTCTGGCAGGCCAGCACCGTCATGGTGCCAATGGCCTGCAATACCAGATTCACCACGCCGGCGGCCAGATCGGCGGGAGAGGCGTCCTCCGCCAGATTGCCGAAGTTGGCGGCGGTCATGTCCGGGTCCAGGGTCGCGGCGGCGTTCCGGGAGATGTCCTTGATGGTCAGATCCACGTGATTCAGGTCCCCCTGGGCTGCCAGCTTCTTGATCTGGCCGAACCGCTCCATGTCCACCAGCTTCCGGCACAGGCCTCCCAGGGTGCCGCCGCCGATGCCGCTGCCGCAGAGATGGCGCACCGTGCCGTCCTGCTTCGCGTACAGGAAGGCGGTGCCGGTGCCCATGGTCACCACCACGGCATCGTCCTGCCCGGACAGGGCCAGGGCGCCGGTGCCGCTGGCGGAGAACTCGTCCACCCGGCGGGTGGGGATGCCGTAAATGTCCCCCTCCACGTAGGACGCGCCCACGCCGGTGAGGACGATCTGCCGCACGTCGTTCAGGGACAGACGGTTGCTGTTGAGAAAATTGCCCAGGGCGCCGAACAGGGAGGTGAGCTGGTCCTCCGCCCGCACCCGGAGCATGGCCAGGACGGAACCGTCGGGCCGCAGGCCCACGATCTTGGTGGTGGAGCCGCCGATGTCGATGCCGAGAATGATATCCATGGAAAAACCTCCAGTCGATGAGACGCCGTTACCGGATGACGTTCCAGTACAGATACAGGCCAAAGGGAATGAGGATCTGTAAGATCAGAATGGCCGGGATGCCGAAGCGGAAGGTCTTGTGGAGGGTCTTGTGATGCCAGACCCGCATGCCCAGCAAAGCGCCGACGCTGCCGCCGATGGCGGCCAGCAGGAACAGCGTCTTCTCCGGCACCCGGCGGGTGGCCTCATGGGTCTCCTTCCGTTTGGCCTTCAGCTTGTCGACGCCGAAGACAAAAAAGGTGACGATATTGATGAGCAGCAGCCAGCAGGCCAGCCAGCCCCAGGGCGAGCCCAGGACGGCCCAGATGAAATCATTGTGGGCCTCCGGCTGATAGACGGCGAGAACTGTGACCATGGCGGCACCTCCGCATAAAAACAGGTTGACCGGAAAAACCGGACAAGTCATTCTACCAGATAATCCCCCTGTTTTCAACCCTGTCCGGCCGGGGACTGACCAAAAGCGCCGCCGACGGTCCGGCCATATCGTCCATCCGTCGGAAATGGCTGGACGGCGGCGAAAAATCCCCGTATACTATGGGCAGAAGGGGGGGCGGAGCACTTGAAGGCGGAAGTGAAGCTGGACCCGGCGGAGCCGGAGGTCCGGGTGGTGATCCACGCACCTGCCGTCACGGAGGAGGTGCGGGAGCTGCTGGCCCGGCTGGAGCCGGGGGCGGGACTGCTCCCCGGCTTCCGGGGAACGGAGGTGACACCTCTGGACCCGCTGGACATCCTGCGGTGCTACGGGGAGGACAAGGGCGTCTTCGCCCAGACGGAGACGGGGACGTATCAGCTGCGGCTGCGGCTGTATGAGCTGGAGCGGCGGCTGCCGGGGGACCGGTTCGTCCGGGTCTCCCACTCGGAGATCGTGAATCTGCGGAAGGTGACGGCCCTGGACCTGTCCCTCACCGGCACCATCCGCATGACCCTCACCGGCGGCGTCACGGTGTACGTCTCCCGCCGGTACGTGAAGAAGATCAGGGAGGTGCTGGGATTGTGAGCGAGCGCAAGGAACTCTTCCGGGAAGTGCTGCGCCGGGCGGGCATCGGATTTCCCTGCGGCGCGGCGGCGGTCTATCTGGTATTCCTGTTGGGAGGACTGTTCGCCTTTCCGGTACAGGAGGGGAACAGCGTTCCGGTGGTGACCGCCGCCATGGTGGAACAGTGGGGAAATCCCGTCACGGCGGCCCTGGTGCAGTTTTTATGGTCCGGCCTTTTGGGTGCGGTGCTGGAGACGGCAGAAGTGCCCTTCCGGCTGGAGCGGCACACCTGGATCTGGTCGGGCGTTCACTTCCTGTTGACGGCGGCGGTGTTTTCACTGGTGGGATACCAGTGCCGGTGGTTCCCCTACCGGGAGACATGGCTGTGCATACTGGGGCTGCTGTTGCTGTGCTATCTGCTGATGTGGGCAGTGCGGTATGTGGGCTGGCGGCAGGATGTCCGGGCCATCCGCAAAGGCGTGGGCCTGCCGGAGGAGCCGGAGCGTCCCGTCTGGCGGAGGGCTGTGCCCTACGGGCTGCTGGCAGTGGGCGTGGAACTGATGCTGCCCTGGCTGCTGCGGGTATTGGACGCCCGGGACGTGCCGGTGCTGACCGGAATTTTCTATCCTTTCCTCATTCTGCCGCTGTTCTGCTTTTTCAGCAGTGCATCTCTGGGGAAGCGGTGCCGGCGGCTATGGCTGTGCTACCCGGTTCTTTGTGGTGCGCTGACGCTGCCGTGTGTGTTCCTGCTGTACAACTCCAGCGCTCTGTTCCAGGCCTGGGTGGCGGCCATCGCCGCTCTGGCGGGAGGGTTGCTGGGGACGCTGCTCCGCCAACGGACGAAGCGCGGGTGAGAGAGGCGGCGGATCGGTCAAAGGGAGGAACCACGGAAATGAGGGAGGCATTGCGGCGCGTCAGTCTGGCTATGCTTGCAGCCGCGGTCATATGCGTGGGCTGCACGCTGTCCGCGCCCAATCTGGGCAGGACGGTTTATATCGGCTCTTTCAAGTTCGGAGTTGAGCTGTGGAGACTATGCTATGCCCTTTATGTGCTGACCATGTGCGGCCTGTTCGTCGCCTCGTTCTTTGTAAAAGACCGCCGGAGATCAACAGGTGGGACGCCGGAGCAGCCCGGCGGTCCAGGACCGCCTGCTAATTTTTAGAGAAAATGGGAACAAACCGGCCTCCTCCGCCGTCTATACAGGCAGAGGAGGCTGATGCTTTTTGAAAAAGTGGAGTTTATTCCTGGGTATCTATTTCTGCCTGTGCCTGATTCTGGGCGGCTGCGGGGCGGCCCAGACCGCCGGGAAGACCGGCGGAAGCGACCCGGCGGGCGCGTCCGTCTCCGGAGAAGATCTCTCTGCCGGTGGGACCGAAGCGGCGGAGGGCGTCACGGAGACCTTCCGGGTCATTCAGGCGGACGGCGGCGTCCTGCTGCTGGCGAAGGAGAACGGCGATTCGGGGGACGTCTATACACTGGTGACGGAAAACCTGCCGTTTGATTCCGACGAAAATCTCACCGCCGGGACGCTGGCGGAGATCACATACGGCGGCATGATCCTGGAGACGTACCCCGCCCAGTTCGCCAATGTGACCTCCGTAAACATTCTGCCCGACGGCTTCAATGACCTGTGCGCCCTGTATCTGGACGTGCTGGAGGACCTGTGGACGGTGGATCCCGGCCTCAACAGCGACGGCCTGACCTATATCGGCGCGGACCTGTCCCGGACCCGTCTGA
>Ga0129314_1001766_pt1 | contig 13785 bp, 11 predicted proteins | sample O1111metagenome_FD_94431 | JGI IMG/M metagenome (GOLD analysis project Ga0129314, IMG submission 94431) | Orangutan individual fecal microbial communities from fecal samples from Wisconsin, USA - O1111 metagenome | ecosystem: Host-associated > Mammals > Digestive system > Large intestine > Fecal...
CGGCGGGTCGATGTAGATCATCTTGACTTTGCCGAGGTAGCTTTCCTGCAGGAGCTTCAGCACTTCCAGATTGTCGCCCTCGATGTAGAGGTTCTCCGTCGCGTCCCAGTTCTTGCTCTCCGCCACACAGGGGCGCAGTGTCTTGCGGATGGGGCGGTTGGCCTCCAGGATCGCCGCCTTTTTGCCCACCCAGGTGAATTCATACGCTTCGTCGCCGTCGATAACTTCATCAGAGAGCATCTGCTTGAGGATCTTGAAGTTGATGGCCTTTTTCGGTGTGCTGTGTTCGTCAATCGTCTCCGTCACACAGTTCGGAAACATCGCGCCGATCTTCTCAACGTTTCCCGCCGTCAAATCCGGGGATTCCATTCGCATTTTATCCATGAGTTCTACGCTCCATCTCGAAATTTTCTTTTGCGATCTTTTTCGGCAAGATAATTCACAAACGCCGAGCAAGTAACCAACATATATTGAGCGTCCTCCGCCGGCACATGCGCAAAGCCAATCGAGCCGTGCCGGATCCCCCTCGCGTTGGATGTGTAGCCATAGAGTTTCTTAAATGCGCATTTCAGGGCTTTATGAATAATAACTCCGCGCTCTTCAAGTTTATCCAACGCTTGCCCTAGTGCGTCGCTTGCGCCTGAGGCTCCTATAATTTCGCAGCAGGCGGATTCTGCGGCACTGATCGAATCCTTGATGGAGTTTTCGTAGTCGGGGAGCTGTCGGTCGGAATACAAACATAGCGCTTTTTTATATGTTCCCCTGCCGAATAGAAGGGAGAATCGCAGGCGTGCTCAAGACATTTCATTTCAGGAACGTCTATTATGGGTGCGACAATGCCGGCTACAATTCTATAGCCGGATTTTTCCTGCTCTAAAATTTCATTCAACGACTCGGTATAATCCTTAATTTTTTTGAACGCTCGCGTTTGTTTTTTCGTTCTGCAAAGAGTCAAGTCCGAATTCGATAATATCGTACAGGTTATACTATGGGACGGATTACATCTGCTTTAACAGTCTTTCTATATTCGCTTTTGTGCCGAAAAGCGCCTCTGTTGCAACGTTTTCTTGCGAAACGGTACGGCATCCCAGTCTGTCGAGTATGTATTCTGCCTGTTCGTCGTCGAGCAAGGTAGCGATCTCGTTGATGATCCTACTCCGCAGTTTTTCGTCGATGTCGTTCAATTGTATTTCTCGCAAGGGGGCAAGTCCCGTTCGTTCCGAGAATTTCACGATAGCGCCTCCAAGTTTTTCTTCAATAAATTCAATTCCGCATTCATCTCCACCCGCCGGTTGAGCTGCTTTTCCCGGCGGATTTTGTTTTCGAGCGCGTCGATCTGTTTCTCGAGCCGGCGTCGCCGCGTTTCCCGTTCCACGGAACGTTTCAGGCTTTCGGCGGCGTCGCCCCCCGGGCGCAGGGCGCCGCCGGCGATCTGGCGGACAAAGTTCTCGTAGACGGCGTCGAGGTCGAGCCCTTCGATTCTCAGGGAAAAGTCGTTTTCGCGCAGCCAGTCCGTGTGATAACAGCTTTCGACTTTGAAGGCGCCGCGTCCGGCGTCATACGGCTCTTTGTAGGAAATCCAGAGTTGGTATCGTTCTTCATATTTGAGAATGAAAATGATGTGGTAGGGGATTTTGCGGTCGATCTGGCGCAGGAGCTCTTCGTTCAGCGCTCCGCCGCTCAGTTCGATCTCGAACACTTCCACTTCCGTCACGGTCGCGCCGGCGGCGACGTTGACCGTTGCCGCCGCGATTTTGTTGCGCCAGTAAACGTTCCTGATCTGTTCGATAAAATCCCGTTTCAGAGCGGGGGAAATCGCTATGTTTTCATAAAACTTCTGCTTGGGTATGCGCTTGTTGAATTCTGTCTTTTCAGGCAAACGAAACACGGTTTTCAATGAGGAATGAGAAATTGGAATTCCTCATTGTTTTCCTCTTCTCCTTTCGTGCTTTTTGTGAAGGGGCGCAGTGTGAAGTCGTTGGATGTTCGGATTCGTTCCGCCGCATTTTTCTCTACTCCGAATTTCGAATAACCAAGAAGCACACCAGCTCGAAGTCGTCGAGTCCCGATATTTCGGATTCGAGCGCCGACGTCCCGCCTGCGGCGAACAGGCTGTCGAAATCGTTCTCTTCCTTGATCTGGATGACGGATTGGATGGCGTCGTTGAGCAGCTTCGATATGGAATCCATTTTGCGGCCGTCGTCGGTTTGGGCGTTGAACTGGGCGCAAAGTTTCCGGTTAGGCTGGGAGCGCCCTTTGCAGAGGAGGCGCATGGCGTCGAGCAGACGTTTGGGATTGAGGTAGTCGCAGACGACCCGGCTGTCGGCGGCGATATAGACCATGTAGAAGGGATGGAGCTGGTTGCGGCGCCCTGCGTTGACGCTTTCGTTGACGTTGGCAGCACGAAGACGACGCCGGCGGGCAGTCCGTCCTGCGCGGCGGCGAGGGCGTGCAGGCCGTGCGGCGCGTTCTCTATGCCGGAATTGCTCTTCATGTATTCGAGCAGGTCGAGGCGGAATTCGTTCAGTCCCAAATCCATGATGGAGACGCCGCTCTGCATGTCTTCGATGTCGACGACTTCTTCCTGCAGGCGCTTGAGCTGACGGCTGCGATATTCGAGGTCCTGTTTTTCGTCGTTGACGGGATCGTCGGCGGAATCGCCGGTGGACGACATGACGGTCAGGCGCATGCGGGCTTCGACGCGGGCCTTGAGGTTGATGTACTCGTCGAGGTTCAGATCGGGCCAGAAGTTGACGAGCTGGACGCGGTCGTTGCGGCTGCCGATGCGGTCGACGCGTCCGAAACGTTGGATGATGCGCACGGGGTTCCAGTGGATGTCGTAGTTGATCACGTAATCGCAGTCCTGTAAATTTTGACCTTCGGAGATACAGTCGGTGGCGATAAGGACGTCGATGTCGCCGGGGCTGTCCGGCATGAGCAGATCGCGTTCTTTGGAGCGCGGCGAGAAACAGGACAGCGCGTGGTTGAGGTCGGCCCGAAGGCCGGGAAGGTTGGAACGGCCTTCGGTGCTGCCGGTGATCTCGGCGGCGTACAGTCCGTATGTGCCGCGCACGTACTCGCTGACCTGATCGTAAAGGTAGTCGGCGGTATCGGCGAACGCGGTGAAGATAAGGATCTTGCGGTTGCCGGGATTGATGGGACAGGCCATTTTCTCGTCGATCTGGGCGAAAAGCGCCTGGAGTTTGAGGTCGTGTTCCGGCGTGATTTTTTTGGTCATTGCGGCCAGATCGCGCAGGATCACGAGGTCGCTTTCCATGTCGCGGCTCCAGGAAATGTAATCCATATCGCCAAGGTCGATCTGGACAGTGCGCCCGGCGGTGAAGTAGTCGGTGTTTTCGTCGTCGGCGTCGAGTCCGCCGGCGGGGGAGGCTTCGAAAAGGCGGCGCGCGCCGCAGCCGCCGCTTTCCTGAAAGCGCTGCACGGCGACGATCTGCTCGCCGATAACGTCCATGATTTTGCTGAGGGTCATGTGGAAGGAGTTGACGGAGCTTTCCAGGCGCTTCAGCAGGTTGATGGCCATGAGGCGGCGGATTCCTTTTTCGCGCCCGAGCTGCGAGAGGCCTTCGTTCTTTTCCTGATACAGTTGTGCGTATTTCTCGCGCTGCGAGGGATGGATGTAGTTCGAGGGAATGTAAACGGCGAGGTTGAGCAGTTCGAGGCGCTTGTAAATCTCTTCGTAAGCGATGCCGGTCAGATCGGTGAGGCCAGGGCGGCGGCTGACGGGTTTGAGGCGGACGGGGAACCGGCCGATGGCGGCGGTGTCGTAATATTTCTGGATATGCTTGCGCGAGCGGGCGATAGTGACGCTGTCGAGCAGCTTGAAGAAGTCGAAATCGAGGCGGTTGAGCAGGCTTTGCGTGCTGCGCTCTTCGGCGGGGAGCTGTCCCCATTCGTTATAAGCTCTTTGCGCGGCGTTGAAGATCTGGTCGATCGGTTTGCCCGTATCGAGTTTTGCGTCGATCTGGTCGGGATCGCCTTCGTAGGCGAGGGCGAGCTGGTTGCGCAAGTCGGCGAAACGGTTGTTGACGGGGGTGGCGGAGAGCATCAGCACTTTGGTGCGTACGCCGGCGCGGATGACGCGATTCATCAGGCGCAGGTAGCGGTTTTCTTTTTCTTCGGTCGTGGAGCCGCCGTTGCGGAAGTTGTGGCTCTCGTCGATGACAAGCAGATCATAGTTGCCCCAGTTGAGGCGTTCCAGATCGATGCCGTTGCTGCGGCCGCGGTCGCGCGACAGGTCGGTGTGGTAAAGCACGTCGTAGCGCAGGCGGTCGGCGGCGACGGGATTGTTTTTGTAGTTGCTCTTGTAAGTCTCCCAGTTGACGGAAAGTTTTTTGGGGCAGAGGACGAGCACGCTTTTGTTGCGGTTTTCGTAGTACTTGATCACGGCCAGAGCGGTAAACGTCTTGCCCAGTCCGACGCTGTCGGCGAGGATGCAGCCGTTGTATTTTTCCAGTTTGCTGATGACGCCGAGCGCGGCGTCTTTCTGGAAGTTGTAGAGCAGGTTCCATATCTGGCTCTGTTTGAAACCGGTAGCTTCGTTGGGCAGGCTGTCGACGTTGGAGATGTCGTCGAGAAATTCGCTGAACAAGTTGTAGAGAGCGTAAAAATAGATGAATTCGGGAGAGTTTTCGCGGTAGGCGGCAGACATGGCGTCGGTGACGACGCTGGTGACGTCCTGGAGCCGGGTGGGGTCGTTCCATAAGGCGTCAAAGGTTTGGCGGTACGGCCGGGTGTTTTCCGGCGAGTCAAGTTTGGCGATCAGACTGAAAGCGTTATTGCCGCGCTCGCAGCCCAGATCGACGGTGGTGAAGCCGTTGAACGGCGCGTAAACGGTTTCGCCGGCGATCATAAAGCCGGGCATGCGCGTTTGAGTGGCGTTGGACTTGAAGGTCGCTTTCTTCCTGATCCAATCGGCGCATTCTTTGGCGATAGCTTTTTGGGTCAGCTCATTGCGCAGCTTGATCTCGAACTCGGTGCCGTACAGGCTGCGCTCGCGGTCGCGGCGGGGAATGTAAAATTCGCGCAGGGCGGCGGGCGTTTTTTCGGCGATAAACGTCGGCTCGGTGAAAATAAAGCGCAGCTCGCTGATTTCGTCCAGCCGCTTTTTCAGCTCTTGCCACGCGTACATGGAAAAGCATCCGGCGGCGATGGAAATTTTTTCATGTTTTTTGATCGTGCGTTCCAAATCGTTCTTCAAAGTTGAGTTGACGTTATCGATAATAATCGCCATGCGCGAACGCTCCCGTCTGCTATAATTTTAATATCCGTAATGAATGCGCGTTTATTGGTTATGTATTATTATAGACGCAAAATCGGCCGCCGCAAGCGTAAAATCGGGAGAATCGCGGCGGCAAAAATGGAAAACGAAAGGAGTCTCGCCATGAAAGCTTTGTCCGTTCGTCAGCCGTATGCGTGGTTTATCGAGAGCGGAGAGAAAGACGTGGAATATCGCACGTGGAAAACGGGTTACCGCGGCGATCTGCTGATCTGCGCTTCGACAAACCGTGAGCCGGGCATCATCGAGGAGTTTGGAATCGAAGGCATGAAACAGTGTCCCACAGGCGTGGCAGTCTGCGTGGTGACGCTGGCGGACATCCAACCGACAGAGGGGATCTGGGGCTGGATTCTGAAAAATCCGCGGCCGGTAGAATATTTTCCCGTCAAGGGCAGGCTGCATCTGTTTGAGGTCGACGACGGGCTGATCCGCTTTTCGAAGCGGCGCTGCAAGACGCCGACGGAATTGGAACAGGAGCCGGAATTTGACTAGCCGCACCGCCGCGCACGAGTTTTGAGCAAAGAAAGGATTTTTCCATGGCCAAATCGATCATGATTCAGGGCACCATGTCGGGCGTGGGCAAGAGCCTGCTGGCCGCCGGGCTGTGCCGCGTCTTCCGCCAGGACGGGCTGCGCGTGGCGCCGTTCAAGTCGCAGAATATGGCGCTCAACTCGTTCATCACCCGCGAGGGGCTGGAGATCGGCCGCGCCCAGGCCGTGCAGGCCGAGGCCTGCGGGCTGGAGCCAAGTTACGCGATGAACCCGCTGCTGCTCAAGCCGACCAGCGACGCAGGCTCGCAGGTAATCGTCAACGGCGAAGTTTACGGCAGCTGCACGGCCGAAGAATATTACGCCATGAAGCACAGACTCTGGCCGCACGTGCTTGATGCGTACCGAAAGCTGGACGCGGAATACGACCTGATCGTCGTGGAGGGCGCCGGCAGTCCCGCGGAGATCAACCTGAAAGCCGGCGACTTCGTCAACATGGGGCTGGCGAAGCGCCTCGACATTCCCGTGCTGCTGGCGGGCGACATCGACCGCGGCGGCGTCTTCGCCCAGCTCGTGGGCACGCTGGCGCTGCTGGAGCAGGACGAGCGCGCTCTCGTCAAGGCGACGGTCGTCAACAAGTTCCGTGGCGACCTGAAGATTCTGCTGCCGGGGCTGAAGCAGCTGGAAGAGCTGACGGGCCTCCCCGTGGCGGGCGTGGTGCCGTGGACGCCGCTCGACATCGACGACGAGGACAGCCTCAGCGACCGGCTCGACCGGCGCCGCAGTTCATCCCTGCTTGATGTGGCCGTGATCCGGCTGCCGCGCCTTTCCAACTTCTCCGACTTTTCGGCCCTCGACGCGGCCGACGGCGTCGGCGTGCGCTACGTGGAGAGAGCGAACGAGCTCGGCGCGCCGGATCTCGTGATCATCCCCGGCACGAAGAACACCATCGCCGACATGAAGTGGATGCGCGCCTGCGGTCTGGAAGCGGCCGTGAAAAAGCTTGCCGCATCCGGCGCGCCCGTGATCGGCATCTGCGGCGGCTATCAGATGCTGGGGCTCGATATCGTCGACGAAGAGGGCGTGGAAGGCGGCGGCTCCATCGCCGGCATGGGGCTGCTTCCCGTCGTCACGCGCTTCCGGCCCGAGAAACGCCGCACGCGCACGACGGCGCAGGCGCTTCACGTGAAGGGCGTTTTCGCCGCGCTGAGCGGGGCCGCGCTTGAAGGCTACGAGATCCACTGCGGCACGACCTGCCGCAGCGGCGCGGAAGCGCTGCTCCGGCTTGAAGACGGCGTGCTTGACGGCTGCCAGAACGGCAGCGTGTACGGCTGTTACCTGCACGGCTTTTTCGACAGCGAACCCTGCCGCCGCGCCGTGCTCGGCGCGCTGGCGCAGCGCAAGGGAGTGACGCTCGACGCGCGCCCGTTCGATTGGAAATCGTACAAGGAACGGCAGTACGACACGCTGGCGCGGACTTTGCGGGAGCATCTCGACATGGGCCTGATCCGCCGCATCATCGACCGCGAGGCATAGCGCGCCGGCGAAACGGACGCCTCGAAAATGTTCCACGTGGAACATTCCCATCAAGAATGTCGCGAATCGCTGCAAAGACATGGTTCAATCACTCTGCCGCGCTCGAAAAAGCAGATTCCGCGCCGGGGCGATTCCGACCGGCGCCATTTATGGGAGGGCACGATCGTGAAAAACATCGAGGAACTGAACGTGAACGTCTTCGAACTTTTCAGCAAGGACTGGGCGCTGCTCACGGCCGGCTCGATCGGCAGCTACAACGCCATGACCATCGGCTGGGGACAGCTGGGCACGCTGTGGAACAAGAACGTCGTCACGTTTTTCGTCAAGCCCGTGCGCTTCACGCACGGATTCATGGACGCAGACGAGTATTTCACCGTCAGCTTCTACCCCAAGGAATACCAGCGCGACTTGACGATCCTCGGCTCCAAATCGGGACGCGACGGGGATAAAATCGCGCTGACCCGCCTGACGCCGCAGGCGGCCGAACACGGCGTCACCTTCGCTCAGGCCAGGCTGACGCTGATCTGCAAAAAGATCTACCGCCACGACATGGAGCTGGCCGGCATTCCCTCCGGCGCGGCGGAGATCTATTACGCCAAAGAAGCTCCTCACACGATTTACATCGGCGAAGTCACCGGCTTCGTCGAGAATTAAATGGTCGTCCGCCGACGATACAGTAGAAAAACGAAAAAGCGGAGAATTCATCCTCCGACTGTCCGATCAGCCACTGGGGCGGATTTTTCACGAAGACGACACAAGCGCTCCGGAACCGTGAATCCGACGTGGCAGAATCGCAATATTCCTTGAGAATACTTTAACAAGTCCGTAATGATAATATATTACCGCCATTTCTATCGTATACATAACACATTTTATAAGTACTCTTGATTTGTGAAGGGAATTCCATTATAATCAATAGTAGTTGATTATAATATGCGACTTCACGAAGTACCCTTCGTTGTCGGTAAAGGAATATCCTTCTTTCTACCAAAACAATTAAGGTCAAACTTGCCTGACGAGTCAGGTTAAATTTGGCCTTTTTTGTTTTCAAGAGGGGGCGAAGATGCGCAGCTGCATAGGAATCAACATTTTCATATTTGCAGGAGGGGTTCTTGATGAGGAAAGTTTTTTTGACAGTGTTTGCCGCGGCGTTTTCGGGAATTTTTGCGGCAGCGTCTCTGGCTGCCAGCGGAAGTTACACGATGGCCACCGGCGGCACTTCGGGCACTTTCTATCCTTACGGTGGCGCTATGTGCCAGATCATCAACAAAGCGATCGGCACGAACATCACGGCCAACGCCACCGGCGGCGGCAAAGAGAACATGGCTCTCTTGGCGAACGAGGAGACGGATTTTTCGCTCCTCGATGCCGACATGATGAGTTATGCGCTGACCGGCACCGAGTCGTTTCGGGGACGTAGGATCGACACGTTCGGTTCCATCGCCAGCCTGTTCCCGCAGGTTTTCCAAATTGTGGTGGCCGACAACAGCGACATCAAGACAATTGAAGATCTCAAGGGGCACCGCGTCTCCGTCGGCGACGCCGGCTCCGGTTCCGCGGTGAACGCTGCTCAGCTGTTCAGCGCTTACGGAATGACCTTCGACGACATCAAGGTCAATTACCTATCCTTCAGGGAAGCGGCCTCAGCGTTCCAAGACGGCTCGCTTGACGCCTATGTCGCCGTCGCCGGCATGCCCACTACGGCTCTTGTGGAAACGAATCTAACTCGCCGGATTCGTCTGCTTTCCATCGACGACGAACATCTGAAGATTCTCACTGGCAAATACGCTTTCTTTGCGCCCGTGACGATCGGCACAGAAGTTTACGGCACGGCGGCTGCGGCGCGGACGGTTGCTGTGAATGCCACCGTGGCCGCTTTGAAGAGCGTTGATGAAGATGTCGTCTACAACTTCACCAAAGCGCTGTTCGAGCATGCCGACGAGCTCGCCGAAGCACACGCCAAGGGCAAGGAACTCGCCCGCGAAAAGGCGCTTGACGGTCTTGACGCAAAATTTCTGCATCCCGGCGCCGCCAGATATTACCAAGAGATCGGCATGCTGAAATAGAGGCCAAATCTGTAAAAGCACAGGGCAACGGCGCGGCTGACGCGCCTTTCCAGCGCTTCGTTCCCGTCAATCCATAAAGAAAGGATATTTTGCTATGACTGTTTCCGACCAGAACGGAACTGTTCCCGAAGTGCCGGATGTCGACTTTTCCAAGTTGGAGAAAGAGTCGAATACGCGCAGCTATTCGGGATTTATGAAACATTTCGTGACGCTGTATCTGCTGTGCTTTACTCTGTTCCAGCTCTATACCTCCATTGTCGGTACCGTGCCGCCTCAGATCGTCCGCATGGTTCATTTGGGCTTTGCGATTCCGCTTTCCTATCTGCTTTATCCGGCGACCTCGAAAGGTTCGATGGACCGGCTTCATCCGCTTGATCTGCTGTTGGCGACCACGTTTCTGCTGGTCGCCGGCTACTATCTCTACAATTACGACGCGCTGATCGAGCGCATCGGCTTTTATACTACGCTTGATATCTTTGTTGGTGCCGTGGGCATGCTCCTCGTGATGGAAGCGTGCCGCCGCGTCGTCGGTTGGCCGATCGTGATCATCGCGGCGATCTTCATCCTTTACGCCTCCTGGGGCAAATACATGCCGGGATTCCTCAACCATCGCGGCTATTCAATAAAGCGAATCGTCTCGCAACTGTTTTTCAGCACTGAAGGAATTATCGGCAGCCCGTTGGGCGTGTGCGCTTCGTTCGTATTCCTCTTTATCCTGTTCGGCGCTTTCCTTGAAAAGACGGGCATCGGACAGTTTTTTACGGATATCGCCAACGCGCTCGCCGGCAGTGTACCGGGTGGCCCCGCCAAAGTAGCGGTCATCACCTCGGCGCTCCAAGGCACCGTTTCCGGATCGTCCGTTTCCAACACCGTTTCGACAGGATCGTTCACAATCCCGCTGATGAAATCTCTTGGCTACCGGCCTGAGTTCGCCGCCGCCGTGGAAGCTGCGGCCTCTACAGGCGGGCAGATCATGCCGCCGATCATGGGCGCGGCGGCGTTTCTGATCTCTGAAATCGTCGGTGTCAGCTACATCGAGGTCGTCAAGGCCGCGGCGATCCCCGCCGTGCTGTACTTCTCGGGCATCTGGATTATGGTTCATCTCGAAGCGAAGAAGCTTGGTCTGCGCGGTTTACCGAAAGATCAAGTTCCCCACGCCCGGGATCTGCTCAGAAAAGAGGGCCATTTGATCCTGCCCCTGATCGCCATCATGGTGTTTCTGATCATGGGATTCACGACCACAAGAGCGGCCCTGTGGGGGATCCTGACGGCCATCATCGTGCCGTACCTGCGCAAAAGCACGCGCGTACCAGTGGCGGATATCCCCTCGGCGTTGACAGCCGGCGCCAGAAACATCCTCGGCGTTTCCTGCGCATGTTCGACCGCCGGCGTGATCGTCGGCGTCGTGACGATGACGGGGATCGGCTTAAAGCTGGGCGAAGGCCTCACGACGCTCACCTCGGGAATGGTCATTCCAACGTTGTTCTTCACGATGATCACCTCGCTCGTGCTCGGTATGGGAGTGCCGACAACGGCGAACTATCTGATCACGGCCACCATTGCCGCGCCGATCGTTGTCAGGCTTGGCATTCCGGTGCTGGCAGCCCATCTGTTCTCGTTTTATTTCGGCATCCTTTCCGACGTGACACCGCCCGTGGCGCTGGCAGCCTATGCCGGTTCGGCTATTGCCAAGAGCAATCCGTTCAAGACGGGCGTGATCGCGACGAAGCTTGCCGTGGCGGCATTTCTCGTGCCTTATATGTTCGCCCTCAACCCGAGTCTGATCTTGATTGACACGACGCTGTCCGAAGTTGCGGTGATCGCCGTGACGTCGGTGACCGGCATGATCGGGATTGGCGCTGCGCTGACGGGGTACTTTGTCAGCGATACGCGCTGGTATGAACAGATTTTGCTTGCCCTTGGGGGCGTCATGCTAGTCTATCCCGGTTACGTCACCGACGCCATCGGCGTCGGACTGGTCGCCGGCATCTACCTGCTTCAGAAGCTGCGCGTGAAAGCTTCCATTGCGGCGGCGCGCAATGAATAAGCGCTTGTCCGCAAAGCTATGGTAAACTCTTGTGAGGAGGTGGTTGCGATGGAGTACAACGATTCAACGATCTTTCTTACGGGACAGGCCCGCCCCGGCAAGGAAGATGCGATTAGCACCGTTTATTCCGTCTTTTCACTCTGCCTTTTTATCGACACCAAGACGGACTGCATCGTCAACGTCGCATGCACGACGGTAATGGATGAAACGGAAGACTTTATTCGCAAGCTTCTGCTCGGCAAAAACATCGTCACCGAACTGGAAGCGATGATCGTCTCACTGCGGCAGCGTTTCTTTGCGCTGGTGCAGAAGACTTTGATCGTAGCGTTGAAAGACGCGCAGAACCGCTATCTCATGCTCTATCCACAAAAGCGCGTCAGCGCCTTGCAGTCATAAAAAAATAGCTTCTCTTTGTTGCCGGGTGAGGGACAGCCTCCCGCACCTCAAGCGATCAAGACCAGATGGAACGCACGTAAGTGCTGCTGTCTGGTCTTTTTTTATATTCTACGATCTCATAAAGGAGCGATGGTGCAATGGATGTTATGAGCAAAGTCAATGGAATCACCATGCTTGACACGTTTGACCCGGAGATGGCCGGACTGCTGCATCGCGAGGAGGAGCGCCAGCGCGTCACGATCGGCCTAATCGCTTCGGAGAATATTGCCTCGCCGCTGGCCACGTGTCTTGAGGGTTCTGTCTTCACCAACAAAAACACCGAAGGTTATCCCGGCAAGCGTTTCGTCGGCGGCTGCGAATACGCCGATGCGGCGGAACGGCTGGCGATCAGGCGCGTCAAGGAACTCTTCAGTTGCGAACATGCCAACATTCAATCGGGCAACGCCACGGTCGCCAATATCGCCGTTCTGGTCGCGTTGCTCAAGCCGGGGGACACCATCCTTTCCATGTCGCTGAGCCATGGCGGGCATCTGAGCCATGGCGCTTCCTTCCACTTCAGCGGCAAGAACTACAAAGTCGTGCAGTACGGAGTCAGCCCCAAGACGCACCTGATCGACATGGACAACGTCCGTCAGCTGGCTCTGGAGTGCCGGCCGCAGGTCATCGTCTGCGGCGCCTCGTCCTATCCTCGCCTGATCGATTTTAAAGCGTTTGCCGACATCGCTCATGAAATAGGCGCTTATCTGTGGTGCGACTGCGCGCACACTATTGGCCTGATCGCCGCCGGCGCCAACCCTTCCCCAGTCCCTTATGCCGACGTGGTCACCTTCTCGACGCAGAAGACTCTGCGCGGTCCCCGGGGCTGCGGCGTCATTCTTTGTAAAGAGGAATTGGGCAACAAAATCGACCGCGGCGTGTTCCCAAGAATCCAAGGAGGCCCCAAAGGCGACATGCTGGCAGCGCGCGGCGTGCTCTTTAAGGAGTGCATGACCCCCGAGTTCAAAGCGTATGGCACGCAGGTCGTGAAGAACGCCCAAGAGTTGGCGCACGGCTGTGCCGATGAAGGACTGACGCTCATCACCGGCGGTACGGACACGCACATGGTCATGATCGACGTGACACCACTGATCGCTGACGGTCAGAAAGCGGAGAGCCTGCTGAACTCTGTCGGCATGGTCACCAACAAGAACGCTATTCCCTTTGACAAACTTCCTCCCAGCATCGGCAGCGGTCTGCGCATCGGCAGCCTGACGATGACCACCCGCGGCGCCAAAGAAAAAGAGATGTACCACATCGGCCGCCTGCTCGGACAAACGCTGAAAAACAAAGACACCCCCGAAAAGTTGAAGGAGATCGCCGCCGAAGTGCGAACCATCGCCGAAAGTCACCCCATGTTCTTCGACGAGTGGATTCCGGCGGCCTGCAAAGAATGATGAAGCGCTTCCCCTCTCAGCGAAGAAACTCTTGACAGGAGAACTGTGGCTGCCAGGGCATTCGTTCCTCGAAAAAGAAGCAAAAGCCATCCACAACGCCTCCAAATATCACAAAACGGCTCTGGAAATTCCATCGCGGTCTCAAGGATAATAGAAACGTTCACGAATGCCGCGCATACGCGCGGCCGTGTCGCATAAAACATGCGCCACGACGCGAAGCGAGTCCTTGAGGGCGGCGCTCTGAAAAAGGGAGGGCCCCTTGCCCTTTTGAACGAAAACGAGTATGCACTCCCTTTCAGGGCGCGCCGAGGTACGACATCGTCACGGAAGATTTTTAATCGACCCCGGGTATTCGGAAGAGAAACGGAGCGTGTATGACATGACACATATTTTCAAAGGGCGCGCGGCGGCTGGGGCAGAACGATGAATCTGTTTTCTCCGGCCGAAGTCGTCGCCAATTACGCCGCGGCGGGAGCTGCGAAAACGCGCCTGCCTGCCTGGAAAATCCTGCTGCTGGGCATGC
>Ga0129314_1001767_pt1 | contig 13784 bp, 8 predicted proteins | sample O1111metagenome_FD_94431 | JGI IMG/M metagenome (GOLD analysis project Ga0129314, IMG submission 94431) | Orangutan individual fecal microbial communities from fecal samples from Wisconsin, USA - O1111 metagenome | ecosystem: Host-associated > Mammals > Digestive system > Large intestine > Fecal...
AGCAACCGTCATTACTGTATCTGAGCCTATGCTCACAAGTCAGAATACCCCCGTATTTTTCGGCATTGTCTCTTGGACGAGGAAGAAGTACAGCCGATCTTCAGCTAAGGCTGTACCTGTATGCTTTTTTGAGCCTACCGTATGGCTTATGTTTGCTGTGCTTTAAGATCAGTTGTGCTTTCACTTTTTTTGGTGAAGGCATTTTTTATTGCCGTTTTTCGTATTTGTTTACGGAGGTGACGTTATGGCAGATGAAAAATTCAGCAAAGCTGTTGCTATGCTTTGCGAAAAGTATGAACAGCTTGGCACTCTGCCCAAACGCTCCGATTTTACTCCAAGCGAAGTCTGCTTTATAAAGCAGAAGCTGGGTCCGTGGACAAGGGCGCTTGAAGCCGCAGGGCTGAAAGAGCCTCCGGCGGTTTCAGCAAAGGAGAAGAGCCGTGAAAAGCGTGAACGCTCCAGACAAAGAAGAAAAGCGGCAAAACGCAGATTAGACGGTTAAGCCTTACGGCAAAAAAGAATAAAGGAAGGTAAAACTATGACAAATGTAAAGAAATTTACAGCAAAAGTGACAGCTTTACTGCTGGCGCTTTCACTGGCACTGCTGTCAGTACCGCAGGTGAGCTTTACTGTATTTGCCGATGACGACCTCGGAAGCGTCCGTGTTATTGTAGAAAACACAACGTTTACTGAAGCGGTCAGCGGCGGTAACGCTCCTGCGTGGACAGGCACCAAGATTGACAAGTGGGTATCGCTTGACAAGACCTCAAGCGCAATGACCTGCATAAAGGATGCTATCGAAAGTTCCGGCTTTACTCAGCAGGGCGCAGACGATGGCTACATAAGCGAAATTGCAGGCCTTGCGGCATTTGACGGCGGCTCTATGAGCGGCTGGATGGGAACGCTCAACGACTGGTTTACAAACGAGGGTTTAACAGCCTATACCGTTGCTAACGGCAAGCTCGCAAGCGGCGATGAGATCCGTATGCAGTACACTATGGACTGGGGTGCAGACCTCGGCAGTGACTGGAGCGGAACTGATACATCGCTTAAAGCGATAAGCAGCGATTACGGCACACTTTCCCCCGAATTCAGCGCAAAGACCTATAATTATACTCTTACTGTTCCTTTCGGCACAAAGAGCATCAATTTCCGTCCTACCGCACTGAACAAGAATTTCAAGACGGTAAGCAAGATCGGTGACAAGACGCTCACCCTTACAAAACCTACTGAAATAAAGGACGGCGATGTTATCACCGTTACTGTAGGCGAGGGTGCAGCAGCAAGCACTTATAAGGTAACAATAAAGGAGGGTGCAAGACCCGCCGCACGTTTTGACAGCTTTGCACTTTCGGCTTTCTCGCTTGACGGCTGGGACAATGATGCTTTCGACCCCGAAAAGCTCGAATATGATGTAAAGATAAAGTCTTACAGCACATCATCTTTCTATATCAACAGCGGCACTAAATTCAACAAGGACCTGCTGAAGTGCTATGCGGTATACACCGATATAAACGGAGTTGCACAGAGAAACGAGATAAAGTCCGGCAGCTTCAACAGCATTTCAAACATTCCCTTCGGTCTTACAAAGCTGATTTTAGAGCTTTGCTACATTGACGATGAAAGCATAAAGACGCAGTATGTGTTCAACATAACACGTCCCTATGACTACACTGCGGAAATCGCAAGCACAAGTGGCATTACGCTTGTTCCCACCGGCAGAGAGCTGTATGCGACAAAGTACAACGGCTTTGCAGAGGGAACGGTTTTCAGAAATGACGAAAACGGCAATGTGACCGATACGACAGGCACAAACGCAGAATGCCACAGCTACACAGCCTATGTTTTGGGAGGCACCGACAGCGTTGCGCTTACTCTCAAGGGCAAAACCGCAAACGTTCATTTCAGAGCAAAGTCAGACGGCGAATATACAGAGCTTAAAAGCGGCGAAACAACTCCCGCATATTCCTTCGGCAAGGACGGCACTGTTACAATATCAATAGATGCGGTTTCGGACGGCGATTATCTTACAGACAAGTTTGATGATGCAGACAAGATAACAAGCTACAAAATAAAGCTCGTAAAGGCTGATGTTTCTATAAAGAACGTACACTTTACCGAGCTTAAAAGCGAACACGGCGATATGTATCCCGCATTCGACCCGTCACTTCTCAGCTATAATATAGTTATAGCAAATGACGCAGAATTCCCCACAGTATATTTCAAGGTTGCCGACGGTTGCACAGTTACGATAGGTGGCGAAGCCGCAACAGCAGATGAAAACGGCGTTTACAGTCTTGTTACCAAGAGTGCAAACACTACTGTAACGGTAACAGACGGCACTCTTTCAGAAAGCTATACTGTCAAGGCTACAAAGAGAAGCAAGTATGACGTACCCGACAAGGTCGTTGATTATCTTTGCATTAACAGCCAGTACACCAACGTCTCCTACGGTGTAGGCCCCGAGCAGACGCTCGCAGGCACTATAAAATCACTCGGTAACTTCGGCGGTTATATCACATATTACTATGAAAACCCCGTAACAGACGACCCCTCAAACCCCTACGGCCTTGACTTCTACGCTTACGGCAACAGCTTTGTAAGCGGCGGAAGTGCGGCTGAAAGCGGACAGGTATATGTTTCTGAAGACGGCAAAACATGGTATGCACTCGCAGGAAGTGAGCATTTCGAAGATACGACCATCACCGATTACGAAGTAACATACAAAAAGACAGCCGACGGTAAAACAAGCTGGACAGACAATCAGGGCAACTCAAACGACGGCTCAAAGCAGACAGGCAGATGGGTTTCACCCAGCGTTTACTATATGAACGATCTTGCAAAGGGCGATACTGTCACACTCAGAGGCGTTGTTATCCCCGGTGTTCAGGGTAGTATACAGGGCGACAGCTCCACAGCTTCCTTTGCAGGCACGACAAGGTTTGGCTATGTTGACTACTTCAAGAACGGCACGATAGGCACTAATGTAAACGCATACAGCGAAAATGCCGAATCAAACGGTTTCGACTTAAAGTGGGCGGTAGATGAAAACGGCAACCCCGTTACATTCAAAAACGGCGTTCACTATATAAAGATACAGACAGCAAGCAACATCTGGGCAGGCGTATTCAACGAGAAATCGACAGAGGTTTCTTATGTTGTAAGAACAACTGCAACCGAGGAAGAGGTCGGCACGACAGCGCTTCCCGGAAAAATAGTCTTAACAGACGCAAACGGCAAGACAATAAAGGAAATCACTCCCGATGATAACGGTGTTTACGAGATAAGCACAGGCATCGAGGAAAGCGTGAACGTTTCCGTTTCGGGTGCTGACGATGATAACATTTATATCAACAATCAGCGTGTAGCATCCGGCACAGAGGCCAAAATCGCACTTAATCAGTCTGAAATAAAGGTTGTCAGAATAATCGTTCAGAACGGTGAAAAACAGCCCGTATACGCTTACCTTAAGCTCATTCCCGATGATGTAAAGGCGGCTGAGCAGGTCGAAGAACTTATTGATGCTATAGGCGATGTAACGCTCGACAGCTATGACAGCATCACAGCGGCAAGAACGGCTTATGACAAACTCGGCGACAACGCAAAGGCACTTGTAGGAAACTACGAAACCTTAACAGCCGCAGAAGAAGCTCTCGCTAAGGCTGAGGCTGACGTTATAAGCAATGCGATAAAGGCAATAGATGCAATCGGCAAGGTGACCGCTGACAGTAAGGATAAGATCGAAAAGGCAAAGACCGCTTACTCGGCAGTTCCCGAGCGTTTAAGAGATAAGGTCACAAATTCGGATACTCTTGACAAGGCAACAGAAAGATTTGCCGTTATCGACACGATAAAGCAGGCAGGAACAAAGAGCAAGGATCACTTCGACACTGTTCTCGGCACTCTTGCCGATAACAACATCTACCCCGTTCAGTCTATCGGCGGTGAATGGTCGGTTATCGCACTCGCAAGAGCAGGAAAGCTCTCTGCCGACAAGGCGGCAAAATACTACAGCGAGCTTTGTGAAGCAGTAAAGGCTAACGGTTCAGACAGACTTTCAGACAGAAAGCCTACGGAGAACGCAAGAGTTATAATCGCTCTGTCCTCACTCGGAAAGAATTCCGCTGACATCGCAGGCTATAACCTGCTGAGCGGTCTTGACGATATGGACTATATCACATCGCAGGGTATCAATGCGGTTATATTCTCGCTTATAGCATTCGATACTACAGATTACAGTGCAAAGACGCACGATGAGCTTATCACTTATATCGTTGACAATATGACGGGTAAGGGTTGGGCTCTCGCCGGCGATACCGCAGACGTTGACATTACGGCTATGGCTATACAGGCACTCGCTCCCTATGCGGCTGACGAGAAGGTAAATGCGGCTATAGACAGCGGTCTTGAGTTCCTCGCAGAATCTCTTGACGAGAACGCAAGATATGCAAACGGCAGTGAAAGCACCTCGCAGGTAATTATCGCTCTTGCCGCTCTCGGCATCGATCCTCTGACAGATTCAAGATTCATCGTTGACGGCATCACGCTTATCGACGCACTTGAAAGCTACGCTACAGAAAACGGCTACAGCCACACGCTCGGCGGCGAAGAAAACTACATGGCAACCGAGCAGGCAGCACTCGCTCTTACAGCTTATGAGCTTTCAAAGGACGGCACTTCACTTTACGAAATGTCCGCACAGACTGAGCCGACAGAACCTGAAAAACCCGATACGCCCGCACAGCCCGGCGATTCTGTAAAGCCCGGTGACTGCTCAGGCAAGCCCGAAGATAAAAACGATCCCATAAATCCCGGTACAGGTGTACTTGTAACAGGCGGTATGGCAGTTCTCATCTCAGGCGCAGTTATGCTTATTTCGAAGAAAAAGCGCAAATAAGTAAAACTATTATGTAAATGCTTGTTCCGTACCTGTTTTTATGATAAAATAGGTGCGGAACAATTTTTGCATAACCGATATTTCACGGAGAAAAAATGAAAGCTTTTTTTGATAAATACAAATATATACTCGGTCTTGGGCTGGCTCTTGTCGTTGTGGTGATAATTGCGGTAGTTTCCGCCGTTGTGGGAAAAGATGCCGCCGAAAACAGCGGTATATCATACGTTCCCCCCGAAACATCATCGTTTACAACCACTCAAAGCCTTGCCGCAACAACCGCTTTTCAGACAGACGACAATTCTCAGACAACGCCCGCAACAACCGTTACGGACACTTCTTCACAAACCTTACCTGAAAGCGAAAAGCCTAAAACAACGGTAATAACCTCTGTCGCATCAACATCATCTACCGCCGCAGACATTTCAAAGCCAACCAGAAAGCCCTTTTTCACATCCGCCCCGACATCTTCGGCAAGTCCGGCATCTACAAAAGTCACAACAGTATCGACCGCTTCGTCACCAACATCAACGACCCCGAAGCCAGACAAGCCGATAAAGAAATATGACAACACCTGTACATTCGTTATAGAATGCAAAACCATACTCGACAACAAGGATAAACTGAAAAAAGGACTTGAAAAGTACGTTCCCGATGATGCCGTGATATTCAGCAAAACGGTCGGATTCGACAGCGGTGAAAGCGTATACGATATACTCCGCCGTATCTGTGACGAAAACAGTATTCAGATGGAGGCAAGCTACACCCCTGCGTTCAGCTCATACTATGTCGAGGGTATAAACAACCTTTATGAATTCGACTGCGGACAAGGCTCAGGCTGGATGTACAGCGTAAACGGCGTTTTCCCGAACTACGGCTGTTCATCATACAAGCCAGTAAACAACGACAAGATAGCGTTCCGCTATACCTGCGAACTTGGCAACGACCTTTAAAACTAAGGAGCAACAATGGAAAGAACACACCCTGTAACAGCGGCAATGTATTTTCTGTCGGTGATACTGATAACCGCAATAGTGCAAAGCCCCGTCTTTATGGCGGAGGCTCTTGTCTGCTCTGCCGTTTTTGCTTTTTTGCTTAACGGAAAAACCGCCGCAAGAACGCTTTTTGTAATGCTCCCTATGGCACTGCTTGCGGCGGTTATAAATCTTCTGTTTTCAAACAGAGGCGTAACCGAGCTTGCAAAATTGCCGAGCGGCAACAGTATCACACTTGAAACGCTTATTTTTTCGCTGTTTACAGGCGCTATGACAATATCGCTCGTTATGTGGTTTATCGGACTTAACAAGTGTATGACAAGCGATAAAACGGTATATCTTCTCGGAAAAGCACTGCCGTCACTCGCTTTGCTGTTATCAATGACGCTTCGTTCAGTGCCTATGTTTGCAAGACGGGCAAAGCAAGCGGCAGCGGCTCAGCGTTTTGTTGGGAACGATATATACGAGGGCAACTTTAGAAGCCGTATCAGAAGCGGTATTCACGTTCTCTCCGTTGCGGTAACGGATACCCTTGAGCATAGTGCATATACCGCGCGATCTATGAAATACAGAGGTTACGGTACAGCAAAACGTACAGCCTACAGCATATTCCGCTTTACACCGTCCGACTTTATTATAATGTCTTTGACCGTGATATGCACAACCGCAATTATTATTCTTTTTGCAAGCGGTAAAGCCTATTATCTCTACTACCCTGAATTTATCCTGCCGCTGACAGCTTTCGATATTTCTGCGGATATTTTCTGGCTCATACTCTGTATGACGCCTGTTGTAGCCGAGCTTTATTCACATTTTAAACGGAGGGAAAGAAATGGAACTTTATAATATTTCAAATCTGTCATATTCCTATCCCGGCTCGGATATGAACGCACTCTCCGATATTTCGCTTAAAATAAACAAAGGTGAATTTGTAATACTCTGCGGCAGCTCGGGAAGCGGAAAATCCACCCTTTTAAATCTTATGAAAGCGCCTGCCGACGCAGGAACGCAAAAAGGAAAAATTTCTTTCGGCGGTCATTTTGCCGGCTTTGTCACGCAGTTTACCGACGAGCAGATCGTCTGCGACAAGGTTTGGCACGAGCTTGCCTTCGGTGCGGAAAGCATAGGACTTTCACAAAACGAAATACGCTCGCAGGTTTCCCAGACTGCTTTGTTCTTCGGCATAGAGGACTTGCTGTACTGCGACTGCGACAAGCTCTCGGGCGGTCAGAAGCAGATGATCAACTTAGCGTCTGTAATGGCTATGAATCCCGATGTATTGCTCCTTGACGAGCCGCTGTCACAGCTTGACCCTATCGCTTCCACACAGTTTATTTCACTGCTTGTGAGAATAAACAAGGAGCTTGGTACGACAGTGATTGTTGCGGAGCATCAGCTCGGCGGTCTTTTGTCCGTTGCAAAGCGTGTGGTTATGCTCGACAACGGCAAGGTGTGTCACGACGGCGACGCAAGCTCTCTTACAGAGCATCTGTCAGAAAATAATCACCCTATGCTTTTTGAAATGCCGGCAGGTGTAAGAGCAAGCGCATCTGTCAGCAATGTTCTTCCACTGCTTGACGTTCCCTCCGCTAAGAACTGGTATACATCCTACGGCGAAAATCACAGGCTCGTATCACCTGCCGCCGCAGACGATACGCTGTCGGAAGAAAACTGTATATCCGTTAAAAATCTGTCTTTCGGCTATAAGAACAGCAAAAGAGATATTATAAGAAACCTTTCGCTTGACATAAAGCAAGGGAGCATAACCGCAATAGTGGGCGGCAACGGCGCAGGAAAATCGACCCTGCTAAGCCTTATCTGCGGTACGCTCAAGCAAAACAGCGGAAAAATAACGATAAGCGGCGGAAAGATAGGTTTTCTTCCGCAGGACCCTACCCTGCTTTTCAATAAGGAAACGCTCAGAGAAGAATTTGTCGGCAATGCCGATGAAATAGCCGCCGCATTTGATCTTACGCACCTGCTGTCACGTCACCCGTTTGACTTATCCGGCGGGGAGCGGCAGAAGGCGGCGCTCGCAAAGCTTGTTTCCTACGGTGCGGATATACTTCTTCTTGATGAGCCGACTAAGGCGGCGGACGCAGTATATAAGCAGATGTTCTCGGCGTTGTTGAAACAGCTTAAAGCTGACGGGAAAACGATTGTGATTGTCAGTCACGATATGGATTTCTGTGCTGAAACGGCAGATATATGCGCCCTGCTTTTTGACGGAGAAATAAGCGTATCTCTGCCGCCGTCACAGTTCTTCGCCGATTCTTCATTTTTCACAACAGACAGTGCGAAAATCGCCAAAAACGTATGCGATAATGTTTACACTGTCGCAGGGCTTATAGCTTCTCTCGGAGGAAAGGCTGAAAACTACGGCGATCTCTCCGGACGTTTTCACGGCATACAAGGCGATAAGCCCGACACGGCATTACCGCAACGCAGAAAACGCAAAAGGATCTCGGTTTTCCGAAAGGTAATGCTTTCGCTCGGCAGTGTCGGATTTGTTTTTATGCTTTTAGCAGGTACCGGCATATTCCCTTTTGAGATACCGTCAGAGCCGTTCTGGCTGCAATATGCGTTGCTGTGCGTTCCTATGATCATGCTTATTATCGGCGTTGCTCCGAAAAACTCAATGGCAAAGCCACCCGTAACCGCAAAAAAAGTAACTCCGTCCGATATTGTAGCAGGCGTTATAACCGCCGTTCTTATTCCTTTCACAGTGATACTCGGCACACTTTTTATCCCTAACGGCACAAGAAAGCATCTGCTGATAATTCTTGCCGTGCTTGTCGAGTGCCTTGCCGCTTTCTTTATCAGCTTCGAAAAAAAGAAGCCGTCCGCAAAGGATATAGCGGTGCTTGCCGTGCTTTCTGCGGCGGCTGTCGCAGGAAGGGAGCTTTTCTTTATGTTCCCGCAGTTCAAGCCCGTTGCCGCAATCGTTATCATAAGCGGAACGGCGCTCGGTGCGCAGGCAGGCTTTCTTGTCGGTGCGGTGTCTATGCTTGTATCGAATATGCTGTTCGGTCAGGGTATGTGGACGCCGTGGCAGATGTTTGCAATGGGACTTCTTGGCTTTTTCGCAGGTATCATCTTCTCGAAAAAGCGCAACACGCTCGCCCTTTGTATCTACTCCTTCCTGTCAGTCCTCATTATTTACGGCGGAATAATGAATATATCAAGTGTGCTTACCTACACGACCGATATAAACTTACAGACAATTACAGCCTATATTGTTTCAGGCATACCCTTTGACCTTATCCACGCAGTATCCACAGTAATATTTGTGCTTATAACAGGCGACGCACTATTGAAAAAATGTTGCCGTCTGAGAGTAAAATTCGGATTATTTCAGTGATTTCAATAAATTCGACAAAATTTCTGACATATTATCCCATTTTTCAACTTTATTTTTGATTTGTTATTGAAATGCGCCTTTCTTTAAATTATAATTTTATTATCGGATAATTGTAAAGTGAGGTGGGAGCATGGCTTATGTACTCGAGGTTATAAGCAAGGATGGGAAAATCAAATACATTAATTCCGCAAAAGCAACCGTATAATGTCCGGAATATGCTGCACGGTATGATGACAAGAAAACTGCTATGACAGTAGCGGCGGCACTCCTGAGAAATGAATGCTACCGGTCTATAAGTGTTAAAAAGCTCTCGTTGGAGCTATGTGTTGCTTCGTATAAAAGGAACCGTTCATTATCATTCAATTTAATTTATCCCAATATATATAAGGGTAGCAGCTACAAATAAAACGGCTTTTTTATCTGCGTTTTCAGCAGGAAAAACTCACGCCGTTAAAAATTGTGAACGTCTGCATTTATGTACAAACTTTCCCGTAAACAAAATGACGTCACGCTTTTCGGCGTGACGTCATTTTCATATATATCAAGGAGAACTGAAAGCGTTTATTCCTTTACAGAGCCTGAAACAAGGTTGCTGTAAATAAACTTCTGCATCGAAAGGAAGATTATCAGAGTAGGTATAATACAGATGATTACACCGGCGAAGATAATTTCCCACTGTGAGCCGTAAGGACCGATGAACTTGTAAAGGGCTGTTGATACGACCTGAAGTCCGTCACTGGGCATATACAGGTTTGCTGTATAGAAGTCGTTGTATATGCTTACAAACTTGATTACAAGCACGGTCGCAATAGCAGGACGGAGCATAGGGAGAATAATGCTCAGGTATACTCTCGGATATGAACAGCCGTCAAGTATCGCACTTTCGTCAAGGGATACGGATATGTTATTGAGGAACTGTATGAAGATATAGATCGAAACTATATCTGTACCGATATAAAGGATTATCGGTGCGGCGAGGGTGTCATAAAGGCCGAGTGCGTGCACTACCTGGAATACCGTTACCTGCATAGAGATATTCGGCAGGAGTGCGGCAATAAGGAATATATTCTTTACAAGCTTAGTGAACACCATTGTAAAACGCTGTACAACAAAGGCGGTCATAGTACCTGTGATTATCGTTCCCGCACACGAGAACACAAGGATAATAGCGGTATTGATAAGGCCTTTCATTACGTTGCCCTGCAGGAACGCCGTCTTGAAGTTTGCCAGCTCCACCACCTTAGGAAGCTCGAACGCTCCGCTTGTCAGAAAATCCTCGTGGCTTTTCAGCGAGCCGAGTAATACGACTACCAGAGGCACGATAACTATAAGGCAGGCTATGACGAGCACGGCGTATTTCAATACATCTATCAGTATTCTTACACCCTTAGGCGTTTCCTTGAACCTGTATTTATCCATATTGAAAGAGGTCTGTCCGGAGTTTTCGGTTGTTGTGATATTGTCTGTCATTGTTACACCTACTTTTCTTCCTTAAAGAATATCTTCTGGATTATCGTAATCACTATTATTATAAACAGCAGGACGATAGCCATTGCGGACGCAAGTCCGATCTTCTGGTACTGGAAGCCCGTTTCGATCGTCTTGATAACGAAGGTCGATGTTCCCATCTTACCGCCGGTTATAATATACGGAATTTCAAATACAGATGCCGCACCCTTTATGGCAAGGATAAGCTGTAGAGCGATGATCGTTCTGATGCCGGGGAAAATTATGTGCCAGAACTTCTGCCATGCGTTTGCGCCGTCAAGATCTGCCGCTTCGTAAATGTCGGGCGAGATAGACTGGATAGCGCCGATGAACATCAGAATATCAAAGCCGATATAACGCCATACCGATGCAAAAACCAGACACCAGTTGTTGATAGCACCGTTTGACAGCCACTTTACAGGATCTGCACCGAAAAGTGCGATTATGGAGTTGAGCGTACCGCCGTCATCGCCTCTGAAAAATCTCTGGAAGATAAGTGCTACCGCAACACCGTTCATAAGATAAGGGAAGAAGATAACTCCCTTGAACAGTCCTGCGAGCTTGATTTTCGAGCATAACAGAGTTGCGATGAAAAGTGCAAGTCCAAGCTGTATAAACGAGCCGACAAAGTAATACAAGCTGTTGATGAGCGTTGAAAGATATGCCATATCGGTGAACAGCGTCTTATAGTTGTCGAAACCGACCCATTGTACATTTACGCCAAGCTGGTCACGTTGCTGGAAGCTGAATATTATCATATTCACAGCAGGGATAACAGTGAAAAGTATCAGCAGTGCGACAGGTATTGCCAAAAACAGCGCTGTGGTCAAGTATTTCTGACCTGTATAGCCCTTAAGCCACTGCCCTAATGTGCGACGCTTCTGAATTGCGGTAACGCCTTGAGTAGCCATAAATCTGTCCTTTCAAGAAATAATTTCTATTTTTGGTAATTAGTTAATTTTCTCCATAAAAACCTATACGGAAAGACTTACGCCTTTCCGTACGGGTTTGTGTGTTTGGAGTATCTATGAAGAAAATACGATAGCGTTAATTAGCCGTTAGCCTTGATGTATGCTTCAAGCTCTGCGTTAGCATCTCTTGTAGCCGCCCATTTCTGATTAACGGAGTCTGCGATAGCCTTGAAGCCGTCTTCGCCCTTGCCGGCAAATGCTGCTTCAGCAAGCTGGAGCTTGAAGTTAGCGGAGTCGCCTGTCCATATACCAACCTCAGAATCCTTGTCGATAGCATTGAATACGCCTGTCAGACCCTCGGGAGCCGTTGCTGCTGTGAAGAATTCACAACCGTCAAATGCTGAGAGGTAATCGGGGAGCTTGCTGCCTTCAAGTGTATTGATACCGCCCTCAGCCTCAGAGAAGCCGGATTCAGCGATGAACCATTCGATATACTTCTTGCCGAGATCCTTCTTGTCATCGGCAATGTTCTTGTTTACGCCCATGCAGTAGTCTGCTGCGTACTGTGCGTACTGCTTGCCGTCCTTTGAGAAGGGAGCGGGCATATAACCGATGTTTTCGGGATCAAGGTTATTATCCTTAGCGATCTGCTGGAACTGTGAAACTGCCCATGAACCCATTGTCATTGTAGCAACTTCGCCCTTTGCGATCATCAGCTTTGAGCCTTCCCAGTCGGAGCTCATCGGGTCGCCCTCGATAAGAGTAGAATCTGAATATATATCGTACATCAGCTTGAATACGTTGTAGTAGGGCTTGCCTTCTGTGAAGAAGTCTTCCTTGTTTACGATAAGGTCTGTTTCAAAGTTGGGGTTGCCCGAAGAAGGAACAACAAGGCTTGACCACTGTGAAGCCGTCCAGCTTGCTTCCTTGAAGTTTGTGTAATAAGGAATTACATCGGGGAACTTTTCCTTGATCTTCTTTAAGTCAGCAATGAATTCGTCGGCTGTCTTGGGCATTTCTGTGATGCCTGCGTCTGTCCATACCTTCTTGTTGTAGCAGATACCGCCGCTTACCGAACCTAAGTGAGCAAGGCCGTATACTGTTCCGTCATACATCTTCTGATCTGCCCACTTGTACTTATCCTTAAGTTCATCGTACTTGCCGAGAGGCTCGAAGAAGTTTGAAAGATCGGCGAGCTTAACTGTATCGGGTATCATGAGTACATCGCCGTATTCCTTGGTGCTCATCATTGTCGAAACATCATCTGCGTAGCTCTTGAATGACTGATATTCAACAGTGCAGTTGTACTTTTCTTCAAACGCATCTGTCATCTTGTCGAGTGAGCCGTCATCCTTACGGTCTGTACGGTGAGTAAGAACCTTGAGCGTAATCTTTTCGCCCGAAGGTGTAGTCGAAGATTCTTCACCCGATGCAGTCGAGCTGTTATCTTCTGTCTTTGATGCAGATGATGTACTGCCTGATGTTGATGATGTTGCATTGTTACTGTTGCAGGCTGCCAGCGAAACTGCTGTGCTTGCCGCAAGGATACCTGCGAGTATCTTCTTTGCTTTCATGTGATAATTTCCTTTCTGGTCGGACAGTGCTTAGCCACCGGTCCTTAGTTGATAGTTGATGAATTTAGCTTATGTTTATTAAGCTGTTTCCGCTTGCTTAATTCACTTAAGATTATACAACGTTTTAGCTAAAAGTCAATAAGGCTATGGGAAATTCAGCTAAAACACATAAATCATATTTGTTTATTATGTGCATTAAAGACAAAATTCACACTAACTTAACTGTGTTACACAATTTTATTAAGCAAGTATCGGTGTAACCTGTTTTCATGCTTACAAATTTGTTTAACTAAAATTAGTTTACGTTAAGTTACATATATTTCATGCTGTTTTTAGTTGTTTTTAACGCTGTTAAATTCGCCCGTAAATATGATAACTCAAAAAATTCGGCTATTCCTTAAAAATAAAGGAGATAAAGTTGCGGGTGTGGGGGAAGTGTGGTATAATAACCTCAGACTTAAAATCCGCCTGTAGCGGATTTTGCCGTGCAAAAGCACGGCTTGCGGCGCACCGCAAGTCTGAGAACATTTTACCATTAAATCTTTTGTCTGACGACAAAAT
>Ga0129314_1001769_pt1 | contig 13748 bp, 13 predicted proteins | sample O1111metagenome_FD_94431 | JGI IMG/M metagenome (GOLD analysis project Ga0129314, IMG submission 94431) | Orangutan individual fecal microbial communities from fecal samples from Wisconsin, USA - O1111 metagenome | ecosystem: Host-associated > Mammals > Digestive system > Large intestine > Fecal...
ACACGGTACCGGGGCCTGCGGAAGCAGACCGCTAAATTGAATATGCTGTTCGCTTTGGCGAACCTGATCTTGGCTGACAGGCCCTGCCTGGCAGCCTGAGTTGGTGCGCCCTGCCAGGCGAACTGAGGGGATAATACTGGCTGCCCTGCAGACGAGCTTACTATGGCTCTCCCTATACGCTATTTGTGCGGTGTTGCCTTAAATCGTTTCCACCCAAAGCAGCTTAACCCGGATAGGACAAAAACCGGCCCAGGCGGTCATTGACACGCTTTCCGCATTCAATGGCCTTTTTCCCGCCGATCAGTACGTATTCGATGCCCTCCGGCGGCTCCAGATGGGCCCAATCCGCCTTATCAATGATGGTCTCCGGATCAAAGATCGTGATATCCGCGTCAGCGCCTGTCTCCAGACGGCCCTTAGACGCCAGTCCCAGCCGCTTCGCCGGTTCCAGGGTCATCTTGCGGAGCGCGTCCGCCATGGGCAGGAGCTTCTCCTCCCGCACATATTTGCCCAGCACACGAGGGAACGTGCCCGCCGCCCTGGGATGCCCTCCCCCATGGCTGAGGATGGCGTCGCTGGCCACCATGCCATTGGGGTTGGCGATGGCCGCCTGGATCTCGTCCTCGTTCATCACGATGCCCACAGCCAGCATCTTCGGATACTCCGCCCGGGCCTTCCGGAATATCTCTTCCGTGCAGTACACATTTCGATACGGCTCGCCGGTTAGGAAAATGCTGTCGTATCCCTTGCCCATGGCCTTGAGGATGTCCTCGTCGAATACCGCGGAGCCGATCTCCGTGCAGAACGCATTGTAGGGGTAAGTGTCGTAGTTCAGCTTCGGATCGGTCTCCATCGCCTTGTTGATACACTCCAGGGACTCCCGCATCCGCCCGATGGCGGAGCAGCTGCTGAGATGGGAGATCTGGAACTTCTGCGGGATCTCCCGGGACAGCCGGATCATTTCCCGGATAGAGTCCAGATTTTCCATGCAGTCCGTCCGGAAATGGGCCGCAGCCAGATGGCCCGGGTCGCCGGACGCGCCCACGGCATAGCGCATCTCCTCATATGTGATGCCCGGGTCGTATTCCAGTCCAAAGGAAATGCCCCAGGCTCCTTCCGCCAGTTCCCGCCGGAGTTCCTGCCGCAGGATGTCCATTTGGGCCTGGGAGGCGTGGTCGTAATGGCCCAGGCCCAGCTTGAGCCGGTGCCAGTTATAGCCCGCCAGCATAATGTAATTCACCGGACTGCCGCCGTTCTCCCGCAGCACACTTTTGAATTCCGACAGGGGCTGGTACTGCGTACCGCAGTTGCCGCCCACGGCGGTGGTCACGCCCATCTCCAGCATCCGCTGAGCGATCACATAGTCCGGCCCCTCATCCGCGAAATTCTCCTCATGCATATGGATATCGATGAAGCCCGGCGACACCACCTTTCCGGCGGCGTCAATGGTCTCCGCCGCCTCCGGCAGGGGCGCCTCCGGCGCAGACAGGCAGACGATCCTGCCGTCCTGGATGCCAATGTTCCTCTTTACCATTTTCCCCAACTGATAATCGGGGCAGCTTCCTCCTATGATCAGTAAATCCAGCATAATCGGCCTCCTGATGCAAGAATCTCCGGGGATACTATATAGACCAGCAGCAAATTGTCATTTTGACATTTGCCTGTTCATTCGTATTCACTGGACAACCGGCCATTTTCCCAGCGTTGGAAAATGCCAGCAGCTACATGAACGGCCGCAAAAGGGCGCGCGGAATTTTGCGGTGACCAATTCCATACCGTATTTGTGCTTTATCATGCTGAACCCGCACTCTGCCTTCGCTTGTTCAGTCGATGATAACTTAATGACATTGCCTTGACAAGCAACAGCAAGATGTAGATAATGCAATATAGTATGATTTTCCGCATTTCCAAATGGCATTCTCTTTGTCCGGTGGAATAAAATCGATCCGCACTGTCCCCAGCATTTCAGCTGATCACTCGCCGCTCTCAAACACCGCCCGGATGGCCCGGTAGGTCATGTAGCAGTCGATCTTCGCCACAGTCTCATAGGGGGCGTGCATGCTGAGGACGGGGACGCCCGCATCCAGGGTGTCGATGTTCCGGTTGGCCATGTATTTGGCGATGGTCCCGCCGCCGCCGGCCTCCGGCTCTCCCATCTCCGCCGTCTGCCAGAGCACGCCCGCCGCGCTGCACACTCTCCGGAATTTCCCCATGACCTCCGCGCTGGCGTCCGAGGCGTCGGACTTGTCTCCGTCGTGGCCGGTGTACTTGCAGACGGCGATGCCGTGGTTCAGGAACGCCGCATTCTTCTTTTCGTACACCTCGGCAAAGTTGGGGTCATAGGCGGAGGTCACGTCCGCACTGATGCAGAAGGAGTTTGCGTAGCAGTCGTCCAGATCCACGCCCTGGGCGCCGCACAGCTTTTTCATCACGCGGTCGAAGGCCCGGGACTTCATGCTGGTCACGCCGTCGGAGTTGATCTCCTCCTTGTCGATCATCACGCAGACAGCAGTCTTCTCCGGCACTTTGATCTCCATTAACGCCGACAGCTGCGCGAAGCCGCAGACCCGGTCGTCCTGTCCGTAGGAGGCAATGAGGCTGCGGTCCAGTCCCGCATCCCGGGCCTTTCCGGCGGGCACGAACTCCAGCTCCGCGGAGACAAAGTCCTCCTCCGTGATGCCGTAGCGCTGGTGGAGCAGAGTGAGGATGTACTGCCGGAAGCGGCTGCCCTCCTCCCCTCCGGGCACCGGACGGGAGCCCACCAGAACATTCATGGCGTCGTTGGGGACCACGTCCTTCAGCGGTCTGGCGTTCTGGGCCTTCCCCAGGTGGGGCAGCAGATCGTTGATCAGGAACACGGGGTCGTCCGGCTCCTCGCCGATGTCCACCGCCGCCTTCCGGCCGTCCGCCAGAATGACGACGCCGTGCAGCGCCAGCGGCTGGGCCAGATAGTGGTGCTTCCGCAGCCAGCCGTAGAGATACGTCTTGAGATAGGCCATGCCGCTCTCTTCGTAGAGAGGTCTGGGCTTCACGTCCAGATGCGGGGCGTCCATGTGGGCGACGCTGATATTGGCGCCGTGATCCAGGGTCTCTCTGCCGATCACCGCCAGAAACAGATTCCGGTCCCTGCTGACGAAGCTGACCCGGTCTCCGGGGTGCAGCGCCTGTCCCTCCGTGTAGGGCACAAATCCGTTTTCTTCGGCGAGTTGGAGGCTGTATGCCAGACACAGGCGCTCTGTCTTGCTGTGATCCAGGAAGTCCTTATACCGCCGGCAGTATGCGTTCATATCGGCTTCTTCCCGCTCCGAGAGCCGGTCGTAGCCGTTGGGCTGCGCATAGAACAGGGAGGGTTCCTGCTTGTTCATAGTCCTCTTCTCCTTTTTGATAATACTGTTTTCCCGGCAGCCCTACAGCCATTTGGGTGCTGCCGGTGTCTGTAGAAAAGTGATACAAACATTCTGTCTGAAACGCAGAGGAGGCATTTTATGTTCTTTTACCTGCAGGACTTTCTAACGAAAAAATCTCCTCAGAAAGTCCGTCTGCTCACCGCGCCTCAGGATTTTAGCACGCTGGTGATCCTGTCTGTCAGCACGCAGAACATCCGCGAACTGCCCATCCAGGATTTTGTCCCCGCGGGCAGCCTGATCCTCTCCGCCGCCATGGGCGAGGCAGAGGAAGAACCACTGCACCGTCAGTTTTTCAAAGAGGCCTCCGCCGCCGGAGCCGCAGCGGTCTTTGTAAAATTCAAGGATACGGATTACCATTTGAGTGCCGAGAGCGTAGCATGCGCTGACGCTCTGGGGCTGCCGGTTTTTGAGCTGCCCTGGGACTACCGCTTCGCAGATATCCAGCAGGAGGTCCTCAACTGCATCCAATCGGCCCGGACAAGGTTCACCACTGATCTGCAGTCTTCCCTGCTCAGGCTCTATTTTGACGCCAAGACCCTTCAGGATGCTGTTGAACTGGTCTCCCGGATGCTGGAAGTACCCTGCTGCATCACCCTGCCGGATGGGACTGTCCTCGCTAAAAGCGCCGACTATACGCAGCCCCAGGAAAACGAGTTCTCTCTGGATATCTCTTTGAACGATGTGACCATGGGCTGCTTCCGTTGTCAGGACGCGGGATCCATCCCGGAGGCGCTTTTGCCGGAGCTGTCACAGACGCTCTGCTTTCCTCTCTCCCTCTGGTTTCACCGGCAGAGTGTCGTGAATCTCACCAAAGCATCCCTGAAGAACGACTTTGTGTGGGATCTGGCCACTCAAAACTACGTCTCTTATGATGAGATGATCTACAATGGGAGCCTGTTCAAATTTGACCTCCAGAGACCGTACACCTGCCTTCTCTGCAAAGCCGTCTCTGGTCCAGGATCTCAACCGGACCTCTCTGTCTGGCAGCGTGATGTGATCCGTCTCAACCTGCATGAGACAAAGATCATATCGGAGCTGAAGAGCCAGCTCCACCTGTCTATCATGTTCTACTCCCATTTTCCCAATTATATCTTCTACCTGGAAAATCCCGACAAGGGCGACAGTCACATCCGCCGGTTCATTGAGAAAGCGGAGCAGTACTTCTTCAGCGATCTCACAGACCTCCATCTCTGTTGGGGAATCAGTGAATCCGGCCTGTCCTCCGGCAATTTTTCAGAGCTGTACAACCATGCCTCTCTGGCGCTGCACTATGCGGTACACTCCAAGACCGGTCAGCGGATCTATACATACGAGGACACCCGACAGGCGCGCATCATCTCCCTCCTCAGCGAGGATGCCACGCTGAAAAGCGAGGCCTTTGACCTGATGGGACAGCTTTCCTCCTATGGAGACTCCTCCAACATCCAACTCTTTGAAACGCTGGTCACGTACATCGACAATAATTTTAATGTCAGTAAAACGGCCAAAAAACTATATATTCATCGTCAATCTCTGCTGTACCGCCTCTCCAAAATTGAAGAACTGACCGGGATGTCCCTGAAATCCAGCAGTGATCTCTTTCTTCTCAGCGTCTACGCGCGTATTTTCTCCGGCTATTGACAGACACGGTCGGGCTGCCTCCTGTTCCTTTCGCATCTTGTAAAACAGGAAAAGCATACGCTTACTTCTTTTTAGCTGCTTGCAGTCTGTTTATGTGCGCCTTTATGACCCTGATCGCCATGAAGGGGCTCAGCGGTCCCATGGGATTCTTTTCCAAAGTCGTTCCGCTGATGGTGGTCCTCACAGTGGGGATCGGCATTGCCGCTCTGATCCGCTTCGGCTTTCCGGCCAGCCTGTTCGGCTTTGGAAATCTGATCTCCGTCCTGTACCCTCTGATGGGATATTACAGCTACGCATTTATTATCTGCCTGACGTGCCACTATTGCAGGATACGTTTGGGAAGCCGCCTTTGAACTCCTATATTTTTCTTGAATAAACATGTTTTCCCGGCATCAGATCCAGCTGCCGGGAAAACATGTTTTTATGCTGTTCACTGGTGCGCCGCGGGCAGCAGGAGATCCCTCTCTGTCAGGCGCGGAGGAAATTCCTATAAATTGCGGTCATCATGCGCTCATGCCAGATAGTCCTCTGGCAGTAATTCCCTTTGTGGAGATCATGGTCCGCCCCGGTGCCATTGAATGCATATGCGAAGCCGCTCCGCGTCACCGGATCAAAATAGCATGCGGAGATCAATCCGTATGCGCTGCCGGTATGACCGTAGATCGTGATATCGTCCGCCTCCGCGATCACATGGTCTTCGCCGATCTCCGTCGAGATGATGTTCAGGCCCGTTCCGTAGGCGTGGGCACTGTCATCCATGTCCTTGTTGTTTTTTCCGGGGGCGTACCACCATACCGGAGCCGTCATCTGTCTGACAGCCTCTTCCGACAGGATCCGGTTCCCGTTTTCCGCAACGCCGCCGTTGAGGAACATGACAGCGGCCAGCGCCAGCTCATGTGCTGAAATGCGCAGCCCGCCCTGGGGAGAAAAGATGGTCCCATTGGTGCCGACTTGATAATCAGTGACGTCCTCCTCATAATTGGCTGTTCCCAGATCCGGGTTATTGATGGAGATGATATTTTTCGGCTGTACCACACCCTGATAGTCGTCCATTTGAGCGCACCAAGGCTTGCTGACATCCCATACACCGTCTCCAAAGCGCTTGAAAATGGCGGAGACATCCAGGATCCCGCTCTCATCGAAATCTCCAAGATTGAAACTGGCGCCGATCCCCATCGGCTTGAGGACTTGTTCTCTCATGTAATGGTCAAAGCGCTGGCCGGACAGCAGTTCGATGATCGTTCCGAGGATGCCGAAATTCAGATTGGAGTAGAGATAGAAGCCGCCGGGGCCCATATCATGTACGCCGTCAGGCGCCGCGAAATGCTCGCCGCCGCAGTAAAAGCTGCCTCCGGGCAAAAAGCACTCCTTGATATGCGTCTTGCTGGGGATCGAATAGGCAGAGCCATCGCGGATAGACGAGATATGAGAAAGCAGCATCCGGGGCGTGATGATATCGTCGGGATAGTGGGGATTTCGCAGGGGGAATCCCAGATACTTGCCGGCGTCCTCGTCCAGATCGATGAGTCCCTGATCGAACAGACGCATAATGCCGATGGCGGTGAACACCTTGGAAATGGATGCGATGCGGTAGCGCGTGCTGACTTTCATGGGATAGCAGTGGGACGGATCATTCGGGTCGATGCGGCAGAATCCCTGCTGACGCTCAAAGGCGATCTTTCCGTTCTTGATAATGGAGACGGCGTAGCCGGAAACAGGTACCTCAGGATCTGTCAGCAGCGCGTCCATCTCAGCGATCATATCGTTTATTTTCTCCGTACTCACCCAGGGTCAACTCCTCTTTCTTGATACGGTCCCGCCGCGGAGAAGGGGAATTTTCCCTTCTCCGCAGCGTTCCTTGTTATAGAAACGCCTGTCAGATATCAGAAAACGGTCCGCTTCGTCTTGCTCTGCTCGTCCATCAGCGCGCAGGACACGAAATGATTCGGACTGAATTCCACAAGGGGCGGGATCCCCTTCGTGCATTTATCACAGGTAAAGTTGCAGCGCGGCGCAAACCGGCATTCATTCGGCAGGTTAATGGGCGAGGAGATCTCACCCCGCAGGATGATCCGCTCTTTCTTCGGCGCGATATCCGGCGTCGGGATTGCGGAAAGCAGTGCTTTCGTATACGGATGAATGGGATTTTCAAACAACTCCTCGGCAGGCGCCTTCTCAATCACACGGCCCAGGTACATGACCGCGATATCGTCTGAGAAATGATTGACGACGCTGAGATTATGGGTGATGAAAATGTAGGTCAGGCCCATATCCTTCTGCAGGTTCTTGAGAAGGTTGAGGATCTGCGCCTGAATGGAAACATCCAGTGCGGAAACCGGCTCATCGCAGATGATGAATTTGGGATTGAGGGCCAGCGCCCGGGCAATGCCGATCCGCTGGCGCCGTCCGCCGTCCAACTCATGGGGATAGCTGTTGATCAGCCGCGGGGCCAGGCCGACGATGTCCATCAATTCCGCCACCCTTTTTTCAATGGCAACCTTGTCTTTGATAATCTTATTGATGATGATCGGTTCCGCGATAATGCCGCCCACGGACATACGCGGGTCCACAGAGGAGAACGGATCCTGGAATACGATCTGCATCTCCTTACGGAGCTTGCGCATTTCCGCTGTGCTGATCTTGGTGATGTCGCGTCCCTCGAAAAGGACCTCGCCCGCTGTCGGTTCGATCAGGCGGAGAATGGCGCGGCCTGTCGTGGATTTTCCGCAGCCGGATTCGCCGACGATGCCCAGAGTCTTTCCCCGTTCGACGGTAAAGGAGACGTCATCGACTGCCAGCAATTGACCTTTGGGCGTGTTGAAATACTTTTTGAGACCTCTGACTTCCAGAATATTATCGGCCATATCAGTCCCTCCCTTGGAGCTTGAAATCGGGTTCCTTGTAGCGATGACACTCCACGTAATGTGTATCGCTGAAGGTGATCAGCGGCGGCTTGGATTTTTCGCACTCCGACGTGGCATAGGCGCATCTGGGAGCGAAGGGACATCCCGGCGGATCCTCCGTGGGGTCAAGCATCAGGCCCGGGATCGGCCGAAGCATGGCAGTCCGGTTGTTGATATTCGGCAGAGAGTTGAACAGGCCCTCTGTATAGGGATGCTTCGTGTTGTTGAATACGTCTTCCAATGTGCCGTGCTCCACGACTCGTCCTCCATAAACGACGGAGACCTCATCGCAGATCTCGGCGACGATTCCCAGGTCATGGGTGATCATGATCAGAGACGTCCCGAACTTCTTGCGCAGTTCCTTCATCGTCTCCAGGATCTGGGCCTGGATCGTTACGTCCAGCGCGGTGGTGGGCTCATCAGCGATCAGTAGCTGCGGGTTGCAGGCCAGGGCGATGGCGATCACGACGCGCTGCCGCATTCCACCGGAGAACTGGTGCGCATAGTCATGGATGCGGTCTTCCGCGATACCCACGGTGCGCAGCATCTCCTCGGCACGCTTCATGGACTCGGATTTGCTCATTTTCCTGTCATGTTCCCGAAGTACCTCCGCGATCTGCTCACCTACGGTAATGGCCGGATTCAAAGAGGTCATCGGATCCTGGAAGATCATAGAGACGTATTTGCCGCGCAGTGCGCGGATCTCTTTGATGGACATGCTCAGGATGTCTTTTCCATCCACCATGATGGAACCCTTTTTGATCACTCCAGGGGGATCCGGGATCAGGCGCATGATGGAAAGGGCTGTGGTGGTTTTTCCGGCTCCCGTCTCGCCCACAAGGCCCAGGGACTTTCCCTTTTCCAAGGAGAGATTCATTCCGTTCACAGCATGGACAATGCCATCATCGGTCTCATAATCCACATACAGATCTTTGATCTCGACAATCTTTTCACTCATGGTGCACCTCTCACTTCTTCAGCTTGGGGTCAAGGGCGTCACGCAGGCCGTCGCCCAAAAGGTTCAGCGCCAGAATCGTGATCATAATGGCGAGTCCGGGGAACAGAACCGTGTGGGGATAGTCGCGGAGGAACGCACGGCCCGCTGAGAGCATGCCGCCCCATTCCGGTGTGGGCTCGGGGATACCAAGGCCCAGGAAAGCCAGCGCCGCCGCGTCGGCAATGACAGTCGCGACACGAAGGGTCGCCTGGACCAGAACGGGCGCCAGACAGTTGGGCAGGATATGCGTCCGGATGATCTGGAAGTTGGTGGCTCCGATGGCCCGGGCAGCCTCTACATATTCCTGCTGCTTGATGGTCAGTACGGATGCCCGGGCAATTCTTACATACTGGGGGAGCGTCGGGATGCCGACAGCCAGAATGATATTGAACAGGCTGGTTCCGAAGGCCGCCACCAAAATAATTGCCATCAGCGTGCTGGGGATGGCCAGGAGAATGTCGAAGCAGCGCATGATGATGTCATCCACTTTACCGCCGAAAAAGCCTGCGATGGCACCCAGAGCAACGCCAGTGGTGCAGCAGATCAGGCAGGATACCGCGCCGATCAGCAGGGAGATCCGGGCTCCGTAAAGGATTCGGAAGAAAATGTCTCGGCCCAGGTTGTCCGTGCCGAAAAGATGCTTCAGACTGGGGCCCTGAAGACGCTCGGCAATATTCTGATTGATGACCTGGGTCTCATAGTCGATAAAAAGCGGTGCGGCAAGGGCGACAACAATGATGATGATAATGAGGGACAGGCCGATCATTGCATTGCGGTTCTTCTTCAGACGACGCCAGGTCTCTGCCGCTCTGCTTCTCTTCTTTCCAACTTGAGGCTTGCTGTTCGTACTCATACCTACTCCTACCTCACTTTCCGGAAGCATACTGGCTGCGAATACGGGGATCCACCAGAGCATAAATGATATCGATTCCCAGATTGCAGATGGTGATCACTATGGTCGTAATGGTAACAAAACCAATGACCATCGGCAAATCCCGCTTACTGATGGAATCTACCAGCAGCTTACCGACACCCGGCCATGAGAAAATCGTCTCCGTCACCACGGAGCCGCCCACACAATCCACAAAGAGGGAGCCAGCGGAAGTGATGATAGGAATCAGGGCATTACGGAGCGCATGTTTCAGGATCACGATTTTTTCGCTCAGTCCCTTGGCTCTCGCCGTGTTGACATAGTCCTGGCGGATGACCTCCAACATGGATGAGCGCGTCATGCGGGTCATCAATGCCATCATCTGCAGGCCGATGGTGAGCGCCGGCAGGATAATGCTGTACCAGTATTTGTCGCCGCCGCTGGGGAGCCATCCCAGTTTTTCTGAGAACAGCAGGATCAACAGAATGCCCAGCCAGAAGTTTGGCATACTCACTGCGATGAGGGCCACAAACGAGCTGAGCCGGTCAATGATGGAGTACTGTTTTACTGCCGCCAGAATTCCCAGCGGCAGGGAAAGGGCCACCGCAACTATGATAAATGAGGCTGCCAGCCTCAGCGTCGCCGGGAATCGTTCGAAATACGCTGTTACGACAGCCTTGTCGCTGTAATAGGAGGTTCCCAGATCGCCGTGAAGGATAAAATCCCTCATGAACTCGAAGTACCGCACGAAGATATTCTTGTTCAAGCCCAGCTCTTCTTCGATCCGCTGGATATCTTCCATGCTTGCCTCCGCGCCGGCGATCATCTGCGCCGGATTACCCGGAGCCAGATTCACGATGAAAAAGATCAGAAATGACACACCGATCACGACCGGAATCAGCAAAACCAGGCGGTGAAGGATGTATTTCGCCATACCCTTCATAATGTCCTCCTTAATGTACGCAAGGGGGAATAGTCGTAAAACCATCCCCCTTGCGCATCAGATTCTCAATTATTTCATTACCGGATCATTCCCAGTACATGTTCTTGTACACCATTGCGTCGCCCACAGCGGGGATCACAACACCCTTGACATGCTTGTTGGCCGCAATGTTCCAGTAATAGGCGAAAAGCGGGATCATGGGAATGTCTTCATAGATCTTCATCTGGGCCTGAGAATACAGCTCCTGTGCCTTGGCAGGGTCGGTCTCCTGAATGGCGGCATCCAGGATGGCGTCATAATCCGCGTTGTTGTAACGGCTGTCGTTGCTGGACGCCTTGCTGCTGGAGTAGAGGAGGTTTCTCAGCGGATTGTCCGCGTCAGACGTTGCCGGCTGCCAGGAACCGAGGTTCGCCTGCATCTGCTCATTCATCGCCAGATCGGTGTAAGCGGCACCTTCCATCTTCTTGATGTTCACAGTGATGCCGATGGCGGCGAGCTGGCTCTGGATGATGGCGGCTTCCACGCTTCTGCTCTCACCGCGGATGGCCAGGTCGAAGGAGAATCCGTCGGGATATCCCACCTGAGCGAGCAGCTGCTTGGCCTTTTCGATATCCTGCTCATAGCCGGGGATGCTGTCATCGCTGTACTGCTGGCCGGAGCCCAGGATCGTGGTCTTGACAACACCGTATCCATCCAGGAATCCGTCAATGATCTCCTGTTTGTTCAGCGCATAGGCGATGGCCTGCCGCACCTCCAGCTTCTGGAAGGGCTCATAGTTGTAGCTCATGGACATGTAGGCCACCTGAGTGGAAGGCACGCTGTACAGTTCAATATCCTCAGAGCTTTCAAAACGGGGGAAGTCGATGGTGGCCGGTGCGGCGTTAACGTCGATCTCTCCGGTCTCCAAAGCAATGGTACGGGAGTTCGCCTCAGTCTTGACAACGAACTCCAGGTACTTCATGGCGCCCTTCTCGCCCCAATAGTCATCGTTGCGCTCATAGGTGACGGACTCACCGGGTTTCCACTCGACAAACTTGTACGGACCAGTGCCGTTGTTCTTGAAGGAATCCTTGTTGGCGTTGCACCACTCCTCGCACATGATAGAGGTGCCGCAGAATGCCAGGTTGTTGAGGATCGTAGTGGAGGGGGTGTTCAGGAAGATGCGGACCGTCTGATCATCCTCTACTTCCACATGATCAATCTGGGAGACCTTGGAGGCCATGCCGGTAGAGGCGGCAGCCCGTTCCAGAGAGAACTTGACGTCACTGGCCTTCAGGTCCTGCCCCTCATGGAACTTGACGCCGGAGCGGAGATGGAACACATACTCCGTCGCGGAGATGATATCGTAAGACTCCGCCAGGCCGGGCTGGATCGCGCCGGTGGCGGGATCCAGGGAGAGCAAGGAGTCATAGTTCAGGATCGTATAGGTATTTTGCAAGCTGGTGTTCTGGGCAAAGGGATCGAGGCCGGAGATATCCTCATCGACTGCAATGATCAGGGTGTCTTTCTCTTCTCCGCCAGACGATGCAGCGGAGCCACTTGAGCCGCAGCCGGCCAAAAGGGAGAGTGTCATAACAGCGGAAAGCAACAGGCAAACAATCTTTTTCATTTCAATTCTCCTTCTTCTCCTTTTTATTGGTGCTTGCTGTGGTTTTGAAGCGCTGTGCAGAGTAAACTTTTCGACCTTTTCTCCTCGACTGTGTTCAATTATAACATACAGGTTCTTTTCAGGCATCATTCATTCTGTAACAGTTCCTTCTCTGGATATATCATACAAAATAGCAGATACTCATCTGCAGCAAATGCAATAATTTGGATGCGTATTGTTCAATTTCGCCGTCCAGATCCGCACAGCACACATGCTTCTGCTGCAGCAGATCCATTACGCCTCCGGATGCTCTTTCCGCATATTTATTACTTATATTTGATCCGAATCCCCTGTGGATCTTTCCGCAGCCAGGACATTTGCCGGCGGATCAAAATTAAAATTTTCGACATTTTCTGTAAAAGGTGTAACTTTTTTGTCTCCAGCAGAGTTAGGGATTCATTTTTCCAAAGAAGCAGAGGTCGATGCTCGTCTCAAGCATCCACCTCTTTAGCAAAGAGTCACACTTGCCCGGGGATTTATTCCCGGGTCGCCGCACCGTTTCCGAATCCACCCGGAATATTGAGTGGGTGCTGAGCGAAAACGATCTGGTCCTATGAGAGAAGAGCGGAAGCGTTCACATATAAAAGCGCCCCTGTCCGCGGACAGGGGCGTTCATTGTGTGTTGGGCTTATTCGGCCTTCAGTGCATCGGTGAAGAACGCGTCCAGCCGGTCCACCAGCTGGTGGAACACCGGATGGTCGTCAAACATGAAGTCGTTGTGCTTGCCGTCGATGACATACAGCTCCTTTTTGCAGCTCAGCAGCTGATAGATGTCCACGGAGCAGGAGAGCGGATGGAACAGGTTGTCTTTTCCGCGGCCGATGAACACCGGCACGTCCAGCTTGTCCACGCAGTCCTCAGCGTTGACGTCCAGCAGGCTCTGGCCAAATTCCAGGGGGATCTCCGGGCCGCATCCTTTGACCGCGCAGAGATGATCCTTGACCACCGTGCCGGTGACCGGGTCCAGAGGATAGTAGATGAAGGGATCTTCAAAGCAGCGAGTTCCCTCGGTAACAAAACGGGTCCGCCCCTCGGCGATGGTTTTCTCCAACGCCATGTAGCCAGCGTAGCTGTAAATACTCTGGATCCACTTGCGGCAGTTGCAGAAGCCGTTGAGGCCGGCCACTGCCCGGACATCAGGTTCCTTGGCGGCAGCCATCACCAGTGCGGCGGCCATGCCCCATCCAATCAGGCCGATGCGGCTTGCATCCACCTCCTCCCGTTAATGAAGGCAGTACCGCATCATGCAGCAAGAGCGGTTTGCGAGCAAATTTTGCGTCAGACAAAGGCGCAATTTTGCAGGAATACTGGGCGTATTTCAAAAAATTGCAACGCATGGATGGCGCAAAATTTCCGCAA
>Ga0129314_1001770_pt1 | contig 13745 bp, 12 predicted proteins | sample O1111metagenome_FD_94431 | JGI IMG/M metagenome (GOLD analysis project Ga0129314, IMG submission 94431) | Orangutan individual fecal microbial communities from fecal samples from Wisconsin, USA - O1111 metagenome | ecosystem: Host-associated > Mammals > Digestive system > Large intestine > Fecal...
ACGTGGACGACATCGTGGAGGGCGTGCGCCGCGTCATGGACGGCGCCCCCGAGGTGAAGGTCGGCGAGGACGGCCTGCCCATGGCCGCCCACCGCGTCTACAACATCGGCAACTCCCACCCGGAGAACCTGCTGGACTTCGTGGACACGCTGCAGCGCGTGCTCGTGGAGGAGGGCGTCCTGCCCGCCGGCTACGACTTCGAGGCCCACAAGCAGCTGGTTCCCATGCAGCCTGGCGACGTCCCCGTGACCTACGCCGACACCTCGGCGCTCGAGCGCGACTTCGGCTACAAGCCGTCGACCCCCCTCGAGGACGGCCTGCGCGCGTTCGCGAAGTGGTACCGCGGGTACTACGGGGGTTGTTGACGGCATGCGCATCGCGATGATAGGCCATAAGCGATACGGCTCGCGCGAGGGCGGCGTGGAGGTCGTGGTGACCGAGTTGGCGCGGCGCATGGCGGCGCTGGGCCACGAGGTGACCTGCTACGACCGCTCCGGCTCCGACGTTATGACGGGCAAAGCCGTGCAGACGTGCGAGCGCGTGGTGGGCGGCGTGCGCGTGGTGCCTGTGAGGACCGTGGACAAGAAGGGCCTGGCTGCGCTGAGCTCGTCGTTCTTCGCAACGCTGGCGGTCGTCAAGGACCGGCCCGACGTGGTGCACTACCATGCTGAGGGCCCCTGCGTGCCGCTGCCACTTGCCAGGTGCGCTGGCATACGCACCGTGGCTACCATCCACGGGCTTGACTGGCAGCGCGCCAAGTGGGGAAAGCTTGCAAGCGCTTACATAAAGATGGGTGAGCGTGCGGCCGCGACCAAGGCCGACGAGCTGATTGTGCTCTCGGAGGCCAACAAGGCCTACTTCAAGGAAGCCTACGGTCGCGAGGCCACGTACATACCCAATGGCGTCGACGTCCGGGCCGTAAGGGCCGCCGATTCCATCAAGGCAAAGTGGGGGCTCGAAGAGGGCTCCTATTTGCTGTATCTGGGGCGCCTTGTGCCCGAGAAGCGCCCCGAGCTGCTCATCGAGGCGTTCAAGAAGCTGGAAACCGACAAGCAGCTTGTCATCGCGGGCGGAGGCTCGGACACGTCCGAGTTCGAGCGCTCGCTGCATGCGCTTGCTGAGGGCGATAGCCGCATCCTGTTCACGGGGTTCGTCTCGGGCGAACCCCTGGAGGAGCTTTACTCCAACGCCTACGCCTACGTTCTCCCCTCCGACGTGGAGGGCATGCCCATGAGCCTGCTTGAGGCGATGGCCTACGGGCGCTGCTGTGTGACGAGTGACGTGCCCGAGTGTGCCGACGTGCTGGGCGGCGCGGGGCTGACGTTCGAGAAGGGCGATGCGGCCGACCTGGGACGCGTGCTGGGCGGCGTCCTTGCCGATCCCGCGAAGGCTGCCCGGCTGGGCGAGGCCGCCCGCACGCGCGTCAATTTAACCTACGACTGGGACTCCGTGGTCGAGCGGACCCTTTCCCTATACGAAGGAGAGGCCCGATGAAGATTGTCCTCGCGAACTACCGCTACTTCGTCTCGGGCGGCCCCGAGATCTACATGTTCAACGTGAAGAGGCTGCTCGAGGAGGCCGGGCACACGGTCATCCCGTACTCGGTGCGCAGCCCGCTGAATGAGGAGACGCCCTACGCGAGCTACTTCCCGCACGGGAAGAGCGAGTCGGGTGACGCCTACTTCGACAACGTGAAGAAGACCCCGAAGAACGTGGTGCGCCTGCTCTCCTGCGCTTTCTACAACAGGGAGGCTTACAAGAACCTTCGCCGCCTCATCCGCGACGAGAGGCCCGACGTGGTGTACGTGCTGCAGCAGATTAACGCGCTTTCCCCGAGCGTGTTCAAGGCCGCCAAGGACGAGGGCGTGCGCGTGGTGCACAGGCTGTCGGACTTCAACATCATGTGCCCGCGTTCCGACTTCCTGTGCGACGGGGAGATATGCACCGCGTGCGCAGGCGGCGACTACTCCAAGGCACGCGAGAGGCGCTGCTGCCACGGCTCGCGTGCTACGACTGAGGTACGCGTGGCTTCGATGAGGTTCCACCGCGCCCGCAGATTGTTCGACTGCGTTGACGCGTTCGTGTGTCCCACGGTGTTCACGGCGTCCCTGCTCGAGAAGTCGGGCGTCGACGAGGGCAGGGTCAACGTGGTGCCCACTTTCGTGCCCGCGTACGAGTGCAAGGCCGAACCCGCGCAGGATGAGCCCTACGTGCTGTACCTCGGGCGCATCAGCCACGAGAAGGGCGTGGACCTGCTCGTGAAGGCGGTCATCGGGCGGCCGGGCCTGCGCTTGAAGGTGACGGGCCGGACTGACGACGAGTACGCTAAGGACATCGTGGCCCAGGTGGAGGCCGCCGGCGCCGCCGACCGCATCGAGTTCGTCGGCTTCGTGAAGGGGGCCGAGAAGGACGCCCTTATCGACGGCGCGGCCTGCGTGGCGTGCCCCTCGACATGGTACGAGAACATGCCAAACACCGTGTTGGAGGCCTATGCGCACGGCAAGCCCGCCGTGGTGTTCGACGTGGGCTGCATGCCTGAGATCGTGGAGGACGGCGTGACGGGCACGGTTGTGCCGTTCAGGGATGCCGATGCCCTTGGGGAGGCTGTTGCGCGTTACGTGCGTGACCACGAGCTCGCCGAGCGCCACGGTGAGATCGGTCTGAAGCTCGCTAACGAAAGGTATACCGCGAAGAAGCATCTGGACGCGCTGCTGGGCATTCTGCAGTCTGGCGTCGAGCGAGGAGAGAGATAGACATGGCAGACAAGAAGCTCAACGGTACCGTCATCGTGACGTACCGCTGCAATGCGCGGTGCACGATGTGCAACCGCTACATGGCCCCCAGCCGCCCCGAGGAGGAGCTGTCCATCGGGGCGATAAAGAAGCTCCCCAAGATGTACTTCACCAACATCACGGGAGGCGAGCCCTTCATCAGGACCGACCTGAAGGAGATTGTTCGCGAGCTGTACAAGAAGTCAGACCGCATCGTGATCTCCACCAACGGCTTCTTCACCGACCGCATCATTGATCTGTGCGAGGAGTTCCCCGAGGTGGGTATTCGCATCTCCATCGAGGGGCTGCAGGAGACCAACGACGAGATCCGTGGCCTTGAGGACGGCTACAAGCGCGGCTACGAGACCCTGAAGAGGCTGGTTGAGCTGAAGCACCCCGACGTGGGCTTCGGCATGACGGTGCAGGACCGAAACGCTCCCGACCTGGTGCCGCTGTACAAGATATCCGACGAGCTGGGCATGGAGTTCGCAACTGCCAGCCTGCACAACAGCTTCTACTTCGTGGAGGCCAAGAACGTCATCCATGACCGCCCCATGGTGGCCAAGAACTTTGAGGACCTGGTGAATGAGCTGCTGAAGTCCAACCAGCCCAAGAAGTGGTTCCGCGCCTACTTCAACCACGGGCTCATCAACTACATCTACGGTCAGTCGCGCCTTCTTCCCTGCGACATGGCCTTCGATACCTTCTTTGTAGACCCCTACGGCGACGTGATGCCCTGCAACGGCACTAAGGACAAGGAGGTCATGGGCAACCTGAACACCCAAACTTGGGACGAGCTGTGGAACTCTGAGCAGGCGGAGAAGGTGCGCGCCAAGGTGCGCCACTGCGACCGCAACTGTTGGATGATCGGCAGCGTTTCCCCGGCCATGCACAAGTACATCTGGAAGCCCGCGGCGTGGGTACTCAAGCACAAGGCGAAGAGCCTGCTGGGCATGAAGGCCTACGATATGCACGAGCTGAAGGTGGTGCGCGACTACGAGGGGGGCCGCGTGACCAAGGAGCAGTTGGACGCGTGCTCGACCTGCGACATGTGCGCCCAGGTGAACGACGGCCTGAGTGCCGCCAGCAAGGCCGACGCGCACGTGTATGAGACGCATGAGGCGCTGTAGGTATGGTCGATGTTTCATTGGAGGCGCCTCGGGTCTCGCGCCGCTCATCGCTGTTTCTTGAAACCAGCGTGGTTGATCTCGCCCTGCTATTGTTTCTGAATTTGGCGCTTTTCGGAGAGGTGATCCAGGCCGCGACGGGCTTTTCTTATTGCGATGAGATTGCGACTATTGCCGTGGTCTGCGCCGCCTATTTTCGATTTCATGCAAGCAAAAACGCTCTTGCCGAAAGCATGTCAACTTCGTCCAGGCTTGCTCTGGTATGCTTGTTTGCGGTAGTCTCCGCAGCTTTCCTCGGCAATGCATTCTGCGGTGTCCATGCATCAACTGCAGCGATTCTGACGGATTTTCTTACTTGCTGCAAATTCTCAATTGCGCTAATTGCCTCAATCTATGCCTTTGCTTGTTCTGAACGCCTTTCTGCGCTTTTCGAAATCGAGGCGAAGATTCTTCTCGTCGTGATGACGGTGCTTGGAATCGGGAACCTGTTTTTCGATTTCGGCATGGGATCGGAGGCTCGGTTTGGCATCAGGGCCTCTTTTACTTTCGTGTTCGATCATCCGACATACCTTGTATTTTGCGCTGCCGGGCTTACGGCGTTCCTTATGAAGGATAGGGAGCGCAACATGCCTTTTATTGTCATGGGCATGTTTGTCGTTTTGCTGTCGCTGCGGTCAAAAGGCTTTGCATTTGCAGGAGTCTGCCTCCTGTTGCTCTTGACCTTTGGCAAAAGCAACAGGCTTTCGGTGGTGCATATTGCGCTGGGGCTGGCAGCCGTAGCGCTTATCGGCATGGACCAGTACATCAACTATTACCAATCCGCGGGATACGCAAGAGGCGAGCTGGCTCGCCAGGCGATTGCCGTCGCAAATGATTATTTCCCGCTCGGGACTGGTTTCGCGACGTATGGGTCTGCCGTTACCGCTCAGATCGATAATTACTCGCCGCTTTATTACATGTACGGACTTTCTACTGTCAGGGGCCTTGCCCCTGGGGCCGCATCGTTTTTGAGCGACACTTTTTGGCCTACGGTCTTGGCACAGTTCGGTTATTTCGGGTTGATTGCCTTCGTCGCTCTCTTAATTGCTTTGTTCGTAATGTGCTATAAGGCTGGGGGTCTCGCCTCCCAGTCATTTGTATTTTTGCCTACCTCCTCATCTCAAGCACGTCTGAGAGCTCGTTCTTTAACCCGAGCGCTGTCTATCTTGCAATGTGCGTTGGGCTTGCGATTTGCCCCGCTGGGGAGCGACGCTCATGATGACGGCGGTTCTTTCAGCATTTCCCTGCATGGACCTCTCTCGCGTTTTGCGGGGGTGGTTCGCAGTGCTTAGCGGCGCAAAAAGAAGGCGTGAAGGCGCGACTGTCTTCTCGGTCATCGCTTTTTTGGTCTGTCTTTTCGCTTTCTGCTCCTCGCTTATCACATACCGTGTGAGCATCCTGCTGTTTGCTTCGGCAATTGTTCTGGTTGCAATCCTGGCGGTCCGAAGTGGGCGGCTTCTCGAATTTGACTTGCGCGCAATCGCTCCGGTTCTGCCTTGGCTCCTCGTGGCTGTTATGGCAGCTGTCGGTTATGTCGCTGGTGGCGGCTACGACCTTGCCGCCACTGTCGCGCTGGTCTGTGCCGTGGCCCTGGCCGTCTTTTCGGTTGAAAATACGAAATGGATTGAGCCTACAATCACCGCATTCATCGCGGTCCTGCTCGTTTTTGCCATCGCGACCATAGCCTGCTACGTCTTTCCTCAGCTATATACAGGCTTTATCAAGCCGACTTTCTATTCCAACGTTCCAATGGCTCAGGACTATCGGTCGGGTTTGGCATCGCACTATAGCCATAACGGGACATTCTGCACAATAGGCCTCATCCTCACTTCGGCTTTGGCGTTTTACGATTCTCAAAAGACGAGAATCAAGCGGCTCTACGTCTTTCTTGCTCTGATCTTCTTTGTTGCTTTGGTGCTTACGACCAAGAGGGCGCATCTGCTTTGTGGCATATTCGCGGTCGGTTTTGTCTACCTGATTTCAAACAATCAGCATCGGTATCTAAAGGCCATCGGCGTCGGTGTATTGGTGGTTTTGGCGGTTGCCGTGCTTGCACCGCTCATCCCTGGCGTCGAGGCGACCATCGATAGGTTGACCACCACTTTCTCGAGCAACACAAGCTTTGAGGACAACGTCAATAACAGGACTTATTTGTGGGATTACGCCCTCAACGGTCTTGCTCAGTCACCCGTGTTCGGGCATGGGTGGACGAGCTACTGCTATCGCTGGCCAGACGGCGTGACGATTACCTATATGGCCCATAATGAGCTGCTTAACCTCCTTTACGAAACAGGCTATGTGGGGACAGCCATCGTTTTGCTGGGCTGTGCAGCGAGCCTGCTGCTCACGTTCTGCACGATTGCCCTGACCGATGACGGGCATTTCAAGGCGTACCTTCGCCTTTCTCTGTGCATTCAGATTTTCTTCTTGACCTACGCTTTCACGAGCGGGGCTTTGTTTACGACTATTCCAAACCTGATCACCTATTTCCTCGCCGTGGCGATTATGGCGAGTATTAGATGGGACGCGCTGAGGCGGAATCGAACGCCGAGGACATCGCACGGAGGAGACAGATGAGCCTGATTTCGAAAGCAACTCAATACATCAAGCACCCGCTCAGGGTGTATTCCCTGGTCTCGCGTGCAGGGCTGACGCGCTTCGTTCCGGACGAGCCGCACTTGCGCATCATGTACAGGGCGCTGATTGGTAAGAGGCTCGACCTGGATAACCCGCAGGGGTTCAACGAAAAGCTCAATTGGCTGAAACTGCACGACCGCAACCCGCTTTACAACACCCTTGTCGACAAGTTGGCGGTAAAGAAGTGGGTCGCCGACAAAATTGGCGAGAAGTACGTCACCGAGACTTATGGATACTGGAGAGACGCCGAGGACATCTCGATAGACGGGCTTCCTAGTCAGTTCGTCCTCAAGACAAACCACGACAGCGGCGGAGTCGCGATTTGCCGCGATAAGGCGACTTTCGACTTCGATGCGGCGAAGAAGCTCCTCGCAAAGCATTTGAAGCGCAACTACTTCTGGTGGACCAGGGAGTGGCCGTATAAGGACGTCATCCCCGTGGTGATGGCCGAGGAATACCTCGAGGACGAGGGGCACGAGTCTGGCCTGGTCGATTACAAGGTTACCTGTTTCGGGGGCAAGCCGACCTTCATCGAGGTGCATAGGGGCAGGTTCGGCGAGCACACCTGCAACTACTACGACGCCGAGTGGAATCCGGTTCGCATAGACTGGGCTGGAATCCCCGTTTCCCCCGTCGAGGTCGAGCGTCCGGAGAACCTGAAGGAGATGCTTGAGCTGAGCGCCGAGCTTACGCGGGGGATACCGCAAGTCCGCTGTGACTGGTACGTGCTCGGCGAAAGACTGATATTCGGGGAACTGACGCTTTTCAACGGGGCGGGGCTGGATCCGATTGACGATGAGAACGACTCGAAGCTGGGCTCGTTGATTGACCTTGGCCTGGCTTACGGCGATTAATCGCTGATTGAGAAGACTATCTAAAGGCGGTATGGGACATGAAACTCGGAATCGTCACCTTGTACGGTGACTTCAATTATGGCAATAGACTGCAGAACTATGCGCTGAGCACCGTGCTGCGCGGTATGGGGCACGATGTCGTGACCCTGGTCACCGTTCAGAAGACCTCCGCTATCAAGGGGTTCTACCGAAAGTACTTCGAAAAGGAGGACGGGAAGATCAGGCTCAAGACTCGCAAGGAGCTCAACAGGGACGACGCGTTCTCTGAGTTCACGAGCCGCAATATTCCCACCAGGTTTATCAAATCCGCGCGGGGCCTTTCGGGGTCCCTTAACAAGGAGTTTGATTCCTTCGTTGTAGGAAGTGACCAGGTTTGGAACCCCCTCTGGTGGGGCGACGACCTGGATTGCTGCTACTCCAACGACTACCTACTCCGATTCGCGGATGCCGACAAGCGAGTGGCCTACTCGGCGAGCTTCGGTCTGGATGCAGTCCCCGATGCGTGGAAGGCCCTGTTCAAGGACGAACTCGGTAAATATAGGGCCATAAGCGTGCGCGAGGAGGCCGGTGCGAGCATCGTCGCCGATATGGTCGGGAGCAAGCCCGCCGTGACGCTCGACCCCACCATGCTTCTCGATGCCGAGAAGTGGCGCGAGGTTGAGGCAGACGTGCGGCCGAGCAGAAAGTACGTGTTCCAGTTCAACCTGGGGGAGCAGTCGGACGAGCAGGTTGAGCTCGCGCGCCAACTTGCCGGCAGGGGCTATGAAATCATCGACTACATGGACCCGCAGTGCCGTTACTTCGGAGGCGATCCCTCGGAGTTTCTTTCCTTGCTCGACGGCGCGGCGTGCGTTCTCACCGACAGCTTCCACGCCTCGGTCTTCTCCATCCTCTTCCGCCGACCGTTCGCTGTGTTCGGGAGGAAGCACGCCAACGGTTCGAACATGAACAGCCGCATCGACACGCTGCTCGGGACTTTCGGGCTTGAGGGGCGCTGGTGCTTGGAAGGTGCAGACGTTGCTTTGAGTTGCGATTTCAACGGCGTTGACGCAGCCCTGGATGCGTACAGGCGTCTGTCCCTGGATTATCTGAACAAAGCCCTTGTGCGTTAAACGAGCCGATGAACTGCTGAGGATTCACCATGTCCCTTAAGACAACAGTAAAGAACACAATCTACGACACCACCGAGGACCTGCTCGCCGGCCGTGCGCATAAGGCAGAGATAGCGAAGTTTCGAGACCCGAAGAGGGTTGCGATTCTCGAGCAGGTCGAGCTGACCGATGGCCAGAAGCGTGCCATCGACGACTTCTATGTCGAGAACTACGGCAAGAAGATCTCCTATGCCTGGCATCGCCACAACCTGGCGATCTCCGGCAACTTCGATGCGTGGTTCTTCCCGGAGCTGCTGTTCATCCCTGAGTTCAAGCGCTACATGAACCAGCCTTCCGGGTGCGCGACGGTTTTCGAGGACAACGAACGGCGTGCCCGGGTTTGGTGACGCTACGGCTGACATCCTGCGTTGGCTGCGGTTCATGAATGCGAAGAAGCCGCATGAGCGATTGAATTACAAGTTTGGCTATCACGACTAGAGACAAAGGTTATTCATGCAGGATAAGGTTTCGATAATCATCCCGGCCTTCAACGTCGAGGCGTACGTTGAGCGCGGCATCGAGTCGGCGTTGGGGCAGACATATGAAAACGTCGAGCTCGTTGTGGTCGACGACGGCTCGAGCGACGGGACGTGGGGCGTCATCGAGCGCTACGCGTCCGATAATAGGATGAAATGCGCCCGCCAGACCAATTCCGGTGTATCGAAAGCCCGGAACTACGCCCTCGACATGGCGACGGGCGACTACGCCGTGTTCCTCGATTCCGACGACTGGCTTGAGCCCGACACTTGCGAGCAGCTTGTCCGCATGCAGCGGAAACACCCCAACATGCTCGTAGCCGCAGGCGCCTATTTCGTCACCATGAATGGGAGCCGCGAGGGCAGGAAAGCGCAGGGCACGAACCTTGCGGCAAGGGCGTTCACCCCAGATGAGGCGATTCACGAGTTCGGGGTGTTCAATTCCGTGCACATCGGCAGTTCGTGCTACAAGCTGTTCTCCATGGACATCATCGAAAAGAATCACCTGAGGTTCGACGAGTATATTTCGCACACCGAGGACGGCCTTTTCGTCTTCGACTACCTCAAGGGCTGCGCGGGGCTTTATTACGAGCCTATTCCCCTTTGGAACATCCTTGAGCGGCCGGGCAGCGCCACTATGAGCGGGTATACCCGCAAGATGCTGAGTTCGCTCGACGCGATCGACCAGATGATATCCAGGCCTGGGAACTCTCCCGACGCGATCGCGCACCTCGAGGCCTTCCGCGCTCACGAGGCTCTGAGGGTCTTGGGCCTTGGCATAGACTCGGGCGACATGACGGAGGGTGACCGCAGGGCCCTGCTTGATGCCCTTGCGGACGGTAAGGTCGACCGGGCTAGGCTGAGCGGCGTCGACAAGGTGAGGCTGGCGCTGTACCCCAACGCGCCGGCGTTCCTCTCCCGCGCCTTCAACGGCTTTGTCGCGCATGCGAAGAAGGGCAGGAACTGATGGGGAACGTGCCTAAGATAATCGACCTGGCCGAAAAGTGCTGCGGCTGCGGGGCGTGCGCCGCTTCGTGCCGCGCGGGCTGCCTTGCCATGGGGCCGGACGCCGAGGGCTTCCTCAGGCCGCGCCTTGACGGGGCGAGGTGCGTTAGGTGCGGGCGCTGCGATCTCGTCTGCCCTGCGCTCCATCCCAAGGAGGCCGTGGTGCCCGTCGAGACGGTCTGGGCGAAATCGCGCTCGCGCGAAATGCTCGACACCTCGTCTTCTGGCGGCCTGTTCGGCATGCTCGGGTGCGCCGTCGTTGACGCCGGTGGGCTCGTCGTGGGCGCCGCGTTTGTCGACGGCTGCAAGAGGGTCGAGCACAGAATCGCGGAAGACTACGAAGCCTTGTTGATGCTTCAACGATCAAAGTACGTTCAGAGCTCGGTCGGCTCCGATGTGTACTCCCAGGTTGGAAAGGCGCTTGGGGACGGACGCAAGGTTCTTTTCGTCGGAACGGCATGCCAAGTCGCGGGTATGAGGAACTACCTGGGCAGGCTTGCCGACTCTGATCTGTTCCTTTCCGTCGACGTGATTTGTCACGGCGCCCCCTCACCGCTCCTATGGGAGAGGTGGGTCGAGCATGTCGCCTCGTCAGTAGGCGCCAAAATTGACGAAGTCAATTTCCGGAGTAAGACGACCGGATGGTCGTCTTACTCCGTCCTTTACTACGTAAGGACGGAGAAAGACGCTTCGCGCGTGCGCGGTGGGCGCTACGGGGACGACTGGTACATGAGGGCGTTCCTCGACAACGTGTCGCTCAGGCCGTCGTGCTTTGGCTGCGCGGCAAAGCGTTCCTGCGGCTCCGACGTGACGCTTGGCGACTTCTGGGGCTTCACTGACCTCCATCCCGAGGTTGATTCCACCAAGGGCGTGTCTGCCGTCTTGTGCAACACCGAGAAAGGCGCGGCCGCCGTGCATGCCGTGCTTGATGGGGCCGACCACGGCGTTGCGACATACGGTGAGGTGCTTGCCGGCAATCCCGCGCTCGAAGCGTCGGTGGAGCCGCATCCACAGCGCGGTGCCTTCATGGCGGCCCTTGCTGGCGGCTCCCCCATAGAGTCGATGATGCACGGGTGGAGCTTCGAGGATACGTTTTGGTTGCGGGTGAAACGAAAGCTCAAGAGGGTGTTGAAGAGATAAAGCCCCTTCGTCAGTCAGTATCGAATTTTGGACAGGTAGATGGAAGCAGACAGCAAGTACAAGAAACTCGTCAAGAATTCGGCGGTTTTTTTCATAGGGAACCTCGGCAGCAAGGTCATCACCTTCCTGATTGTCCCGTTCTATACGTACTTCCTCACCACGGAGGAGTACGGCACTGCCGACCTCGTGACCACGACGGTGAACCTCCTTGTGCCGTTCGCCATGATGGGCATGAACGAGGCGGTCTTGCGCTTCACCGTGTCCAAAGAAGTGGACACCAAAGTTATCGCGTCCAACTCCATGCTGGTCGTGCTCGTCGGATGGGCCGTGTGCTGGCTGCTTTTCCCGCTGTTCTACGCGTTCAGCGTCATCGGTGACAACATCGTCTACTTCCTGCTGCTGCTCTGCCTGACGAGCTTTAACTACGTCTTCATGCAGCTTTTGAGGGGAATCGGCAAGTCAAAGGCCTTCGCCGCGAACGGCGTCGTCATCACCTTCGCAACCGCGATCTCCAACGTGCTCGCACTCGCCGTATTCCACCTTGGGGTTGGCGGGTACCTCGCTTCGATGGTTATAGCCCAGCTTGTAGGTGCAGTGCACATCGTGATTACCTGTCGGCTTTGGAGGCTGCTTTCCCCAAGGTGCGTGGACAAACGTGCGCTGAAGGGGATGCTGACGTACTGCATCCCCTTGATCCCGAACTCACTCATGTGGTGGATCATGTCCGCCTCGGACCGCTACGTGATCCTGTTCTTTATCGGTGCTGGTGCGAACGGCATCTACAATGTTGCCCAGAAGATTCCCTCGATCGTGAACATCGTGTACAACATCTTCATGCAGGCGTGGCAGATCTCGGCCATCGAGGAGCGTGACTCCGAGGACAACGCGAAGTTCCAGTCAACGGTCTTCCGCTGTATCTTCGTCGTGCTCGCCGTCGCCTCTTCTCTTATCGCTGCATCGGCATACCCCGTCTACACCTTCCTCATGAGTTCGGCATACGAGGGCTCGTGGCAGCCGGTGGCGATGCTCTCCCTGGCAAACCTCTTCTCCTGCATCGCGGCTTTCTTCGGCACGACCTATGTCGTGACGAAGGAGAGCAAGAAGGCGTTCTCGACAACGGCGATTGGCGCTGTCATCAACATCGCGCTCACCCTAGCGTTCGTCCCGCTCTTCGGAATCATGGGAGCCGCCGGGGCGACTGCCATCAGCTATGCGGTCATCGCCATCGTGAGGGCTCGTGATACGCGGAAGTTCGTGAAACTAGATTTCCACAAGGGGGAAATTGTTGCCAGCTTCGTACTCATCGGGGCGCAGGTCGTCCTATCGTTCCTTTCGTTTACGCCCGCTGTGCTAGCTGTCGAGTTCGCTCTGTTCGCGGCGGTCCTCATCATTCTGAGGAAGGGGTTTATCGACATCGTGCGCATGGGCACCAAGGTGGTCAAGAACCGTAAATAGCACACTTGGATAAAACTGACTTTTCAGTAAGTTTCCTTTTGATTTCCTAGCAGCTTAAACCGAGCTGCTATGTTCAACGGGTGAGTTGGGTGGGGCCGCGCTCTTATTTGGGCGGATTCCCCGAGTTGATTTGTGCATCCACGATGGCCATCTGCGTATGGGCCCAGGGGCCTGCGGACGACCCCCGGGCTCCTTCCTGGTCCGCCTCGCCCCACTCCGACATGCAGGGCGTCTCAGGTATCTCGAAGGTCAGCACGAGCCCGCTCGCCTCGTCGAGCTCCCACCCCATCGAGTACGTGCGCACGACCCTGCCGAGGTTGGGCATCTCGACCCTGACGCCGGCGTCCGAGCCGGGGTCGCGGGAGAGGGCCCACTCGACGAGGTCCGCGAGCAGCGCCGCCTTCATCTCGCCGCCCTGCTCGTGAGCTCCCGCATGTTCACGTCGCCGCTGAGGTCGACCCTGTAGCAGTTGTTGGTGATGCGGCTCGTTTTACGGGGTGGACGTCTAATAGATAGGTCGATGTTCCACTCGGTAACTATTGCTGAATACCGCTGAGGCCTCGCATGAAACCCTTCTGTATGGCATGGCCGTAGCTGCTGGTAGGTTCCCGAGGACGTTCGGTTTGTTTTGTTAAAATGCCCTGGTATGCGGGCAAGTTGCGTGGGAGGTTCTTGATGGCGGCTCATTTCAAGCAGGATGCTGGGCGGGATTGTTCGGATGAACGCGTGCCTCGCGATATGACTGGCGAGGAGGGCCACGGCCGGCATTCGGGCGAGAAGCCGCGCAGCCACTCACACCGCGCCTTCGTCGCGGGCGGCATCTGCCTGGCGGCGGCCGCCGCCGCGGGTGCCGCCACCCCCGCCATGGCGGCGGACCTCGTCGACGGGCTCAAGGCCAAGGCCGGCGACGTGTCCGACCTGCTCAACGAGACGCTCGCCGCGTTCAAGGGGCTCGACTTCGCGAGTGCAAGCGAGCTCGCGTCGAAGACCTCCGCCGCCGTCTCGGATTTCCAATCGCAGATACAAGGGCCCCTGTGGGGTGCGGCGGAGTGGATTCCCGTCCTGGGCCAGGACGTCAAGGCGGCGCGCA
>Ga0129314_1001771_pt1 | contig 13740 bp, 15 predicted proteins | sample O1111metagenome_FD_94431 | JGI IMG/M metagenome (GOLD analysis project Ga0129314, IMG submission 94431) | Orangutan individual fecal microbial communities from fecal samples from Wisconsin, USA - O1111 metagenome | ecosystem: Host-associated > Mammals > Digestive system > Large intestine > Fecal...
GTTTCTTCAACAATGGGCCCCGGCGTTAAGGTAAGCACAGCTAAGTACGGTGTTTAATTAACACGATTACGACTAACGATACAACACAAGTAAAGCCGATGAGAGATCATCGGCTTTTTTGTGTTGTCATATTTCGATCCCGATTTTACCGGCTATCCTCATCATCGCCTCAATATGCATGATAAGGTGCCTTGTGAACGGCATTTTGATTATACCTGCAGTATCCTTACCGCACCAGTAGTCAATCAGCCATACGGCATTTTCGTCTGTGCTGACAGCCTTTGAAGCAATCACACGTTCCTTATCGTCACTTGTGAACCTTCTCTTTGAATCTTCGTAACTCAGCCTTGATAAAAGCTTGTCTGTACTTGCCTTCACATCAGCCGCATACCGCAATAATCCCGGTATATTCAGAATTTGCGAAAACGCAGTGATTTCATCTCTTACAAGTTCGTTTCCTGTTGTGATTATAGGTGAGCAGGTAGCCTTCAAATAATCATCTCTGAACAGAACCTGTTCATCACCGCAAATCAGCGTATGAGCCGTAATATCCTCGATTCTTGCCATATGCCATATTGAATACGCAATAGTTTTGCAGTGATACCCGTTTGCATCAGGATACGGCATAAGGCTGTACTGCTCATCGCTCAGCTTTCCGCACAGCTTTTCAACAGCATCCGAAAGCGTGCTTCTAAGTTCAAGGCATACGCTTATTCCGTCTTTAAAAGTATCCTTTTTCCGCAGTAGCAACTGCATTTTCTTGTTAAGATCCGACCATTCCTTATTCATATTTCACCTGTAAAATTGCCCCCGAATATTCCATCGGGGGCAGTATGATTACTTGTTCATTATTTCAAGATTCTTTTTTATAAGTTCGCATCTCTGCTTTACGCAGTCAACCGAGCGGAGCGGATCGGACGGAGTGTTGAATGTATAATCCATCAGTTTGTCAATCGTTGTAGCCGCAACGTGAAGTCTTGTATCCGAAGAAGCGTAGTAGATATATACATCGTTGTTTTCGGTAACAACCGCACCGTTTGTAAAGCATACGTTCGATACATCGCCTACACGTTCTGATTTATGCGGAGCGATGAACAGACCTGAGGGTGAAGCAATCAGCTTTGACGGGTCGTTTAAATCGGTAGCGAATACATAAATTACATATCTCAAGCCCGCCGCAGTGTTACGGACACCGTGAGCAATGTGTATCCAGCCCTTAGGCGTTTTGATCGGAACAGCGCCTGCACCGTTCTTGACCTCTGTGATAGTGTGGTACTGTCTGGGCGAAATCACAACTTCCTCTGTGCAGATTACAGGATTGTTGATATCCTCGCACAGACCGAAGCATACACCGCCGCCTGAGCCTGTCTGAATGAAATCGTCCTGAGGACGTGTATAGAAAGCATACTTTCCGTCAACAAATTCGGGGTGAAGAACTACGTTTCTCTGCTGGGGCGATTTTGACTTTAAGTTAGGTAAACGCTCCCACGTCTTTAAGTCCTTGGTACGAACAATACCTGCCTGAGCTACAGCGGCGGAAAGGTCGTTGCTGTCCTTGTCCTTGCTCTCTGAGCAGAACACACCGTAGATCCAACCGTCCTCGTGCTGAGTAAGACGCATATCGTATACGTTTGTTTCTTCCTTTTCCGTATCGGGAAGTAAAACAGGGTAATCGTGGAAACGGAAGCCCTCTGTAGGCTTGTCGCTCTCGGCAACGGCAAAGAACGACTTTCTGTCGTTACCTTCAACTCTTGCAACAAGATAATACTTGCCGTTCATATAGAGCGCACCGGAGTTCAGTACGGCGTTGATACCAAGACGCTCCATAAAGTAAGGGTTTGTCTTGGGGTCCATATCATATTTCCAGAAGTAAGGTGCATGATCGGCTGTCAGAACGGGATTCACATATCTGTCATATATGCCGTTATAGCAGTCGGCAACGGCGTTCTTTCTGTTGATAAGACGCTCGTAATCGTCTATCACTCTCTTCTTGTTATCTTCAAATAGGCTCATTTATTAAGTACTTTTCCTTTCGGTTTAGTTGTGTTAGCTATCGGAAATAGCCGTTGATATGATTATACAACAGCCACACGGAAAATGCAATACCTTTTCTTAAATTTACTTAAAGAAATTTCGATTTTAAGTAAATTATTCATTTTCGGCTTTTTCCGACGTTTCCGACACCGCCGCATAGGTATAATCCGAAATATTCGACTTGAATATTGTAATGTATATGCCGGCTGCGCACACACAACAGAACAGAATGTTTACGAACATTGCAATTTCTGCCGCTGTATCGCTGTAGGTCAGAGCCGAACTTAACTGCATTACGGTTATCAGCAGATTTATGAACTCTGCAAGTATAAACGATACAGCCGCCGCAGGTCTTGCACCTTTTTTCTTTGCGGCATAGACGTTGGTGACTATCGCCATACCGATATTTATGCACAGTATGATAAAGATTATCAGCACTGTGATAAACATTATCGCTGATTCCGGCAGAGCAAAATCATCAGGCTTTTTAGGGTCTTTTATAAAGAATATAGAGCGCAGAAGATTTCTCAGGTACAGCGGATACAAAGCCACAGTGATAAGCGCATTAGCATACAGTGCGATTATGCTTGCTGTCAGAAACAGCTTGCCCTTATGCAGTTCTTTCTGCTGACGCTCGAAAAACTCCTGCTCCAGCTTTTCTTTCTGTTCTTTTGTGAGTGCATCATCGGAAATGATTATGTCCTGCTTTTTCAATTTGTCCTCCGTAGAAATGTATGTATCTTATTCGGTAACTGTTTCAGGCTCTTTTTCTTCTTCCTCGCATTCTGCTTTCACTGCAGATTCGCCTTTAAGAAGGTCACGGATCTCGGTGAGAAGTTCTATCTGAGGATCGGGCTTCGGCTCTTCTTTAGGCTCTTCCGCTTTCTTTCTCTTGAATGCGCCGAGTACCTTTATCAGTATGAATACCGACAGTGCGATGAGTAAAAAGCTGATAACGGAATTGATGAATGCGCCGTAGCCTATAGCGACCTCAGGCTCGATAATCTCCGTACCCTCTTTAACAGCCGCCTTGAGTACGATTTTAAGATCGGAGAAGTCTATCTGACCTGTAATCATACCGAGTGCAGGCATAAGTATGTTGTTTACAAGCGAGGTAACGATTGCTGTGAATGCCGCACCGACAATCATACCTACTGCCATATCCATTACGTTGCCCTTGGATATGAAGTCCTTGAATTCGCTTATGAACTTGATTTTTCCGACCTTTTCAACACCTTGTCCTACCGCCTTGAATGCCTTTGCATCACGAATGTCCTTGTGCTGCGTTTTCTTTTCTGTTGCCATTTTAATATTTCTCCTTTATTATTCGGCTTTATCGCCGTTTGATGCGTCCTCGTAAACCTTGATAAGTTCAAAGTCGATCTGTCCTAAGTTAACGTTTGCGTTGATGCACTTTACACGCACCTTGTCGCCTATAGTATACATAGTGCCGGCTACACCGTCATAAAGAGCGATGCCGTTTCTTACTTCGAAGTAATTTTCCGACAGTGAGCGTACATCTATTTTGCCCTCTACCGTGTTCGGAAGCTCAACGAAAAGTCCGCTGCCGATAACGCCCGAAATGATGCCGTCAAATTCCTCTCCTATGTGCTTTTTCATATATTCAGCCGCATAGAAGTCCTCACAGCTTCTTTCAGCCGCCACTGCGGAAAGCTCTGTCTTTGTTGCCTGAGCCGCCGCTTTGACAGAGAATTCGCCGTATTTCTTTTTCAGCTTGTCCGCACCTTTTCTTGAAACATAGTCGGTCAGTATACGATGGATAGAAAGGTCTGCGTAACGTCTTATCGGGGAAGTGAAATGTGCGTATTCCTTCATTACAAGTCCGAAGTGACCGATGGGCTGTTCGGAATATTTTGCCTTAGCCATAGTACGCAGTACGATTCTGTTGATGATTATATTCTTAGGATTGTCTGCTGTTTCTTCAAGCAGCTTGGCGAAGTTTTTTGCTTCAGCCTTTTCGTTTATTCCGAGCGGATTTACACCGAGTGCTTCGAGAGTGGTTTTCAGCGATTCGATCTTTTCTGCGGGCGGATTTTCATGCACACGGTAAACAAAGGGAATTTCCTTTTTCATACCTACCTTGGCGGCTGAGTTATTCGCCATCAGCATAAATTCTTCTATAATGCCCTCCGAAACACCCTGTATTCTCGGCTTAATGTCAATACAGATGCCGTTTTCGTCACAGATGACCTTGCTTTCGCTTGACTTTATATCGGGAGCACCCCTGTCCTTACGTTTCTTTATAAGTATCTGTGCAAGTTCGTTCATAACGGGTATGCAGTCGATGACATCCTTGTATTTTCTCTTTATCTGTGCGTTTGCGGTGCCGTCAAGTATAGAGTTTACCTCGCTGTAAACACCTTGCACACGGGAACGGATGACCGTTTTTGCAAACTTGTATTTCTTCACTGTACCCTTGTCCGAAATTTCCATAAGGCAGGAGAATGCGAGCCTGTCCACTCCGGGATTAAGAGAACATATACCGTTGCTGAGTTCCTTCGGGAGCATAGGTATTACCTTGTCCGCAATATAAACGCTTGTGCCTCTTTCAAAAGCGTCATTGTCAAGAGGCGAGCCTTCGGTGACATAGTGGCTGACATCGGCAATATGAACGCCAAGCTTATAACCGCCTTCTATCCGTTCAATGCTTATCGCATCGTCAATATCTTTCGTATCAGCACCGTCTATGGTGAATATGGGCAGGTCACGCAGGTCAAGCCTTTTAGCCGTCTGCTTTTCGTCTATAACCGCATTTACATACTGCTTTGCCTGATTGCGTGCTTCCTCAGAGAAATCGACCGGTATATTGTTCTGGATAAGATAAGCCTCGGTGGCGGATTTTGCGTATTCGCTTGAGCCAAGCACCCTGACTATATCAACAATATGCTCGGAGTGATGCTCGCCACGCTTTCTTATGGAGAAAAGCACCTTGTCGCCCTCTTTTATCTGCTCCTTGACTTTAAGGATCATGAGGGGAGGACAGCCGAGTGAATCAGGCAGAACTTTAAGCATCATTCCCTCTTTTACGATAACTCCGCCGAACAGCTCCTCCGACACGTCAAGCACCGCAAGCACCTCGGCGGTCGCACTTCTTTGTTCTGTCTTAGCGGCTATCTCACGGGCGATGACCGTATCACCGGGAACAGCGCCCTTCAGCTTTCCGCCGCTTACAAAGCAATCCTCACCTGTTGCGAGATTTGTAACAAAGCCGAATGTGCGTGACAGCGTCGCAACCTTTCCTGTGAATACTGTGCGTATGTCGCTTATATAATACAGGTCGCTTTTGGCTTTGAATATAGTCCTCTGACGTATCATTGACTTTGCTGTGTTTTTCAGCTTATCAAGATATTTTTTCGGCAACTCGTTTTTGTTTGCTATCTGCTTTAATGTCATTCCCCCGCCGTTTTCAAACAATGTGGCGATAATAAGTGTTTCTAAATTCAAAATTTTTTCCTTTCTCTGTGCGGTTTTTCGTTACCGCTGTTCTTAACTTCTTCATTTCTTTTAATCTTTATTATTATAATACATTTCACGCTTTTTTTCAATAGGTAAGAAGCGTTTTATCTCAACTGTCACTGCATACTCGAAGCAGTCATAGACAAAGATTTGAAGTCACTGCCGCCTGAGCAAAAGGCACAAATGCAACGGGACAATATCCGTATGCTTAACGAGAATTATGCTGAAAAGAGCGGAAAACACAAGCAGATTGCAGGCTTACCGATTGACAATCAGGGGAACGGTGGTATAATGAGAATGGGCAAAACAAAAAGCCCCGTTCAAAAGCCGCCTGATTTTTCTAAATATGAAGTCAAGGAAGATTTTGAGGCTGTAGAGCGAGTTAAGCAAGTTTTAATAAACGATTGAAGATACTTTAAAAGATTGGTCAAGCAAGAAAATCATGCCTAAGCAGGCAAAATCAATTCAATTCCTTGCTGAGCACGAAGCGGCACATATTAGGATTCCTTATGAAGTTATGGCATCGAGTGATGCTAACAAATTACATAAGTCGTTTGCAAAATCAAAGCATTATGTGGATAATGATATGACAATTTCAGAGTTTTTTGCAGATTGTGTAGCTGAATACCGTTTGCAAGGTCAAAAATCTAACGTGCACGTCATTAAAGTTATTGATTATTTATCGAAAGAAGGGGTTTTATGATAGGTAGACAGCCATGTATGAGATGTGCAAATTTCATTGAGGGAGAACGCTCTCCATTTACATGGAAATGCAAGGCTTTCCCTGACGGAATCCCTTATGAACATTTTGCCTATATTGACGATGAAAAAAGAAAAAATTGCAACAACGGAATTGGCTTTGAACCTGAAGAAGAACAAAGCGACACTGACAGCTAACAGCAGTGAGCCATTTGACTGATTTTGAACACGAACAAACTTAATAATTTTACCGTTCCGAAAGGAGCGGTATTTTTATACCCAAAATCAGAAAGGAGGACACCGATATGAACAATATCGAAAAGCCAATCGAGATAAGAAACGCAAGAATACGTTTTGTGTCGCTTGTCGATAAGGCGGCAAATCTTCAAATTTCCTTGTCACCAAAAATAAGGACGGCGAAGCAAGTTTTAAATAACCCCTTGACAAAACGCTAAAACAGGCATATAATATAAATGTAATCTGTTTCAGGGCGGAGTGAAATTCTCCACCGGTGGTAAAGTCCACGAGCGCAAAGTATTTGTGCCGATTCGGTGAAATTCCGAAACCGACGGTATAGTCCGGATGAAAGAATCAGAAATGCTTGACCGCAAATCCTTTATATAAGCGGTACGACACTTTTGAGATAAGGTAAAGCCCCGAAAATACGGGGCTTTTATTTTTTGGCGAACAGCTGAAAGTCACCTTTGGAGCAGATATAGAAAGGATGATTTTTATGCAGACACAAACAACAAATCCAAGCGGAAACAAGGCACATATCGTATTCGATGTGAGAAAACTCGTTTTCACGGCGCTCCTTGCGGCTATTTCTTCGGTGCTGATGCTGTTCAGTATCAAGGTACCGCTGATGCCGAGTTTTATCTCGTTTGATTTTTCGGATTTCCCGGCGGTAATGGCTTCGCTCACAATGGGACCCATAGCAGGCGTTTTCGTATGCCTTGTAAAGAATATCATCAACCTGTTTTCGAGTATGACAGGCGGTGTAGGAGAGCTTTCAAACTTTATTCTTAGCTGTTGCCTTGTCATACCGGCAGGCATTATAGGAAGAAAGATAAATACTTATAAAGGCGCTGTAATCGGCTGTGTTGTCGGAAGCGTTGTAATGGCTCTGCTCAGCATAGTATCCAACTATTTCCTTGTATATCCGATATACGAGAATATTATGCCTATCGAGGCAATCATCAATATGTACAAGGAGATAAACCCGAATGTAAACGGCCTTCTTGAATGCCTTATCGTGTTCAACTGCCCGTTCACACTGATAAAGGGTCTTGTTGCGTCGGTACTGTGTATGCCGCTTTATAAGGTGTTAAGACCGGTGTTCAATTCCTATTACAGAAAGTGATTACAGACGGATAAATCGGCGTGAAGCCGTTAATAAAGCCCTGTGATGTGGTTGCGTCACAGGGCTTTTTCGTATGTCGGGGTGCATTATTCCTCGTTTATTGCATTGTGGATAAACCTGCATATCGGGTACAGAGAGCGGAAGCCTTCAAGGATAAGCGGCTGCAGTTCATTCGTGAAAACTGTTTCATTTTCGTATGTAAAGCTTGCAGTACAGCTTATGGATTTTCGGTTGTACCAGCCGTCAAGCAGGGGAGAAACCTCGCCTTTTTTCCGCTTATAGAAGTCGCCCTCAAGGGTGAAAATCTTCTGCTTATCAAATGCACGGACAAGTCCGGAAAACGTGTCGGGATCTGAATCTATCGCATTCCTGAACCTTTGCATTGAGCCAGCATTGGCGCTCCACATACCCATTCCATAGCCCCAGCCCTCGCAGGAAAGTTCAAAGTAGAACGCAGGTGCGACCCACCAGTCCTTGCGTGTTTCCTTGAAAGTAAACCAGTAGTTATCACGGTAGGGGTAAGCGTGAGGGAAACGTGCGTCCTTTACTATCCTTGAAACAGAGCTTACGGTTTCATAGCCTATCTCGCTGTAAAAATCGCAGAAAAGCTCATCACAGAGCGATTTCATGGGCTTTGCAAGATTTTGCCTGTATTCGTCTTTATGACTTTCGTACCAGTTTTTATCATTATTCAGCCGTATTCCCCACAGGAAATCTATAGCCGATTTGTCAAAACCTTCAAACATAATATTAATCCTTTCAAATTGTTTCAAAGTATATTTTACACTGTTTACGGGCAAAATGCAAGTGGTAATAAACGGACGTAAATGGCATACAATTATTGTGAAATATGTTGTTAAACGGCTTTGCAATGCGAAAGGTGATAATATGAAGCGAAATAATAAATGGCTTGATCTTGTGCTTTATATACTGTCGGCGGAGGTCATCGGAATGTCATCGGGACTGCTTGCAGGCAGTTTTAATGAATTCTTCCAGAAGTACAACAAACCGCCGTTGATGCCGCCGTCGTGGGTATTCCCGGTGGTGTGGGTGATACTGTATGCGGTAATGGGGGTATCGGCGCACCTGATACACTATAGTAATGCGGCTGTGAGCGTGAAAAGAAAATTGCTGACGATATACTGGGTTCAGCTGATAGTGAATTTCCTGTGGAGCATAATATTCGTGCGGTTTGAGCTGTTGTGGCTCGCTGTGGCGGATATAGTGCTTCTGCTTGTTCTGACAGGGATAATGATACTCGGATTCGGAAAAGTAAATCGCATTGCAGGCGATATAAACATACCGTATTTTCTGTGGGTGGCATTTGCGACTTATCTTAACGTAGCGACGATATTTGTAAATTGACGCATAAACCTGTAAAACCGCATTGTCAAGCCGAAATTTCAATATACAAAAATGCGCCGACTGTTGCAGAGTCGGTGCATTTTGCTTATGATTTAATTAATATGAAGAATTTGTTTTTCAATATAAATTATATTGACAGTATTCCGATATAATGGTATACTTTTCGTATGATGACAGATGACTTCCTGATGCATATGCGTTATTATGATTTTAAATTTTTGCATGGACAATTCGCCTTGCTGAATTGTATTGATTATAGGTATAGCAACAAACTCAATAAGCGCTCTTAAGGTTTTGGCAAGTTAAAAATTCATTGCAGAAAGGAAGAAACATTATGAAAAAATATGCGGTAATTATGATTGCTCTGCTTATAATGCTGATCGGCGGTTGCAGTGCCGGCAATAAATCGCTTTCTGACGGCTCGTCCGAAAACAGCGTTATATATAGTGACAGCAGTGCGCCTGAAGACGATGTTAAGTACACTTATGTCTGCGCTCAGTACATATATTACAACACAGCCGATGAATTGATAAAAGCGTGCGATATAGTAATGTCGGGCAAGGTTACGGGAATATCATTCACGGTGAGGGACGGCAGAACGAATGACGAGGTTACCGGTGATACGTCTGAAAGCGACAAGGAAATCTGTACGGTTTATACGGTCGAGAAGGAATCTGAATATAAAAATACAGTCGGTAACGAATCAGACAGTATCGACATTTATGTTAACGGCGGTTTTGAGGATAAATACATTGACGAACAGCTAAAGGTACTTGGCGGTAGCAGAACGATAACCGTTTATAACAGACCTGAGATTGAAATCGGTAAATCATATTTATTCTTATTGCGCATCCGTGATAACAAAGAGGCTTTTTTAGTAACTCCCGAGCAAGGATTTATTGATATTGAAAAAGAACGTAACAACAGCACGGCTGATGATTTCTCGGTAAGTGAAATAATCAACAAGTATTTCTTTACAGAAAGCAATACGGACAGCTAAAGCGAATAACCGAATCATATAGGTAAATTGTAAAAGGAGAAAAATATGAAAAAGTTAAATTTAATGATTATTGTTACTGTGTTTTCTGTGATATTATTTTGCTCTTGTGCTCAAAACAATGATGTTATGGCATCTGTAAACGGAATTGACATAAAGAGATCCGATTATGAAGTACGTCTGAAAAGCAATGAAATTATGGCAGAGCTTATGACTGAGGACATAAATAATTCCGATTTCACAAGTGAAGAAAAAAATGCCAATAATGCGATAGAGGTGTCGAAAATTGAATAATTTATTTGAAAACTGGAGTGATACGGCAAGTTGGACGACTGACGGCTCACTGCAATACGATGAAAAAAACCATGTGCTGTATTTTGACAAGACAAAGGTTACGGAAAAGTTGTCCGATGTAAACGAAGACTATGATGTTGCGGCAGTGCGGACGTTTGAAATACCTGACGGCAGTCATGGATTTTATTTTTCGGTGACGGTAGGAAACAGCTCGCCGCTGTTTGATAACAACGGCGGACGTATAGACGTTGAATTTTATGACGCAAACGGTGTAAAGACGGTAGGAGATTATTCAACTTTTTACATATATAATGCGGAGAATTTCATCGAGGCTTATCTGGGCGATGACAAACCTGCACCTATCCCGGAAGACGCAAAAAGTATGGTTATAAAAGCATACGGGGTTTCCGATACAAAAACGATAGAATTCTATATGAAGGATTTTAAACTGTCGTTTTCGGACAGTGAGGACTGTATGGAAACATTCGCTAATGTTTATCCGACGTTTTTCAGCAGAAAGGTTGATAATTCTCCGATAAGAATAAGTTCGGACTCGCAGATCATGACTATAGTCAGCTTTGCGGCAATAATCGCGGGTGTTGCGATCGTGACGGTGCTACTTGCAAGAGCGGACAGAAGAAAACGGAAAACGGGAAAGTGAGGGATTAGTATGAAGAAAAAAAGCAAGATTGTGACGGCAGTTATGGCAGGAGTTATGTGTGGTATTAGCACCTGCAACGGGCGGAGCTTCTTTGATAGTGCCGTTAGCAGGTTGTGTGTAAAGAAAGGAAAAAATATGAAAAAGTTAAATTTAATGATTATTGTTACTGTGTTTTCCATGATATTATTTTGCTCTTGTGCTCAAAATAATGACGTTATGGCATCTGTAAACGGAATTGACATAAAGAGATCCGATTATGAAATGCGGCTTAAAAGCAATGAAATTATGACTGAACTTATGACTGAGGACATAAATAATTCTGATTTCACAAGCGAAGAAAAAAATGCCAAGATAATGGAGATAAAAGAAAAGTGCCCAACAGATAAAGAAACAATAATAAACAGTATGATAGAAACCGCTTTTATTGATTCTAAATATGATTCTATTACGCATGAGCAGGCAAAAAGTGAAATAGAAAAGCAAATGTCAAACCTTGACGCTTATGCAGATGAATATCCTCAGGTAGCCGCAAACGGTAAAATTATGGACGAGTATATCAAACGAATGGGAATCACAAAAGATGAATATATAGATTTAGCCGCAGACAGCTATATTTCATACGTTAATAAGCAAAAAGCAAAAGAAGAATTTGCTAATGAAAAAGATATCGGTGACGAAGTTCTCGACAAAGAGTTTGAATCATATATCAAGCAGGAAATATCTAAAACTCTTGTTGTGTACTATAAGTAAGCAGAAAAAATATATTATTCAGAAAGCCACGCTGAATCCGGATTCAGATTACTGAGCAAAGAAACATCTGCTTTTTTCATTTTGCTGTAATTATAAGTACAAAAATAATTTCTTGGAAAAGCGGACAAAACAGAGGTGCTCGGTTGTAATAAACGTCGGTGAATATAAAGTAAGACACAGCCGCAGCGGAAAAGCTGCGGCAGGTGTCTTTTGTAATATCGTTGACAGGAGTTGTATGTGTGGCATTAACAGTGGCAACAGGTCACGATTACGGTAATATATCAAAACGGCTGACAGGTTCGGAATGTCAGCCGTTTTTTTGTGCTGAAACGTTTGTTGAAATTCCGTGCTGTTTGTGGTATACTTAATCTGTATTAAATTCTGATATTCAGAATGAGGAGAACGGAGAAGAAAATATGGCGGAAACTATGATAGAAACGGCGGTTCAGGCGCTTATTGATTATGCTGTGGCAAAGTCGCTCATTACGGAAGACGATGAGATATGCGTCAGAAATTATCTGATGGATATGCTGAAGCTGGAAAAATGGGAAAAACCGTCTGTGAAGGAGTACGGCTCGGTTGACGAGATACTTGACGAGATAGTGGATTTTGCTGTGGAAAAGGAGATTATTCCGCAATCGAATGCGTGGAGGGATCTTTTTGACACACGCATAATGGGCGTGTTCACAGGGATGCCTCACGAGGTGAACGCAAAGTTCAAGGAGAAGTATGCAAAGAGTCCGAAGGCGGCTACCGATTGGTATTATGCTTACAGCGAGGATACCAATTATGTAAGAAAAGGAAGAATAGCAAAGGATATACGCTGGAAGTACGACAGTGAATACGGACAGCTTGATATTACGATAAACCGCTCAAAGCCTGAAAAAGATCCGAGAGATATTGCGGCGGCAAGAAATGCTGCGAAGGTTTCATATCCTGCGTGCCAGCTTTGCATGGAAAATACGGGATTTGCAGGTACGCTTACACATCCTGCAAGGCAGAATCTGCGACCGATACCTATGACGATACATGGCGATAAATGGGGATTCCAGTATTCGCCTTACGGATATTACAACGAGCATTGCATAGTCTTTAACAGTGAGCATATACCGATGAAGATAGACGCAGAGGTTTTCTGCAAGCTGTTTGATATAACGGATATGTTACCGCACTATTTTGTCGGCTCTAATGCTGATCTGCCCATAGTCGGAGGCTCTATTCTTTCGCACGAGCATTTTCAGGGCGGTCATTATACGTTTGCAATGGAGAACGCCCCGATAGAATATGAGTTTGCTATGAGCGGTTTTGACAGCGTAAAGGCAGGTATTGTAAAGTGGCCGATGTCAGTTATAAGGCTCAGCGGCAAGGACAGGGCGGAGCTTGAAAGGGCTTGCGACAAGATACTTGTTGCGTGGAGGGCATACAGCGATGAAAGTGTAGGTATATACGCATTTACCGACGGCGTTCCGCATAATACTATCACTCCTATCGCAAGGCGGCACGGCGATGAATATGAATGCGACCTTGTACTTAGAAACAATATAACGAGCGAGGAACGGCCGCTTGGCATATTCCACCCGAATCCTTCGCTCCATCACATAAAGAAAGAAAATATCGGTCTTATCGAGGTTATGGGTCTTGCGGTACTTCCTGCAAGGCTGGCAAATGAGATAAAGGCACTCGGTGATGCGCTTGTAAACAAGACCGATCTTTCGGGCGATGAAAAGCTGTCAGGTCACGCACAGTGGATGAACGGGCTGTACGCAAAGTACCCTGCTGTGAATGCCGATGATGCGGAAATTATCATTAAGCGTGAGATTGGCGCAGTATTTGAGCAGGTGTTGCTTGATGCAGGCGTTTATAAACGCAGTGACGAGGGTAAAGCCGCATTTTTAAGGTTTATTGACAGTGTGAAGTAAAGAATAAATTGCTGTCCGGTGTAAAAACCGGGCAGTTCAGGCTGTCGAAAAACCTATATATATAATTTTTAAAAATGGGGTCGCAGGGGCGTAGCCCCCGACAGGGTCTAGGGGCGGTAGCCCCAGTAAAATCCCCCTTTCCCGGGGAAAGGGGGCAGGGGGATAGGGGTAGTGAGTTAGA
>Ga0129314_1001772_pt1 | contig 13739 bp, 18 predicted proteins | sample O1111metagenome_FD_94431 | JGI IMG/M metagenome (GOLD analysis project Ga0129314, IMG submission 94431) | Orangutan individual fecal microbial communities from fecal samples from Wisconsin, USA - O1111 metagenome | ecosystem: Host-associated > Mammals > Digestive system > Large intestine > Fecal...
CCCGCAATTTTGCCTGCTGCAATTTCTCATTGCAAAAACGAACCAGTGTGGTTCCTTCCTCAAATAATGCCAAAGATTCATCCAGGGTTCCCTGTCCGCTATCTAATATCTGTAAAATTTGCTCAATCCGGGCCATCGCCTGTTCGAGCGACAACTCTTTTTTTTCTGTATTTTTACTCACTGCCTTTGCCTCCTTGCAGAATCTGAGCTGGAACCGTTCCGTCTGCCAGCCGGAGTGCGACATGATCCCCCGCCTTGAGCTGATGGGTACTGTTGATCATCTTCCCTCGCATTGTGATAACCGAAAAGCCGCGCGTCATCACTTTAAAAGGGCTTAAAGAATCCAGAATGCCGGCGGCTTTGCCCAATCGGGCAGTTTCCCGTTCCAATCGGACAGGAATCAATGTGTTCAACCGGGATATTTGTTCTTCAACACGCGCTTTCACTTGTGCCAGCGCGTAATATGGTGAACGCAGCGCCTGATGATTCTGATATCCTTCTATCTTTGCCTGCAAAGCGGATAAACGGCCGTTCAAACTGTCATTTACCCGTTTTTGCCGTCCAAACTGAGCTTCTAACAGATGAATTCGGTTTTCTATTTTTTGCACCATCTGTCTTTCATAAGAGAAAAGTTGAAATTCCAACTCCTTTTTGTCCGGAACTGCCAGTTCTGCAGCCGCCGATGGAGTTGGTGCCCGTAAATCCGCTGTGAAATCACAGATGGTAAAATCAACTTCATGCCCCACAGCCGAAATAATCGGCGTACGGCAGCAAAAAATCTCCCGGGCAAGCGCTTCGTCATTAAAACTCCATAAATCTTCCAAAGATCCGCCGCCCCGACCGATAATCAAAAGATCGCACAGGCCCAGCTCATCCATCTGACGGATGGCAGCTTTCAAGTCAGCTGCGGACTTTTCCCCCTGTACCAGTACTGACCGCACCAGCACCGTCACCAACGGATATCGGCGGCGCAGAATATTCAACATATCCTGTAAAGCGGCACCGGACTTGGCGGTAATGATTCCGATCACTTGTGGGAAACGAGGAATCGGCTTTTTATGCGCCGGATCGAACAATCCTTCCGATGAAAGCTTCTTTTTTAACTGCTCAAAAGCAAGACTCAAATCTCCAATTCCGTCTGGCTGCATTTCACGGCAGTATATTTGATATATGCCGTCCCGATCATACACGCCAACCTCTCCTCTGACCAAAACAGTCATCCCGTTTTCCGGAGTAAAATGGATGCGAGACGCAAAATTGCGGAACATTACCGCTTTTACTGCAGCGTCTTTATCCTTCAACGTAAAATACAGATGACCAGATGCATATTGTCCTTTGAAATTGGAAATTTCTCCGCGGATAAAAACGTCTTTCAGCTGCAAATTCTGCTCAAAGAGAGATTTGATATAATGATTAAGCTGTGAAACACTCAACACCGTACTGTTCGGCATTTTAGACCTCCTGCGCCATCCGTGCCGCCAATACGGCAATCCCGGCAGCATTGTCACTGGAAAAAACGGGCGGACAGAAAACGCCGCCAAACCGACTTTCTATCACTTGTCGGATATACCGGTTGGACATCACTCCCCCCGCATACAGCAGAGGATATCCCGGATATTTTTCCAAAAGCAATTCTGTCATTCTACTAAGAGAGACTACTAAAAAATCAAGACAGTATCGTGCAACGTCCTCCGGTCTTTCCCCTTTTTCCAACATGAAACGACAACGATTTTCCACTCCGGAAAGGCTGCAGTCGCAGCCTTTCATAACCGGTTTCACCGAGAATTTTTTTGTACTTTGTTCTGCCAACAGTTCCAATTGCGGTCCGGCGGGAAAAGGCAATCCCAGCATCTTTCCAACCCGATCCACCGCTTGTCCTGCTTTCAAATCCAGAGATCCGGTAATTTTTTGAATATCCATTCGATGTCTGTCCGGGCGAACCAAAAGGCCCTCAGAAGTACCGCCGGAAAAATGGAACGCCAAAAATGGCCGATCGAACCAGTCCAAATGCCCGGAGCCGTAAAGTGCTGCTGCAACATGACCTTCCTGATGCGAAAATGGATATACCGGAATTTGTAAAGCCGCCCCTAATGTTCTGGCTTGAGATTCCCCTGCCAGAAAACAAGGCATATAGGAGTCCTCTTGTCTCCTGGGCTGTGTAGATACCCCAATCCCAGACAAAGGTGTCCGTATATCAAACAAAAGCGATGCCAAATCCGGCAGCTGTCGCACATGTTGGAAAAGCGCTTCACTCTGCCGCAGACCCAGTTTTCCGTTTTCTACCGGCAGCAGTTTTTTCTGCTGCATTATTTTTCCCGATTCCCAATCCAGCAGCGCCATAGAAGTCGTATAATTGCTGGTGTCAATTCCAAGGAAGATTCCCATTATGCCTGTCCATCCTCTTCCGTTAGCAGAGTATTTTCTTCACTCCCACGAGAAATAGCACCTAATACACCGTTGGCAAACGAAGAGTCTTCCTCTCCGCCGAATTTTTTTGCCAATTCTACCGCTTCGTTAATAGAAACGCTTTCCGGAATAGACTCCTCAAACTTCATTTCGTACAGTGCAAGGCGCAGTACAGCCAATGAAACTTTGGAGATTCGATTTTTTTTCCATCGGGTGGCATGCTTCTCAATTAGTTGATCCAGTTCTTCTATTTTTTCGATGGTATTTTTCGCTAAAGAATAGGCAAACGGGTTTATTTGTAAAGAGCGGCCTTCCACCGCATTTGCAATGATATCATCAACTTGCTCACCAGAAAAGGAATGTTCAAAAATAATAAAAAACGCCTCTTCCCTCGCTTCACGCCTCGTCATTTTATACCTCCGATTTATCATCTGTCCATTTTCCCTGATACGAAAAAGAAGCCCTCCGAAATTGGAGGGCTTATGCCAACTACTGAGCTGCCGCCTCGTCAAAGGTAATGCCTACCACAAAAATATTTACCTTTGCTACAACGATCCCGGTCATATTCTGCACTGCATTTTTCACGCTTTTTTGGATATTCTCAGAAACAATCGGTATTTTCGCTCCATATTTTAAATTCACATATACGTCAATAACCGCCACATCATCATTCATTTCAATATTGATTGATTTGGCCGTTTGCGATTTGGTCAAAAATTTTTTTAGGTTTACAGCCGCAGGGCAGTAAGCCATAGAGGCCACACCATCAATTTCTTTGGTGGCGAAATTGGCAATCGTAGCTACAACTTCCTGGGAAATTTTCAAATTTCCAACGGTTTCACGTTTTTCTCGTTCCATCAAGTTCCCTCCTATTGCCGGATCACCGCCGACAAAATATCATATAAAACCCAAAAGCGTTTTTTAACCTGCTTTCCAGCTTACTCTCCATCTAGTCAAGATTGGCTTAGCCGATGAAAAATAGAGAACTGGATATGAATATATTATACCACAAATCAACAAAGACACAACCTTATAATATGAATATTTCCAATATTTTATTTGAAAAAATTCTCTCTTTTACCAGTAAATGCAGAAAATAAAATAGAAAAATTGGCAAAAAGATTACTTTTTCTATTTCCTATGAGGTGATTTTCGTATTGCAGGTGGAACATTATACATGGATTTTTTCGACAAAAAAGATCCCAAAAACCGCTGGCTTTTGGGATCTTTTGTTATTGAGCTTCCGTAATCGAAATATTCTCTTCTACCGCGCCGGTTTCTGCAATCAAAATGTCTTTGATCTGTGCAACTTCTTCTTTCAGCAAACCGTTGGTCTTTATAATTGCATCAACCCGATCGCCGTCAATGTATACCATACAATTGGAAAACCCTTTAGCTTTTATCATATTTTCAATTTTGCCTTCTGTCTCGATTGCTTCTCCTACTCCAGCAGCTTTTACGGCCAGTTGAGATTTTTGCTCATCACTTAAAGAACTGTCCTGAAACATCTGCGTCAAAGTATCAATGGCGCTATCCCGAGATTGCTGCCTAGTCAGTCGTGCTTCACTGAAAAAAGAGCTTCCAGCTGCGTTCACTTCCAGATCATCCTGATTTTCACCTGTATTGGCATCGACATACTGTGCATCTCCGTAATTTTTTCCTGCTTCCAGCTGATCGGTAATATCAAGTCCGCCATTCTTGCCGCCAAAAGTCCAGTTGAGGTAGACGGCAATACCTAAAACCAGAACCAGGGCCGCCAAAATAATATGTCTTTTTCCTAAAATCATGTTCATGAAAAATTCCTCCGTTCATTTCATTTATTTTGAGGGCTTTGTCAGCTGTGCGACATACACCCGGTTAGAAGAGATTCCCAACGCACAGGTAACCGCGTTTACCACCTGCTCGTTGACTTGGGCGCTGCCCGCCCCTTCGCATACGATGACGACCCCCTGCACCGTTGGCTCCAGCTGCTTTTGAATCAGCGGCTGTTCTTCACCATTTTTATTGACCAATATGTATTTTTGTTCACTATTGTCTTTCTCCCGCAAAGTTTTTACGCCTTCTTCATCATAGTCCTTTGTGGTATCTGTATTGCGGACTTCTTCTTGTAAATATACATATTCCACTCCGCTTTCCAGTGTAACCCATACCTGCGCTTCCCCCACGCCTTGGATACTGCTGACTAGCTGATAAAGTTTTTCTTCTGTTTGTTTACAAAAGGTTTCGTTGTCTGACGAGACAGATACGGCATCCTGCGGTATTTTTGTTTTTTGCGGAAAAAATTCAGAAAACAAGATTAACAAAATCCCGATAAATCCAATCAGGACGACCCATTTTATTTTTTTATCTGAAGCAAAAATAGCGAAAGTTTTTTTCCACATTTCCATTGCTTTTTCTTTTCCGTTCACGACACTTCCTCGCCTCCTGCCAAAATTTCGGGAGTAATCCCCGTTTGTTCCGACACGATTTGCAAAATCTCTTGAGAATGAGAACGCATCTCTTTTTCCAACTGGATTACTATACTGCTAATATATATGTCATCATTCTCCCCAACATGTACGCTGACGCTGATTTCTTCCGGAAAAATCTGACGGGCTGATAAGGCTTTTTTCACAATCTGCTTCACATTTCTACTAAAGCCATCGGCTGTTTGGTGGAGAACTTCCTGTGAAAGATCCTTTGTTGTCTGTTCTGTAATATCCGTTCCGATTGCATAATCCCCAGAGGGAAACGATAGCCCTTTTGCAAAGGGAGCCATAATACAGCAAACAAAAAACAACCCAATGACGCAGCGCAGGGCTTTTTGCACCTTTCCTTCCGGAGCCGCTAGCTGAGCAACTGAGGCAGCGATGGCAGTAGCGCACACTGCCACTGCCCAAATACGAATAGCCTGCAAAATTATCCCCCCATTCCCACAACCAGCATGACCGTGGTTGAAATGATAAATAAAAGTCCAAACAGCAATGTGATGGACATTAAAAGTCCCAAAGCGGAAGAGGTTGCCTCCAACACTTTTGATAAAGTTCCAGTGCCGACCAGCTGTCCGATCAGCGAAGCGGCCTGCATGGTCAAGTACCAACAAATGATTTCTGCCAACAGAGGCAGAAAGGTAAACGCAGCAATAAGAATTCCATACACCCCTACCGATGTTTTCAAAAGTTTTAAACAGGACTGTGCTGTCACCAATGCGTCAGACAAAGCGCTTCCAATCACTGGTACAAAGCTACTGGTAACAAATTTGGCAGTTTTAACCGTTACGGTGTCTGCACTGACTGCAACCATGCTCTGTACGCCCAAAAGCCCTACATATACAGTTAAAAGAAGACCCAATGCCCAATTTACAAATTTTTTTACTGTTTTTCCAATTTGATCTAAGTGTAGTTCCGGCGCAATCGCTGCCGTAAAACAAAACGCCAAAAATATACCAATCAGAGGAACCAGAATTTGAGATGCAGTCTGTCCGACAACCTGCGAAGTTCCGAACAACAAAAGATGATAAACACCGGCAGAAACCGGTTGCCCTCCGGCTGTCAAAATGCCACAGAATACGGGAATAAACCCATTCATAAACTGTGATCCTTGTAGAATAGCTTGAGCAGTTTTTTGAATACAATGGGTTATCGGTTCCAGCACTGCCGCAATAAGACAAAGCACTGCTACACCGCTGAACACCTTGTCCAGCCCGTGCGCATTGAATCCGACTTTCAACGCATCCATTGCAGCACAAAGCAAGATAACTGCGGTTAGTGTTCCCAGCAGCAAAAGAGGGGCGCGGACCGTTTGAGAAAACGCCGATTTGCATACCTGCCATAATTGGGTCGGTGACAATGACAAAAGTTTGCGATAATCCAGTTGTTGCAACTCCAGTTGTGACAGGATTTCTTTTGCCTCATCCGGCGCCTGCTCGGACAATTCCTGTGCACCGGACGCTTCGATCTGACCTTGCAGATTTTGATTGGTTATTTCATCCGACGTTTCCTGTGCCCAAGCGACTCCAGGTATACAGAAAAGACAAAGCAAAAACAAACATATGATTTTACGTCTCATTTTTTGTCCCTTTTTATAATGCAATTAATTTTTTTACGATTTCCAGCAATTTTCCGAATAACGGCAGCCCTAAAGAAAGTACAGTGATTTTGCCTGCCAGCTCCAGTTTTGAACTGATGGCTGTTTCTCCAGCATCACGGCAGGCATCGCTGGCTAACTGCGTTAGATAACAAACGCCAAGGCTTTTTACCAGAATACCAATATATTCCAAAGAAAGACTGGCTTTGGACAGCATTTCTTTCAGTTCATCGAAAATCGGTAAAAGCTGCGAACACAGCATGCCGATAATCAAAATGCCTACTGCTAACGAAACAAACACCGCATATTCTGGCCTATATTGTCTTAGCAAAACTGCAATTACCATACCAACCAGCCCAACACCGATCATGCCGATCCACTCCACACCAGTCACCCCAGTCCAAAAATGGTTTTTACCGTTTCAAATAGAGTGTTGATTTCGTTAATAATCATCATTAAAACAACAATCAACCCTGCCAATGTTGTCATCATTGCCTGTTCTTCCCTGCCGGATCGAATCAAAACCTGATTCAGTACCGCCACAATGATGCCAATCGCAGCAATTTTGAAAATTAAATCCACATCCATCCTTTTTTCCTCCTTTGCTGATTCCGTTACAGCGTTGGTATCTGTGAATCCTGCTCTTATTAAGGGCTGGAACGACTGGCATTTTTGTGTTCATCGTCCCTTCAACTTGTCCTATGACTATAAATATGCCTGTCCGCTTGATTTGAGAACTATTTTGAAAAAGAAAAATGGCCTGTGAGTTTTTTTCTCACAGGCCTTAGAAGGAGATTATTATTTTACAGTAATCAACTCATATTCCCGGGTGCCGAGACCAATTTTTTCTGCATGTTCCAAACAGGTTCGCCATTCCGATTCCGGCGTAGAATTGGTAAAATGATCGTGGTGATCTACAAAATCCGGTTTCTCCATATTTTTGGCTAACTGGCTGCCGGGAAGCGGCGTCGCCGCCATGCAGGCATCCACGCAGGCTTGATCCAGAGCCAGTGGGTCGAACGAAGCAAACATGCCGATATTAGGCAGAATCGGTGCATCGTTTTCACAATGGCAATCACAGTTGGGCGACACATCCACTACCAGAGAAATATGGAAGCAGGGTCTTCCGTCGATAACTGCTTTAGTATATTCAGCCATTCGGCAGTTTAAATCAGAAAGAGCCGCACTGCTGTCAAAAGCGATGGCATCAAAATTACAGGCGCCAAGACACCGGCCGCAACCAACACAATGGCTCTGATTTACCTGCATTTTTTTGCTGGCAGCGTCAAACTCCAAGCCCTGATTGGCACACTCCTGTAGGCAGCGGCGGCATCCCCTGCATTTTTCCGGATCAATACTTGGCTTGCCATCGTTATGCTGGTCTTTTTTGCCGGCACGAGATCCGCAGCCCATGCCAATGTTTTTTATCGCCCCGCCAAAGCCGGTCATTTCATGACCTTTAAAATGCGTCAGACTAATAAATACATCTGCGTCCATAATAGCTCGGCCAATTTTCGCCTCCTTGATATATTTACCGCCTTTTACCGGGACCTCAATATCGTCGGTCCCTTTCAAACCATCTCCGATCAAAATAGGGCATCCCACAGTTAAAGGCGTAAAACCGTTTTCCCAGGCGCAATACAAATGTTCCAAGGCATTTTTACGGCTGCCGGGATATAATGTATTGCAATCGGTCAAAAACGGATGGCCGCCCAGTTCTTTTACTACATCTGCTACGGCTTTGGCATAATTAGGCCGCAAAAAACTGATATTCCCCAATTCGCCAAAATGCATTTTGATAGCCGCAAACTTTCCGTCCATGTCGATTTGTCCGATTCCTGCCGTGCGGATCAATTTTTTTAATTTGGCAGGCAGACCATCGCCAAATGCAACTGTATGAAAATCGGTAAAATAGACTTTTGCTTTCTCCATTGTATTTTCCTCCCATGTTAAGACACCAGCTGTTTTCATTCTCTGCCGGATATATTTTTCTTTTACCAAAAACATCATACTACATGGAGTTTACTCCATGTCAAGAGATCCTTCCAATCAAAACACACTGTTTTTCCTTTAAAAGCTATATCAAAACGCTACTGCAAAAATGTTTTAATTTTTTCCAAAGATTGTAGAGCGACATCCCTGCCGTACTCATATACCTGACGCATTCGATCGGGATTGTGCTCAATCCGGCCGATAGACAGCGGTTGCTGTGGGCGAAGAATAAAGGCGGCTCCTTCCTTTTCTCTTTTTTCAATATATAACAAATCTTCATTATATTTTTCATGGCGTTGTGTCAATGCTTTGACCATCTGTGGGTAGCGACGAAAGCCCAAGCGAATCAAAGGCAAGGCTCTATTTTTCTTTTTACAATATCCCGCCGGTTGAGTCAGAATGACTAAATTTTTTTCATATCCCAGCTTTTCAAAATACCGCAGCGGAAGAGAATCCGCAATGCCTCCATCTAACATCTGACAGCCATCCATTTCTACTACTCTGGAAACAAGGGGCATAGACGCAGATGCCCGCAGCCATTCGAAACAAGCATCATCCGCTACTGTGCATTTTCGATAAACAGCTTTTCCTGTTTGAATATCAGTACAGACAACATAAAATTCCATCGGATTTTGCTGAAAAGCTTCTGCATCAAAAACATCCAGTTTTTTAGGGAGTTCATGATAGCAAAAATCTGCTCCAAACAGGTCTCCGGTTCTTAAAAACGATCGAAGACTACAGTATCTGGGATCTTTTGCATACATTGTATTATACCGGATAACCCTGCCAAGCTGCCGGGATTTATAGTTACAGCCAAAAGCGGCTCCGGCCGATACGCCGATTGCCCCATCAAAGGTAATCTGATGTTCCATCAAAACATCCATTACGCCTGCGGAAAATAGCCCCCGCATGGCTCCCCCCTCTAAAACTAATCCTGTTTTCATCTTTGCCCTTTCTTATTCTGTTTATTATCCAAAATCAATTTTGATCTACGCTAATACAGCACAATTATAACATACAGAAAAAATGCTGCCAATGGCTTTCAAAATTTGAAAGGAAAGCCCTCTGTCCTTCAACGGAAAAAGAGAAAATTATTGTGAAAGTGGCTGTATTTTGGTAAAATAAAAATATTACTTGTGCAAAACCGTTGGACGTTGAAAAGGAGCATTGGTATGGAATTAAAAAAATACAAACACGAGGCGCCTTATTCTTATACTTTGGGGATGGCCCCTACTCTCGAACTAATCCAATACAAACCGGATGCAGTCGACAAAATTTATGTCCATCCAGAATATACGCCGCGGGATGAAATTTACAATATTTTTGAAGTTTGCAAGCATGCTTGTCTGCCATGCGAAGTTAATAAAAAAATATTTGACCGACTATCCATGAAAGAAAACGTTTTTGTTATTGGTGCTTTCCTAAAATACAACGCGCCGGTTTTATCCAATCGACCACATATTGTTTTGGTCAACCCCAGTAACTCAGGTAATTTGGGTACCATTATTCGAACTGGCGTGGGATTTGGATTCAAAGATCTCGTCATTATTCGTCCTGGGGTGGATCCTTACGATCCCAAAACCATTCGCTCTTCTATGGGAGCCTTATTTCATATCCGCCTTTCCTTTTTTGATTCTTTCGAGGATTACTACCGGCAGTTCTCTGATCATGAAATTTACACGTTTATGCTGAAAGGAAAACGCTTTCTGAGTGAAATGACGCAAAAACCCCAAAAACCGTTTTCTTTGGTCTTCGGCAATGAGGCTACCGGTCTGCCCGATTCCTTTTTGAATTATGGCGAGAGTATTTTCATCAAGCACAGCAAAGAAATCGATTCATTAAACCTCTCCATTGCCTTTGGTATTGCGGCAAACACATTTTCCATTGATTCATAAACAAACAGATTCTATCAGCAAATGAGTCTGCCGAAAATGGATATCGGCAGACTCATCGTTCTTTTACCATAATAAAATAACCATCAGAAGCCCTCCCAGCAGTCCCAAAGACCGATACAACTTTCCATTTATCGCGTATCTCTGCGATGCCATTTCCCACTGACTTTTCAGGCGGCTTTGCAATAGATTGAGCTGATTGATCTGTCCCTGTAAGCCGGTACTTCCCAGAACATTTCCCAAGTCTGCCAAAATCTGCCGGTCTTCCATTGTCAGAGCATTCAAATTTTCTGTTTGAAGACTTTCCTCCCACGCAGAAGGAAATACCATGCCCTGTTCGTATAGGCAAAGGCAGGCAGATGGAAAAGGTAAGTCCTTGATGGAACTGGTTTGCGTCCATTCCTGCAGAATAACTGCTGGTTCTGCCAAGGTAAAAGAAAGCCGGGCTTTCAAAAATTCAATCAGCGACATGGATGACTCCAGCAGGCGTACGCGTCGATGAATCTGAGATGACGCCCATTGCCCAATCCCCGCGCAAGCCGTCGCTGCCAGCAAAAAACCGATCCATTTCATTTTCAATTCCCCCCCTGCCTAACCATTGCTTGATTGTTCCTACATTTTCTTCTGTATCCAAAACGGCTACTGCACTGCACATTCCCATTTGTAAAAGGCGGGCAATAGCCGGTTTCCGGCACAAATCGTCGAAGCTTCTTCCATGAGCAGTAGCCGCCATCATTACACCGGACGCCATGGCGGAGACAATCGGAGCAACCTCGCTTTCCCGCCCGATTTCATCACAAAAGATCAAATGAGGAGACAAGGTGCGCACAGCCATCGAAATCCCTTCTTTTTTGGAAATGCCGTTCAGTATATCGGTGCAAAATCCGACATCGTTTTGCGGATAGCCTCCAACCGAGGCTGCAATTTCCCCCCGCTCGTCCACCAAGGCAATTTTTCGTATTTTTCCTTTATACCCGCTTCCCAGTTGTCGAGCCATATCGCGTAAAATTGTCGTCTTACCGCTGGCTGGAGGGCCGACTAAGAGAATTCCTCCCAGTTGGTCCCAACGGCGAAGAATCTCATCTGCTGCCCCTCTAATTTGATGGGCTACTCGGATATTAACGGAAGAAAGTTCCCGAATTGCAGTCAGACTGCCATCATGATAGACACCCGTTCCGCAAATGCCAGCCCGATGACCGCCTTTGAGTGTTACAAATCCGTTTTTTAATTCGTTCTGGTGAGTATGTACTGCATAGCCGCAAATTGCACGAAAGCATTCCTCCAGCGATTCCCGGTCTGTGAGAAGACTATCTGAATCAGGAAAGCGCTGCAGAACACCTGTCCGCGATAAAAATAGGCCACCCTCTCCAGTTTGAAGGTAGACAGGCTGGCCTAATCGGAGACGAACTTCCCGAATCTCTTTTTGAACACCCGAATTTAAGGCTTTTATGGCGTTGCAAAGAGGCTGTGGCAAGACAGATAAGATGCTTTCCCAAGGTTCTATTTTCCACTCGTTCATCGTTCACACTCCTTTGTTCTATTTATATGGGGACTTGTCCAGAGATAGAACAAAAAAAGCACGGATACAGAAAAATCCGTGCTTGAGAAGCTATTCTATTGTAGCGATTGTGCTGTTGCGATAAGCCGTATCGGAAATTTCATTACCAATGCCAAGCAGATCGGGAACGGTATACTTTCCGTCAACAGGCTGATAGTCATAAACACCCAAAGCAAGCATATTGGGCATCATGGTATTGACATTATATTCGTGAATAACAAAATTGGGGATTGCACATTCCATATGCAAAGAAGCAGCTGTAATAAGCCGCTACAAATGTTTCTGGAACTGCCACCGGGAGTAAATCCGTTCTCCACTGGCCACAGGAATTCCGGTTTGACGATGTACGTAACTCAACAGATCCGGATGAGGTGCAGTCAGTTCTTCAAAATACAAAATGCCGTATTTTTTGGCTATATTGCCGAACTGAACCGCAGCTGTGCATCGGTATAGCAATGGTTTTCCAAAATAATATCTACATCTGGACCATGGCCTCACGGGTTGCTGCGATTCGCGCCTCTGACGTCTTCATGTACTAAAGTTCATTTTAATCGCATCAAATCCCTTATCAACAGCAATTTTTGCCTCTTTGGCATAATCATCAGGTTTCCGGGCCGGATGGCAGTCACCTGACCAGCTATTTTGCAGCGACTCGCATAGGCGCGCAAAGAATCCCGATGTTTTCCGCCTAAAAGCTCATAGACTGGTGCGCCATATGCTTTTCCCTTTATATCCCATAATGCAATATCAAAAGCACTGATTCCTCCAAAAACAATCGATCCGCCATTCCTGTCCCAGAAACATTTTTGATATAATGTCTGCCAAACAACTTCATGTTCCAGCGGATTCATACCAATCAGATGCCTTGCCAAATCCTGCAGCATACCAAACGCCGCACGGGAAGCCCCGCCGTAAGTCAAGGCAACTTCTCCATCGCCGTAAATCCCTTCGTCAGTATAAACACGGCACAGTGGCGGTGTCATCCGTCTTCAACAGGGTTGGAAAGCAACAAATCAATTTTTGTAATTTTCCTATCCGGCTCACTTTCCTTTCAAGAATCGTAATAATTCCATTATAGGTACGGCCTTTTCATTTTCAAGTAACTCATTAATTTAATAATAAGGTTCGTTATAATCAAAAAGATTGCGTTAAAATTGGAATTTTTTAGTTTTCACATTTTCTGTTACTTTTTGCAACATTTGTTCGAGTTCAGGATAATTATTCAGATCTCCATTTTTCACCATCTGCAGAAATTTTGAAGGAGGAACCCAAAGAGCTTGTTCCACCTCGCTTGTTTGCATCTGCAAACTGGAAATCTCCGCAAATATTTTCACTGTAAAAATATCCCATATCAAATGGGTCTCATCCCGACGTATGATACGCTCTAAAAAAATTAGTCGATTGACAGGAACCGAAAGGCCTAGTTCCTCTCTTAGTTCACGTACCGCTCCTTGGGCAGTTGTTTCACCAGACTGTATTCGGCCAGTCGTTAATCCCCAAACACCGGGAAGAATCGGGCACTGTAAGCTTCTTTTCTGAATTAAAATCTCACCATGAGGATTGACCGGCCAAACTTCTGCTGCAAAATGATACTCTCCATGTTTGCACTTTATATCAGCAGGCGCAGTATACAAAAATCGACCATTTTCATCTACAATATCCCAATACTCCAAATCGCCTCTCCTCCTTTCTCAAGAAACATGAATCAAAACCACTAGTAAACTAGTGGTTTGCTCAGCCCCCCGAGGGGACAGTACATGCTGACCCCTAGAAGGGGTACTGAAAGTTTGTCATCGCATCACTATTACAGGCAGCCGCTAAAAGCG
>Ga0129314_1001774_pt1 | contig 13737 bp, 15 predicted proteins | sample O1111metagenome_FD_94431 | JGI IMG/M metagenome (GOLD analysis project Ga0129314, IMG submission 94431) | Orangutan individual fecal microbial communities from fecal samples from Wisconsin, USA - O1111 metagenome | ecosystem: Host-associated > Mammals > Digestive system > Large intestine > Fecal...
CCGCCTTTTCTTGTTATCCAGCCCTCCGGCTGTATCGGTTGAGCAAAAGTCAGCGTGGGAATGGTGTGGTATCTTTATCTAAGTGAACCCCCGGATTCCCACTTGCTCACAGCCTGTCGGCTCACGCCCAGCTCTGCAGCCACAAAGTCCTGCGTCATGCCGCAGGCATTGCGGTGCTCTTTGATGGATTCGCCCAGGGGCTTTCGCATGGAAATGCTCTGGGCGCTGCCCTCGTTCACTCTAATATAGGTGCGCAGCGCCTTGATGATCAAAAAGGCAATGTAAATCAGCCCGCCGTAGATCACGATTGTCAATGCCAGTGCAAGCGCACCGACCAGTATTGCCATAAACATGGTATGTACTCCTTTATTTGGGCAAAGCCGTGGGGCTTTGCGTTTTTCCTATGGGCCTTCCGCCCTCGGTTTGTTTTAGTATACACTATATTACGCGGTTTTGTCTGCCAACCTGCGCGCAACTTTTCGGTTGCCCCCGCATTTTTGCCCCAAAAACCTATTGACAACGCCCTGCAGAGGGCCTATACTATATTCAAACAAATGAACACTCGTTCATATGAAAGGAGAATCCTATGGCGCACACCCACCCCGCAGGCGCACCCTGCTGCGAATTTCTGGCCGTGCATGAGGACACTGTGCAGCGCGTTCGCTCGCTTTTGCCCGGTGAGGACGATCTGTACGATCTGGCCGAGCTGTTCAAGGTGTTCGGCGATTCCACACGCATCAAAATTTTGTATGTGCTGTTTGAAAGCGAGCTTTGCGTGTGCGATATTGCCCAGCTTTTGGGCATGACGCAAAGCGCCGTGAGCCACCAGCTGCGCATTTTGAAAAGCAACAAGCTGGTGAAATTTCGGCGCGAGGGCAAAACGGTTTTTTATTCGCTGGACGACGACCATGTGCGCAGCATTCTGAGCCTTGGCATGGAGCATCTGGACGAAGCCGACTCCACCTGAAGCACCGCACGATCCTGCACCCAATGATCATTTACTAAACAAAGGAGCATCCTTATGAAAAAGACTTACAAGATCGAAGTTGACTGCGCCAACTGCGCCAACAAGATGGAACAGGCTGCCCGCACCACCCCCGGTGTGGCCGAAGCCACGGTTAGCTTTATGACCCAGAAAATGAGCGTTACCTTTGCCGAAGGGGCTGACCCCAAGGCTGTTATGCAGGCTGTGCTGAAGAACTGCAAAAAGGTAGAGGACGACTGCGAAATTTATCTGTAACCGGTTTTCACTCTGAGCCAACGGGAGAAACTGCCATGAACAAAAAGCAAAAAAAGCTGCTTACCCGCATTCTGGTTTCGCTGCCCATGGTGGCGGCTTTGCACTTTGTGCCCGTTCACGGGCTTTTGCAGCTGGCGCTGTATCTGGTGCCCTATCTCATCGTGGGGCATGACATTTTAAAAAAGGCCGTCAAGGGCATTGGCAATCATCAGGTGTTTGATGAAAACTTTCTGATGGCGGTGGCCACCGTGGGCGCTATGGCGCTGGGCGAATATGCCGAGGGCTGCGCTGTTATGCTGTTTTACCAGATCGGTGAGCTGTTTCAAAGCTATGCCGTGGGCAAAAGCCGCCAGAACATCAGCGAGCTGATGGATATTCGCCCCGACTACGCCAACATGGAAAAGAACGGCCAGCTGGAACAGGTGGACCCCGACGAAGTGCCCGTTGGCAGCATCATCACTGTGCAGCCCGGTGAGCGCGTACCCATCGACGGCATTGTCACCGAAGGCGAAAGCACCCTGAACACCAGCGCTTTGACTGGCGAAAGCCTGCCGCGTGAGGTGAGCGCCGGGCAGGAAGTGATCAGCGGCTGTGTGAACATGACCGGCCTTTTGCGCATTCGCACCACCAAGGAATTCGGCGAATCCACCGTGGCGCGCATTTTGGATCTGGTGGAAAACAGCAGCATGAAAAAGGCCAAGGCCGAAAACTTTATCACCAAGTTTGCCCGCTACTACACCCCCGCCGTGTGCTGCGGCGCGCTGGCGCTGGCCGTGATCCCGCCGGTGTTCCGTTTGCTTACGGGCAGCCCGGCGGCGTGGAGCAGCTGGATCTTCCGGGCGCTCACCTTCCTGGTCATCAGCTGCCCGTGTGCGCTGGTAATCAGCATTCCGCTTTCCTTTTTCGGCGGTATTGGCGGGGCCAGCCGCATGGGCATTCTGGTAAAGGGCAGCAACTATCTGGAAGCCCTTGCCAAAACCAAAACCATCGTGTTCGACAAAACCGGCACCCTCACACAGGGCGTGTTTGAGGTGAGCAGCCTGCACCCGGTGGGCTGCACCGAGGCCGAGCTGCTGGAGACCGCCGCGCTGGCCGAATGCTACTCGGGCCACCCCATCAGCCAGAGCCTGCGCAAGGCTTACGGCAAGCCCGTTGACCAAAGCCGTGTGAGCGAGGTGAACGAGGTGGGCGGCCACGGCCTTACCGCCCTTGTGGACGGGCGGCGCGTTGCCGCCGGCAACGCCCGCCTGATGGATAAGCTGGGCATTGCCTGCGATGCCCCCGCTGCCCCCGGCACGGTGGTACACATTGCCATCGACGGGCGCTATGCGGGCTATGTGTTGATCAGCGATCAGCTGAAGCCCCACGCCAAGGCCGCCCTGCAGGCACTGAAGGCCAACGGCATCAAAAAAACCGTGATGCTCACCGGCGATTCGGCTTCGGTGGCGCAAAGCGTGGCCGCCCAGCTGGGGCTGGATGAATTTCACGCTGAGCTGTTGCCCGGCGACAAGGTGGAGCGGGTGGAGCAGCTGCTGGCACAAAATGCAAAGGGTGAGCTGCTGGCCTTTGTGGGGGACGGCATCAACGATGCCCCTGTGCTTTCGCGTGCCGACATCGGCATTGCCATGGGTGCGCTGGGCAGCGATGCCGCCATTGAAGCCGCCGACATTGTGCTGATGGACGATGACCCTGCGCGCATTGCCACCGCCATCAAAATCAGCCGCCGCACGCTGGGCATCGTGTACCAGAACATTGTGTTTGCGCTGGCTATAAAGGCCGCGTGTCTGGTGCTGGGTGCCATGGGCATTGCCAATATGTGGGTGGCCATTTTTGCCGATGTGGGCGTAATGGTGATCGCCGTGCTCAACGCCGTGCGCGCACTTTCCACCAAGGGACTGTAAATTTTATTTTCAAGCTGCAATATGCCCCCTGTACCGGCCGGTAATCGATTTCACCGTGTGCCGTACAGGGGGCATATTGCTTGAATCGTTTTTATGCTATAACAGGCTTTTTCTTGAAAATGGAGGTTTGCTCGTGGAAATAGCGGCGATACACCACAATTTCAAATGCCGCCGTGATAAACCACGAAACGATATACAAAAGATACAGCGAAACGATGGTGCCAAAATAGGCAAAGATCGTGTACACCCAGATGATACGGAACACGCACGAGCCCAGCAGCACGATCACGGTGGGGCCAACGGTTTTGCCCAGGCCGCGGCTGGCGGCAATGGTGCAGTCCATAAAAGCCGACCAGGGATAGGAAAGCCCCATCACAAACAGACGGGTGACGCCTGCCTGCACCACGGCGGGGTCCGAAGTGAAGATGCCCAAAAACTGCTTGTGGAACAGCAGCAGCAGCGCGCTGATGCAGGCCGACACGCCAAAGGAGTAAGCCAGCGAAATATGGTAGCTTTTGCGAATGCGCTCCTTGTTGCCCGCACCATAGTTTTGGCCCACAAAGCTGGCACAGGCCGTGTGGAAGGCGGCCATCACATCATAGGCCAGCGGGTCGGCATTGGCGGCAGCGGCATTGGCGGCCACCATGGTGGCATCAAAGCTGTTCACGCCCGCCTGCACAAACAGGCTGGAGGTGTAAAACACCGCGTTCTGCAGTGCTGCAGGCAGGCACAGCCACAAAAGCGGCGAAACCTTATTGCGCGTAAGGCGAATGTGTGCGGGGGTCACACCGTATTCCTCGCCGCTCACGATCAATGCGCGCAGCAGCAAAAGGCCCGAGGCGGTTTGCGAAATGGCGCTGGCTGCCGCCACACCGGCCACGCCCCAGCGAAGGCCAATGACAAAAAACAGGTTGAGCACAATGTTCAGAATGCCCGCCGCCGTAAGGTATTGCAGCGGCTTTTTGGTGTTGCCCGCCGCGCTGAACATGGCGTTGCCAAAGTTGAACAGCGCCGCGCCCGGCATGCCCAAAAGGTATACGCGCATATACAAAACCGCGCCCGGCAAAAGCTCGGGCTTTGTGCCCAGCAGGCGCAGAAAAAGCGGAGAGAAGCCCTGGCCCAGAGCCAGTGCAAACACGCCCAATGCCAGGCTGAGCACCAGCGCAGTGTGGGTGGTTTCGTGCAGGTCCTTCCAGTCATGCGCGCCCAGATAGCGCGCCGCCAGCACACTGATGCCGCCGCCGAAGCCCAGCAGCGAGCCTGTGAAGATGTTCACCAGCGTGGTGGTAGAGCCCACCGACCCCAGCGCTGCCGTGCCGGAAAACTGGCCGATCACGGCCACATCTGCCATGTTGAACATCACCTGCAGCAGGTTGGAGGCGATCAGCGGCAGGCTGTAAAGCAGTATCTGCACCGACAGACGACCCGAGGTGAGTTCGTTTGTTTTTTTTGCCGTCATTTTTTTCTTCTTTCTTTTCCTATTCACACCCAATTTCGCCCGCTGCCGGGCGAAAACCTTGCTCTATTATAGCCTTTTCGCACAAAAAGGCAAGCACAAATTTGCGCCGGGCACGCTCTGCTGGCACTCCGTGCCCCGCTCGGCCGTGCCCGGCGCAGTTTTGCTTGTGTATTTTGTTGTTTTATCGTTTATTTTTCAATCCAACTTCTAAACGCCCTGATCGAGCGCTCATCGGCCTGCTCGGGGTGGGCAAAATAGCGGCGATCGGCAATTTCCATCGAGATATTGCCCCCGTAGCCGGCCCGGCCCAGCGTTTGCACGATCTGCTGCAGGGGCAATGTGCCATCGCCAAAGGCCAAATGTCCGCCGGGAGTGCCGTCCACCAGATGCACATGCACCAGATCCTCCCCCAGCAAACGAAGATAATCCTCTACGCTTTCCTGCACAAGCCCAACCTGACAGGTATCCAGCATTCCCTTGAGTGCCGGGCTTTTCACCTGATCCAGCACCGCCCGGATATCCCCTGCCGTGTTCACAAGGTTTGAGCTGATTGGCGAAAGATGCTCCAGCGCCAGTGTTACGCCCTCGCGCTCAGCCTTTTTGCACACAGTGCCAATGCTCTCCACACAGCGTTGCATCGCCTCCTCGCGGGGCTCATCCAAATTGCCCCAGCCGCTGATCAGCAGCATCTTGCTGCTTTCCAGCTCAGCAGCGATTTCAATGCCGCGTTCCAAAAAGGCAATGCTGTGGGCACGCATATCGGCATCCGCCGAGGCAATATTGTGCGGCGAGCTCAAAGCCTCCGGCGTGTAGCACACCAGCTTCAGCCCACGCTCCTGCAGCATCCTCTTGGTTTTTTTCACACACTCGGGCACAGCATGCTCCACATAATACGGCTGCGCCCAGATTTCCACATTGGAAACCCCATTTTTCACCGCACTGTCCAGAAAATAACGAAACGAATGGCGTGCATAGTGGCAATTCATTACCGCAAGCTGCTCAAAACAAAGACCGTTTTTCATATTTTCGTCTCCTTTGCGGGCAGGGCCCTTTACTTTTGGGTGTAGTTATTATACAATATATAATAATCATTGTAATAAGCAAAGTCAAGCTTGCCCTGCCTCCGTCTGTGTTTGTATCTTGACTTCCTGTAAGGGGACTACTTATAATGAGTGCATAATCCTGTTTTTCTGCCCCTCGCGGCGGGGCGCATCGCCGTTGCCGCCGCACACGGATCTTTGGTTGTAATTTTTATTGTCAAATATTTTTCCGTGCAGAATCGTAAAAAAACGGAGGCATTATCATGTTTGAGCAAAGCTATATTTTAACGCAGGATATCGGTTTATTTTCTTGCAAGGCTGCCCTGTTTCACACCGACGGTACCCTGATCAAAAGCAATGTAGTTCACTATCGCCCCGACAGCAACGATGAAGGCTGGGCCTGGCAGTCGCCGGAGCTGTGGTGGAAGGCTTTTTGCCAGAATTGCCACACCCTTCTTGCAGGCATTTCCCCCGCCGATGTAAAGGGCATTTGCCTGTGCGGGCAGATGATGGGCTGCCTGCCCGTAGACCGCAGCGTAAAGCCCCTGTGTGATTCCATCACATGGGATGATCAGCGTTCTGTTCACGAATTGCAGCTGATTCGCAAAACGCTCGGCAACGAGACCATCCATCGCATCACCGGCACCTGCATTGGGCATTCCTTTGCTTTGCCTCAGGTGCTTTGGCTGCGGGCTAACCAGCCTGAAATATATGAAAACACCTATAAAATTTTAACCTGCAAGGATTATATCAACTATCGTTTGACCGGCGCTCTGTGCACAGACGAAAGCAGCGCCGGCTTCACGCAAATGTATGATCTATATGGTCATTGCTGGTCAAAAACCATTCTGGATGCATTCTCTATCGACGAAAACAAGCTTTGCGAGGTAGTGCCGCTTGGCAGCATTTTGGGCACACTCACCGCAGAAGCCGCAGAGCAAACCGGCCTTTCCCCCCACACCCGCGTGGTGCAGGGGCTGGGAGATGGGCGTGCCCCGGCCATTGGCTGCGGGCTGCTTTCGCCCGGAGATGCCTATATCAATCTGGGCTCCTGCTCGTGGATCTCCCAGTGCACCCGCAGCCATACGCTTGACCCTGCACACAGCATCACCAAGGCATCGTATGGCATTGCCCCCGAGTTGTATGTAAACGGCGGCACCACGCTGGCCGGGCGCTACTGCATTGATTGGTTCATCAATACTTTTTCTTCTCGTGAGGGCCTGAGCGCAGCTTCTCTGAGCAGCTTTTTAGACGAACAGGTCAGCAATTCCCCCGTGGGCAGCCGCGGGCTTGTATTTATGCCGTATCTGCGCGGTGAGCGCGCCCCGTGGTGGAACTCCTCTGCCGGCGGCGCTTTCATTGGGCTGAGTTCGCGCCACACACGGCCTGATTTGTGCCGCAGTATTCTCGAGGGCGTTGCGTTCCAGCTTTCCCAAATGAAAGATCGCATTGCCCCCCTGGAGCCGTTTGGCCGGGTTTGGCTGGCCGGCAGCGCTGCTTCCCCCGCATGGCAGCAGATTTTTTCGGATGTGCTGGAGCTTGAGATCACCTCTTTTGATAACTCTGCCTTCATTGGCTGTATTGGCTGTGCGCTGGTGTGCGGCGTGGCACTGGGTGATTATAAAGATTACACCGAGGTGGCCCGTTTTCAGCGCAACCCGCTCATCACACGGCCTATCGAAAAAAATGTTAAGCTCTATCAAGAAATGTTCCCCACGTTTGAGGATTGCTGCTGTGCCCTGGCCGATATCAGCCGCCATTTGTGCCAGCTGTAACCCCGCTGTTCCATCCCCGATAAAAACCGTTTGCATTTCCATTTTGATCCCTTGTTTTCAAAGACGATTTTCGTCTTTACAAATACTTTTTTGGCAATTCTTCTGAACCTGTATATGCATAAGCTGTGCATAAGAAAGGAAGGCAAACCATGAGTAAAGTGGAAATTCTGTTTTTAAACAACAAGGCCATGCAAGAGCTTGGCGGCGGCGATATGCAGGCCGTTATGCATGACGTAGAGCGCGCCTACACCTTGGTGGAGCAGGGCGACGTGATCACGCCGGGCAAGCTTCCCATGCGCTGGGGCAAAACGGCGGAGGATGAAAACATCTACGGACGCATCAATGCCATGCCCGGCTACCTTGGCGGCGAATACAATATGGCCGGCATCAAATGGATCGGCAGCGGGCCTATGAATTATAAAAAGGGCCTGCCTCGCGCAAGCGTGACCCTTATTTTGAACGACCCGGACACCAAGCTTCCTCTGTGTGTGGCAGACGGCACTGAGGTGAGTGCCAAGCGCACCGGTGCTTCGGGCGGTGTTGCCATAAAGCTGCTGGCAAAAAGCAGTGCCTCGGTGCTGGCCATTTGCGGTGCAGGCGCTCAGGCACGCACCCAGCTGGAGGCTGCCATGATGGTTCGCCCCGGCATTCAAACCGTGTATGTATACGACATTCGCCCGGAAAGCACGGCTCGTTTTATAGAGGAATCTCAGCAAAAATATCCTGCCGTAAAGTTTATTGCGGCTGAAAGCCCCAAAATTGCTGTGGAAAACAGCGATATTATCGTGTGTGTCACGCTGGCCAATGAGCCCTTTGTACAGGCCGAATGGCTGAAAAAAGGTGCGTTGCTCATGAACATGGCCGATTTTGAGGTGAGCTACGACTGTGTGAAAAAAGCGGATAAGATCGTGGTTGACAATTGGGATACGATCAAGCACCGCATGATCAGCACTGTGGCCCTTATGTGGAAAGACGGTTTGATCCATGACAGCGATATTGACGCACAGCTTGGTCAAATTTTGATTGGCCGGAAAAAGGGCCGTGAGAATGATGATGAAATCATTTACTTCAACGCTGTCGGCACCGGCATTTTGGATTTGGCCGTTGCCACCCGCTGTTATCGCAAGGCTCTGCAAGAGGGCAAGGGAATCCGTCTGCCGTTCTGGGAATAACCCGCACTGCCTGAAAAGAACTGCCGCCTGCAGCGCCGCTTTTTAGCCATCTGCCTATAAAACAGCATACGCTCACCCTGGTGCAGCACAAGGTTTTTCTGCCTGCATTTCGGGTGAGCGTATGTTTTTATGTATTACCGCACAAAAAGAATCTGTTCAAGCCGCCTGTGCGGGGTTTGCTGATGCATTATTGCTGCTGCGCTTTTGCCACATTTTCTTTGATCTGCGCAATCAGCGGCAGCAGTAGGGGCAGATATTGTTTATAAAGGCTCATATATTTGCCGATCTTCACTCTTTTCCCGTTTTTCAGCTCTGCTGTTACCAGATTACCGGGATTGATTATCACTGGCTCAGTGTATTTTTGTGATCCCTCATAAACATATAGAATATCCGAATACAAAACACAGCCTGCTGTAGAAAAAATCACATTTTCTCCAGGATATACATCACAGACGCGGAATTTTGTATCTATATTCTGCCATTCCTGCACAAGGGCCTGCTTTGTATAGCCGATACTTTTTCTGGAAGCTTCAAATTTCAAGTTGCTGGAAATCAGATAATTTTATAGAAATTCATTCATAAATTTCACTGTTAAGAAAAGAATATGAATCCATTCCGGCCGATATATCAAAGTTGTATTTTAACTTAAAGCCTTCGGTTGATTGTGCGTAGATAGATAAAACATTTTTATGCAAAGAAGCAGAGAAGTGTTGAAAAATTCCGATTGGTGGTTCCATAAGGGGAATCATAAGAAATTCGCTATAATCTTCATTCAGTAGGACTGAATAATGGGCACCATCAAGTGCCTCTGTAAAGAATGATGGATCGTTAATGCCTAAATGTGTTTGAGCAAATTGTAAAAAATCTGCAACGGGAATATGCGTATATACTAACTGGTGTATGCTGCCATCAATATTTGTTTCAATCATTTGGGTCATAGTATACTTGTCTTGATTGTTAAAATAAAAACACTGTAACATATTATAAGCTAATACAGACTGTTCATTGGCATCTATGCTATATATTGAAGCAACAGGATTGTTGACGGCTGTTTCCAGCCAGAAAAAGAAATTTCTGAAATTAGAAGTTTCTAATGCCTCCGGGAGTGTAAAAGCATTACTTCCCATCAAAGATCCTCCGCCATAAAAGATAGCTTCATCGATACAAGAATTACTTAGATCGTCAGAATTTATAGAGGGAGCTTGATCAATAGCAGATGAACAAGAAATGCTATTGGATTGTATCATCGACTCGGAAGAGGTCATTGAAGAATCAGACTTTACGGATGGTGCAATTGGAAATATGTTAAAGTCAACCAATGTGAAAATCAAAAATATTAAACCGAATCCCATAAATAATAGAAGTCTATTTTTCATATTACCCTCTTATTTTTCTATTTTGTGAAAATTTTATTTGTATCCGAATAAATGAAATGATACCAAATTAAGTTTAAGCATTTGCTTCTCTCAGAAGGTACTTTCTGAGAGAAGCTTTGCTCTGTTTATCTATAGACAGAATCAAAGTAGCTGAATCGCCAGCCGGAATCGGTATTTATCATGACGATATTGGCAATGGAATAAGTTTTAGGCTCTGCATTGGAATAAGAGGCACTTATGGTAAATCTTATATAATCATCATCGGCATACGAGAGACTAAAATCCCAGGGGATATCTTCATCATATCCGGGGATATAGCCGCGAGCTGCTGTGGCATAATAAGTTCGGCCATCTACATTGAGAATATTGATATATCCGCTCGATGTATAAAAATGCTGCTGGATAAAATCATCTGTAAAAAGAGAATGAAGCGTTTCATCTAAAAATTCCCAGCTATGGTATCGACCGTTTGCAGGGTAAAAGTTAATTCCATACTTTTCGATGGGAACCCATGGCAGTTTCTCAAATTCATCATTTTCCAAAATAGGAAAAGAGTCTTCATTTTCGATCTCGATAACGCTAGTTACAAATGCAGCGTACATTTTATCGGCGCGGCGAAACAGATCTTTCTGATCTTCGGATAGAAAATCGGGCGTGTACGGCGTTTGATGGCCATATTCCGAAACATAAGGCGGTTCTGGTTCAGAAAAATCTGAGCCTTGGACTTGTGAAGCAGATATTGCTTCGCCGGCGGCCATTGATGCAGAACTGTTGTCACCGCTTACAGCGCAAGCGGATAAAGCCAGGCAGACGGCAAAGGCAGCGCATACAAATTTCTTTTTTGCCATAGTAAGACCTCCATTTAAGCATATACCATAAAACGGCTTCGCAAAAGCAAAATAATAGCAGTCAATTTACTGCACTGTAATAGACTCGAGCCGATAGACTGTTTTTCCATTCGCAGCAGAAATGACCGAGAAATGGTAAATCAAAGAAGTTTTTTCCTGTGTAGAATCTTCATATTGGCTGTCGTACAGATCGGCAAATACCAAGATTTTGCCGGTTTCCTTATCGACAGTTATGTTGGTTATAGAAGTGTCGCTATAGGGCAAAGAGGTTTCTTGCGTGAAATAACAAATCTCGTTTTCAGGTGCGGCAAACGGCCATGCGGATATATCTGAAATGGAAAAATTGGAAAGTCCTAAATACAGTTCGGCTGTTTGTAAAAGATCTTGCTCAGGAATTTTCAAAAAATAGCGGTCATCGCTTGTATAACAGCCAGTTTCTTTGTTCATTTCATAGGTCTGGTATAGCAGAAAATATGCCAGATAGTAGTCTAAAGAAATTTCCTGTGTGTTCTGCAAAGGCGAATAAAAAAAGCAACTTAAAGTTTGCGTATAGGAAGCAAGATCGGATTTAAAAAAATCGCTGTCCGTAGGCATGGAATCTTTTTTGCTTCTTTGGGCAGAGGCTATCTGGGGGGCTGACACGGCCGGTTCGGATTCCACAGAAGTTGATGTACTTTGCAAGCCAGCCGATGAAGCACAAGATACATCCGACATAACCGGCATATTGCACCCGGATAGCAAGCAAGCCAAGCCGACTGATAAAAGGCCCATTTTTTTGTTTTGAAAAAGCATAACGGACATTTCCTTTCACTTTCAAATGTAAACAAAGATTGCTTTTTAAGCAGCTTTGATCAGTAAATATCCCAGAGAAATCTGTTGTTTACAATTTGCAAAGTTTCATCTCTTTCTTTTATGAGCGCTCAAAAATAACCACTCATAAATAGAAAGGAATGTAAAACTATGGGATACGCATGGGAAACCTACTATTATTTTCAGTCGCACAGCGGCACTTCCGGTCTCTTTTTGAACCGTGAAGGCAGCGGCACGATTCAGAACAACCAAAATGTAACCATTTATAAGAGCACAGGTAGCGGTGAAAATAAAGACCTTCTCTTTAAGCTTGCGCGAGCATACACCGCCGATGGCCGCACTGTTGCGGGCCGCACACACTTTGTCGCTGCCTACAAATTTATTAACGACGGCAGCAAGATTTCCTTCTATGTTCTCGATCCTGGTACAGGAAGGGCTTGCAATCTTGCGGATGCCATGATCAATAATAGTCAAAAAGATACGGTTTATAACTATATCCAGACCAAGCGTAACTGATTTTTAATATTCGCTTCTCTCAGAAAACGAGTGTGATGTAAGCTTTCTGAGAGAAGCTTTTTGTGATTAATAAACCGCATCGAAATATTTGAAACGCCAACCGGAATCTGTTTTAACCATGGATAGATAAGCGAAAGCATAAGATTCTTCAAGCTTTCCTTCAGCTTCCAAATTTGGATAATAGTAAGTAGTACTTATTTCAAAGTGTACATAATCATCACCGATATACCACGGTTTAAAATCCCAGATCACATCGTCATAACCAGGCGCATAACCGCGATCTGATGGGGCATAATAAGTTCGGCCATTAACATTGATAATATGAACCCAACCATGAGATGTATAGAAATTTTGCTGAATAAAGTCATCTGTAAAAAGCGAATGAAGCGTTTGGTCTAAAAATTCCCAGCTATGATATCTACCATTTGCGGGATAGAATTCTCGGCCATATCGTGTGATGGGAACATGTGGCAGTTTCTCAAATTCGTCATTTTCTCGAATTGGAAAGCTTTCCTGATATTCAATACCACCAACACCAGTTCTAAATGCGGCATACATCTTATTAGCACGATAGTATAAGTCTTTCTGTTCTTCCGATAGAAAATCGGGTGCTTGAACTTCATAATCCTGTTCTTGCATATATGGTTCCTGTATAGTATCTTCATTTTGGGAGAGGTTCTGTGCTTCTGAATGTGATGCTGTACTACTTGATGCTGCCAAAGAAAAATCAGTTCTATCAGTTGCCGTACAAGCAGAAAGAATAAGGCACGCGGTAAGGAGCACTCCTATAAATTGTTTTTTTGCCATATATAAAACCTCCCTTTTGATGTTTTCTATATTTAGGATAACAATTATCGTATAAAACTGCAACATCTTATATTTTATTGTATAAAAATTTTGCAGGTAAGTGGCTCAAGTATATATTAGCATTCACAAATTTTCGGATATTTTGTTGAGATGCAGCTATTTGGTTAAGTGTTGCTTTTATCGCTATGGTGTTTCTTCTGCTTTTCTTGGTATCTGCTGGCATTGTGCGGCGCTATGCCCACATGACAGCAACAGCCGTCACGGCTGGTGAAACCGTGACGGCTGTTCAAGTGATCGGGTATGTAGGCAGCACGGGCGACAGCACCGGCAACCATCTGCATTTTGAGGTGTTGCAAAACGGAGTTTTGGTGGCTCCTGTATTTTGATCACATAATATTGCTATGAATCATTGCCATATTCCACTGCTCTTGCTGATGCCCTTGCCTTTATTGCTGCTGCGCTTTTGCCATATTTTCTTGGATCTGTGCAATCAACGGCAGCGTCATGGATGGATATCTTCTATCCGGGAAGATCCATTTTCCGATCTTTACTCTTTTCCCGTTTTTCAGCTCTGCCGTTACCAGATTACCGGGATTGATCAGCACATCCTCGGCATAGTTTTGTGTTCCCTCATAAACATATAGAATATCCGAATACAAAACACAGCCTCCTGTAGAAAAAATCACTTTTTTTCCAGGATATACATCACAGACGCGGAATTTTGTATCTACACTCTGCCATTCCTGCACAAGGGCCTGCTTTGTATAGCCTATACTTTTTCTGGAAGCTTCAA